>Ga0224568_1000150_pt1 | contig 12032 bp, 15 predicted proteins | sample CLU5metagenome_FD_182727 | JGI IMG/M metagenome (GOLD analysis project Ga0224568, IMG submission 182727) | Spruce litter microbial communities from Bohemian Forest, Czech Republic - CLU5 | ecosystem: Environmental > Terrestrial > Plant litter > Unclassified | place: Czech Republic: South... | reverse complement strand
GGCTCCAGGCCGTCTCGTGTCCCTGGCCGTGCGCGCTTGACCCGGTGACGACTTCGACCTTGCCGGTGGGCAGCATCCTGATCGAGGCATGCTCCCAGCCGCCGGCGCCGTAGGCCAACGAGCCGAGTACCCGCGAGGGGGCCAGGCCGCACATCTCGGTGAAGGTAGAGACGCCGATGCCGAGCTGTACCGGGTCACCGTCGGCGCGCCGCTGTTGCTGTTCGCGGCGGAGCTCGTCGTAGCCGAACATCTCCCTGGCCTTGGCTGTGGCCGCCTCGTAGTTGCCCGAGTCATAGGTCAGGTTGGCGATGGTGGTGTACGGGAATTCCTCGTGCTTGATCCAGTTCCGTTCACGCACCTCGAACGGGTCGAGGCCGAGCTCGGCGGCCAGTTCGTCCATCATCCGCTCGATGGCGAAGGTGGCTTCGGGCCGCCCGGCGCCCCGGTAGGCGTCGGTTGGCACCTTGGTGGTGAAGATGCCCCGGCACCGCAACGAGTAGGCGTCCATCTTGTAGATGCCAGGGAACATGAGCGCGCCCAGGATGGGGATGCCCGGTGTGACCAGCATGAGGTAGGCGCCCATGTCGGCGAGCAGGCTGACGTCCAGCCCGCGGATCTTGCCGTCGCGGTCGGCCGCGATCCGCAGCGTCTGCCACTGGTCACGGCCGTGGTGCGTGGTCATGTTGGCTTCGCTGCGGGACTCGGTCCACTTGACGGGGCGGCCCAGCTTGCGCGCGATCAGCATGGCCAGCACTTCTTCGGCCGTGACCTGCAGCTTGGAGCCGAAGCCGCCGCCGACGTCAGGTGCGATCACCCGGATGTTCTGCTCAGGGATGCCTGTGACCAGGGCCAGCATCACCCGGAGAACGTGCGGGATCTGGGTGGCGGACCAGAGGGTGAATTCTCCGTCCACGCACGAGCAGAGGACCGCGCGCGGCTCCATCGCAGACGGGATGAGCCGCTGCTGGCGGTACTCGCGTTCCAGCACGACCGGCGCGTCCCTGAAGGCGGCGTCCAGGTCGCCGTTGCTGAAGACGAAATCGAAGCTCTGATTGCCCGTCGGGTGGACCTTAGGAGAGTCCTGGTCCAGGGCCTTTTTCAGGTCGAGTACCGGTGCAAGCGGCTCGTAGTCGATCTCGATGGCGGCCAGGGCGTCCGCCGCGGCATAGCGGTCACGGGCCACCACGCAGGCCACCGCTTCGCCGACGTAACGGACCTCGTCGACCGCCATCGGCGGATGCGCCGGGATCACGATGTCGGGCGTGACCGGCCACGCACAGGGCAGGCTGCCTTGCTCAGCGGCGAAGTCGGCGCCGGAGTAGGCGGCGATCACGCCCGGCTCGTCCCGCGCGGCGCTGACATCTACCGAGGTGATCCGGGCGTGCGCGAACGGGCTGCGCAGGAAGGCGATGTGCAGCAGCCCTGGCATCGTGATGTTGTCGGTCCAGTTCGTCTGGCCGGTGATCAGGCGCCCGTCTTCCTTGCGCAGGCGCGCCCGGCCGAACTCGGCGGCAGGGGGCGCGGGGGTCCCCGCGGATACGGTCTCGGCGGTGGTCGCCTCAGTCTGCGTGCTCACGCATTCGCTCCCGCCTGTGCGGCGCGCCGCACGGCGCGGACGATGTTCTCATAGCCCGTGCACCGGCAGAGGTTGCCCTCGAGCCCCTCGCGGATCTCCTCATCGCTCGGGTGCGGGTTCTCCCGCAGCAGGTCAGCGGCAGCGATGATCATCCCTGGCGTGCAGTAGCCGCACTGAAGCGCGTGTTCCTCGTGGAAGGCCTGCTGCAGCGGGTGCAGCCCGCCGTCCGCCATGCCCTCGATGGTGGTGATGTCCGCACCGTCCGCCTGTACGGCCAGGACCGAGCAGCTCTTGACCGATTCGCCGTTCAACAGCACCGTGCACGCGCCGCAATTAGATGTGTCGCAGCCGATGGGGGTGCCCGTCTTGCCCACGGTCTCCCGCAGATAGTGGACAAGCAGTAGCCGGGGCTCAACATGGTCCGAGTACTTGACCCCATCGACGCTGACGGTAATCTCTGCCACGCGATTTCCCTCCCTGGCGAACCGAACGCATTCCTTTGCAAACTTAGGACTATCAGGCACCTTGGCGCCAGTACCGAACCGGGTCCCGATTATTAACACAGCGAATAATGCCCTGCTCACAAGGTCTGGCGACGGTACTGATTTCACTCCGAATACGGCAATTCCCGATCCGAATACGGCAATTGGCAACCAATATTTGCGGGTGTAAATTGATGGTTGCAAGTGGCGGACCTGGGCATCTCCGCGACCGGTTTGCGGGGCATCTACGCCGTCCTGCGGGGAGCGGATTAAGAGATAACTTAATCGCGGCTCGTGCGCACGGAGGCCCGGAGCTAGAGTCAGGCCTACGCGGCAGGGCAGGAGGGACGCTCGTCATGGACGCAGAGCGCGCGGAGGCGCTGGAAGTACTGAGGATCGTGTGGCGCGGTCAGGGGCAGGACACCGCCGGCCTCGACGACAGCTGCGAGTTGCACTGCAAGAAGATGACCGACGCAGGTGTCGGCTACGACGACTACGCAGCCGGGGACGAGACGGACCGGGCAGCGGCGTGGCGGGCCAGGCTGGAGCGCGAGGGCAAGCTCAGCACCGCCGGGAGCCTGCGCGACCTGATGCTGGCTCCGGCCGAGACCACCGCCGACACCGCCCGCTGACCACGGACGCCGCCGCGGACAGCCCGGTAGGGTACCCGGGAACTGTCGCCGAGCTCACCCGCCAGCTGCGCGACGGCGGCTATCTTGCCGACCGCGGCCTTGCCACCACCTTGCTCGTCTCGCTTTCGCTGCGCAGGCCGGTGCTGCTGGAAGGCGAGGTCGGCGTCGGCAAGACCGAGGTCGCCAAGGTCCTCGCCGCCGTCTTCGGCCGCAAGCTCATCCGGCTGCAGTGCTATGAGGGCATCAGCACCAGTCAGGCGCTGTACGAGTGGGACTACGCCAGGCAGATGCTGCAGATCAGGGCGCTATCGCAGGCGGAGGCCGCCGGCGATCACTTCGTCGAGCAGCTGTTCGGGCCGAAGTTCTTGCTGGAGCGGCCGCTGCTCGAGGCGGTCAGGCAGGGCGACCGGGCGGTGCTGCTGATCGACGAGGTGGACCGCGCCGATGACGAGTTCGAGGCATTCCTGCTTGAGGTGCTGTCCGACTTCCAGATCAGCATCCCCGAAGTCGGCACGATCAAGGCCGACTCAAGCCCGGTCGTGATCTTGACCTCCAACCGGACCAGGGAACTGCACGACGCGCTGCGCCGCCGCTGTCTCTACCACTGGATCGGCTACCCGACGGCCGAACGCGAGGCGGAGATCGTCGCCGTCCGCGAGCCCGGCGCGGGCGGGCAGCTCATCGGGAAGGTCGTCGCGGCCGTGCAGCGGCTGCGGGAACTGGACATGGCCAAACCGCCCGGTGTCGCCGAGACCATCGACTGGGTGCGCACGCTCGGCGTGCTCGGCGAAACCGAACTGACGCCGGACGCCGCCGGCGACACACTCGGCGCGGTCGTCAAGGACCGGGACGACCTCGACCTGGTACGGGACAACCTGGCGGAGATCATCTCCGGTGCCTAGCACCGGCAGGCAGGTCGCGGGCCAGCCGCATGCGGACAGCCGGGCCGCGGCCGGCCTGTTCACGAGCGTCCTGCTCGGCTTCGCCCGCGAACTGCGGGGCGCCGGGCCGCGGATCGGAACCGGCGACGTGCTCAGCTACCTCGCCGCCATGACGCCGCTCGACCCGACCGACCTGCTCGACCTGTACTGGGCCGGGCGCGCCACGCTGCTGACCCGGCACGAGGACGAAACCGTCTATGACCGGGTGTTCAGGGACTATTTCCTCGGCGAGAACGCGGTCGCGCGCGGCACGCTGACGCTCACCGCGGAGTCCGTGGCCAAGGCCGAGGCGGCACTGGTGATGCCCGGGGCTGAGCCGGGTCCCGCGCACCAGGACGAGGAACGGCCCGTTCTCGGCTGGATGGCGTCCGACGTGGACGCGCTCAAGCACCGTTCGTTCACCGGGTGCACCCCGGAGGAGCTCGCCGCGCTGCGGCGGATCATGACCAGGATGCGGCTGATGCCGCCGCGCCGCCGGACCCGCCGGACCCGGCCCGCCGCGGCTGGCACGGAGCCCGACCTTCGCGCCACGATCCGTGAGTCGATGCGGATGCACGGGGAGCCGCCAGGCCAGCTGTTCTTCCGGCGGCGCAAGACCAAGCTGCGGCCGCTGATCCTGATCCTGGACGTATCCGGGTCGATGGCGGCCTACTCCAGGCACCTGCTCCAGTTCGCGCACACGGCCAGGCACGCGACCGGCCGGGTCGAGGTGTTCTGTTTCGGCAGCAGGCTCACTCGCATCACCAGGGAACTGACCCATCAGCGGGTGGACGCGGCCCTGACGGAGGCGGCGCGAACCGTGGCGGACTGGGACGGGGGAACCAGGATCGGCCGGTCGCTGGACGAACTCGTGCGCAAGTGGGGGCGCGGCGGCCTGTGCCGCGGCGGGGTGGTGATCATCTGCTCCGACGGGCTCGACCGCGGTGACCCCGAGGTGCTCGCGCTGGCGATGGAGCGCCTGGCGCGGCTGTGCCACCGCATCGTGTGGCTCAACCCGCACAAGGGCGACGACCGTGATTTCCGGCCGAGCACGCTGGGCATGATGGTGGCAGCACCGCATATCGACCTGCTGCTGTCCGGGCACGACCTGGCCAGCCTGGAAGAGCTGGCCGGAACGCTGCCGGCGATGAACTAGGCGGCCCGGACCAGGCGACCAGAAATCCAGACGGCATCGTGGCGAACAGGAGAGCATCCGTGAGGTGGAGTGTCGGCATCGAGGCGGAAGGCGACCGCGTCTTCACCCGGGAGGAGATAGTCGAGCTCGCCGACGCCATAGCCGCCAGCAGCGGGGTCGCGGCCGGCATCGGCACCAGCCGGTACGGCGCCCAGCTGCTGGTCACCGCGGACGACCGCGAGGACGCCATTGCCGTGGCGACCGGTATCTTCCTGGCCTCGGCGCGGACGGCCGGGCTGCCGGCCGCGCCGATCGTGCGGGCCGAGGCGGTCAGCGAGGACGAGGAAGAGAGCGAGCCGCGGTGATCCGGCTCGGCTCGCTGGCCGGCTACCCGTTCGAGGGCCCGCGGCTGCTCGGCGGCTGGACCCCGCCGCCGGTCCCGGCGGTCTTCGCCATCGCCTACAAGCCAGAACCCGACGCGAAACCAGAGAACTACGCGGTCATCTACGTCGGCCACGCCGACGACCTGTCCGCGGAGCGGTTCCCGTTCCGGCACCCGCGGGCCGCGTGCTGGCTCAACCGGGCCGGTTCCAGGTGGAAGGTCTACGTCTGCAGCTACCAGGTGCCCGGCGGGACCAGGGCGCACCGCGAGCAGATCGCCCGCGAGCTGATCGCCGTATACCGGCCCAGCTGCAACGAGCAGCAGTACGACCACACCTGGAAGGACGAGTGGATCGGGGAATACTCGGCCGCGCCCACGACAGCACCGGTCACCCGGCGCGGCCCCGGTCAGCGGCCGGCGAATTAAGAAGCTCGCGGGCGGCCCTGGAAGGGGAGCAGCCTCCGGATAGCTGCCGGGTCTCGGTTAGGGTTGAACCAGCTGGCTGGAGGGAGCAGGCGTGAGCATTCTCGGAACCCGGGTGGTGCGGATAGAGGACCCGGCCTTCTTGACCCGCGGCGCCGTCTACACCGACGACGTGCAGGACGAGCAGCTGGACGGCGCCTGTCACGTGTTCTTCGTCCGGTCCCCGCTGGCGCACGCCCGCATCAACTCCATCGACCTGAGCGCGGCCAGGGACGCTCCCGGCGTCATCGCCGCGTACACGGCCGCGGATCTGGTCGACGTGCCGGAGCTGGCTCCGATGATGGCCGCCGTCGACCAGCACATGACCCAGCCGCTGCTGGCCGGTGACGTGGTCAGGTACGCCGGCGAGCCGGTCGCGGTCATCGTCACCGAGCAGCCGTACCAGGGCGAGGACGCGGCCGAACTGGCGGACGTGGACTACGACCCGCTGCCGGTAGTGGTGGATATGTCGGACGCCCTGCGCGACGACGCCCCGCGGCTGTTCCCCGCGGCCGCCAGCAATGTGGCCATCACCTTCGGTGACGCGGCTACGTTCGACACCGGCTTGTTCGACGGGTGCGAGGTGGTCGTCACCCGGACCATCGAGAACCAGCGGGTAGCCCCGGCCCCGATGGAGACCCGGGCGGCCGCGGCGGCCTGGGGGCAGGACGGGCGGCTGACCGCGTGGATCCCCAACCAGGGCGCCCAGGGCACCCGGGCCGCCCTGGCCGCGATGCTGGGCCTGGACCAGTCCGACGTGCGGATCATCACCCCCGCCGTGGGCGGCGGGTTCGGCGCGAAGTTCGGGGCCGACCCCGAGGCCGGGCTGGTCTGCCTGGTGGCCAAGCGGCTGGGCAGGCCCGCGCGCTGGGCCGAGAGCCGCAACGAGAACCTGGCCGGCATGACGCACGGCCGCGCGCAGCGGCAGACGGTCACGATCGGCGGGTCCAGGGACGGGACCGTGCAGGCCTACCGGCTGGAAGTCATCCAGGATTGCGGCGCTTACCCGAAGATCGGCACCATCCTGCCCTCTCTTACGCTCTTGATGACGCCGGGACCGTACGCCTTCCCCCGGGCCGAATCCGCGGCCGTCGCGGTGCTCACCAACACCACCCCGATCGGCGCCTACCGCGGCGCGGGCCGTCCGGAGGCCACGGCCGCGGTCGAGCGGGCCATGGACCTGTTCGCGGCGGAGATCGGCGCGGACCCGGCCCAGGTCCGGCGCAAGAACCTGCTGCCCCCGTTCACCGAGCCGCATAAGACCGCGTTCGGCGCGGTGTACGACACCGGCGATTACGCGGCCGCGCTGGACAAGGTGCTGGCCGCGGCCGATTACGCCGGCCTGCGCGAAGAGCAGGCCAGGCGACGCGAGGCCGGTGAGATCAGCCAGCTCGGCGTGGGCGTGTCCTGCTACGTGGAGATCACCGGCGGCGGTTCGGAGGCCGGCCCTCCGAACGAGAACGGGACAGTGGAGGTGCACCCGGACGGACGGGCCACCATCTTGACCGGGACCTCACCGCACGGCCAGGGACACGAGACGGTGTGGGCCATGCTGGCCAGCCAGGAGCTGGGCATCCCGATGGACAAGATCACGGTGAAGTGGGGCGACACCGACCTGATCCCCGAAGGCGGCGGCACCGGCGGCTCGCGCAGCCTGCAGCAGGGCGGCGCCGCGGTCAGGCAGGCCTCGCTTGAGCTGATCGAGGTGGCCAGGCAGCGGGCCGCTGACCGGCTTGAGGTCAGCGCGAGCGACCTGGTCTTCGACGTTGGGCAGAGCCAGTTCGAGGTGGCCGGCGACCCGGATGCCGCGGTGCCGCTGGCCGGCCTGGCCGAGACCGAGCGGCTGTTCGTGCGGTCGGTGTTCAGCGCGCCCGGGCCGACGTTCCCGTTCGGCGCGCACGTGGCGGTGGTCGAGGTGGATACCGGCACCGGCAAGGTGAGCCTGCGCCGGATGATCACCGTGGACGACGCGGGCACTGTGGTCAACCCGCTGCTGGCCGAGGGCCAGCGGCACGGCGGTATCGCCCAGGGCGCCGCCCAGGCGTTCCTGGAGGAGATCATCTACGACTCCGACGGGAACCTGCTCACCGCGTCATTCGCTGACTACCCGTTCCTGTCCGCCACCGAGGTGCCAAGCTTCGAGCTGGTCGATATGGCCACCCCCACCACTTACAACCCGCTAGGCGCCAAGGGCATCGGCGAGGCGGGCACCATCGGGTCCACGCCCGCGGTGCAGAGCGCGGTGGTGGACGCGGTCAGCCACCTGGGTGTCCGGCACATCGACATGCCCACCTCGCCGCAACGGGTCTGGCGGGCGCTGCAGGCGGCGCGGGCCGCGGCCGGGCCGGCGGCGGCGGGGCAAACGGCGGCCGGGCCGGCCGCGGAGGAGGACCGGTGAAAGTTCAGCTCACGGTCAACGGCGAGGACCGCTGCGACGACGTCGAGCCCCGGCTGCTGCTCGTGCACTACCTGCGGCAGGTGCTCGGGCTGCGCGCGGCCAATGTCGGCTGTGACACGACCTCGTGCGGGGCGTGCACGGTGCTGCTTAACGGCGAGTCGGTCAAATCATGCACGGTACTGACCGTCCAGGCCGACGGGCAGGAGGTGACCACCGCCGAGGGCCTGGCCAGGGATGACGAGCTGCACCCTGTGCAGGCGGCGTTCCGCCAGGAGCACGGGCTGCAGTGCGGGTTCTGCACCCCTGGCATGGTGATGGCGGCCATCGGGCTGCTGGCTGAGAATCCGCATCCGACCGAGACTGAGGTCCGGCAGGGGCTGGAAGGCAACTTCTGCCGGTGCACTGGCTACCACAACATCGTCCGGGCAGTGCTGGCCGCCGCCGACATGATGAGTTCCGCGCCGGAGGTGGCGAAATGATCCCGGCGCCGTTCGAGTACGCGCGGGCCGAGTCGGCCGGGCACGCGCTGGACCTGCTGGCCGAGCACGGCGACGAGGCCAAGCTGCTGGCCGGCGGCCACTCGCTGCTGCCGATGATGAAGGTGCGGCTCGCCGTCCCCTCGATGCTGATCGACATCGGCGCGCTGCGGGAGCTGGCCGGTGTCGCCATCGATGGCGATGACCTGGTCATCGGCGCCATCACCCGGCATGCGGAGGTGGCCGGCTCCGACCTGGTCAGGGCGCAGGCGCCGCTGCTGGCCTGGTCAGCGGCCCAGGTCGGGGATCCGCAGATCCGCCATCGCGGCACGATCGGCGGCTCCCTCGCGCACGCCGACCCCGCGGCGGACCTGCCGATGGCGCTGACCGCGCTGGGCGGTTCGGTCGAGCTGACCGGCCCGGCCGGGCGGCGGACGGTGACGGCGGATGACTTCTTCGCGGGCTACTTCGAGACCTCGATGGAGCCGGACGAGATGCTCACGGCGGTCCGGATCCCGCGGCAGCCGGGCACGCCGTGGGGGTACCAGAAGTTCACCCGCCGGTCCAACGACTGGGCCATCGTCGGTGTCGCGGCCGTGGGCGGCCGGGTGGCGCTGGCCAACATGGGCGCTACCCCACTGCGGGCCCTGGCCGTGGAACAGGCGCTGGCAGCGGGGGCTGCCCCGGCTGACGCGGCCGCGCTGGCCGCGGAGGGCACCGAGCCCGGCGAGGACATCCACGCCGACCGTGCCTACCGCCAGCATCTGGCGCGGGTGCTCACCGAGCGGGCGCTGGCGCACCAGGCCGGCTGACCTCAGCTAGCGGCAGCCTCGCTAGCTGAGCGCGAGCGGGTGGTGAATCCGGCCGTCGGTGTCGGTCAGGGCCTGACCGGTGCCGCCCCAGCGGAGCTGGATCAGCTCGGCCGCGATGGACACCGCTGTTTCCTCAGGTGTCCGCGCGCCGAGGTCCAGGCCGATCGGGGACCGGAGGCGGCTGAGTTCCTGCTCGGTCAGGCCGGCTTCGCGCAGCCGCGCCAGCCGGTCGTCGTGGGTGCGCCGGCTGCCCATCGCGCCGATGTAGCCGGCCGGGGTGCGCAGCGCCACCTCGAGCAGCGGCACGTCGAACTTGGGGTCATGGGTGAGCACGCAGATCACGGTCCTGGCGTCCACGTCGGTGCCGGCCAGGAACCGGTGCGGCCAGTCGACCACTACCTCATCCGCGTCGGGGAACCGTGACGCCGTGGCAAACACCTTCCTGGCGTCGCACACGGTGACGTGGTAGCCGAGGAACTTCCCGACTCTGGCCACGCCGGCGGCGAAGTCGATCGCGCCGAACACGAGCATCCGGGGCGGGGGCGCGAACGAGTTCACGAAGACGCTGAGGTCATCACCGCGGCGCTCGCCCTGCTCTCCGTACCGCCGGACGCCGGTCAGTCCCTGGGCCAGCATGCCGCGCACGTCGTCATCGACCGCGGCGTCCAGCCGGGCCGAGCCGAGCGTGCCGGTCGCGCCGCAGTGCTGGCCCTCCTCGCCGCCGCTGGCGGCATCACCGGCCCAGATAACGCGACGCGCGCCGATCCGGCCCGGTCCCGAGATCACGGTCGCGACCGCCACGGGCTCGCCGCGCTCGACGGCGGCGCTGATGTCGCCGAGCTCGGGGAAGCTGGTCTTGTCGATCCGCTCGACGAAGATGTCAATGATCCCGCCGCAGGTCAGCCCGACGGCGAAGGCGTCATCGTCGCTGACTCCGTAGGTTTCCAGTACGGGCGGCCCGGCCCGGCAGACCTCGAGCGCCAGCTCATAGACGGCGCCCTCCACGCAGCCGCCGGAGACGCTGCCGACGACCTCGTTCTGCCCGGCGGTCGAGACGGCCAGCGCGGCCCCCGGATCCCGGGGCGCGCTGCGGTACGTGCGCGTGACGGTGGCCACGCCGAAGCTCTCACCGGCCTCCCACCATTTGGTGATCTTGGCCAAGATGTCACGCACGCTGCCTCCCCTCGGCTGTCGAGGTCCCGCAAGCGGTAACCGGCAGTCCCGCGGAACGTATTCCTGGCGGAACCACGACGGCGTCCGGCGAGTCCTTATGAGTGCGGCTGGTCCCGGTAGCCGACTGCGGACAGCAGCCGGGAGCGGCGGGTGCCGGAGGCAGGCCGCGCCACTTCCGGGATCTCTGGCAGCGGCTCGCGGGGCGTCACGCCGGTCACGATACCCTCGGCCATCCCGTAGAGCAGCGGCAGCGCGCCGGCCACGACGCCGCCGGTCTGGTTGATGTGCTCGACGCCGGGGCCGATGAGCTCGGCGTCGGCGACGATGCCGCGGACGATGTCCGCGGCCCCCTCGAGCTTGGCGCCGATCCGGTCCAGCAGCGTGCCGGCCCAGTACAGGTAGAACGCCAGGCCGGCGATGAGGGCGACGATGACGACGACCGTCAAGATGACGAGCACGGTCATGACTTGACCTTTCCGAGTACCCGGCCGAGGAACAGGTGATGCTCTAGCCCTTCGGCGAGAACCGCGTCCACCCCGGCGGCCACCTGCGGGATCAGCACGGTACTGGCCGTGTTGGCCTTGGCCGCGGTCAGCGTCGCGCCGATGCCGTCGACCCGGTGGTCGATCCGCTTGATCAGGTAGATGAGCAGGCTGAGCAGTGCGGCGACGGCGACCACGACAACGAAGCCGACGATGATGACGGACACCCACAAGGTGTGCTCGGTGGGGTTCACCGTTACCCTCCCAGCCGGGTCCGGCCGCGCTTCAGCCCGGCGATGATGATGGTGGCGTGCTCGATGGTGGTCGTCAGCGCGGCGAGCGGCGCGGTGTTGCGGACGGCGCCTTCAAGCGCGGTGTTGATCTTCGGTGCCTCGTCGCCGACCTGCTTGGCCAGCACCAGGATGGTGGTCACCAGGACAACGACGGCGAGCACGATGACGCCGCCGATCACGTAGCCGATGGTCCAGTCTGCTGTCATCACCTACACCGTTTCCAGGAAGTCGCGGACCGGCTTCAGGTTCGCGTTGACTGCGGTCAGCCGGGCCGGCACGGTCGAGGTCAGCTGATCGACGACCCGCACGCCGCCGGTGAGGGCGGCGAGCGTGCCGCGGATGGCCCGCAGGTGAAACACGATCCTGATCAGGCCCACCGCGGTGAACACGATGATCAGGCCCGCGACGGCGATGGTCATCCAGGCTGCTGCTGGCATGGGTTCGGCGCTCCTTCGCTAGCCGAGCAGTTTTCCGACGCTGCCCGCGTAGCGGACCGCGCCGACCTTGACTGCCTCGATGGTCTTGTCTGTGACGGCCAGGCCGTCCGGGACGCCGTCCAGCTGCCCGATCAGGGCCACACCGCCGGCCAGGACGTCGTCGCTGGCCGCGCGGATCCGCTCCAGGGCCGCGAGCACCCGGTTGAGCAGGTAGATCACGACGGGCAGCACCACCACGAGCAAGATCACGTTGCCGATCCACCACAGGACCATGGTGTCCTCCTTTGGCTGTCAGTCAGCTCGCGGGCTGGTAGGGCAGGAAGAACCGGGCAAAGACGCGCATTAGCGCCATCCGCAACGCCCGCACGGCGA
>Ga0224568_1000149_pt1 | contig 12050 bp, 8 predicted proteins | sample CLU5metagenome_FD_182727 | JGI IMG/M metagenome (GOLD analysis project Ga0224568, IMG submission 182727) | Spruce litter microbial communities from Bohemian Forest, Czech Republic - CLU5 | ecosystem: Environmental > Terrestrial > Plant litter > Unclassified | place: Czech Republic: South Bohemian... | reverse complement strand
CGGCCGGGGTGTCCGGGGCCAGCTCGGCTGGCTACAGCTCAGGCAATGGCCTGCTCGCGGCCATGGGGCTGGGCTGGATCGTCGGCAACTTGCTGGCGGACAGCTGACTTGCTGGCGGCGGCTGACTTGCTGGCGGCGGCTGACTTGCTGGCGGCGGCTGACCGCAAGGCGGCGGCTGACCGCAAGGCGGCGGCGCTCAGGCCCGGGCGAGGAAGTCCGCGATGGTGGACAGGGCCAGCTCGCTGGAGCGCTCAAGGTGGGCGCGGATGGCGCGTTCAGCTGCGTCGGGGTCGTGGTCGGCGATCGCCTTGGCGATCGCGACATGTTCCTCGTAGGCGGCGCGGGCGCGGTCGGGCGAGTAGCCGCTGCGCTGCCGCAGCACCTGCAGCTGCCTGCTGATCTCCCGGGCCCGCTGCTCGATGAGCGGCGAATGCGCGGCGCGGGTCAGGGCCAGATGAAAGTCCAGGTCCTGCGGGTAGGCGTCCGCGCCGGTCTGGAAAACCTTGCCCGTCGTTTCCAGCATGTCCCTGATCACCTTGACCTCCGCCGCGGAGGCACGGGTCGCCGCCCACCGCGCGGCCGAGGTTTCCAGCGCCTCGCGGAACTCATACAGGGCACGCGCGTCGGCCACGGTGATCGCGGGCACGTAGAAGCCCTTGTTAGGGCGGTGCATGACGATTCCCTCTTGCGCGAGGCTGCGCAGCGCCTCGCGCAGGGGAGCCCGGCTGATCTGGAACGCCGCGGCGAGCTCGACCTCGATAAGCCGCTCTCCTGGCCGGTAAATACCCTCAAGGATCCGCTGACGTACCAGGCGGGTGGCCTGGTCGCTCAGTGAGGCACCACGGTCGATTGTGTTGGTCACTGATTCTCCTGGAAGCGCAAACCGGTAAATAACGTACGGCCCGCTGAGATTAGGTCAGAAATAAGGATAAGCACGCCGCAGATGACTAGCACGGGGACGAACTCGCTGCTGGGTAACGACGGGATCCATTTCACTGGCCGGAGTCGGACTGGCCGGAGTCGGACTGGCCGGAGTAGAAGTCGTGCACGGCGGCGACGAGGGCGGCCGGCGGGCGGTCGTAGTACAGGCCGCCGCGTGCGGGCCCGAGGCCGGTTGCGCGGGCCAGGGTGACCCGCAGTTCGGCGAAGGCCAGCCCGGCACCGAGCGAGTCGATCACCGGGATGCCGTCGACCTCGCGTATCCCCTGGTCGGCCAGGAACACGTTGAGCGGTGCCTCACCCGGGATCAGGGCCAGGGCGCCGGCCGCTATCGCCTTGCGGGCCGCCCGGTTAAACGCGTCGAGCAGGGGGCCGGGCTCCCGGTAGCCGGCCGCGACATCGTGGAAGCCCGCCTCGAGCTGGATCACGGGGCCGAGCAGGTCGCCGAGGCCATAGGTGACCGCGTTGCGGCGCAGTTGCGGCCCCAGCGCCTCGATGAAGTTGATCACGCCGACCTTCGGCGCGAGCGTGGCCGCGACCAGCAGGGAGGACTGGCCGAAGGCGACCACCGGGATGTCGAGCAGCGTGCGGATGTCCTCGAACGCGACGTCGGGGATGGTGGAGATGAAGAAGGCGTCATAGCCCTCGTCCTGTGCCCGCAGCGCCGCGTCGATGAACTGCTGAGCGTGGCGGCGCTGCAGGTAGGAGTAGCGGATGTGGTCACCGGGATAGTCAGAGGGATAAGTGCCTGGGCGCATGCCGTGCAGCACCACCTCGGTGTCCGGACGGACCACGCGGGCGGCATGCCTGGCCAGGGTCGCCGCGTAGTCCGGCAGGTCGGACAGGACGGTGAAGCTCTGGTGCCAGATCCGGATGCCGGTCACTGGCTGCCGTCCGCGTTGCCCGCCGCGTTGCCCGCCGTGGCGGCCGCGGCCCCGGCTAGCTTGCCGAACACGGCGCCCTTGAGTACCGACGTCGAACCCGCGTAGTGAGTGAAGTACATGCCCACCGTTTCCCCGGCGGCGTAGAGCCCGGGGATGATCTCGCCGCCCGTGTCGATAACGCGGGCGCAGGTGTCCACCTTGAGCCCGCCGTAGGTGAACACGTTGGAGGAAATGATCGGGTAGGCGTCGTATGGCGCCTGGTCGAGAGGCGTGGCCCAGTTGGACTTCGCCGGGCGGACGCCAGCGGTCGCCAGGCCGTCCACCCGGGTGGGATCGTAAGGGCCGTCCACGGTAGCTGCGTTGTAGTCATCGACCGTGGCGCGCAGATCGCCGGCGTTGACGCCGATGAGGCCGGCCAGTTCCTCGATCGTCTGCGCGCGCAGGGGAGGCTTGTCGGTGCGGATCGCGGTCTTGTAGTTGGGCACCTCGGTGTGGCGGGCGTCGAGGATGACGTAGCCGATGCCGTCGCTCTGGTGGTGCAGGGTCCTGGTGATCGCCTCGTAGGTCGCGTCCACCGGGCCCGGCGCCTCGTCGGTGAACCGGCGGCCTTCCTTATTAACCAGGATGCCGTAAGGAAAGATCATGATGGACGGCTCGGACAGGCCGGACCGCGGGTCGATCGGCTCGGCGTGGAACATGGCGAAGTTGCCGCAGGGCGCCGCGCCGATATCCAGGGCCATCTGGATGCCTTCGCCCTTGTTGTAGTACCCGCCCCGGCACACGGGCCGCACGTGCAGCGCGCTTTCGCCGTAGTAGCGGGCCTGCATCTCGGCGTTACCCTCGAAGCCGCCGCTGGCCAGCACGACGGCGCCGGTGAAGACCCGGCGCTTGCCGTGGGCGCGAGCGATGACACCCGTTACCGAGCCGTCGTCGTCGAGCGCCAGGCCGAGCGCGGTCGTCTCCCACTCAAACCGGACACCGGCCCGCTTGGCGGCCGCCCCGAGTGACTCGACGATGGCCAGGCCGCCGCCGCGTGGCCCGAGGCGCGCGGTGGAGGTGGTGAGGAACTGCGTTATGAGTTCAGTGAAGACGACGCCGTACCCGGTCATCCAGCGCAGGGTGGGCCCGGCGGCATCGGCGAAGGCGGACACGATGTCGGGGTCGGCGACGGACATTGTGCGCAGGTTCGGCGGCCAGCGGCTGGCGTCTTTGGTGAGGTCCGCGGTCAGCGACGGGTCCGGATACCCCATGAAGTCGCCGAGCAGGGCATCGGCGAAATCGTCGGCCACCTCGTCGATGGACTTCATCCGCAGGTAGGCCTCGGTGTAACGGGTGTTACCCCCGCTCTCGGCCTCCGTCGCGCGCTCCAGCACAGTGACCTGCGCGCCAGACTCAGCCGCCGACAGGGCGGCGGACAGGCCCGCGACGCCCGCCCCCACGACCAGGACAGAAGGTGTGGTCATTACAGTTCTCCCTCGCACTGAAGACGGTCAGGACAAACGGCGCACGGACCGGCTATCACCACGCCGACCAGCCGCCGTCCACGAAAAGCGTCTGGCCGGTGATATACCGGGCCGCATCAGAGGCTAGAAAACGCACGACACCGTGGATGTCGCGGTCCGGATCGCCCAGGCGGCCGAGCATCGTGCGCCGTTCCATGGCCGCCAGCGTTTCCGGCGAGTCCTGCAGCGGCCTGGTCATCGCGGTCGGGAAGAAGACGCCGGGCGCGATGCAGTTGACGGTGACGCCGGCCGGGCCGAATTCTCCGGCCATGGCCCGGGTCAGGTTGGCAATCCCGGCTTTGGCTGAGTAGTAGGCCGACTCCGGCAACGGGCCCACCCGGTCCGCGTACACGCTCGACACGTTGATGATCACGCCGGACCGCTGGGCGCACAAGTGACGGCCGACAGCGCGGTTCGTGAGCCAGGTCCCGGTGAGGTTGGTCGCGATAACCCGGTCCCATTCCTCCCGCGTGGTGCTGAACACATCCTTGCGTAGCATCACGCCCGCGTTGCTGACCAGCACGTCTACCGTGCCGAACTCGCCTAGGGCGCGATCGACCAGGGTCTGGACCTGAGCTTCGTCCGTCACGTCCGCGGTGACGGCGACCGTTTTCGTCTTGGCGGACAGGTCGACCGCGATCGCGTCCAGGGTGGCCGCCGCCGCGGGGTGATCGGAGATGACGAGCCGCATGCCGTCATCGGCGAAGGCGCGGGCCGCCGCCGCACCCAAGCCGCCCGGTCCTACGCCGGTGACGATGGCAACCCGCCCCCCGGCAGTCGTATCCGCCATAAGCACTCCTCTTCGAGTAGTGGCCGCAGCCCTGCAGCTCATCCCGGCATCCGCCCGGAAATATCATCTGCCGAAAGTCGACAGCCGTCAAGCGACAGATGACAGTCGACAGATGGCAGACGCGGTCCGCTCAGGTACCGGGTGCTGGACCGCAGCGCTGCACCCGGTCGTCTGGCAGTCTGGGGGTAGCATCTCGCGGCGCCGCGGGGCGCTGTACCGGTCGGGGGAGACGGGAGTGACCATGAGGAAAGGGACCCTCGTCGCGGCCATAGGGGTCTTCGCGGTGGTTTGCGGAGCCTCGGCCTGTTCCGGGTCATCGCGCGGCAATCCCGGCGGTACGGCGCTGCCCGCCAGCACGGGGCCGGCGGCGAGCACGGAGCCGGCGGCGAGCACGGAGCCGGCGGGCGCCGGGGCGAGCTGGACTACCTACCATGAGGATGGCGAGGCGGCCGGGGTCCAGCCCGCGCCGCTGCGGTTGCTACCGTCGCGGAAGGCCTGGATTTCTCCGGTCCTTGACGGGCAGCTGTTCGGTGAGCCGCTCGTCGCCGACGGCCGCATCGTCGCGGCGACCGAGAACGACACGGTCTATGTGCTGGCCGCCCGTACCGGGCAGATTCTGTGGTCACGTCATCTGGCGAGCCCGGTGCCGTCCGGTGACCTGCCGTGCGGTGACATCTCGCCCGTGGTCGGCATCACCGGCACCCCGGTGATCGACCTGTCCCGCCACGAGATCTTCGTCGACGCGGACACCCTGGTAAAAGGGCCGTCCTCCTCCGGTGGCGTGGAGGCGTCGCACCGCCTGTTCGGGCTCGACCTGTTCACCGGCAAGGTCGAGCTGAGCCAGCCGGCCATGCCAGCCGCGGGGGAGGACCAGCTCGCGCAGCTGCAGCGGCCAGGGCTGGCGCTCGACGACGGCCGCGTGGTGATCGCCTACGGCCAGAACACCGGTGACTGCCCCGGCCCCAACGGTCCTGCCCACGGTTTTGTCGTCTCGATCCCGGAGACGGGAGGGCCGCTGGACTACTTCCAGATCGGCAGCGGCAAGGACCGGGGAGCGGTGTGGATGGGCGGCAGCTCCCCGGTCGTCGACCCGCGGGGAAACGTCTACGTGGCCAGCGCCGACGGCTACGACCTCGGCGCCGGGCAGCCGTACGACGACAGCGACGCGGTGCTTGAGCTGTCGCCGGCCATGCACCTGGAGTCGGTCTTCTACCTCAAGGACTGGCAGCAGCTCAGTTCGGGTGACCTCGACCTCGGCACCGGGGACCCCGCGCTCGTGAACGGCTTCGTGTTCCAGGTGGGCAAGACCGACATCGCCTACCTGCTGCGTCAGGGGCACCTCGGCGGCGAGGATGGCGAGGTCGCGTCGCTTCCCGTGTGCCAGGGCAACCCCGACGGCGGACACGCGGTACTGGGCTCAGTGGTCTACATACCGTCCCGGTGCGGCGTGACCGCGATCAGGGTTTCGGCCACGGCCCCGTACCTGAGACAGCTGTGGACAGACAACGATGGCGCCTACAGCGCGCCGATCATCGCCGGCGGCCTGGTCTGGACGATCGGCGACGACAACGCGGTGCACGGCCTGGACCCCGCCAACGGCAAGCAGGTCGTCTCGATTCCCTTCGGCGGTCCGGCGAACCACTTCCCGACACCGTCGGCCGCCGACGGCCTGCTGCTGCTTGCGGGTAGCAACCAGGTATACGCCTTCATGGGCCCGGCCGGCCTGCCGCCGGCGCCCCCAGCTGCCGCCGCAGGACCGTGAGCTGACGGATTAGTTCAAGACAGCCAGCGGCACGCCAGTAATACTGGCGCCATGACTAGTGTGGCGGGTGATGATTGACCCGGACGGCCACCCCTTCCGCCTCTGCCGCGCCGCTACCATTCGCCCATGGCTGAGCGGACGATCCGGTATCGGACCGGCAATGAGTACAATCCGTCCGATCCATTCGGGCGCAGTGAGCTGGTGCTGCATGCCGATGGGCGGGCCCGGCTCGATCACTACTTTTCCCGGCAGAGCCGGACTGGAGCCTGGACCGGCCAGGTCGACGCGGCGGCCGTGGACGCGCTTTTCGCCGCCCTGCGGGAGGCAGGCTTTCCAGCCCCGGCGGGCCCGGGAGGCGCCCTGCCGCCTGGCGCCGCGCTGCGCACGCTGATCATTGAGGCCGACGGTGTCAGCGAAGAGATCAGCCTAGCCTGGCACCAGAGGGCGGCCCAGCCCGGCTACGGGGTGGCGTTCGACATCATCGACGGCGTCATCACGCAGCTGAGCGGCGCGGATGTACCGTACCGGAGCAGCCAGCCGCTCATCGTCACCGGCATCACGGCGCTGGCCTAGTCAGGGGCTGGGGAGCTGGTTAGCCGAGGACGAGGAGTTTCCCGCCGATGAGCAGCGTGCTTGCCGTCCCGGCCAGCCATAGCAGCGACCAGAGCCGGCGGGGCAGGTGGGTGCGGCTGCGCAGGACCTCCGCGTCGGAGGCGTGGATGCCGTGGTCGATGGCCGTCCGCACACCGGCCAGCAGCAGCAGCCAGGTCACGGCATAGGCGGCCACGACCTCGGTTTCGGCGTGGGTATAGCGCAGGATGAGGTAGAACAGCCCGATCGCGATGGGTACCGTGAGCATGCCGAAGGACCTGCCGAGCAGGAAGAACACCAGGACAAGGACAAGGACGAGCAGCCACAGCGCTGTCACGGGGTCGCCGAGGGAGATAAGCCGCGCTGCGCCCAAGCCGAAGAGGCTGGGTCCCAGGTAACCGATGAGGATCACCAGCACGGCACGCAGGCCCTCGCCCGCGATGCTGGTCTTGCCGTGGGAATGCCTGTCCAAGACGATGCTGGTCACGGTCAGGCCGAGAATGACGGCGAGCAGGGCGTGGGCGCCCTCGTGGGTCATCGTCGAGAAGTGCTCGACGGGTGCCCAGAGCAGCGGAACCAGGACCACCGCTGCCGCCGCCAGGCCGACGAGGACGGACGCGCCGGCCGACAGCGGCGGATTTATCGCCTGCATATACGCCATGCTGCCCGCTGCGGGACACTTTGAACAAACTGTCTACAGGCAGCCTCGACGCGTTCGACATCAACCCCTGATCTGCGGCCGGCTTGTGTCCTTTCGTCGACGCCCGCGCCAGGGCCGAGCGCTGCTACTTCCGCTTCGGCTTCTTGTTAGAGGTGGCTGCCTCTGGCGGCGCCTTGCGCTTGGCCCCGCGCGCATCCGGGTCGGGCAGGGCGTCGTCCTCGTCGCTGTCCGGCTCGGAGTCATCGAAGCTGGAGTTCGCCGAGTCCTGGATGTGCCCGGGGCTGTTGTAAGCGAAGCTGGGGTCTGCCTGCTCATCGCCGATGGGCAGCGGCAGCAGGTAGTTGCCCTGGTCCGCCTGGGCGCCGGTCTGAATGAGGAACCCGGGCAGATCAGCGCCGGAGATGACGATGTCGCCCGCGGCCTTTATCACCGCGGCGATCGAGAACGCGCCGTTCAGCTGTGCGTGCTGGCAGCACCGCGGCCAGATGGCGGTCATGGTGATCAGGTGGACCTTGATGGCGGTGGCCACCCGGATCAGGGGGTTGGGCCCTGAGCCAGGCGCGAGGTCCGCCAGGGTGATGGAGGTGGCGGTGAAGACCGTGTTGAGCTTGGCGATGTCGAGCAGGGACCACAGGTGATGCTGGACCAGTCCATGGTCGATACCCGCCAGGGCGCCGGCCTCCCAGCCGTCCAGCGCCGCCGCCCAGTTCTGCTCGCCGTGGTTGCCGGCCGGCGAGCCGTAGTTGACGGCAGCGAGCGGCAGGGCGTTGCGCAGCGCCAGGTAGGCGGCGCACAGGTCCTGCAGCACCAGCGGCGCGTCCTCCGCGTCGTTGACTTGCACGGCGAGTGCCTGTACGTCGCAGAACCAGATCCAGGCCGTCTGGAAGATGGCCTTCGGATCCTGATCGAGCGGGATGGGGGTTAGGGGCGGGAAGCTCGGCAGCGTTATTACCTGCTGTGCCAGGGCGATCATGTCGGCCAGCGCCGCCATGGCCGTCTTGTTCCTGACCGTCCTGGTCACCAGCCGGGTGAACGATACCCAGGCGGTCAGATGGTGGCCATCGGTGTTGAGCAGCGTCGTGGGCCTTGAGCCGAACCTCACGCCGGTGATGGTGAGCGCCGGGGTGCCGACAGCGATGGTCAGGCTGACCGCGCAGCGGCGGGTACCGCCCCGGCGGCGTGCCCAGCCGAGCCGGGCGGCAGCCTTGTTCGCCTGGGCGACGGGCAGCGTGATGTCATCGGGCGGGTCGTCGCTGATGGTGTCGTCGTTGATATAGAGCTTGAAGGACGCGATCATGTCCGTGGCGTCGGCCAGTCCGCAGGCGTTGAAAACGATCGGGTAGGCGGTGCTGATCTCGATCAGGTGTGACGACAGCATCTTCCACACCACCCAGCCTGGCTCGTCGCCAGGGGAGCCCGCCGTATCGCCCTGCGAGTCCGATGATCCGGCCTCCAGCCAGCCAGGAAGTATGTCCGCGTTGGCCAGGCCGGCGAGCACGGAATGGATCGTGCGCGGGTCAAGCAGCTTCCAGATCGCGCTGCACAGATCGGCCGGGGTGTAGCCGGCCTGGTCGGACTCGTACTCACGCAGCACCAGCAGGGATGAAGGCTCGCCGCCGCCGATGGCTTGCCCGCGCCCGAGGTCAAGCTGGGCGAACGGCATCAGGTTGCGCGCGCTGAGATACGCCGCGATCTGAGTCTGCAACGCCGTTACGGTAGCGGCAATCGGCAGGAGGGGATTCTGCGCGGCCAAGGCCGCCTGCGCGGCGCGCCGGAGCGCGGCCATAAGCTGCTGCATCCGGACTCCCGGCATCGCGTTCCCGCGTTCGCGCCAACCGCCGTTGCCTGGGTTAATGGACGTGCACAGGATCTGTACGTACTGGCTGGCCGCGGCCACGTCGGCACCGACGCAGCCACGGCGCACGGAATCGATGAAGACCGCCCAGGCGGTGACGTGCAGGCCCTCGCCGCTGGTGAACGGATGCGGCGCCGGGCGGCTGTCCACGCGGATCGCCTCGATGAGGCTGGTAGTGCCGTCCAGGGTGACGACCACTACGGCGTCGGTGAACGGTGGCGGGGGCGGAATCCGGATCGTTACCTTCAGCGATGCCTGTTCGTTCGCGGGTCTCATGTGCCACTCCTGTAGGTAGGACCGTTCGCGGTGCCGGGAGGTTACTGGCTGTGCGCCGCGATGGCCCGGTTGAAGATGTCATATGGCTGGCTGCCGGTCAGCACGCCCTTGGTGGCCAGCCGGGCGACGAGCCGCAGCAGCACCGTGATGGCTGAATGGCCGTCAGGACCGTAGGATGCCCAGCCGGTCGTCGCTCCCGGCCGGTACTGTGCGGAGAGCTCGGCCTGGCTGACGCTGACCACGACGTCCCCGCCAGTGCCGCCCATCGTGGCGCAGTGACCGCCCAGCGGCGCCCCGAGCGCCACACAGATAACCGGGCCGCCCGTCCCGGTCCTGACCGCGGCTTCCAGCGGCTTGCGGAACACGTCCCACGGCAGCGTGCCGCTCAGCTTCCCCTGAGCGCCGAGCACGGTAAGCAGCTGTGCGATCACTTCCAGCGGGGTCCACGGCTGGTCGGGCGCGGCGACCCAGCCGGTCCGGATCGGGCTCTGGGCGGGATGGAAGTCAAGGTCAACCGTGCCCTGCGGCACACCAGTCAGCACGCTGGCGAAACTACCTGTCGGCGCGCCGTTACCGCAGCTGCCGCCAGGAGTAATGCCCAGGCACAGGCAGGTGGAGCCGCCGGTGCCGCCGCTGACCGCGGCGGGCGGGGTGAACGCGTCGAACGCCTCGGCGGCGCTCAGGAAGCCGTTCTGCACCAGGACCACGATGAGCCGGGTGAGGACCGCCGCGGTACCCGCGTCGCCGGGCAGGGCGCTGACCCAGCCGGTCCGCTGGGGTTCGCGTGATGGATAGAAGCTGGTGTCGAGGCGCTGCTGAGACACCTTGGTCAGCACGTCCGTCCACGCACCGGAAGGAGCGCCGTTGCCGCAGCCGGCGCCCGGCGTCGTGCCCAGGCACAGGCAGGTGTACCCGTCCTGCCGCACCGGGACGGGCGCTGACCAGGCGGCGCCGGGATAAGCCGCCGAGCTCACCCGGATGGTGTACCGCACCCCGGCCACGATCTGCCCGGAATAGGCCAGCGCCGGGCTGAGGGCGGCCGGGGTGGCGACCACCTGGCCGGAGGGATCGATGATCTGCACCTGATAGCTCTGCGCGCCGGGGACCGGCTGCCAGGTCGCGGTGATCTGGGTGCCGTCGCAGGAGGCGGAGATGCCGCCCGGAGGATCGGTGACCAGGTAGACCTGCACGGGCGCAGACGGCAGGGACAAGACGGCGCTTGCCCCCGTGCCGATGACGGTGATCGCGGTGAGCGTGTACGGGACGCCATGGGCGAGCCCGGCCGCGGGGATGGTGTCGGTGAGCCCGGTTACCGTGTCGGTGCGGACGACCGCACCGGTCTGCGGCGCGTGCAGTGTTACCTGGTAGGAGGTAGCGGCGCGCGCGGCGGTCCAGGCGAGGATGATGCTCGTGCCGTTGAAGTCCGCGTGCAGGCCGGCGGGCGGATCGGCGAGGGTCACCGCGGTCGCGGCGGTGCCAGGGGACTGGCCGGTCCCGGCCAGCGCGGAGACAGTGACCGTGTAGGTCGCGCCGCTGGCCAGGCCCGCCGCCGGGAAGGCAACGGCCGGCGCGGTGACGGTCGCGGTACGGACGATCGCGCCGGACGGGTCGCGGAGCGTGGCGGCGTACCCGGTGGCGGCCTCGGCCGCGGGCCAGGTCGCGGTGACCTGGGCGCCGTTGTACGCGGCACTGACCTGGGCCGGCGGGTCCAGTACCAGCACCGGCAGGCTGGCTGACCAGGCGCCATCTGAGCTGGCGGTGTGCTGCCGCACCTGGACGGTGTACTCGCCGCGGGGCCGGCTGGTCATGTCGATCACCCAGGACATGCTGGTCGTGCCGGGATTTACCAGCACGAAGCTGATGACGGGTTCGGCGCCAGGCACCGACAGCATTACCTGGTAGCCGGCCGACTGCGGGGTCGGGCTGTCCTGCCAGGCCACGGTGACCCGGCCACCCTGATAGCTGGCCGTGGTGGGCCGGGGGGTGCCGAGGATGGTCACCGGTCCGGCGTTCGTCCACGTGCTCTCGCGGCCGGAGCTGACCGCGCGTACCCGCGCGGTGCAGACATCACCGGGCGCGGGCGCGCGGCCGTCGGCCCTGGCGAGCACCGTGCTGAGCGCGGCGATGCCACTGCTCGCGCCCACCTGCGTCTCGTAGCTGAGCAGGACGGCGTCGTAACTGACCGGGTCCCCTGACGGGCCGGTCACCGCTGTCCAGGACAGGGTGATGACGGTGGCCGCCGCGGTGAGCTGGACACCGGCGGGCGGCGGGACGCTGAGCAGGGTAAGCACGGCGGAGGTGGTCCACGGCCCGAGGTTCCCCGCCGCCTCGGCTCGTACCTGGAGCTGGTAGCGATGTCCTTCGGTCAAGGTGGTGCCTGGCGGTGGCAGCGCCATACCGGGCTGGGTGATCCCGGACTGAAGACCGGCCTGGACGCCGTCTCGCAGCAGCACGGCGTCATAGCTGATGGCCGCGCCGCCGGTGACGCTCACCGGAGTCCAGGTGGCGGAAACCGTACCCGCGTCGTCGGCTAGCGTCACCACCTCTGGTGCGGATATGTCAAAGATAGCGAAGTTATGGCTGGCTGAGGGGCTTAGCGCACCGGCTGCCCGAGCCCGGACCTGAACCTGGACCGATCCCGGCAGCGGTCCGGCGATGGTCAGCGTGACCGGTGAGTTCGCCTGGTCCGCGCTGGCCAGCGGCGCGCCGCCGGCGGTGAGCTGGACCGAGCAGGGCGCGGCCGCGGTCCAGGCGATGGTGAAGGCGCCGCCCGCTCTGGTGATGGCGCCG
>Ga0224568_1000148_pt1 | contig 12072 bp, 9 predicted proteins | sample CLU5metagenome_FD_182727 | JGI IMG/M metagenome (GOLD analysis project Ga0224568, IMG submission 182727) | Spruce litter microbial communities from Bohemian Forest, Czech Republic - CLU5 | ecosystem: Environmental > Terrestrial > Plant litter > Unclassified | place: Czech Republic: South Bohemian... | reverse complement strand
CTGCTCCGCGAACCATTGGGAGATCAGGCAGCGCCAGTCCAGTTCCGCGGTGACCCGCTGCATGCCCGCGCCGCCGTACGGGTCGGCCAGCACCGGGAGCGGCCCGTGAGCCGGGGTGTACCAGGACGGGAGATACAGCGTGGCGCGCAGTTCCCGTGGCCCCAGGATGAGCTGGGTGGCGCGCAGGTCGAGCACCGGCTGTTCGGCCAGGGACGCGACCGGCAGCGGCGGCTGTCCGTCCCGCAGCACCGTGGCCTGCCCGCCGGGGCGCCCGGCGGCCCTGGCAATCCGGACCAGGACACCCGCCGCCTGGATGCCGTCGTGGACGGCGGGCTCATCGGTAAGCTGCCTGATCCCGCCGCCGATCCGGTACGTCCACAGCTGGGTGCGCACCGGGTCCGTCGACGCGGCGAACAGCACCTCGTCGCCGTGCACGCCCAGCACGGCCCTGACCTGCAGGCCGGCCGGGGTTACCGGCATACCGTCCGCGGTCAGGTGCCGGGTGCCGGCCAGGTCGGCGTGCGCGATGACCGCTCCCGAGCCGGTGCGCGCCGGGATACCGGGCAGCAGCTGGACCCAGCAGTCATCGTGCTGCTCATGCCGGACGCTGGTCTGGCCGGTGTCCGGCTCGATCGCCAGGAACCGAACGGTGTGCTGGTCGCGGGACTGCACGATGGCAAACGGGCCGTGCTCGTCCCAGCCGGCCCCCGGTACGTACTCGAACGCCGCATGGTCCCAGCTGGCCTCGGTCAGCGAGCCGTCCAGTCCCGCGAGCCAGAGCGTGATCTCGGCGTTGGCGGTACCTGCCGCCGCGTACCGTACCGCGCGCGGCGCGCGGGCCGGGCTGGCCGGGTCCGCGACGTACCAGAGCCCCACAGCGGCGGAGTCGGCCCGCAGTACCAGCAGCCGGTCACCGGCCGGAGCCCACCAGTAGCCGCCCTGGCCACCTGGCCCGGCCCAGCCGGTATTCTCGCCGGTCCCGGTGCTGACATCGGCTCCGCCAGCGGCCATGACCAGGCGGTCGCCGGTGCCGTCCGCCTCGATCACCCGCACTGAACCCTGACTCAGGTAGGCGATCCGCTGACCGCCGGGGTCCGGCCGCGGATCGGTCACCGGCCCGGCGGCGGGCAGGCGCCGCACCTGCTTGCTGGCTGGCTCGCTACCTGGCCCGTGACCGGAGATGGCCCACAGCTGCCCGTCCAGCGCGAACGCGATCAGCTGGCCTGCCGCGTCCGTTGCGTAGGCGTCGATCGCACTGGCCGAGGCGGCAGCCCCGGCCGCGGTAGCGGACGATGCGTCCATCGGGGCGGACGGGTCAGCCGCGGTAGCGGGCCGGCCGGTCAGCTCGGCCGGGTCGGCGAGGACCCGCTCGGCGCCGGAGGAAAGGTCTAGCGCCCACAGGCACGTCACCGGGTCGTCGCCGGCCCGGCTGCGCAGGTACAGCACCGCCGATCCGTCGCCGGTGACGGTGAACTGGCTGGGCACGCCGAGCGTGAACAGCCGGGTGCGGACCAGCTGCGCGAGCAGGGATTCCATGTTCGATATTCTTCCGAAAAGGTGGTCCGCTGTCGAATGACTGAGCGTCCGCGGTAGTCGCGGATACTGGCGGTATGCGGGACGACGAGGCACGTGGGTGGCTGGCCGGGCTGCCGGCTCAGCTGGGGGCGCAGCGGCAGATCATGACCCGGCTGCTTGACCTGTGCGTGGCCGAGCCGGCCGCGCGGGTGTTCCTGGTGGGCTGCTCCATCGGGCGCGGGGCGGCGGACGAACTGTCCGACGTCGACTGTTTCATCGGCTCCACGCCGGGCACGGCCGCGGAGGTGGTCGACGCGGTGCACGCGGCGCTCCCGGACATGGGCAACCTGGTGGACCTGCTCGATCACCCATACAACGGCCTGACCCGGATCGTCGCGCAGTTTTCCGGCTGTGTTCAGCTCGACCTCGTGGTCGCCCCGTCCCACCGGGGGGCCAAGTCCGACGAGATCGTCCTCTACGACCCGGACGGGCGGATGGTCTCGACGCGGGTGCCGGCCGCCGATATCGTCACCCCGGACCTGATCAGGGAGTGGGCGTTCCTGGGCTGGGAGGCGCTGGCCAACCTGGCCAAGTACCTGCGCCGGGGTTCGCTGTGGGAGGCGCTGGCCCGGCTGGACGAGGCGCGCGACCGGATCTGGGCACTGTGGGCCGCCGCGCGCGGCGCGCGTTACCCGGTCTTCGGGCTGTGCCAGGTGCTCGACCGCGACCCCGATGACTTGCCGGACGGCATCGAGGCGACGGTGGCCGGCCTGGACGCCGCCGGGCTGCGCGCGGCCGGCATCGCGGCCGGCGCGCTGCTCGAGCGGGTGAGCGAAGATGCCGCGCGGGTGCGCGGCGGCACCCTGCCGGCCGCGATGGCCGGCCACGTCAGGTCCCTGCTAGCTGATATTCCTGCTGGCTGATATCCCGGCTGGCTGATATCCCTGCTGGCTGATTCAGGCTGGCTGATATCCGGCTAGCTCGCGTTACGGAAAGCGCAGGAACATTAGCCAATGCGGCGGCGTTCTCCGGTCATGATCGAGGAGAACTTCGCCGGCCTGCTCGCGTCCCGGCATCAGGGCGTGCTCGTCACGCAACGTGCCAACGGGTGGCCGCAGCTATCCAACGTGACCTACGGGTGGTTCCCGGACGAGCAGCTGATCCGGGTCTCGGTCACTGATGACCGGGCCAAGACCCGCAACCTGCGCCGCGACCCGCGAGCCAGCTTTCATGTGACCAGCGAAGACTTCTGGTCCTACGTGGTGGTGGACGGCCACGCGCAGCTGTCCGAGGTCGCCAGCGACCCGCAGGACGCGGCGGTGCAGGAGCTCATCGACTTGTTCCGTGCGGTGCAGGGGGAGCACCCGGACTGGGACGACTACCGTGCCGCCATGGTGCGCGATCGCCGGCTCGTGGTCCGGATCCCCGCCGAACGTGCCTACGGCATGGCCCGTTAGCTGGCCGCGAACCGGTCAATCGTCGCGAACAGGGCGTCCATCGAGGCGTCGCTGCCGACGTGGCCCGCGTCCTGGATGACCCGCAGTTCCGCGCCGGGCCAGGCGCGGGCCAGCTCGCGGACATAGGCCAGCGGGCAGCTCATGTCGCGGTGGCCGTGGATCAGCACGCCGGGAATCCCGGCCAGCCGCCCGGCCTCGCGGACCAGCTGGTCTTCGGCCAGCCAGGCGGCGTTGGCGTAGTAGTGCGCGCAGAGCCTGGCCAGGGCCTGCATCGCGGCCGAGGGCCGGCCATCGTACGGGGTGGTACCGAAGCCTTCGAACGACAGCACCGCATCCTCCCAGGCGCACCAGTCCAGGCTGGCTCTCTCCCGCACCGCCACGTCCGGGTGCCCGGTCAGCGATGCGTACGCGGCCAGCATGTCCGGGCAGGGCGTGTCAGCGGGCAGGCCTGACCCGGCCGCGAAGCTGTCCCACTGGTCGGGGAAGAACAGCCGCGCGCCCCGGTACAGCCAGTCGATCTCGCCCCGCCGCGCGGTGCTGACCGAGTCCAGTACGATCTCCGAGACCCGGTCCGGGTACTGCTCGGCGTAGGCCAGCGACAGCGTGGTGCCCCACGATATGCCGTTCAGCAGCCACCGGTCGATGCCCAGGTGCACCCGCAGCAGTTCCATGTCGGCGATCAGGTGCGCGGTCGTGTTTACCGACATGTCGACTGCGGGGTCGCTGGCGTGCGGCGTGCTGCGGCCGCAGCCGCGCTGGTCGAACAGCACCACGCGGTACCGGCCGGGGTCATACGCCCGGCCCTGCCCGGGGCGGCAGCCAGAGCCTGGCCCGCCGTGCACGATGACCGCGGGTTTGCCTGCCGGGTTGCCGCAGGTTTCCCAGTACATGTGATTGCCGTCACCAACATCGAGCAGGCCCTGGTCATAAGGCTTGGTGGCTGGGTACATACGCGGAACATTACCGACCAAAGCGAGTGTTCACCGGTCATGGTGGTAGACGGGCTGACGTGCCTGCGGTAGTGACGTGCGGATTAGGCTGATGAAATGCTGACAGATTCTTTCGGACGGATAGCGACCGACCTGCGGGTCTCGCTCACCGACCGCTGCAATCTGCGCTGCACTTACTGCATGCCGCCGCAAGGCCTGGACTGGCTGCCCAAACCGGAGCTGCTCACCGACGGCGAACTCGTCCGGCTGATCCGTATCGCGGTCGAGCTGCTCGGCGTGCGCGAGGTCCGCTTCACCGGCGGTGAGCCGCTGCTGCGCCGCGGCCTGGCCACGGTCATCGACCAGACCGCGAGCCTGCGGCCCCGCCCGGATATCTCCCTGACCAGCAACGGGATAGGCCTGGACCGGCTCGCGGCGCCGTTGCGCGCGGCGGGCCTGGACCGGATCAACGTCTCGCTGGACACGCTGGTGCCGCAGACGTTCCGCGCGCTGGCCCGCCGGGACCGGCTGGGCGACGTGCTGGCCGGCCTGGCCGCCGCCGCGCGGGCGGGGCTGACCCCGGTGAAGGTGAACGCGGTGCTGATGCGCGGGCTCAATGACGGCGAGGCCGTGCCGCTGCTGCGGTTCTGCCTGGATCAGGGGTACGAGCTGCGCTTCATCGAGCAGATGCCGCTCGATGCCCAGCACGGCTGGCGGCGCGAGGACATGGTGACCGCCGATGAGATCCTGGCCGCGCTCAGGGAGGGTTTTGAGCTGACCGCGGACGACGAGCGGGAGCGAGGGTCCGCGCCGGCCGAGACCTTCCTTGTCGATGGCGGGCCGGGCCGGGTCGGTGTCATCGCGTCTGTCACCAGGCCGTTCTGCGGGACTTGCGACCGGGTCCGGCTGACCGCCGACGGGCAGGTACGCAACTGCCTGTTCGCCCGGGCAGAGAGCGACCTGCGCGGGCCGTTGCGACAGGGGGCCAGCGACAGTGAACTCGCCGAACGCTGGCGCAAGGCCGTGCGCGGCAAGCTGCCCGGGCACGGCATCAACGACCCGTCGTTCCTGCAGCCCGACCGGCCGATGTCGGCTATCGGCGGGTGAACCACCGAAGTTATGAGCTAATAGTGCTGGCGGGGGGTGCCGCGCGCAGGCTCGGCGGGCAGGACAAGCCGGGTCTTACTGTGGGCGGGCGGGCACTGATCGCCAATGTGGTCGGTGCCGGGCGCGATGCGGGTGCGGCACGAGTGATCGTGGTCGGGCCGCCCCGCGACGACGTGCCGGACGTGATCTTCATCCGCGACCAGCAGCAGGGACCGGTAGCCGCGCTGGCCTGCGGGCTGGCGCAGGTGCGCGCCCCCTGGGTCGTGCTGCTCGCCGCTGACCTGCCGTTCCTTCGTGCCCGGCAGGTCAGCGAACTGCTCGCCGCGGCGGCGGACGCGGACGGCGCCGTGCTGACCGACGACACCGGCCGCGAGCAGTGGCTGGCCAGCTGCTGGCGTACCGCCACGCTGACCGGTGCGCTCAGCCGGTACGCGGGCTCATCGCTGCACGGCCTGCTCGGCCCGCTGGCGCCGCGGCTGGTCACGGTCACGGCCGCGGCGGGGGAGCCGCCGCCCTGGCTGGACTGCGACACCCCCGCCGACCTCGAGCACGCGCGACGGCTAGCCGGCCAAGACGACGTCCCCGGCTAGCGACGCGACGGCCGCCTTTAGTGGCCTATCTCCACGTTTTCCAGGATGCCGAGCGCGTCGGGCACCAGGACGGCTGCCGAGTAGTACGCGGAGACCAGATAGGAGATGATCCCCTGGTCGTCCACCCGCATGAACCGGACGGAGAGGCCGGGCTCGTGCTCGTCGGGCAGCCCGGTCTGGCGCAGCCCGATGACGCCGTGGTCGTCCTCGCCCGTCCGCATGGCGAGCACCGAGCTGGTGTTCCCGGCGGTGACCGGGATCTTGTCGCACGGCAGCAGCGGCACCCCGCGCCAGGCGTGCACGGTCTTGCCGTCCGCGGTCAGCGTCTCCGGGTAGAGGCGCCGCTTGGTGCATTCCCGGCCGAACGCCGCTATCGTCCGCGGATGCGCCAGGAAGAACCTGGTCTTGCGGCGGCGGGCGAGCAGCGCGTCCATGTCGTCCGGGGTGGGCGGCCCGGACTCCGTCTGCAGCCGCTGCGACATGTCGACATTGCGCAGCAGCCCGATATCCGGGTTGTTCAGCAGCTCATGTTCCTGCCGTTCGCGCAGCGCCTCGATGGTGAGCCGGAGCTGGTGCTCGACCTGGTTCATCGGGTCGTTGTACAGGTCGGCGACGCGGGAATGGACCTGCAGCGTGGTCTGCGCCACCTGCAGCTCGTACTCGCGCGGGCTCAGCTCGTAATCCGCGAACGTCCCTGGCAGGCCGGTTTCGCCGGCATGACCGGCCGCCACCGATATCTCCGCCTCGCCCTTGGCGTTGCGCGGCTTATCCTGCTCGGCACGGACCCGGACGAGATAACCGGCCAGCGCGGGGGACTGGTCGGCCAGCTCCTCGAACGAGCGCCTGGACAGCGAGAATATGGTGCACGCGGTCGCCGCGGTCGCGGTGAAATCCGGCTCGCCCTCCGGCAGCACCGAACCGAAGTAGTCGCCGTCAGCGAGCACCCCGGTCCCGGCCGTGTGCCCGTACTTGCCTGCCCGCGACTTGGTCACCTTGCCGTGCGCGATCACGGCCAGCCCGTCGCCGGCCGTGATCACCTGGCCGGCCCGGTGCTCGGACCTGGTGAACCGGGCCGCGAGAGCGGTCAGCACGGCCGCGTCGGCGAAGCCGGCCAGGAAGGTGATCTCGGTCAGCGACGGCGGGACCAGGACGATGTCGGCCTGGGTGCCGGCGAACATCACCTTCCCGGTGCCGCCCTCATAGCTGAGCCGCCTGTTGACGCGGTACGCGGCCCCACGGGTCTCCACCCAGGGCAGCATGCGCATCAGCCAGCGCGGTGAGGTGGCCTGGACCTGCGGTGCCGACTTGGTGGTCGTGGCCAGATTGCGGGCCGCGCCAGTGGACAGGCTGCGCGGCTGTGGCGATGCCTGTTCCTGGGCCTGTTCCTGGGCCTGTTCTCGGGTAACGCTCGCCACCGGTCAGTGCCCGATCTCGACGTTCTCCAGCACACCGAGCGCATCGGGCACCAGGACCGCCGCCGAGTAGTACGCCGAGACCAGGTAGGAGATGATCGCCTGCTCGTCGATGCTCATGAACCGGACCGACAGGCCAGGCTGGTGCTCGTCCGGGATGCCCGTCTGGTGCAGCCCGATCACGCCCTGGTTCTCCTGGCCGGCCCGGATGAGCAGGATCGAGCTGGTGCTGTGGCTGGTCACCGGGATCTTGTTGCACGGGAAGATGGGGATGCCGCGCCAGGCGGGTACCGAGTGGCCGCCGACAGGGACAGAGGCGGGGTACACGCCGCTCCTGGTGCACTCGCGGCCGAACGCGGCGATCGTCTTGGGGTGCGCCAGGAAGAACGTCGGGTCCTTCCACACGCTGGCCAGCAGCTCGTCCATGTCGTCAGGGGTGGGCGGGCCGGTGCGCGTGTGCAGGCGCTGGGACAGATCGGCGTTATGCAGCAGGCCGATGTCCGGGTTGTTGATCATCTCGTGTTCCTGGCGCTCGCGCAGCGCCTCGATGGTCAGCCGCAGCTGGTGCTGGACCTGGTTCATCGGGTCGTTGTACAGGTCGGCGACGCGGGAATGGACCTGCAGCGTGGTCTGCGCCACGTGCAGCTCGTATTCGCGTGGCTTGAGCTCGTAGTCGGCGAACGTGCCGGGCAGGTCTTCCTCACCCTCGTGCCCGGACGCGATCTGGATCGCCTTCTCGCCGTGCGCGTTGACCGGCCCGTGGCCGTTGTGCGACTTGGCCAGCTGTTCCCGCAGCGGCGGCGACTGGCGGGCCAGCGTCTGCAGTTCGCTGCGCTTGATCGTGAAAGTGATGCACGGCGTCGCCGCGGTCGCCGAGTACGGCCAGGTGCCGTCGTCGCCAGTAAGGATCTGCTCGCCCAGGTGTTCGCCGTCGGCCAGCGTGGCCAAGATGGCCTGGTGACCGTACTTGCCCTCGGCCTGCTTGGTGACCTTGCCGTGCGCGATCAGGATCAGGCTGTCGGCGGGCCGGCCCGCCTCGGCGATGACCTCGCCCTGCCGGTACTCCTTTTTCTTGAACCGGGCGGCCAGCGCGGCGAGCGCGTCCGCGTCGCCCAGCGTGGCCAGCGGCCTGATCTCCTTCAGCGTCGGCGGGATGATGGCGATGTCGTCGCCCGCGACCGAGAAACTGACCCGGCCGCTGCCGACCGAGTAGCTGAGCCGCCGGTTGACCCGGTACGTGCCACCGTTGACCTGTACCCACGGCAGCATCCGCAGCAGCCAGCGGGAGGTGATCGCCTGCATCTGCGGAACCGACTTGGTCGTCGTCGCCAGGTTCCGCGCCGCCGCCGTGGTGAGGCTGCGCTGCTGCCGGGCCTGCTCGGCCGGCTGGCCATCGTTACCGTCGTTCTCAGCGAGAACAGGATCGATGGTTTCGGTCACGTGAATACCGCCGTTTCTGGTGTTAGCAGAGTGTGGGCTGTGCGGGATCTCGGAGAAATCGTAACGATGCGACTACATAGCGTCAATGGGTCGTATCGCGGTATGATAAACCGGTACACATCCACGGGAGCTCGGGCCAACCGGGCTGAGAGGGCGGCTTTGCGGACCACTCCGCGGGCGCTGCCGACCGCATGAACCTGTCCGGGTAATGCCGGCGTAGGGAGGCTCCCGCTCGTGAGCACATTCGTCACAGTGCCCGGTGATCGCCACTCCGAGGTCGCCAACACGCTGGCCGAACCCGTGCCGCAGGCGCTCAGCCTGACCGACCAGCTCGGTCTATGGGGCAACCTCGGCGTCAGCCTGCTCGGCTTCACCGGCGCGATTTTCGTGCTGCAGCCGCTGGGCGGCGGGACACCGGATCTGTCCCTGGCCGCGGCGCTGACCGCGATCGTGCTCGGCACCCTGCTCGGCACGCTCCCCGTCGCCCTGGCCGCGGTCCAGGGCGCGCGCTGCGGCGCCCCGGCCATGGTGCTGCTGCGCGGGCTGTTCGGCGCCCGGGTGTCCTACCTGCCGACGTTGATCAACGTGGTGCAGCTATTCGGCTGGGGCATCTTCGAACTGGTCACCATCTCCACCGCGGCCAGCACGGTCGTGCCGCACTTCCTGCACGTGGACGCGCCACGCTGGCTTTACGTGCTGATCGCGGGCCTGCTCACCGGGCTGCTGACGATCCACCCGCTGGGCGCGATCCGGGTGCTGCGCCGGTACGCGGCGGTCGCCGTGGTCATCGTCATGTGCTACCTGCTCGTGCAGCTGGCGCGCCAGCCGCTGCCCGCGCTCACGCACGGGACCTGGACCGGGTTCTGGAGCGCCACCGACACCGTGGTCGGCGCGGCGATCTCGTTCGTACCGCTGGCCGCGGACTACACCCGCCATTCCCGCACGCCGCGCGGCGCGTTCGCGGGAGCACTGACCGGGTACAGCGTGACCCAGATCCTGTGTTACGTGATCGGGCTGCTTGCCCTGGTCACGGTCGCGCATGGCGACACCGCGCACATCTTCGGCGCGTTCATCGCGCTGCCGGTCGGCGCGCTCGCCTTCGCGGTGCTGGCCGCCCGCGAGCTGGACCAGTCCTTCGCCGACGTGTACTCGACTGCCGTGTCCATCCAGAACCTGCGGCCGCTGTGGGACCGCCGGGTACTGGCCGGCACCATCACCGCGCTCACCACGGCCGGCGCGATCTGGCTGAACGTGTCCTCCTACGAGAACTTCCTGGACGCGCTCGGCGCCGTGTTCGTGCCGATGTCGGCGGTGCTGGTGGTCGACTACTTCATCGTGTCCCGCGGCCAGTGGGACCTGTCCGAGCAGGCGCGGCCGCGGTGGCTGATGCTGATCCCGTGGGCGGCAGGCTTCGTCATGTACCAGCTGATCAACCCGGGCGAGGGCGGCTGGTGGACGTCGTGGTGGACCTCGTTCCACTTCCCTGTCCAGCCGTGGATGTCGGCGTCGATCATGTCCTTCCTGGTGGCCGGCCTGGTGACGCTGCTGGCGGGCTTGTCCGGGTGACGCACCTGGTGCACGGCATGGGCCGGGAGCCCGCCGAGCCCGACTGGCCGCCGCTGACCGCGGCCGAACTCGGCTTCCTGCCCGGCGCCGAAATCGGCTGGCACAGCCCGCGACCGATGTCAGCCGCCGCGCTGGTCCGCTGGGACGGCCGGACCGTGTTCGTCAAGCGGCACCACCGGCGGGTCCGTAATGGCGCCCAGCTCGCGGCGGAACACGCGTTCGGCACCTACCTGCGCGAACGCGGGCAGCCTGTGCCGCAAGCCATGCGGCTGGAGCGGCGCGGGGAGTACTGGTACGAGGTCTTCTCGGTGGTGGCCGGCCTTGACGTGTACCGCGACGCGGTCAGCTGGTCGCCGTACCTGAACCGGGGACATGCCGCGGCGGCCGGTGCCGCGCTGGCCCGGCTGCACCTGGCGGCGGCGGGCTTTGGCGGTGCGGAACGGCCGTTCGGCCCGCTGATGACATCGACCGCGGTGGTGGTGGCCAGCGACCCGGCCGTTGCCCTGACGCGACTGGCGGCCGCCTGGCCGGGGCTGGCCCGGTACCGGTCCCTGGCGGCCGACTTCGAGCGGCACGTGCTGCCGCTGATCTGGGGGGCAGCGCCGGCATTGCGTTATGCCAGCAGTCAGTGGGGGCACGGTGACTGGCACCCGTCCAATCTCAGCTGGACATCGGCTGGACCAGATGCACAGGTAGCGGGCGTTTTCGACCTGGGCCTCGCGAACCGCACGTCCGCACTGCATGACCTGGCGATAGCGGTGGAACGGTCAATGGTGTCCTGGCTGGATATGCCGCACGCGGTGGTGGACGAGGCGATGACCGGCGTGCTGCTTGACGGCTACCAGTCGGTCCGCCCGCTGACGGACGCCGAGCGGGCCGCGTTGTGGCTGGTGCTGCCGGTGGTGCATGTCGAGTACGCGCTGTCCGAGATCGAGTACTTCGCCGGCGTGCTGGATTGCGCGGTGAACGCCGATCTTGCCTATGACTACCTGATCGGGCACGCTCGCTGGTTCGCGGCCCGTTGCGGTCGCTGAGAACAGGCTGGGCAGTGCAGGCGTTCCGGCCGCCGCCGACGCTGTAAGCATGCGGGAAACAGGTACTCAAGCATGCGGGAAACAGGTACTCAAGGATGCGGGAAACAGGTACTCAAGGATGCGGGAAACAGGTACTCAAATCGCTTAGGGGATCGGTTCGCTGGCCGGGCGGTAGGCGGGGCCGTGCGCGTCGTCGCAGTGATGCGGGTCATGGGGGGCGGGCAATTCGCCGCAGCCCGGCGGCGGCAGTACCGGTCCGCCCGGCACGTGATCGACCTGCGGCGCGTGATCGACCTGCAGCGTCGCGTGCGTGATCCCGTACGTGCGCGCCAGGAATGTCTCCAAGTCGATTCGTGCCGCGTGGCAGTCCGCCCCCGGCGCCACCAGTACGTGCGCGGACGCGGCGGGCTCACCGGAGGTGATCTCCCAGATGTGCAGGTCGTGCACCTCGGCCACGAACGGCCGGCTGGCTAGCGCGCTGCCCACCGAGGCCGGTGCCAGGCCCGCGGGCGCGGCCTCGAGGAAGATGCGGCCCGACTCCTTCACCAGCCCGTATCCGGCATGCAGCATCAGCGCGACCACGACCAGCGTGGCGATCGCGTCCGCCCGGCCGAATCCGGTCACGATGATGATCAGGCCAGCGACCGCCGTCGCGATGAAGGCCCACAGATCGGTGACGATGTGCGCGAAGGCGCCCTTCACGTTGAGGCTGTCCCGGCCGGGTGCCCGCGCGATCAGCAGCGTGGCCGCCACGTTGACCGCGATACCGGCCAGCGCGACGCCGAGCACCGCGCCGCCGCTCACCTGCGGCGGGCTGAGCAGCCGCCGGATCGCGAAATAGCCGAGCCAGACCGAGAGCAGGACCAGGGTGATCCCATTGGCCTGCGCGGACAGGATCTCCGCGCGCTTGAGCCCGTAGGTGTAGCCGCCGGCGGGCGGGCGGGCGGCCAGCCGCGCGGTGATCAGCACCAGGGCGATGGCCGCGGCGTCGGTGAGCATGTGCGCCGCGTCGGATATCAGCG
>Ga0224568_1000147_pt1 | contig 12144 bp, 12 predicted proteins | sample CLU5metagenome_FD_182727 | JGI IMG/M metagenome (GOLD analysis project Ga0224568, IMG submission 182727) | Spruce litter microbial communities from Bohemian Forest, Czech Republic - CLU5 | ecosystem: Environmental > Terrestrial > Plant litter > Unclassified | place: Czech Republic: South... | reverse complement strand
GACTGCGCGCTCGCTGGGCGTATAGCCCTTGCGCTCCACGTTGGTGGAATCCTGAAACAGTGCCAGCACGCCCTGTTTGCCGTATTCGGCAAAGGCGTGCAGGTCGAAAAGATGATTGTCGGTAGGAGTGGGATCGACTTTGAAGTCACCCGTATGAATGATCACACCAAGCGGCGTGTGGATCGCAAGCGCGACGCAATCGACCAAACTGTGCGTGACGCGAATGGGATGGACGGTAAACGCGCCAGCCTCGAAGCGCTCGCCTGCACGCATTTCACGCAGGTCGGCATCATCGAGCAGGCCGTGCTCGTCGAGTTTGTCCTCTACGTAGGCTAACGTAAACTCTGTGCCCCATACCGGCACGTTTAACTCGGAGAGGACCCAGGGTAGCGCGCCAATGTGATCTTCATGGCCGTGCGTCAGGATAATTCCGCGCACGCGGTGCCGGTTCTCGGTGAGATAAGAAATGTCGGGGACTACGATGTCGACGCCCAGCAATTCGGCTTCGGGGAACATGAGGCCGGCGTCGATCACAATAATGTCGTCGCCCCAGCGGACCGCCATGCAGTTCATGCCGAACTCGCCGAGGCCGCCCAAGGGGACGATCTGCAGTTTTCCAGTTGTCATGGATTACTTATGATGCTAGCAGACTGTGTCGCATAGCGTATAGCGTGTGAAAGGGAACTAAGGTTCGTCACGGATAGCGCACTTGTGCCTGCTGAGGTAAATTTGTGAGGATGGCAAACAGTGAGTCGAAATCGTGGCTGCGCGCCCGCGTCGAGAAGACGCTGGTAAAAGGCTTGACCCGTGCCTACTCTACGGTCCAGGTCGATCCCGATAAATTTCTTGTGCAATTACGTACCGCTTACCGGGTCCCCATTAGCGCATATCATGGCGTATATTCGCTGGAGGTGGGCGAACTCGATGCCGTAGCGAATGACATCATTCGCGGCGGAATGAAGCTGGCAGCGGCGGAAGGTGCGGGTTTTGGCTTGGGCGGTTTGATTACGATTGTCCCCGATCTAGGGATACTTTCCGCCATTACCATGCGCACTATCCAGAAATTAAGTTTGGTCTACGGTTTTCAATTCAACACGGATGGGGAAATTGCGGAACTCTGGATCGCCGCAGCCAGCGCGGCCGGGGTTGACATTGGGCGTGAACTGGTGGAAAAGGAAGTGGTCAATAAGTTTGTACCGCGCGTGATCGAACGCATAGCAGCCCGGGCCAGTGCCGAAGTCGTCGAAAAGTGGGCTGGGCGCATGATTCCGTTAGTCAGTTCCGCTATTGGGGCGGGGCTCAATTACTGGTTTGTGCGCGCTTGGGGTGAACGCGCCAAAGCTCACTTTCGCGCGCGCCATTTGCAGATCAGGTCGCAAGAGAAAGTGATCGAATTGCCATCGGCAGCGCCACTCATTTTACCCGCCCAAATCAGCTAAAATTCTCGCGCCGCGCAACTCTTGTTTCATTCTTTCGCCAAATGACTCTGTGTTAAAAACAAGAAATGCCCACTTTCCACTGCTCCGCTATTCTCTTCGATCTTGACGGCGTACTCGTCGACTCCACCGGCTCTGTAGATCTCCATTGGCGCATATGGGCACGTGAGCGTGGAATTGACGAAGAGAAAGTGGTTGCCATTGCCCATGGCGTGCGCGCCATTGAAGTGATTCGCACCATTGCACCGCACCTGGATGCCGACGCGGAACTGCGCGGTTTGGAAAAAGAAGAGGCGAACGATCATCACAAGCTTGCCGCAATGCCAGGCGCCATCGAACTTGTCAGCTCGATTCCAGACAGTCTTTGGTGCGTGGTTACATCTGGCTCCCGCTACTTGGCGACTGAGCGTCTTCGAATGGTTGGAGTGCCGATCCCCAAAGTAATGATTACCGCCGACGATGTGGTGAATGGGAAGCCATATCCCGAGCCCTATTTGAAAGGCGCAAAGGCTTTAGGCTTCGAGCCTCAAAGATGTCTAGTGATTGAAGACGCCCCGGCGGGAATTCGTGCAGCGCATGCTGCCGGAATGAAAGTTATTGGGTTTGCCAGCACGTACAAGCCAGAACAATTAGCAGAAGCCGATACGGTAATCAGGAATTTCGCGCAATTATCGGTCGTGCACGAAGGAAATTCTCTTCGCGTGAGCGCCGAAGATTCAAGCGAGTGATGAATATCGAAAGAAGCTCTAAACCGGCCAATTAAAACTTACCGCAACCAATCCTCGAGTTCGATTCCGCGATCTGTTTTCTCGTCGCGGTACTTTACAATGACCGGCGTGTAAAGTGAAATCCCCATCTCCGCGGCAGCGCCCTTTTTCACCGTGCGCGATCCAGGCACGACCACAGCGCCTTCCGGAACTTCGAGCGGCGTTTCCGCCGTTGCACGATAGACTTCATTGCGAACCAAATCGTAAAGCGGTGTGGATCGCGTCAAAATCGTTCCCGCCCCTAGAACTGCCCGCGCGCGTACGAGCGTACCTTCATATACTCCGCAATTTCCACCGACGAGTACATCATCCTCGATGATCACTGGCGCGGCATTTACCGGTTCGAGCACCCCACCGATTTGCGCGGCAGCGCTGAGATGCACGCGCTTGCCAACCTGTGCGCATGATCCCACCAGCGCGTGAGAATCAACCATTGTGCCCTCATCCACATGTGCGCCGACGTTGATGAACATGGGAGGCATGCAGATCACTGATGGCGCAACGTAAGCTCCAAGCCTGACCGACGAACCGCCGGGAACCACGCGTACGCGGTCTTTGATGGAAAATTGGCGGGCAGGGAAGGTGTCTTTGTCCACAAAGGCAAGGGCAGCGTCGCCCATATCGGCCAATTCACCTAGGCGGAAACCAAGCAGGATGCCCTGTTTCACCCAAACATGTACTATCCACCGGCCGTCGATTTTTTCGGCGGCGCGAATTTTGCCTTGCGTGAGCGCATCGCGGAATTCGAAAAATGCGGGTCGCGCCTCCGGATTGTGTTCGACCTCGCCGAGCGCAGCCAGACGCTCGATGGAAGATTTTAAGGATTGCATGGAGTTGCGGTCTAGATGCACTTGCACTCACTGCGAATGAGCACATTGGTCATGCTGTGGGCCGTTTCGCGCCCTAGGGCCAGTGTCGCGTAGGGGCCATGCCAATTGGCATGGTTGGCCTCATGCCCTGCGGGCCGGCCTTTGCCCTGGTTGCACTGTCCGCATGAACCGCGATGAAGAACAATCTTTCGCGGGCCGGCTGCCCAATTTTCGTAGATAAAAAAAGCGGCTGATTCCGGCGCGGCTCCAGGCGGCTTCTCGATTACTCCAGCTTCCATGGCAATTTTTTGCAGTTTCGAACGCGTATCGCGGCGCATGGGGAGCAACGGTAGACGATAGTTTTCTTCAATCTTGCCCATCATCGCCAGTACGGCCTTCACTGGCAGCGGACTCGATTCGATGAAGTTGGCCTGCATCAACGGCAGGTATTTTTTGTTGAGCATTCGCGCTGTTGCCCAATCGTTATCGAGCGCGGCCCGCGTCAAAGAGGCCATCTCGGCAGGAATTTCATTCGATGCAACCGATATCACACCCACTCCACCAAGCGCGATCACTGGCAATGTAACGGCGTCGTCGCCGGAAAAAACAAGAAATGACTCCGGCACGCAGCTTATCGCCTCCGCAATCTGCGTCATGTTGCCGCTGGCTTCCTTGACGCCGATGATGTTGGGAATTTCTGACAACCGTGCCAGGGTTGACGGTTCGAGATTTGCTGACGTGCGGCCGGGTACATTGTAAAGAATGACCGGCTTGCCGGGTACGGCTTCTGCGATCGCTTTGAAGTGCCGGTACTGGCCCTCCTGCGTGGGTTTGTTGTAATACGGATTGGCGGTAAGAATGGCGTCGACGCCTGCACGCTCGGCAACTTCTTTGGCTTTTTCTACGGCGTCGTGAGTGGAGTTCGACGTTGCGCCCGCAACGATGGGCACGCGGCCAGCAACTACATCAATCGTGGTATCGATGACATGCAGCCATTCGTCGTGGTTGAGCGTCGGAGTTTCGCCCGTAGTTCCGCAGGGGACGAGAAAATCGATGCCGGATTCCACCTGCCACGCCACTAAATTGCGCAGGGCAGTGTCGTCAACAGAGCCATCCTGATGAAAAGGAGTGACCAGCGCAGTACCACAGCCACGAAATCGCATGGTAATAAGATAACGCGAATAAGCTTATGTGGGAACGGGTGGTGTTACAACTCCCGCCATACATCCTTAAAATCGTAGAAGCCTTTTTTGCCAGTCAACCATTCCGCGGCGCGCACTGCGCCTTCAGCGAATCCTTGGCGGGATTTGGCGTCATGGCAGAGATAGATTCTGTCGGCCTCGGATTCGAGCACAATCTCGTGCATGCCTACGACATCGCCTTCGCGGAAAGAAGTGATTTCCAGTTCTTTGTTTTTGCCGCTGGAGTTGCGAATCGCGTGCTGGATGGCGATGGCTGTTCCCGAAGGCGCGTCTTTTTTGTGAACATGGTGCCGCTCAAAGATTTGCCCTGAATAATCATGTTGCAAGGCTCCTGCGGCGGCGCGTGCAACGTCGAGAAACAGATTTACTCCCACGGAGAAATTTGCCGCATAAATGAAGCCGGATCCCCGGTTTTGCACCAGGTTGCCGATGCGATCGAGCTCGCCATACCACCCGGTTGTGCCGACTACCATGTTTCTTCCTGCATGTACACAGGCTTCGATATTGGACAGTATGCAGTTAGGGGTGGTGAAATCGATTACCGCGTCGATATCGCGTAGTCTCTCTGGAGTTAGCGCGGCGCACGACTCGTTTTCTGCGGAACCTGCCACGTGCACGTCGTGTTTTCGATGGCGCGCGACTTCTGCCACCAGAGAACCAGTTTTGCCACGGCCTAGAATTAGCAAACGCATTAAGAGATTCTACTCGGTGAAAGAAAGGTTTAACCACAAAGGGCACAGGGTTTACAGAGGAAATACCGGCTATGCGTAGACTTCCGGATCTAAGTCACGGAAGAATGTGTTGTGTAAGCGCTGGATTACGTCGGGCACGTCGTCTTCTTCGATAACGAAGGTCAGATTGATTTCTGAAGCGCCCTGGGAGATCATGCGAATCTTTTTGTCCGCCAGTTCGCCGAAAACCAGCGCCGCGATCCCCGGCTTCTCGCGCAGGCTTTCCCCCACAAGGCACACGATGGCCTTACGGCCTTCATACTTTACATCGGCTAACTTGGCGAGGTCGGCGGCCAGAGCAGGGATTGCCTGATTAGAATCTACCGTGAGCGAAACGCTTACCTCGGAGGTTGAGACGACGTCAACCGCGACCTGATGACGATCAAAGGCTTCGAAGATAGCGCGCAAAAAACCGTGCGCCAGCAACATGCGCGGAGCAGCCACATCGACAATCGTGATGCGCTTCTTCACTGCGATCGCTTTGAAAATATTCTTCCCCTGCGGTGCGCGGGTTGTAATCTTCGTTCCTTCGCACGAAGGATTTCGAGAATTAAGTACGTAAACCGGGATATTTTTATGAATCGCAGGAAGAACTGTCGCCGGATGCAGGACCTTCGCGCCGAAATAGGCCAGTTCCGCTGCCTCCTCGAAGCTGATCACCTTGATGCGCCGCGCCTCGGGGCAGATGCGAGGGTCGGTGGTGAGAATACCGTCCACGTCGGTCCAGATTTCGATTCGCTCCGCGCCCAGCCCGGCGCCCACGATGGCGGCGGAAAAATCGGAGCCGCCGCGGCCAATCGTTGTGGTTATGCCGGCGCGGTTTGCGCCGACAAAGCCGCCCATCACCGGAACCTGGCCGGCATCGATTAGCGGCTTTACTTTGGTCTGCAGCCGTGTGTTGGTTTCTTCATATTGCGGAACTGCCTGCATGTAATTGCTGTCGGTGACCAGCACTTCGCGGGCGTCCACATGTGCGCTGCTCAGGCCGTGTGCAGAAAATGCGGCCGCGACAACCTTGCTGGAAAGTATTTCGCCGAATGCAGCTACATGATCGGTGGTACGTGGAGTAATTTCGCCAACGGCGGAGATGCCGCGCAGCAGTTCGTCGAGAGCTTCAAAGTCGCTGCCCAGTTCGGAGTGGAAGTCGGTGAACAGCGCCGTACCCATCAGCTCGCTGGCGGTGTTGTAGTGGCGTTCTTGCAGAGAGCGGCAGAGCTTTAGGGCCGCTTTGCGTTCTCCCGCTCCGGCCGCGCGGGCCATGGTCAGCAGAGTATCGGTGACTTTGGCCATGGCGCTGACGACCACGACTGGATTCTGAGCCAGGCGGCCCTTTACGATTTCGGCCACGCGCGTGATGGCCTTGGCATCTTCCACCGAAGTGCCGCCAAATTTCATCACGATCATTGGCGTGGATTCCTTGCGAAATGATGGGAGTACATGGGAGATTTCAATCCAGATATCCCTTGGCCTTGAGTAGTTCGGCGTTCAGCACGGCTGCACCGGCAGCTCCACGGATGGTGTTGTGGGAAAGCACAGTGAACTTCCAATCAAGCACGCCACACGGGCGTAACCGTCCTACGACAGTGGTCATACCCCCGCCCATTTCTACGTCAAAGCGCGGCTGCGGGCGATCAGGGGCATCTACGTAAACAACTGGGCGCTCAGGCGCGCTGGGCAGTTTTAACTGTTGCGGCTCGGCGCGGTAGTCGTTCCACGCGGCGATGATCTCTTCCGGTTTGGCCTTGGTTTTGAAGCGAACGGAAATTGATTCCGTGTGACCATCCTCGACTGCAACACGGTTGCATTGTGCGCTCATGGCAAATGTGGCGGGAATGACTTTTGTGCCGTTCACCTGCCCGAGCAGCTTCAGAGTTTCTTCTTCCATCTTTTCTTCTTCGTTGCGGATGTAGGGAATTACATTGCCCAAAATGTCGAGCGAGGCTACGCCCGGATAACCCGCACCGCTTACGGCCTGCATGGTGACGGCCATCACGGCTTCCAGGGCGAAGCGTTGTTGTAAGGGCGCGAGAGCCAGCACCAGGCCGATGGCGGAGCAGTTTGGATTGGTCACTACGTAGCCGCCGGATTTTTTTCGCCACGCCTGCGTGCCGATCAGTGCGATATGCGCGGCATTGACTTCGGGAATGACCAACGGCACGTCCGATTGCATGCGCAATGCGCTGGAGTTGGAAACCACGGCACAGCCAGCCTCGGCAAAGCGCGGCTCCATTTCGGCAGCGATAGAGGCATCGAGCGCGGCAAAAATAATTTTTGGTGCGCCCTGAGGTGTGGCTGGAGAAACCTTCATCGCGGCCACGTTGGCTGGAATTGCTGTTTTCAACCGCCAGCGAACCGCTTCTGCGTAAGTCTTGCCCTCGGAACGGTCAGAAGCCGCAAGCCATGCCACTTCAAACCATGGATGATGCTCCAGCATCTGGATAAATCTTTGCCCGACGACACCAGTAGCGCCCAGAATCCCAATCGGAGTTTTGCTCATAAATTAAGTCACGCGAGGTATTTGAATTTTACAACAGCTTTAGCGCGGAAATAATTTGCCTAAGGTAACCGACGATCGCTGAAAACCCGGAACCGAGCCGCCTATCCGGTGAGCTTTTTTAGTGAAGACTCTGCATCCTCCGCCGATAAAAGGGTAGGGGATCATTATGCCCGAGCTGCGTCAGAATTTTTTCACCAAAGAATGGGTGATCATTGCTACCGAGCGCGCCAAGCGCCCTGAAGAGTTGGTGACGCATCGGGCAGCGCAGGATGTACCCTCGTTTCTGGCAAGCTGCCCATTCTGTCCAGGCAACGAGACCCAGGCTCCGCTGGATGTTTTACGTTACCCAGCCACTACCGGGGAGCCTTGGGCCGTGAGAGTGATTACCAACAAGTTTGCCGCGCTCTCAAGCGAAATTCACCCGCATAGAAGTTTGCAGCGCCTACGGCGGTGCATGGAAGGTTTTGGTTTTCATGAAGTGATCATCGATAGCCCGGACCACTCCGCCTGTATGGCATTCATGTCCGATACGCACGTCGCTAAAATACTGACGGTTTTCAAAGAGCGATACAACGCTTTGAGCGCTGACCGGCGGGTCAGCCATGTGACGATCTTCAAGAATCATGGTCCGGACGCTGGCGCCAGCATGCAACATCCGCATTCTCAGCTCATTGCTACTCCTGTGGTTCCCAGCCAGGTGAGGCATCGCCTGCACGAAGCTTTGCGCCATTACGATGACGCCGGAGAATGTATGTACTGCTACATGGTGGAGCGCGAGGTCGAAGACCAGCTTCGCATCGTCCTCAAGAGCGAACATTTTGTGGCTATGGAAGTATTCGCTTCCGCCACTCCCTTCGCCACACATATCTTTCCCCTTCGTCACATGGCCAGTTTCGGCGAAATCACAAACACGGAAATCGCCGATCTCGCGGTCGTTCTACGCACTCTGCTGGCAAAACTGTACGTTGGGCTGGCGAATCCAGATCTGAATTTCACCGTGCGCAGTGGCCCTTCAGGTTACGTCGGCGCACGGCACTTCCACTGGTACGTGAGCGTGATACCGCGGCTTACACGTGTCGCCGGCTTCGAATTGGGTTCGGGAATGTTTATCAACACAGTTCTGCCGGAGTCAGCGGCGGAATTTATTCGCAATGTGAGGGTGGAGAAGACCGCGGCAACGGCCAGCTAACAGTTCGTAAGGACTTGCCGCGAGCGATTTGCGAGCTTATTTTTTCAGGCGAACTTCGCTGCCCAAGACGTACTCGTCGAGCGGTCCAAACTTTCGCTTTTCAGCGTACAGTCGCCAGCGCCGGAAGACAATGCGCAAACTCGCCATAACTGGAATCGAAAGGAAAATGCCCAGAATGCCGGCGACTTCGCCGCCCGCCATTACTCCAAAAATTGCGGCGAGTGGGTGCAGTTCCATACTGTGGCCCATAATGCGTGGCGAACTCACGTAGTCCTGAATCAGTCGCCAGATGCCGAGGAAGATCACGAGGGCCAGCCAGTGCGGGAAGCCCATGAGCAAAGACACGCCGACAATCGCGACCGCTGCCACCAAAGGGCCGACAACGGGAATAAATTCCAGCAAGCCGCCCAATGTCCCAAGAACCAGGGCGTAAGGCACGCGCATGGATGCCAGAACGATGGAATAGGCCACCAGCGTGAGTGCAGCTAAGGTAAGTTGTGCGCGAATGAAGTGCGCAAGCATCTGATTCAAATCGCTAAGCACACCTTGCAACAATTCGCGCTGTGGGCGCGAGCGGACAAGATCAAGCATCATCTGGCTGAGGCCGCGGCCATCTTTCAGAAAAAAGATGGAGAGCAAAGGAACGATCACCAGCAACCATGCTTGCTTGGCCACATCGGCCACGCGCAGCCCCACGTTCTGCGCTAACTTTGCAATTTCATCACTGTGGCTGACGAGATAGTCACGCAGCAGGTTTACGATGCGGGAGTTCCAGCCATGTTGTTGTCCCAGTTGCTCGGCGATCTGCCCGGAGCTTAACTGCGCGAGCGCCGGAAGCGATTGCACCAGGCGTGCGCTTTCCCGGCCAACGCGTGGCCCCATGGAAACGAAAAATAATACGATTAGTCCCAGGAGCAGAACGTAAATAACGGCGATGGCCCGCACCCGCCCGCGCAGCACTTTTTCCAGGGAAGAAACCAACGGGCTCATCAAATAAGCAAAGAAGATGGCAAACAGGAAGGCGATCAGCGTTTCGCGCGCGGCGTAGAGAAATCCCAACCCCAGCGCAAACAGCAACACTGTAATGAGAACACGGGCCGTACGCGCATCTGCCAAGACCAAATCTTCGCTCCATTCACGGAACTAAATCGCGGAAGGGAATCGCATATCGCTAATCCCGCACTACCTCCGTATTATCGTCTGCAATCAACACACGCATGAGCTTAAATTGATCTTTGTCGTCCACCCAAAGAGCCCAGGTAAATGTCTCGCCCTTAAGATCCAACCGCAAGAGTTCCCGTTCCGTTCCGCGGATCGTTACCTTTTCCGGGCCCACCAATTCCATGCGTACCCTCATTGAGGTCCGGTCTTGCGGCACTAAAACGCCAAATTCCAGCGGACCTTTCTGACACTTTAGAGCACCATTATCGGTGTGGCAGTTGGTTGCCAGATAGCGCCAGGCGAGTATTTCGCGGTCGATGAAAAAATTGTTGTCCAGGATTGCCGAGGTGCTCGGCATCAAAAACGGCTGCTCGGCGGACTTCGAAGAAGCCGCAGTCGTGATCTTCTCCAACAGAAATTCGTTTTTGGGCGTGACCTGCAGGGAACCGTTGCCATCGCTCCAGTCGTATCGAACCAACTCGCCGCTCGCCGTCATTTCCAGCTCAGATTTTTGCGCGGAACTTGAATTTCCAGATTCCTGCAACCGCGATTTGACGATGCTGATACCATTTTCCTGGTGCACGCTGAAGGTTTCCGTCACCACGCGTTGGCCTCTGACGAAAACGCCGAACGATCCAGAATCGACAGCCTGGTTAGATGTTGCTTTTGCGTTGTCTTTTTTGTCGCCGGCGTAGACTCCGGTTGCGCATATGAGAACCGCAATGATCGCCCAGCCTGGTTGCGCGATTCGAGTCACTCGTTTTCTCCTGTCCCTGTGAGGCCCTTATCCAACCCCAAAGCTTCGATCAGTTCATCGGCAATTTCTTTGACGGCCTTACCGCCGGTTTCTTTTCTGAATGACGCTCTTAAATAGCCCGGCCTGCGCGTTTCGTACAGCTGGCGAAAGTTTTCAGGGGTTTCCAGCAACGGACGCTTCGATCCTCGCCGCTTCGACTCTTCCTGACAACGAGCCAGTAACTCATCGGCTTCGGCGTCCAGAAATACAGTAGGGATTCCGGAAGCTTCGATCAATGCGGCGATGGGTTCCTGGACGAAAGCGCCGCCGCCTAATGCAATTACAGCTCGGCCATCGCGTAATTCGCTTAACAAAGTTTCCAAAGTATCCAATTCCATGCGGCGGAATTTCTCTTCACCGCTAGAGCGAAAGATTTCCGCTACGCTTTTTCCTTCTAACCGCTCGATCCGTTGATCAAGATCGACGAACTTCCAGCCTAACTGCCCGGCCAGAACCCGACCGACGCTGCTCTTGCCCGCGCCCATAAATCCGACGAGGATTACCGGGCGCAAGTGGGAAAGACTTTCTTTCGCCGCTTGAGGAATGTCGTTTTTATTGTTTTTCAGAGCGTTTTCTGAGCTGAATTTTACCACTGAAGGTTCGCAAAACTACGGTAGAAGAGACGGCCACTCGGCCAACCGTACCTGCGAAGGCACGTCCCTTATCGAGCGGGAAAGAAGTGTGAGTTTTGGGTTGGAGGGGAATATCATCGTGAACTTCGCCGCGGACGGAGCGGGCGCTCACGTCGGCAGAAGTCCATTCGGGAATCGTGGCTTCAATATCTCCGCTATGGCTGGTCAGGCGATATTCGCCGCTGTTGCCGAAGTCGCCAATGTAATTGATTCTGCCGCTGGTCGAAACCACCTGCACCAGCGCCCCGTTCACGCTGTTGAGCGTAACTTCACCGCTCAGCGAATCGACCTCGACGTGGCCATTTTGGATGTTGTCGAGATTGACAGTGCCGTTCATGGTCTTCACATGCACGTGCGCATCGGAGATATCGCGCACATCCACATTTGCTTCTGGGCCTTCCAGACTGACATCGCCGTGCAGCTTTTCCGCATGCATGGAACCGGTACTGGAATGCAAAGTGACACTGGCATCGGCGGGAACCAGAATTTCGTAATCTACGCGTCCTGATTCCGCGTCCGCGCCCGGTAACAGGTGCGATTGAATATCCACGCGATTGCCATTTTGAGTGTTATCGATCTCGACTCGGTCGGAGTGCAGGATTGCGTTTACGATAATGGTGCTGTTTGTCGAAGGCTTGACGGAGATCGAACCGTAAGGGTTAATTACTGAAATACCCGCTCGCGGTCCCACAGGGAAGCGCAATTCTTTTTTGGTTTCCGCCAGCAGCGAACCCGCCATCATAGCGCCAACTGTCACGAGCGTTGCCGTCTGCCTACGCCACATATACGACTCCCCAGCCTTACGTTTAGCTAAAAAATTGTTCGCGCACCAGCTTACTACTGCTGCTGGCCCATTGCCATTTCAAACAGCATAGATTTCTGCTGATACGCATCCATCAGCGAACGGCGTGCGTCCTCGTCATT
>Ga0224568_1000146_pt1 | contig 12245 bp, 10 predicted proteins | sample CLU5metagenome_FD_182727 | JGI IMG/M metagenome (GOLD analysis project Ga0224568, IMG submission 182727) | Spruce litter microbial communities from Bohemian Forest, Czech Republic - CLU5 | ecosystem: Environmental > Terrestrial > Plant litter > Unclassified | place: Czech Republic: South... | reverse complement strand
CGCAGCTAGCACGGTCATAGGGTTACCTTCTCCCGGATACCCGCGAACACGTCATCTTCTGGCAGCTCGCTGTTGACTAGAGATCTAACCAGATGGTAGTCCTCCGTCGGCCAGGCCGCTTGCTGCACCTCGATCGGGCAGGCGAACCACGCGCCCAGCGGGTCGACCTGGGTGGCGTGCGCCCTGAGCGCGTTCGCGCGGGTCTCGAAGTAGTCACCGCACGGCACCCGGGTGGTGATCTCATGGCTGGGCCGCTGCTCGGCCCGCTTCGCGCGTTCCTCGAAGATTTTCGTGTATGGCGAGTCCATGCCGCGGCTGAGCATCGCCTCGTGCAGCGCCGTGTACTTGCCGACCGGGAAGGATACGAAGTAGTAGAGCTTGAGCGGCTGCCACGGGTCGCCGTCACCGGGGTACGCGTCCGGATCGGCGGCGGCGTCGAACGCGGCCATCGTCACCTGGTGCGTCATGATGTGATCCGGGTGCGGGTAGCCGCCGTTCTCGTCATAGGTCAAGATCACGTGCGGCCGGAACTCGCGGATGATGTGCACCAGCGGCTCGGCCGCCTCGGCGACCGGGGTCAGCGCGAAGCAGCCCGCTGGCAGCGGCGGCAGCGGGTCACCCTCGGGCAGGCCGGAGTCGACGAAGCCGAGGAAGCGCTGCTGGACGCCCAGGATCTCGCGGGCCCGGTCCATCTCCGCGCGGCGCACCGCGGCCAGGTCGGCCTTGATTTCCGGCCGGTCCATCGCCGGGTTGAGTATGTCGCCGCGCTCTCCCCCGGTCATCGTGGCGACCAGGACCTGGGCGCCTTCCGCGACATAGCGCGCCATCGTTGCCGCACCCTTGCTCGACTCGTCGTCAGGATGGGCATGCACCGCCATCAAGCGCAGCTGAGCAGCCACCTGTAATCTCCCTCGCGTCGTCTTTCCTGACCGGCCAACACCGGCGGACTCTCCGGACATTCCCCGCTTTTGGGTCGGTGCGCCAGACGTCCCATTTGACTAGGACGCTCTAGTCGCCGACGCTTATAGGCTCAGAAGGTTACCCCCGAGGACCGAGGAGCGGTCCCGCGGACTGTAAGTCCTGCGCAGTACCTAGGAGTGCCCGTGACCGAGACGCGTGAAGAAGCTGTCACCTGGTTGACCCAGGAGGCGTACGACCGCCTCAAGGCCGAACACGACCATCTTTCCGGAGCTGGTCGGATCGAGATCGCTAAAAAAATAGAGGCGGCCAGGGAAGAGGGCGATCTGCGCGAAAACGGCGGCTATCACGCGGCCAAGGACGAGCAGGGCCAGATCGAGGCCCGTATCATTACGCTGCAGCACATCCTGGAGAACGCCCGGGTCGGCGGACCGCCGCGTACCGACGGCGTGGTCGGCCCAGGCATGACCGTCACCGTCCGGTTCACCCGCGATGACGAAGAGGTCACCTTCCTGCTCGCGTCCCGCGAGGAGAGCGACATCCCCATCGACGTTTACTCCCCGCGGTCCCCGCTAGGCGCCGCCATCATGGGCAAGAAGGTTGGCGACACGGCCAAGTACTCGATGCCCAATGGCCGCAGCGCCTCGGTCGAGATTCTCGAAGCCGTCCCCTACGGCGGCCAGTAGCTGACAGCAGGCTTTGCCCCCGGCGGGCCGGGGGCAAAGCCTGCTGCGTTCGAGCTGAACCGCGCTACAGGTGCGCTGCCTCCGGGGCGGCCGGTTCAGGCGCGGGCATCCGCCGATCTGCTGGAAGAACATCCGCGCGGGCTCACGGGCATCGCGAGCGCAGCCACGGCTGAGCCTAATCCAGCGCGGGACAAGCCGGGCCAGCGCGGGGACAGGCCGGGCCAGCGCGGGGACAAGCCGGGCGGGCTAGCTGGCGGCGGCGCGGACCAGCGGCAGCACCCGGTACCGGACCTGGGCGGCCAGGGAGATCAGCGTGGACGAGCGGGTGATGCCGGGTACGGACACGATCGCGTCGATCACCCGCTGCAGATCGGCGTTGCCGCGGGCGACTACCCGGCACAGCATGTCGCCGGCGCCGGTGATCGTGTGCAGCTCCAGCACCTCGGGGATCGCCGCCAGCTGATCAGCGACCGGGTCGTGCCCGCCGGCCTGGCGGATTTCCAGCGTGATGAACGCGGTCACCTCATAGCCGAGCGCGGCCGGGTCGACGTCCGGGCCGTAGCCGGTGATCACGCCGCGCCGCTGCAGCCGGTCCAGCCGAGCCTGGATGGTGCCGCGGGCGACCCGCAGCCGGCGGGACGCCTCGAGCACGCCTACCCGCGGCTCGGCGGCGAGCAGCTCAATCAGCCCGGCGTCCAACTGATCGATATTCATACTGTGCAGAAATACCACAGCTAGTTCTGAGATACTGTACTTTTTGTATAGTTCTTAAAGATTTTGTTGCACACTTTGCGGTCGTTAACGATGATCGGTGCATGGATGACTTCCCTGTTCTGGGCATGGACGCTGTGGTTTTCGCGGTCGGCAACGCGAAGCAGGCGGCGCATTTCTACTCCACCGCGTTCGGCATGCGCCGGGTCGCCTACCGGGGGCCGGAGACCGGCTGCCCGGATGAGACCGCCCATGTGCTCGAATCAGGGCAGGCCAGGTTCGTGTTCCGCGGCCCGGTCAAGGCCGGCACGGAGCTGGGCGCCACTATCGCCGCGCACGGCGACGGGGTCTGCGACCTGGCCCTGCAGGTCGGATCGGCCGAGGACGCCTACGCGTACGCGATCGCGCACGGGGCCCGCGGGCTGACCGAACCGCACCTGGAGGAGGACGAGCACGGCAAGGTGGTGCTGGCCGCGATCGCGACCTACGGCGACACCCGGCACACCCTGGTGGAGCGCTCCGGGTATTCGGGCGTCTACCTGCCCGGCTTCGTGCCGGCCGAGCCGGTGGTGGCCACGCCGGAGCCGCCGTACTTCACCGAGATCGACCACTGCGTGGGCAACGTCGAGCTCGGCAAGATGGACGAGTGGGTGGAGTTCTACCACCGGGTCATGGGCTTCACCAACATGAAGGAATTCGTCGGCGACGACATCGCCACCGAATACTCGGCACTGATGTCCAAGGTCGTCGCCGACGGCTCGCGCAAGGTGAAGTTCCCGCTGAACGAGCCCGCCGTGGGCAAGCGCAAGTCGCAGATCGATGAGTACCTGGAGTTCTACGGCGGCCCTGGCGTGCAGCACATCGCGCTGGCCACCGACGATATCGTCGCGTCGGTGCGGGCGATGCGGGCGGCCGGCGTGGAATTCCTGAACACGCCAGGGTCCTATTACGACCAGCTCGGCTCCTGGGTGGGCGAGACCCGGGTGCCCCTGGACGTGCTGCGCGAGCTCGGCATCCAGGCGGACCGGGACGAGGACGGCTACCTGCTGCAGATATTCACCCAGCTGGTGCAGGACCGGCCGACCATGTTCTTCGAGCTGATCGAGCGGCACGGGTCGCAGGGCTTCGGCAAGGGCAACTTCAAGGCGCTGTTCGAGGCGATCGAGCGGGAGCAGGCCAGGCGCGGCAACTTGTAACCAGGCCAAGCTGTACCAGACCAAGCATTTCGTGCCGGGGTACCCGAGCCGGGTACCCCGGTGCGCCGTCACTGCCCCCGGCGCAACGCGACCCGAACCTGGTTCAGCCGTTCCAGCGCGGAGTATGTCCGGTAGGAGCCGCGGCTGATCAGCTTGAGCCCGGTGCCGCGAGGCCCGGACGGGAAGTCGTATTCCGCCGGCCGCCAGCGCCGGAAGTCGCGGGTCATCGCGCCGAAGAACTCGCGCCGGCGCGACCGCGGCACCTTCGGCAGCGCCCACGCGTAGTGCTTGATCGCGCGGGTGAACAACGCCGCGCGGGCAGCCGCGCTGACCGGGCGGGTCGCCATGAAGTCAAAAATGGTCTGATATGACGTAAAAATATCGAACTGAAGGTCGCTGATAGTCCCCATGAAGGAGCCGGTGCGGGATCGGCGGTACCGGTAGCAGACCTGGTTCAGCACCCCGACCCGGGCGGCAGCCAGCAGGGCGGCCGCGGCCACCGGCACCTCCTCGTACCTGCCCGGGCCGAACCGCACGCCGAGGCCGGCCAGGAAATCCCGGCGCAGCACCTTGTTCCACACGCTCATGGTCACGTTGAGCAGCACCGGGCTAGCCGCGATCGTGGTCAGCTCCGGCGTGGCCAGGTTGGCGTCGCTGGCCGTGATCGTGCCGTCGGCGTAGATGTTCTCGTAGTCGATGATCAGCACATCCGGGTGCAGCCGGTCCAGCTGAGCGGCCACGGCGGCCAGGGCGCCGCCGGCCAGTTCGTCGTCGCCGTCCACGAACCAGAGGTACTCCCCGCTGGCCTGCGCCGCACCGAGCGCGCGGGCACCGCCGGGCCCGACCGCGGCAGCCGCACCGGCACCGGCAGCCGTCCGGATCACTCGCAGCCGGGGGTCTTGCCTGGCGGCGAGGATGGCGCCGCAGTCATCGGGGGAAGCGTCGTCGACGGCGATGAACTCGACCCCGGCGCAATCCTGGCTCAGTACCGAATCCAGGCAGCGATCCAGGTAGTCCGCCACTTTGTGCGCGGTGATGATCACGCTGATCGTCGGCACAGGTCGAACCCTACCTGCGCCGGGCCGGGCAAGGGGCCGGGCCAAGGACCCAGCCAGGATGAGCCAGCCAGGATGAGCCAGGAGCAAGAGCGACGAGCAGGAGGAACAGCGGGGCCGGGATTGGCCAGCGCATCGTTTTGCCACATAGGCTGGTAAAGGTGCAGCAACCTAAGATCGCTACCGTCGGGGAACTACGGGCCAGCGGACACGAGTACCGCAGCGTCAAGCAAGAGATCAGGCAGAACCTGCTCGAGCGGCTGCGGGCCGGTCAGGACCCCTTCCCCGGCATCATCGGCTTCGGCGGAACCGTGCTACCGCATCTGGAGCGGGCCCTTATCGCCGGCCACGACATTATCCTGCTGGGCGAGCGCGGTCAGGGCAAAACCAGGCTGATCCGCACCCTCGGCGCCCTGCTGGACGAATGGACGCCGGTCGTCGCCGGCTGCGAAATCAACGACCACCCGTACGCGCCGGTCTGCGCGCGCTGCCTGCGGCTCGCCGCCGAACTCGGCGACGAGCTGCCGGTGACCTGGCGCAACCGGGACGCCCGCTACGGCGAGAAGCTCGCCACCCCGGACACCAGCATCGGTGACCTGATCGGTGACATCGACCCGGTCAAGGTGGCTGAGGGGCGCACCCTGGGCGACCCGGAAACGATTCACTACGGACTGGTGCCTCGCACTAACCGCGGCATCTTCTCCCTGAACGAGCTGCCCGACCTGGCCGAGCGGATCCAGGTGTCGCTGCTGAACGTGCTGGAAGAACGCGACATCGGCGTCCGCGGCTACGCGATGCGGCTGCCGCTGGACCTGCTCCTGGTGGCCAGCGCCAACCCGGAGGACTACACCAGCAGGGGCCGGATCATCACCCCGCTTAAGGACCGGTTCGGCGCGGAGATCCGCACCCACTACCCGCTGACGCTGGACGACGAGCTCGCGCTGATCGCGCAGGAGGCGGACCTGCCGGCCTCCGCCGAGATCCCTGAGCACCTGATCGAGGTGATCGCCCGGTTCACCCGGCTGGTTCGTGACTCGCCCGCGGTGGACGCCAGGTCCGGCGTCTCGGCCCGGTTCGCGATCGCCGCCGCGGAGAGCGCGGCCGCCTCCGCCGTGCTGCGGGCGGCGCTGACCGCGGACGACGCGCCGGTACCGGTGGCCAGGGTGTGTGACCTGCCGCCGGTGATCGCCACCTTGCGCGGCAAGGTGGAGTTCGAGGTCAGCGAGGAGGGCCGGGAGGAAGAACTGCTGGCCGCGATGCTGCGCCGCGCCATCGCCGAGACCTTCCGCGCCCGACTGGGCGGCGCCGACCTGACCGGCCTGCTGGCCAGGTTCGACGAGGGCGGCACGGTCGAGGCCGGCGAACTGGTGCCCGCCGCCGACCTGCTGCGCCGGACCGGTGACGTGCCCGGGCTGGCCAAGATCATGGAACGTCTCGGCATGGACGGCGGCGAATCCTTCGGGCAGGCCGCGGCCGCGCTCGAGTTCACCCTGGAAGGGCTGTACCTGATGCGGCGCCTGTCCAAGGACACCAGCGGAGAATCCAACGTCTACCGGATGTAGCCATGGCCAGATATAAGTACGGCGCGTACGACGGCGGACCCGATCCGCTGGCATCCCCCTTCGACGTACGCGCCGCGGTGGACGCGATCGGCGAGGACGTGCTGGCCGGCGGATCGCCCGCGGACGCGCTGCGGGATCTGCTGCGGCGCGGGCTCGGCGACCGGCGCGGCCTGGATGACCTGCTCCGCCGGGTGCGTGAACGGCAGCGGGAGATCAGGTCAAGCGGGCGCCTGAACGGCATCCTGGATCAGGCACGGGCGCTGCTTGATACCGCGATCGGCCAGGAACGAGCCGAGCTGTTCCCCGATCCGTCCGACGAGGCGCGGATGCGGGAGGCGAACCTGGACTCGCTGCCGCCGGACACGGCGCAGGCGATCAGGGAGCTGTCGGAGTATGACTGGCAGTCCCCGGCGGCGCGGGAGAGCTTCGAGCGGTTGCGCGGCCTGCTCCGCAGCGAGGTGCTTGACAGCCAGTTCCGCGGCATCAGGCAGGCGCTCAGCAATCCTGACCCGCAGGCGATGCAGCGGGTCAGGGACATGATGGCCGACCTGAACGAGATGCTCGCGGCGGACGCGCGCGGCGAGCACACGCCGCAGGACTTCGACCGGTTCATGGACCAGTACGGTGACCTGTTCCCCGACCACCCGCGTGACCTGGAGGAGCTGGTCGATTCGCTGGTCAGCCGGATGGCCGCCGCGGAACGGCTGCTCAACTCGCTCAGCGACGAGCAGCGCGAGGAACTGGCCGGCCTGATGTCGCAGGCGCTCGATGACGCCGGGCTCGCCGCGGAGATGTCGAGGCTGTCCGACGCGCTGCGCTCGCGGCGCCCTGACTTCAACCCTGGGCAGGGCAATCCGCGGATGACAGGGGATCAGCCGCTCGGGCTCAGCGACGCCACCTCGGCGCTGGCCGAACTCGCCGACCTGGCCTCGCTGGAGTCCTCGCTGGCGCAGGACTACCCGGGGGCGAGCCTGGATGACATCGACGAGGAGGCGGTCCGGCGCGCGTTCGGCCGCCAGGCGGTCGACGATATGGAGGCGCTGCGCCAGATCGAGCGTGAGCTCCAGGCGCAGGGCTACCTGAACCGGATCGGCGGCCGGCTAGAGCTCACGCCGAAGGGGGTGCGCCGGCTCGGCGACACCGCGCTGCGGCAGATCTTCGGCCAGCTGGACGGCGGCCGCCACGGCGGCGACCACGACCAGCAGCGGGCCGGCCAGGCAGGCGACCTGACCGGCTCGACGCGGGTCTGGGAGTTCGGCGACGAGCAGCCCATCGACGCGGCCGCGACGGTCAAGAACGCGGTGCTGCGCAGCATCGGCGGCCCGATCCGGCTGGACCCGCGCGACTTCGAGATAGCCGAGACCGAGCGGCGCACCACGGCCTGCGTGTCGCTGCTGGTGGACCTGTCCTACTCGATGCACTTGCGCGGCACCTGGGGCGTGGCCAAGCAGACGGCGCTGGCGCTGCACTCGCTGCTGCGCACCAAGTACCCGCAGGACGCCCTGCAGGTGGTCGGCTTCTCCAACTACGCGCGTGAGCTGCAGGAAACCGAACTGGCCGGGCTCGGCTGGGAGATGGTGCAGGGCACCAACCTGCATCACGCGCTGCTGCTGGCCGGGCGGCACATCGACCGTCATCCCGAGCATGAGCCGGTGGTCATCGTGATCACCGACGGCGAGCCGACCGCGCACCTGCAGCGGGACGGCAACTACTGGTTCGACTGGCCGCCAGCGCCGGAAACCGTCGAGCTGACGCTCGCCGAAGTGGACAAAATGACCAGGCGGCATGCCACGCTGAACATCTTCATGCTGGCCGACGACCCCGGCCTGGCCGCCTTCGTGCAAAACGTGGCGAAACGGAACGGCGGCCGGGTGCTGCAAGCTGACTCCGAACATCTCAGTCAGTACGTCATCCGCGACTTCCTGCACTCCCGGCGGACCATTCGACGGTAGATTTTCCTCGTCGGTCAGGGAACGCCAGGCAATGCCGGGCGCAAACGCCCGGGCACCTGATGACCTGTTGCCGTGCTACCGCTTGCCGTGCTACCGCTTGAACGCACGCCGTACAAGGAGAAAACCCGTGACTGCTGTACCGTCTGACAGCTCGACGTCCGGCCGCAAGGTCGTCATGATTGCCTGCATCGTTGTCGCCGTTCTGTTCATCATTCTCGGCCTGGTTTACGCGATCGAGCCCGCCAAGTCACTGCCGAGCCTGCTGGGCAGCAAGGCGAAGGGCAGCGGTCACCACGCGCTGCGCATGGCCGCGTCGTTCATTATCGGCATTGTGTTCCTCGGCCTGGCCTGGGTGGCAAAGGCCTACCAGCCGAAGGTGACGCCGCTGCCGGCCAGCACGCCGGATAACACCACGGTGAGCCACTAGTCCAGCCACGTCCGACTGCGCCAGGCCTGGACCTGATCCAGGGCCTGGCGCAGTCGGTTCTGGTTATGGCGCCGGAGCCAGCGCCCGGGCCTAGGCCAGTGCCTGGCGCAGGTCCTCGATCAGGTCGTCACAGTCCTCGATGCCGACCGAGAGCCGGATCAGGTCCGACGGCACTTCAAGGGCCGACCCGGCGGCCGAGGCGTGCGTCATCCGCCCCGGGTGCTCGATCAGCGACTCAACTCCGCCGAGTGACTCGCCCAGAGTGAACAGCCGGGTCCGGTCGCAGGTGCGCACCGCGGCCTGCTCGCCCTCGCGCAGGCGGAACGACACGATGCCGCCGAACCCCTTCATCTGGCTGAGCGCGGTCTTGTGCCCGGCGTGGGTGGGCAGTCCTGGATAGAGCACGTCGGCGACCTTGGGGTGATCGGCCAGCATCTCCGCGATGCGCATCGCGTTGGCGCAGTGCCGGTCCATCCGCACCGCCAGCGTCTTGATCCCGCGCAGCGTCAGCCAGGCGTCGAACGGGCCGGGCACCGCGCCGGTCGCGTTCTGGATGTAGCTGAGCCGCTCCACCCGCTCGCGCTGGGATTCCCCGACCACTAGCGCGCCGCCGATCACGTCGGAATGCCCGCCCAGGTACTTGGTGGTCGAGTGCACCACGAAGTCGGCGCCGAGCGCGAGCGGCTGCTGCAGGTAGGGCGACGCGAACGTGTTGTCCACCACCAGCATGGCCCGCGACGAGTGCGCGGCATCGGCCAGTTCGGCGATGTCGCCGATGTTCAGCAGCGGGTTGGTCGGGGTCTCGATCCAGAGCAGTTTCGCGCCGGTCGCCGTCAGCGCGTCGCGGACGATGGCGGGATCGTGCACCGGCACCACCGTGTGCTCGATCCCCCAGTCGGCCAGCACCCGGGCGAACAGCCGGTAGGTGCCGCCGTAGGCGTCATCGGGGATCAGCACGTGATCCCCCGGCTTGAGCACGCTGCGCAGCAGGCAGTCCTCGGCGGCCATGCCGCTGGCGAAGGCGAGCGCGCGGACACCGCCCTCGAGTGCGGCCAGGCACTGCTCGAGCGCGGTCCTGGTCGGATTCGCCGAGCGCGAGTACTCATACCCGCCCCGGGTGCCGCCGACGCCATCTTGCTTGTAGGTCGAGGTCAGGTAGACCGGCGGCACCACCGCGCCGGTCAGCGGGTCAGGTTCCTGGCCCGCGTGGATGGCGAGCGTCTCGAACGAATCTGACATTGGTATCCCCTCGTTACGCGATCTGGAAGATTTACGCGGCCGGAAACTAGGCAGTCTGCGCCGCGAGGAAAGTGAGTACGTCCTGGCGGGTGAGCAGGCCGGATGGCTTCCCGTCCACGTGCACGACCGCGGCTCCCGCCTTCTCCAGCGCGAGCACGGCCTTGGCCACGAGCTCACCCGAGCCAACCGTAGGCAGCGGCGCTGACATGAGCCCGCCCACCTGGTCGGTCGGCCGGGCCCGGCCGGCCACCAGCGCGTCAAGCAGATCACGTTCTACCACTGAGCCGACGACCTCCGCCGCCATAATCGGCGGTTCTTCCTTTACCACCGGCAGCTGGGACACGTCGTACTCGCGCAGCAGCGCGATCGCGGCGCCGACCGTCTCGTCCGGGTGCACGTGCACCAGCTCGGGCATGCTGCGGTCCCTGCTGGCCAGGATGTCCGCGACCAGCGGCTCAGAGCTGGGACTGCGCAGGAAGCCGTAGTCCGACATCCACTCGTCGTTGAAGATCTTGGACAGGTAGCCGCGGCCGCCGTCAGGCAGCAGCACCACGATGACGGCGTCCTTGTTCTCCGCCCTGGCCGCGACGCGCAGCGCGGCCACCACCGCCAGGCCGCAGGAGCCGCCGGTGAGCAGCGCCTCTTCCCTGGCCAGGCGGCGGGTCATGCCGAACGAGTCGGCGTCGCTGACCGCGATGACCTCATCGCACACGGCCGGGTCATAGGTGGACGGCCAGATGTCCTCGCCGACGCCCTCGACCAGGTACGGACGGCCGGTGCCGCCGGAGTAGACCGAGCCTTCCGGGTCGGCGCCGATGATCCGCACCTGGTTGCCTGACACCTCTTTGAGGTAGCGGCCGGTGCCGGTGATCGTGCCGCCGGTGCCGATGCCCGCCACGAAGTGGGTGATCGTGCCGTCGGTCTGGGTCCAGATTTCCGGCCCGGTGCTGGCGTAGTGCGAGGCGGGGTTCTGCGGGTTGGAGTACTGGTCCGGCTGCCAGCCGCCGGGGGTCTGCGCGGTCAGCCGCCTGGCCACGCTGTAGTAGGAGTCGGGGTGCTCGGGCGCGACCGTGGTCGGGCAGATCACGACCTCGGCGCCGTAAGCACGCAGGACGTTGATCTTGTCCAGGGCCACCTTGTCCGGGCAGACGAAGATGCACCGGTAGCCGCGCTCGGATGCGACGATGGCCAGCCCTACCCCGGTGTTGCCCGAGGTGGGCTCGATGATCGTGCCGCCCGGCTGCAGGGTGCCCCGTTGCTCCGCGTCGGCGATCATCGCCAGCGCGATGCGGTCCTTGACCGAACCGCCCGGATTGAAGTATTCAACTTTTGCGAGCACCGTGGCGCCGGGGATCCCCCGGGTCACGGACCGCAGCTTGACCAGCGGGGTGTTGCCGACCAGCCCGCTCAGCGAATCGTGTACTTGCATGACAGTTATCCTATGGAGCAACAGTGATAAGGGAGGCCGGGGTGCCATGCCCGAGGCAGTTATCGTAGCGACCGCGCGGTCACCGATCGGCCGGGCCGGCAAGGGGTCGCTGGCCAGCATCCGCCCCGACGCCCTCACCGCGCAGGTTATCTCCGCCGCGCTGGCCAAGGTGCCGCAGCTCGACCCGGCTGACATCGAGGATCTCATGCTCGGCTGCGGGCTGCCCGGCGGCGAGCAGGGCTTCAACCTGGCCCGGGTGGTGGCGGTGCTGCTCGGCCACGACAAGCTGCCTGGTACCACCATCACCAGGTACTGCTCCTCGTCGCTGCAGACGACCAGGATGGCCCTGCACGCGATCAGGGCCGGCGAGGGCGACGTGTTCATCTCGGCCGGGGTGGAGTGCGTCAGCAGGTTCGCCAAGGGCAGCAGTGATTCGCTGCCGGACACGCGCAGTCCTGCGTTCGAGCAGGCGCAGCGCAGATCAGAACAAGCGGCCGATGGCACTGCCGGTATTTGGCACGACCCCCGGGCCGACGACGCGCTGCCTGACGTATACATCGCCATGGGCCAGACGGCTGAGAACGTGGCCGGGCTGCGTGGTATCTCCCGCCGCGAGCAGGACGAGTTCGCGGTCCGGTCGCAGAACCTGGCGGAGAAGGCGATCGCGGACGGCTTCTGGCAGCGCGAGATCACGCCGGTCACGCTGCCGGACGGATCGGTGGTGTCCGCCGATGACGGGCCGCGGCCGGGGACGACGCTGGAGAAGGTGGCCGCGCTGCAGCCGGTGTTCCGGCCGAACGGGACGGTGACGGCGGGGAACTGCTGCCCGCTCAACGACGGAGCCGCGGCGGTTATCGTGATGAGTGATGTCAAAGCCGCCGAACTGGGCATAACGCCGCTGGCCAGGATCGTATCCTCGGCAGTGACAGCTTTGTCACCCGAAGTTATGGGGCTTGGCCCGGTCGAAGCGTCCAGGCAGGCTCTGACCAGGGCTGGGCTGGCCATCAGCGACATCGACCTGGTGGAGATCAACGAGGCGTTCGCGGCCCAGGTCATCCCCTCCTACCAAG
>Ga0224568_1000145_pt1 | contig 12255 bp, 9 predicted proteins | sample CLU5metagenome_FD_182727 | JGI IMG/M metagenome (GOLD analysis project Ga0224568, IMG submission 182727) | Spruce litter microbial communities from Bohemian Forest, Czech Republic - CLU5 | ecosystem: Environmental > Terrestrial > Plant litter > Unclassified | place: Czech Republic: South Bohemian... | reverse complement strand
GATGGCGATGAAGCGGTTCGTGAACGGCGCCGAGGGCGAGCCCTTCTTCCAGAAGCGGGCCCCGTCCAACCTGCCGCCGTGGGTGGCGACCGCGGAACTGCGCTTCCCGTCCGGGCGCACCGCGGACGAGGTGGTGCTGAGCGACGCGGCCGGCCTGGCCTGGGTGGTCAACCTGGGCTGTATCGACCTGAACCCGCATCCGGTCCGCGCGTCCGATCTGGAGCACCCGGACGAGCTGCGGGTCGACCTGGACCCGGTGCCAGGAGTCGGCTGGCCGCAGATCAGGGACGTGGCGCTGGTGGCGCGGGACGTCCTGGCCGACTTCGGCCTGACCGGGTGGCCCAAGACGTCGGGGTCACGCGGCATTCACATCTATGCGCGCATCCAGCCGCGCTGGGAGTTCGCCGACGTGCGCCGCGCCGCGGTGGCGGTAGCCCGCGAGATCGAGCGCCGCGCACCTGACCTGGCCACCGCCAAGTGGTGGAAGGAAGAGCGGCACGGCGTCTTCGTCGACTACAACCAGAACGCCAAGGACCGTACTGTGGCGTCCGCGTACTCGGTCCGGCCGGTGCCGGACGCCAGGGTGTCCGCGCCGATGACCTGGGACGAGGTGCCTTCCTGCGATCCGGCTGCCTTCACCGTGTTCACCATGGCGCAGCGATATGCCGCCATCGGCGACCCGTGGGAACAGATGGACGCCGCGGTGGGATCACTGGACGGCCTGCTGGAGCTGGCCGCGCGAGATGAGGCGGCCGGCCTGCCGGACGCGCCCTGGCCGCCCCATTATGAGAAGCAGGGCGGCGAGGCGCCACGGGTGCAGCCGTCCAAGCGGCGCTCTTCCGCCGCGCCCGGCCAGACGTACGGCGCGACCGGGCGGCGCAAGTCGGCCAAGCCGCTGATCGAGATCGCCCGTGCCGCCACCAAGGCGGAGGCGATGGCGGGGATGGAGCGGTGGCAGGCGCGCTACCCGTCCGTGCAGGCGTACCTGGAGCCGGCCGACATACTCACCGACTCCATGCGCGGCAAGAACTACAACTGGACCCGGATCCGGGTCAACCTGGAGCATGTGCCGCCAGCCGAACGCCCCGCCCAGGAAGCCCTGGAGGTCAGCTACGACCCCTGGCAGGAGGAAGGCCGCCGCGGCGCAGGGCCGCCGGCCGGCCCCTGAGCACCCCGTATTCGCCCTGATATCGCCCCGGCGAATTACGGCATATGTAACCGCCGCTTAAGATTGACGATGTACATATCGTTAAGTACGGACTGGTTGCGCCTGATGGGGGAAGCTGATGCCGCGGAATGAAGACCTGGACGCACGGGGGCGCGAGACAACGCTGGCCCGGCTGAGCAGTGAACGCTTTGACCTGCTAGTTATCGGCGGCGGGATCACCGGCGCCGGGGCAGCGCTCGATGCCGCGGCGCGCGGCCTGCGGGTTGCCCTGATCGAGTCCCGCGACCTCGCGTCGGGCACGTCCAGCCGGTCAAGCAAGCTCATCCACGGCGGGCTGCGCTACCTGGAGCAGCTCGACTTCAAGCTGGTCCGCGAGGCGCTGCATGAACGCGATCTGCTTGTATCCAAGCTCGCGCCGCACCTGGTAAAGCCGGTCTCGTTTCTCTACCCGCTGTATAAGAAGGTGGTAGAGCGGCCCTATGTCGGGGCCGGCCTGGTGCTGTACGACGCGATGGAAGGGACCAGGCGGCCGGTCCCGTTCCACCGGCACCTGACCGCCAAGGGCGCGCTGAAGCTGGCGCCCGGGCTGTCCCCGGCCCGGCTGGCCGGGGCGATGCGCTACTACGACGCGCAGGTCGACGACGCGAGGTACACGCTCACCGTCGCCCGCACCGCCGCCGCGCACGGCGCGCTGATCGCCACCAGGGTCAGCGCGGTCTCGCTCAGCCGCGACGGCTCTTCGGTGACCGGGGCCCGCGTCCGGGACGAGGAGACCGGACATGAGCTGACCGTCAAGGCGGGCGCCGTGGTCATCTGCGCGGGTATCTGGACCGACCTGGTGCACGAGCTGGCCGGGGTTCCCGCGGGTTATAAGGTGCGCATGTCCAAGGGCGTGCACATCGTGGTACCGCGCGGCGCGATCCGCGCCGAGACCGGCATGATCTGCAAGACAGAGAAGAGCGTGCTGTTTTTCATCCCGTGGGGCGAGCGCTGGATCGTCGGCACTACCGACACGGACTGGTCCGGCGACCGGGCCGAGCCGGAGCCGGACGCGGCCGACATCGACTACATTCTCGCCGCCGCGAACCGGGTGCTGTCCCGCCCGCTTACCCGGGCCGACGTGATCGCGGTCTATGCCGGCCTGCGGCCGCTGGTCGCGCCGGCCTCCGCTGGCGGCAAGCCGACCACCAAGCTGTCCAGGGAGCATGTAGTCGATGTGCCCGTGCCCGGGGTAGCCAGCATCGCCGGCGGCAAGTTCACCACCTACCGGATCATGGCTCGCGACGTCATCGACGCCGTGCTCGCGGGCAGGCCGGCACCGGCCTGCGTCACCGATAAGACCCCTCTGCTCGGCGCGGACGGCCTGGCCGCCGTGCAGGCGGCGGCGGGGCGCCTGGCGCAGGACTACGGCGTATCACCTGCCGTCGTCACGCACCTGCTCAACCGCTACGGTTCGGTCTGCGCCGATGTACTGGACCTGATCCGGTCAGAGAAGGACCTCGGGCGCCCGCTGCTGGCCGGCTATCCGTATCTGCGTGCGGAGGTCGCCTACGCGGTCACGCACGAGGGCGCGCTGCACGTGGAGGACGTACTGGTCCGCCGGACCCGGCTGTTCATCGAAGCGGCCGATTCCGGTGCCGCGGCCGCGCCGGAAGCCGCCGCGATCATGGGCAGGCTGCTCGGCTGGCACCGCCGCCGCCGTGCCGCTGAAGTCACCCGCTACCTCGACCTGATCGCCGCCGAGCAAGCCCTGCTGCTCTCCCTCTCCGGCGCCGAGGCAGCCGCCGCCCTGGGATGAGCGAGGATCTCGCTGGCGCCAGACGGCTGCTGACGTTCCGGCTCGATACCGAGCAGCGGCAGCGGCTGCGGGCTCGCCTGGCCGCCGACGGCAAGACGATGTCCGAGGTCATTACCCATGGCCTGCACCTGTACATACAGCCGCACCCGGCCCCGGCCGCCGATCCTGCGCTGCCCGCCGATCCGGGCCCGGCGACAGGCCCTGCACGGCCGGCCAGGTCCGCGCCGGCGCCCGGCCCTGCCCCCGCTCAGGCCAGCCCTGCCCGGGCCATGGCCGCAGACCCGGCGCCGGTCCCGCCCCGGCCGGTACTGCCAGCGGCGACCGCGGCGCGACTGCGTGAGCTGCGCGTATCTGGGCGTAGTGGCGTCTTGTCCGCCACGCTGGCGGCACTGCACGAGGCGGGGTGGCCGCTGCCTGCCCTAGCGCAGGCGCTGGGGGTAAGCCGGCAGGCGATCCAGGTCCGGGTGCGCCAGCGGGTGCCGGCCGAGCTCAGGGATCGCGCCACCGACTGCTCACCGCCACCGCCGTTCCCGCGGCGCAGGCAAGTCAGCAACGGACGGCTGCGCCCGCATCTGACGATCAAGATCGATCATGCGCTGCGCGCCGCGGCGCACCGGGCAGCGGCACGCGAAGGCAGCTCGCTCAGCCAGGTGATCGAGTCCATCCTTGATCGCTACCTGCGCTCTCCGCTAAGCATCCGCGACCGCGCCGCCCCGGCGCAGCACGAAGATCATCCGCCAGGCACCGGGAGCGGTCAGGGTTAGGTCGTCGTCGAAGTCGCCGTACCTGGCCACGACGCTCAGGCCGCCAGCTAGCCGCACCGCCGCTTCGAACTCGGTTGCGGTCCAGAACCGGTTCGGCACCACGTCGGCGACCGTCCGCACTGAACCGTCCGCCTTGCGGTAGGTGACCGTGACATGTTCACTGGTCACCTGCGTCACCGGGTCGATGCGGTCACGGCGGCCGCCCCACCGGACAGTGACCTTGCCGCCATCGACATCGCTGGCCCACTCGCTGCTGGTCGAAGGCTCGCTGGCGAAGAAGTCAGCCGGATGCGCGAGCTCGGCCACGTACAGTCCTCCGTCCGCCAGATGCGCCGCGGCACAGCCCAGGTGGGCGACGAGGTCATCGAGCGTCATCAGGTGGCACAGCGAGTTCAGCATGGTGATGGCCAGGTCGAACCGGCCAGGCTCGGTGATGCGGAAGTCCCGCATGTCGCCCTGCACGACGGCCAGCCGCAGACCCGCCTGCTCTGCCCGGGCACGGGCGAACGCGCACATCGCGGGGTTGAGGTCCAGCGCGGTGGCGTTCACGCCACGCGCCGCCATCGCCCTGGCGTGTTCAGCCGGTCCGGCCGCGAGCTCGAGCATGGTGGCAGGCCGCGCGCCACCGGTGCCGAACCTGTCCCACCAGCGGAGCAGTGCGGCTACATCCGAGGTCAGGTTCCGGTATGCGCATGCCGCCGCGTAGAACTCGGGTTCGTCATAGATCCCAGTCACCCGTCCATCATGCCCGGCCGGCCGCCAGTTAGTGGCGCCGGCCGTCTCCGGCATCTGCCGCGGCGGCGACCGTAACCGCACTTGCCCGGCGAAACTACAATATGCAGTCATTGGTTACTATAAGCGATAACGCACGTGCACTAGCGTTGTGCACGGCGACTGGGGCAGACTGTCGGCATGATGACCCAGACTCAGGCGCTGGCGATGCTGGAGCGTGAGAACCCGGACGCAGCCGGTGACGCCAAGGCCGCGCTGGCGTGGCTGACCGGGGACGAGGGACTGGGCTCGATCTCACTGCTGCGGCTGCAGGAATTCCTCTGGTACGTGCTGCCGGTCAAGTGGCCGATGACGACTCCGGCGCAGGTAGGTGTGGCGCGGGCGCTCGGACGGGTGCTGATGCTGGCCGGGCTGGACCGGTATGCCGAGCTGTGTTCCGCCGCGGACACCGAGCGGATCATCAGCTCCTACGCGAACGGGCACGAAGAGGGCATCACGGCCTATACGGCGGCGGTCGAAGCCTCGCACGCTCCCCCGCCGGACACCGAACTGCTGGCCTGGGGATCAGTGATGGGCCCCAGGGAGCGGGCCGCTTACAGCGCCTGCGCCGCCGCCGTCGAGCTGGCCTTCGCCGCCGGGGAACTCGTTCCTGGCGAACGCGGCTGGCGGACCAGGCGGATAGATCTGGTCAACCGCTGGCTGACCGGACCGGAATCAGTGACCCAGCCCGCCGGTACCGGCGATGGCGATTACGCCACTGACCCGCAGCACGCAGCGGAGACCTGGCTCAGCCAGATCAGTGCGGAACGGATCGACGCGTGGGCACGCGGCCGGGCCGGGGAGCGATTCCGGCTGGCCAGAGGGCTCATCCCGCGCCTGCTCGAGCCGCCGGTCATTCCGCACGATCCGCTGCCCACGCTGCGCTGGCTGCTTGACCACGCGGATGGCGGCCTGCGTCTTACCGCCCGGCATTACATCGCCCCTGCCCTGGTCAGCGAGGCGGTTGATACCTTCGGCTGGCGGGACAAGCTGGTCGGTGCGCTGCGCACTGAACTCGACGTATTTCCCCTGCACACGCTGCGCGCCATGGCCCAGGCTGAGATGGGCGCGGTGCGGCGCAGCCGGACCAGCCTGGTGCTCACCAGGACCGGCCGCCTGATGGCGGCTGATCCCGCCGTCCGCTGGCACGTCGGCACCGCCGCGCTGGTCGGCCCGGACGACGGGCCGGTGCCGGACTTCTGCGCCGCGGTCCGTGAGGGCGCGCTGCTGACCATGCTGACTACCGGGCCGGCCAGTTACGACGAGCTGACCACGGTGCTGACCGATATGCATCTGCACGAAGGCTGGGACAGCCACGGCGGCCTGGCGAGCGCGGTGCGCACCGAGCTGTACAACCTCAGGCACCGGCTGTGGGCGCTGCACCTGCTCGGCGACCAGGGCTCGCAGCTCACCCTCAACGATGCCGGGGTCAGCGCGGCCCTGTCCGCGCTGCTGGCCCGAGCGCTGCGGCCGCGGCACCATGTCGGGACATAGCCGGGCCGGGACATAACCGGCCCGGGCTTACTCCACTCCCAGCTCGTCCTGGAAGTACCCGGTGTAATTCTCGGCCAGGGTGGTGGCGGCGGCGCGGGAGGAAGTGACGTACCTGAGCTGAGATAGCTGAAGTTCAGCCGCGAACCGGTCATTACCCGGCTCGGTGTGCAGCATCGAGGTCATCCACCAGGAGAAGTGGGTGGCCCGCCAGATCCGCCGCAGGCACGTGTCCGAGTAGGCGTCGGCCTGCCCGCGGTTGCCGTGGCCGAGCCAGGCGATCAGCGCCCGGGCAAGCACGCTCACGTCCGCGATGGCCAGGTTCAGGCCCTTGGCGCCGGTCGGCGGCACGATGTGCGCGGCATCGCCGGCCAGGAACAGCCGCCGGTAACGCATCGGCGAGGCAACGAAGCTGCGCATGGGCGAGATCGCTTTCTCCGCGATCGGCCCCTCCTTGAGATCCCAGCCGGGCAGGGCGAACCGCCGTTGCAGCCCGGCCCAGATCCGGTCATCTGACCAGTCCGCGATGTTTTCCTCGGCGGGCACCTGCAGGTACAGGCGGCTGACACGCGGGCCGCGCATAGAATGCAGGGCGAAACCGTCCTCGTGCCGGGAGTAGATGAGCTCGTCGGTGGACGGCTCCACCGAGGCGAGGATGCCAAGCCAGGAGTAGGGATAGCCGCGTTCGGCGACGCTGAGCAGACCAGGCGGCATGGACGCGCGGCAGATCCCGTGGAAGCCGTCACAGCCGGCGATCACGTCGCAGCTGACCTCGTGCCTGCCGCCGTTACGGTCGGTATAGCTCAGTACCGGCCTGTCGGAGTCAAGATCGGTAACCTGCGTGTCGCTGACCTCGAAGTTTATGTTCGCGGCCGCGGCTAGCCGGGACTTGATCAGGTCCTTGACGATCTCGGTCTGCGCCCAGATGGTGACCGACCTGCCGCCAGTCAGCTCGGTGAAGTCCAGGTGGTGACGTTCTCCGGCGAACTGCAGGTAGATGCCGCCGTGGCGCAAGCCCTCGGCGTCCATCCGGGTACCGAGGCCCACCGCGCGCAGCAGGTTGACGGTGCCCTGCTCAAGCAGGCCAGCCCGCTGCCTGGCCTCGCAGTACTCGCGGCTGCGGTTCTCCACCAGCACCGATTCGATGCCGCGCAGCGCGAGCAGGTGAGAGAGCAGCAGGCCAGCCGGGCCCGCACCGACGATGCCGACCTGGGTGCGTTCCATCAGCTCGCCCTAGAACGGATACGGGGCGATATCACCGCGGACGGTGACCCAGCGGGTGTCGGTGAACGCCTCCAGGTTGGCGGCGCCGCCGAATCTGGTTCCGGTACCGGAGGCCTTCAGGCCGCCGAACGGGATATTGGCCTCGTCATCGACCGTCTGCTCGTTGATGTGCACGATGCCCGTCGGGATCTTCCTGGCCAGGTCCAGGCCCCTCATCACATCCTTGGTCAAGATCGACAGCGACAGGCCGTAATCGCTCTCCGCGGCCAGTTTCGCCGCGTCTTCCGCGGTCTCGAACCTGAGCACGGGCGCGACCGGGCCGAATACCTCATTCGCGTAGGCGGGCATCGCGGTGGTGACGTCGGCGAGCACGGTGGGCCGGTAGAACAGTCCGTCGTAGCTGCCGCCCGCTTTCAGGCTCGCGCCCTGCTGCACGCTGTCCGTGACCAGCTGATGAATCTTGTCGCGCTGATTCTGATCGATGACCGGACCCAGCGCCACCTGCTCCGTGGCGGGATCGCCGACGGGCAGGTGGTCTGCCTTCTCCGCCAGCGCGGCGACGTACTGGTCATAGATGGCGTCGGCGACCAGGTGGCGGCCGGTGGTCATGCAGATCTGTCCCTGGTGCAGGAACGAGCCCCACGCGCCGGCCGAAACGGCTCGGTCCAGGTCCACGTCATCAAGCACGATCATGGCCGAGTTGCCGCCGAGTTCCAGATGGACTCGCTTGAGGTGCCTGGCGGCCAGTTCGCCGACCCGGCGGCCCGCGCCGGTGGAGCCGGTGAACGAGATCAGGCTGATGTCCGGGTCGGTGACGACGGCCTCGCCCACCGTGGCATCGCCTGGCAGTACATGCAGCAGGCCTTCGGGCAGGCCAGCCTCCTCGAACACCTTGGCCAGCACGACACCGCCGCAGACGGCGGTGCGCGGGTCCGGCTTGAGCACCACGGCATTGCCGAGTGCGAGCGCGGGCGCCACCGACCTGATGGCCAGGATCTGCGGGAAGTTGAACGGAGCGATCACGCCGACCACGCCGACCGGGATCCGCTCGGCGAAGCTCAGCCTGGGCTGCTCGCTGGGTAGCAGCTCACCGTAGGCCCGGGACGGCAGCGTGGCGGCCTCGTAGATCTCCTCGGTCGAGTTGTGCGTCTCGAAGGCCATCGCGGGCGCGATCTTGCCGCTCTCCCTGATCCCCCACCATTCGATATCCTGCGCGTTGGCCAGCCAGATGCCGGCGGCCTTGCGCAAGATGGCCGCACGCGCGGTATGCGCGGTCGCGGCCCAGGCGGCCTGCGCGTTCTTCGCGGTCTGGGCCGCTCTCCTGACATCGTCGGGCGTGGCCACGCCCGTCCTGCCGATTTCCTTGCCGGTGGCCTTCTCGACGACCGCGGCCTGCGTCGCCGTCTTGATCCAGCCGGCTGAGTAGATCGCGCCTTGCCAGGCTTCGCTGTCCATGATCGCCATGCCTAGGCTTCCCTCCGGATACGCGCTTGTCCGTAAGTCGAACGATAGTTCATAAAGCGAACGCATGTGGGCCGGTCTATGATGTGCCGTGTGAGTCAGGCCGGGGGCGTGGACCAGGTCCGCGACGGCGACTTTGTCCAGTCGCTTGAACGCGGGCTAGCGGTGATCCGCGCCTTTGACGCCGACCACGCGTCGCTGACGCTCAGTGAGGTCGCTGTCAGTACCGGGCTGTCCAGGGCGGCGGCTCGCCGGTTCCTGCGCACCCTGGTCCAGCTCGGCTACATGCGCAGCGAAGGGCCGCGGTTCGCGCTGCGGCCGAAGGTACTCGAACTCGGCTATGCCTACCTGTCCAGCCTGACCCTGCCCGAGGTCGCCATGCCGCACCTGGAGCAGCTCGTCTCTGAGGTGCGCGAATCCTCCTCGGTATCCGAACTCGACGGCGACGATGTGGTCTATATCGCGCGCGTGCCGACCAAGCGGATCATGACGGTCACGATCAGCGTGGGCACCAGGTTCCCCGCGTACGCGACCTCGATGGGGCGCGTCCTGCTGGCCGCCTTGGCCCCGGACCAGCTGGCCGGTTATCTCGCCGCGGTCGACTTGCGCGGGCTGACCGGGCACACGATCACCAGCCAGGCCGCGCTCAGCCGGGAGCTGACCAGGATCAGGGCTCAGGGCTGGGCCGTAGTGGACCAGGAGCTGGAAGAGGGGCTCAGGTCAGTGGCCGCCCCGATCCGCGACGCCGACGGGCACGTGATCGCCGCGGTGAATGTCTCCACGCACGCCGGCCGCCGGACGCTGGACAGCGTGCTGGCCGACCTGCTGCAGCCGCTGCTCGAAACCGCCAGGCAGATCGAGGCCGACCTGGCCAGAGCCCGCTCCAGGTCCGCCCGCGCCTAGGCTCGCCCGGCGTGGCACACTATGGTGCCATGCGTACGCTAGTCGTTGATCACCCGCTGGTTACCCACAAGCTGACCGCGCTGCGGGATGAGAGCACGGACACCGCGACCTTCCGCAGCCTGACCGCGGAACTGGTGACCCTGCTTGCCTACGAGGCGACCAGGGAAATGCGGGTGCAGCCCTGCTCGGTCAGCACGCCGGTGGGTCAGGCGCAAGGGGTGAAGCTGGCCAGGCCGGTGCCGCTGATCGTGCCCGTGCTGCGGGCAGGCATCGGCATGCTGGAGGGCATGACCCAGTTGCTCCCGATGGCCGATGTCGGTTTCGTGGGTATGGTCCGCGATGAGGAATCACTGGTCGCGTCCACTTATGCCGACCGGCTGCCGGCCGACCTGACCGGCCGCGACACGTTCGTGCTTGACCCGATGCTCGCCACCGGCGGAACGCTCGCCACCGTCATCGCGATGATGGCCGGACGCGGCGCCGCCTCGATCACCGCCATCTGCCTGCTCGCCGCGCCCGAGGGGATAAGGCACGTGGAGTCCACCTTCCCCGACTCTGCCGACGGGCCCTCGATCCGGGTGGTGACCGCGTCCATCGATGACCGGCTCAACGACCGGGGCTATATCGTGCCCGGCCTCGGCGACGCCGGCGACCGCCTGTTCGGCGAGATCTGACCGTACTACGCCGCCCGTGCGCCCTGCTGCCAGTCCGCTTGAGCGCGTGGTCCTGGCGCGGGCGCTGGTCCTGACGCGGGCTTTTTACTACCGGTTCGGCCCTGGGACACGTCAAGCTGTCTAGACAGGCCCCCCCGCTGTCCAGCTCGGCGTCTCCCACCCGCGGCAGGTACCAGCGCCCTGCCACTAGCTAGCTAATCCCGTTATGTGCTGTTTCAACTATCCCCGGATCCGGGGTATCGTCCGCGCACCGCGGTCGCGCCTAGACTTCGCGGGTGACCGCCCACGTCAGCACGGCCTCCGGGCACACCGTCCGGGTACCGGAGGGTGGCCGGCTCATCTTCGGCCGCGGTCCGGGGGTGGACCTGATCATCGCGGCCGGGCGGGGGCTGTCCCGCCGGGCGGGCGTGGTGACCGTGCTCGCGGCCGGCGCCTGGATCGCCAACATCAGCCACACGCACGCCCTCTATGTGGAAGGCGACGGATTCCGGATCAGGCTGCCCCGGCTGGAAGCTGAGGGTGAGCCGGCCGGCGGCTGGTTCGTCCGGCGCGGCACCGCGCTGGTCGGTTCGCGGGCGATGCTGGACGACAAGCAGCCGCTGACCGTGCTGGTGCCGTCCCAGGACGAGACCGGGTCCGCCTCGGGCATCCCAGCCGACGGGGACGGGACACTGCTGCCGCTGTACCTGGATCCGATGACCAAGCTCTTCCTCGTCGCGCTGATGTGGTGCCGTCCCTGGCTGCTCGACGCGGGCGCCACCACTCCGCTGCCGCGTACGCCGGAGATCGCCAAGGCCGCGCTGGAGGTCACCGGCGCCTATCACGAGCTGGACAGGTTCGACACCGACCAGGAGTTCCGTGACCGGCTGTCCGCGCGGGTGGCCGAACATCTCAAAGTGCTGCGCCGCAAGATCGCCGACCGCGGCCTGGTGGCGGGCGACGTGCGCCTCTCCGATGAGGTAGCCGTCCGGGTGCTGATCGAACACGGCATCATCACCACCGCTGACCTGACCCGGCTCACCGATCCCGCCTGGTGCTCGCGCCAGGAAGACCTGTGGTGGGCGCAGGCATTAGCCCAGCCGGTCCGGGCCAGCGGGCTCGCGCTCAGGAAGCCGGGTCAGGCGTGACCGCGAACACGGCACTGATCTGGCCTCCGTCGCCTGTCTCGTAGAGAACCTGGTATTTGCCTGGCTGCTCGAAACTGCCCAGCTGGACAGTGCCGTTGCCGCGCAGCGAATAGGTGCGCAGCTGCATCGGCGACGGCTGCGCTGCTGAGGTCGGCGGCAGGTCGAGGGACAGTGTCAGCGAGAGAGGAGTACCTGCCTTGAACCCGAGTGCCGTCACGGTGAACATGGTGCCGGCCACGCCGACCTTGGTATTCACGCACAGCACCGGGCGGATCCTGATCGCGGAACCGCAGCGGGGGCCGGTCATCGCCTCCAGCTGAGCCAGGCTCGGCGGCGATGGCACACCGGCGGCACCGGCCCCGCCAGTGGTAGCGGTGTGTGCGGGCGCCGGGACTCCTGAGCTAGTCAGCGTGGCACCCAGGATCACGCCAGAGGCGACCAGCACCGCGCCGCCCATCGACCAGCCGGCCCAGGCAGGCAGCCGGAACCGGCGGCGCCAGGAACCCAACCCTGGCCAGGAGTTCATGGGCGGCACTTCCGGCCTTGCCTTGTCCGGCAGCGCCGGGATTGACGGCGCGGTATCGTCCGTGTCACCGACGTGGCCGGGCTGGTACTGCCCGATCAGCGCCCGCGCGGGCGCGGGCAGGTAGGACTGATCCTCGGTGAACTGGCCGACGCGGGCCAGCACCGCCGCGGACGAGGGGCGCTGCTTCGGGTCGCGATCCAGGCAGCCGGTCACCAGGCCGGTCAGCTCATCGGCCAGGCCGGTGAGGTCAGGCAGCTCGTTGGCCAGCCGGATCAGCACGTCGGCGGTGGTCTGGCCGGCGTGGGGCGGGTGCCCGGTCGCGGCGTACAGCAGCGTGGCGCCCAGCGA
>Ga0224568_1000144_pt1 | contig 12289 bp, 9 predicted proteins | sample CLU5metagenome_FD_182727 | JGI IMG/M metagenome (GOLD analysis project Ga0224568, IMG submission 182727) | Spruce litter microbial communities from Bohemian Forest, Czech Republic - CLU5 | ecosystem: Environmental > Terrestrial > Plant litter > Unclassified | place: Czech Republic: South Bohemian... | reverse complement strand
CTCACGCAGCGTGGGTGTGCCGTCAGCCATGCGGATCTCCACCGTGCCGAAGTCCGGATGCGGCCGGATGTCCCACCAGACCTCCTTGATGGAGCGGATCGTGCCCGCCCGCTGCAGGGTATCCATGTAGTCCTCGAACTGCTTCCAGTCCGCCAGCCGCGGCGGGACACCCGACGTCGGCAGCGAGCCGAAAGTGACAGAACGGCACGACGCCAGGCCGGTGTCGTCCCCGCACCAGAACGGGCTCGACGCGGTCAGCCCGAGGAAGTGCGGCAAGTAAGCGGCGAGCGCATTGACGATCGGTATCGCCTTGCTCCCGTCGCGTATCCCAACATGGACATGCACGCCGAAGGTCTGAATCCGGCGGGCAAGCCATTGCATTTGCTCAACAAGTTCGGCATAGCGCTGGATGGGCGCCATGGTAGCGTCTCGCCAGTCGCTAACCGGATGAGTGCCCGCGCATGCGAGCACAATACCGTGCGGGGTAGCGGCTCGCTGGAGTTCGGTGATCATTTCGGCGAGGTCGTCCTTGGCTTCTGACACGGTGCTGCAGATGCCGGTAACGACCTCGACCGTGGACTGCATGAGCTCGTGCCTGATCTTGGGATGTTCTCCGGTCTCGCCGATAACCGGCAGCTCATCGAGCACTTTGCCGGCTTCCTGACGCAGCAGCATGGTCTGGCTGTCGATGAGCTGCACTTCCCACTCCACGCCGAGGGTGGGGCCGTGCGAGGGGTTCCAGTCGATGGCCATGGCCAGCCTCCATTTTAATTCGGCGGTGCGTACTCCCGGCACCTCGCGGAGCGCAACGCGGGTCTCGCCCAGAGTGGCATTTCTCTTTTTCATAACATTTGCGGCTTTAATCAGCACTATGTTGTGACGTAATTTGATGAATTGACCGGCTGGGCGGGTGTGGCCTGAACGTGGCATCGTGACGCGCGGTCCGCGGGCATAGTCGCGCACGCATCGCACGCGCGCGAGTACTCTCCGGGACTACTTGCCCTCGCGGCCGGGCGGAAGTCCGTAAGCTTGCACTGGTCACGCACAGCGTCGGCGGGCACACCAGGGCCCGCCCATCGTTGTCCGCAACGGGTAGCACTTCGGAGGTTCGCGCTGAACACGGCGGCAAGAATCGCAGCTGCACTCATCGGGGTCAGCGCCATCAGCACGGGCGGCACAGCGCTGGCCAGCACAGCGCTGGCCAGCACAGCGCAGGCCAGCACAGCGCCAGGCAGCGTTACGTCCAGCAGCGGCACGGTTATCGGCGGGCCGCAGCTGGCCGGGCACGGGGTGCTGGTCAGCTATCCGGCGGCCGGTGCCCGCAAGCGGCTGCCATCCATCGCGGCGTCATCGTGGGTGATCGCGGACGCGGATACCGGCCAGGTGCTCGCGGCCAAGAACCCGCACGGCGAGTTCCGGCCGGCCTCCACGCTGAAGATGCTCACCGCCGTGTCGCTGATCCCGGTGCTGAACCCCGACTCTACCGTGGTGGCGACCAAGCTTGCCGCTACCCAGACCCCGAACGACATCGGCTTGCTGGCAGGCCACTCCTACCAGGTATCTGACCTGTTCACGGCGCTGCTCACCATCTCCGCCAATGACGCGGCGGTCGCGCTGACCCAGGCCACCGGATCGCTGGCGCATGGCATGTCGATCATCAACGCCGAGGCTCACCACTTGCAGGCAGATGACACCAGCGCGGTGGACCCGAACGGCCTGGACGCTCCCGGACAGCACACCTCCGCCTATGACCTGGCGCTGGTCGCCCGGGCGGCGCTGCAGCTGCCGGCTTTCCTGAAGTACGACCAGACCGAAGGCGGGCTGTTCCCGATCACGGCGCATAAGAAAGTCGGGCTGTTCAACCAGAACGCCCTGCTGACCGACTATCAGGGCGGCATCGGCGGCAAGATCGGCTGGACCAGCGCGGCCGGAGCGACCTACGTCGGCATGGCCAGACGGCACGGGGTCACCCTGATCGTGACGCTGCTGCACTGCCCGGCGCTGACCGAGATCACCTCGGCAGAGAAGCTGCTCAACTGGGGTTTCGCGCAGGACGGGAAGGTGTCACCGGTCGGCAGCCTGGTCGCGCCGCTGCCGACCGCGGCGCAGCAGCAGGCGGCCGCCGCCGCCGCGGCCGCCAAGCGCGCGGTGACCGCGCTGGCCGGACCACACCAGAAGGCCTCGCCGGCGGCCGCGGTCGGTAACGCGTCCGAGCTGACCGCGGCCGGCTTCACCGTGATCGCCATCGTGGCCGTCACCGCCGGTTTCGCCTACTCCCGCCGCCGCCAGCGGGCCGGAGCACCACCGGCGTTATGAGATAAACCCGACTAGATCGCGGACAGCGGTCATCGTCTGCGCGGCCGTCTTGCGCGCGTTCTCGGCACCGTGCCCGAGCACCCGGTCCAGGGCCGGCTCGTCGGCGAGAATCGCGTGCGTCCGCTCGCGGATCGGCGCCAGGGTGGCGACGACAAGCTCAGCCAGCCGCCGCTTGAAATCCCCGTAGCCCAGCCCCGCGAATTCCGCTTCCACCTTGTCCACGCTGACTCCGGACATGGCGGCGTAGATGCGCAGCAGGTTGGTGACGCCCGGCTTATTCTCCTCGTCGGCCTTCACCTCGGCGCCGGGATCGGTGACCGCCCTGGCGATCTTCTTGCGGATCACCGCGGGGTCGTCAAGCACGTCGATGATGCCCTGCGGGGATGAGCTCGACTTGCTCATCTTCGCGGTCGGGTCCTGCAGGTCGTAGATCTTCGCGACTTCCTTGAGGATGTACGGCTGCGGCACGGTGAACGTATTGCCGTACCTGTGGTTGAACCGCTGGGCGAGGGTCCGGCTCAGCTCCAGGTGCTGGCGCTGGTCCTCACCAACCGGGACCTGGTCCGCGTTGTACAGCAAGATGTCGGCGGCCTGCAGCACCGGGTAGGTGAACAGGCCGACACTGGCCTCAGCGTTCTTGGCCGACTTGTCCTTAAACTGGGTCATCCGGCTCGCCTCGCCGAAGCCGGTCAGGCAGCTCAGGATCCAGGCCAGCTCGGTGTGCTCACGGACCTGGCTCTGCACGAACAGCGTGCACCGGTCCGGGTCGAGTCCAGCCGCGAGCAGCTGGGCCGCGGCGACCCTGGTCCGGCGGCTGAGCGTGGCCGGGTCCTGCGGGACGGTGATCGCATGCAGGTCCACCACGCAGTAGAACGCGTCGTAGTCCTCTTGCAGCGTGACCCATTGCCGTACCGCCCCCAGGTAATTGCCGAGGTGGAACGAGTCGGCGGTGGGCTGGATGCCGGACAGGACGCGCTTGGTGGACATGGACCTTGAGTCTATCCGGCCACCACGACTTCGACCCGCTGGAACTCCTTCAAGTCGGAGTAGCCGGAGGTGGCCATCGTCCGCTTGAGCGCGCCCATCATGTTCATCGAACCGTCGGGCACGGTGGAGGGCCCGTGCAGGATCTGCTCGAGCGTGCCGATCGTGCCGACCCTGACCCTGGCGCCGCGCGGCAGTTCGGTGTGGTTGGCCTCGCTGCCCCAGTGATAGCCGTGTCCTGGTGCCTGCTCGGCGCGGGCCAGCGGCGAGCCGATCATGACCGCGTCCGCGCCGATGGCCAGCGCCTTGGCGATGTCACCGCTGCTGGTCATCGAGCCGTCCGCGATCACGTGCACATACCGGCCGCCGGACTCGTCCAGGTAGTCGCGGCGGGCCGCGGCCACGTCCGCGATCGCGGTCGCCATCGGGACGGCGACGCCAAGTACCTTGGCGGTGGTGTGACCGGAGCCGCCGCCGAACCCGACCAGCACGCCGGCCGCGCCGGTCCGCATCAGGTGCAGTGCCGCCGTGTAGGTGGCGCAGCCGCCGACCACGACCGGGATGTCCAGCTCGTAGATGAACTGCTTGAGGTTAAGCGGTTCGGCCCGGCCGCTGACGTGCTCGGCCGATACGGTCGTGCCGCGGATGACGAAGATGTCCGCACCGGCGTCCACTACCGCCTTGTAGTACCTGGCCGTCTTCTGCGGCGACAAGCGGGCCGCCGTGGTAACCCCGGCCCGGGCGATCTCCTCGATCCGGCGGCCGATCAGCTCCTCCTTGATCGGCTCGGCATACATGTTCTGCAGCCTGCGCGTGGCGGCCTGCTCGTCCAGCTCGGTTATCTCGGCGAGCAGCGGCTCGGGGTCCTCGTACCTGGTCCACAGGCCTTCCAGGTCCAGCGCGGCCAGCCCGCCGAGCTGGCCGATCGCGATGGCCGTCCGGGGCGAGACGACGCTGTCCATCGGGCATGCCACCAGCGGCAGCTCGAACCGGTACGCGTCGATCTGCCAGGCGATGCTGACCTCTTCCGGGTCCCTGGTGCGCCGGGCGGGCACGATGCCGATCTCGTCAAGGGAGTACGCCCTGCGGCCGTGCTTGCCGCGGCCGATCTCTACATCGCTCACTTGCTGGTGCCTCTGCCGCTGTAGTTGGGTGCCTCGACGGTCATCTGGACGTCGTGCGGATGGCTCTCGGTCAGGCCGGCCGAGGTGATCTGGACGAACCTGGCGTCCTGCAGCTCGGCGATGGTCCTGGCGCCGCAGTAGCCCATGCCGGCCCGCAGCCCGCCGACCAGCTGGGTCGCCACCGCCGCCAGCGGGCCGCGATAAGGAACCTGGCCCTCGATGCCCTCGGGCACCAGCTTCTCCTCGCGCAGCACGTCATCTTGGAAGTAGCGGTCCTTGGAGTAGGACTTGCCGCGCTCCCGGTTGCGGAACGCGGCCAGGCTGCCCATGCCCCGGTACAGCTTGTACTGCTTGCCGTTGATGAACACCATCTCGCCCGGGCTCTCCTGGCAGCCGGCCAGCAGGCTGCCCAGCATGACCGTGTCCGCGCCGGCCGCGATGGCCTTGGCGATGTCGCCTGAATACTGCAGGCCGCCGTCGCCGATCACCGGGATCTGGTGCGGGCGGGCCGCTTTGGCTGCCTCATAGATGGCGGTTACCTGCGGTACGCCGACACCGGCCACCACCCTGGTGGTGCAGATCGAGCCGGGGCCGACGCCGACTTTGATGCCGTCCGCGCCGGCGTCGATAAGGGCCTGCGCGCCGTTCCTGGTGGCGATGTTGCCGCCTACCACCTCGATGGCGGTGTTCGCCTTGATCTGCGCGACCATGTCCAGCACGCCCTGCGCGTGGCCGTGCGCGGTGTCCACCACGATGAAATCCACGCCGGCTTCGGCCAGCGCCTGCGCGCGCCGCTTGGCATCCTCCCCGACACCCACCGCCGCGCCGACGACCAGGCGGCCGCGGTCGTCCTTGGTGGCGTGCGGGAACTTCTCTGTCTTGGTGAAGTCCTTGACCGTGATCAGGCCCTTGAGCCGGTTGTGCTCATCGACCAGCGGCAGCTTCTCCACCTTGTGCCGCTTGAGCAGGTTGAGCGCTTCGTCCGGGTGGACACCTACTGGCGCGGTAACCAGCGGCATCGGCGTCATGATGTCTCTTACCTGCCGGTTATGGTCGGACTCGAACCTGATATCCCGGTTGGTAACTATTCCCACCAGTGTCTGATCTGGCGTCGTGACCGGCACGCCGGAGATCCGGAACTGCGCGCACAGCTCATCGACCTCGGCGATCGTCGCCTCCGGGCCGCAGGTTACCGGGTGGGTGATCATCCCCGCCTCGGACCGCTTGACCATGTCGACCTGCTGGGCCTGCTCCTCCACCGACATGTTCCTGTGCAGTACCCCGGCCCCGCCCTGGCGGGCCATGGCGATCGCCATCCTGGACTCGGTCACTGTGTCCATCGACGCGGACACCAGGGGAATCCTGAGCTGTATGGAGCGCGTGATGCGGGTGGTGGTATCTGCCTCGCTCGGCAGCACGGTCGAGTGCGCAGGCAGCAGTAGCACATCGTCGAAGGTCAGCCCCAGCGGCGCGAACTTATCTGTGTCTTCGGCGGTCATGACGGACTCACGAACAATTGCAGCGGCATGCACACATCTTAATGACGTAACAGCCGGTTATGCAGGTCGGATGCAGAGTAACCGGACTTAACTGGCTTGCGCCAGTTCGCGCAGCCTGGCCAGGGCCCGGTGCTGGGCTACCCGTACCGCGCCCGGCGTCATGTCCAGCACGTAGCCGGTCTGTTCCGCGGACAGGCCACTGGCCACGCGGAGCAGCAGCAGCCGCCGCTGGCCCGCGGGCAGGCAGGCGAGCAGGCGGCGCGCGCGGACGGCGTCGAAGCCTGCCAGCACGGCTTCCTCCGGGCCCGCGGCGGCATCAGGCAGGTCCGGCACATCACCGACGGTGATACCAGCGCGGGCGGCGCCACGGGCCGCGTCCGCCACCTTGTGCGCCGCGATACCGAATACGAACGCGCCGAACGGCCGCCCCGTATCGGTATATGAAGGCAGTGCGGCCAGCAGCGCGAGGCACACCTCCTGGGCGACGTCGTCCTCGTGCTGGCCGTGGCTGCCCATCCGGGCCAGTCGCGCCCGGCAGTACCGGACGATCTGCGGGCGCAGCCGCCGCAGCAGTTCGTCAGTGGCATCGGTTTGCCCGCACGCGGCCAGGCGCGCGAGCACCAGCAGATCCTTATCCCCCGTCACGCATAGGTGATGCCCGGCCAGACGGGTCAGATGCAAACGCGGGGGCCACATTGCTGTGACCCCCGCGTTACAAACAGCGAACCTTAGTGCGTGTGACCGTGACCATGCCCGTGGCCGTGTCCGCCTTCGGATTCCTTCTCCTCCGGCTTCTCCACCACCAGCGTCTCCGTCGTCAGCAGCATGCCGGCGATGGAGGCGGCGTTCTGCACCGCGGAGCGGGTGACCTTGACCGGGTCGATGACACCCTGCGCGATCAGGTCGCCGTACTCGCCGGTCGCCGCGTTGTAGCCGTGGCCGGCCGGCAGCGTCGCGACCTTGGCCGCGACTACCGAACCTTCCTGGCCCGCGTTCAGCGCGATCCACCGGCACGGCTCGATCAGCGCTGCCCGCACGACCTTGACACCGGTCGCCTCGTCGCCAGACTTGCCGAGGTCGCCGAGTTCGTTGGCCACGTGCACGAGCGCGCTGCCACCGCCGGCGATGATGCCTTCCTCGATGGCGGCACGGGTCGCGGAGATGGCGTCCTCAAGGCGGTGCTTCTTCTCCTTGAGCTCCACCTCGGTGGCCGCGCCGGCCCGCAGCACGCACACGCCGCCGGACAGCTTGGCCAGCCGCTCCTGCAGCTTCTCCCGGTCCCAGTCGGAATCGGTGTGCTCGATCTCGGTGCGGATCTGGCGGATCCGGTCCTCGATCTCGCTCTTCTCCCCGGCCCCGTCCACGATCGTGGTGTCGTCCTTGTTGACCACGATGCGGCGAGCCCGGCCGAGGTCCTCGATCCCGATCGAGTCCAGCTTGATGCCGAGCTCCTCGCTGACCACGGTCGCACCGGTCAGCGTCGCCATGTCGGCGAGCATGGCCTTGCGGCGGTCACCGAACCCAGGTGCCTTCACCGCTACCACGTTCAGCAGGCCGCGGATCTTGTTGACCACGATCGTGGCGAGCGCTTCGCCCTCCACGTCCTCGGCCACGACCAGCAGCGGCCGCTTGACCTGGGCGATCTTCTCCAGCAGCGGGAGGAAGTCCTGCATCGAGGAGATCTTGGCCTGGTGCACCAGCACGTAGGCGTCCTCGAGCACGGCCTCAAGCCGCTCCTGGTCAGTGACGAAGTACGGCGAGATGTAGCCCTTATCGAACTGGAGCCCTTCAGTGAACTCCAGCTCAAGGCCCATCGTGGTCGATTCCTCGACGGTGATGACGCCGTCCTTGCCGACCTTGGCGAACGCCTCGGCGATCAGGTCGCCGATCTTGGCATCCTGCGCGGAGATCGTCGCGACATGCGCGATCTCCTTCTGCTCCTCGACGTCACGCGCGACCTTGAGCAGCGCGTCGGAGACGGCGGCGGCTGCCGCGTCGATGCCGCGCTTGAGGTCCATCGGGTTGGCGCCGGCCGCCACCGAACGCAGCCCGTGCTGCACCATCGACTGGGCGAGCACGGTCGCCGTCGTGGTGCCGTCGCCGGCCACGTCGTTCGTCTTGGTAGCGACTTCCTTGGCGAGCTGTGCGCCGAGGTTCTCGTACGGGTCCTCCAGCTCCACTTCCTTGGCGACGGTCACGCCGTCGTTAGTGATGGTCGGAGCGCCCCACTTCTTGTCGATCACGACGTTGCGGCCGCGCGGACCGAGCGTCACCTTCACGGTGTCCGCGAGCTTGTTGACGCCGCGCTCAAGCGAGCGCCGGGCGTCCTCGTCGAACTCCAGGATCTTGGCCATTGACTACCTCTGCGTCTTTTCTTTCGCTTAAAGACAAGGCGGGGCCTGGGGACCGTCGAGATCCCTAGGCCCCGCGATGACGACTACTTCTCGATGACGGCAAGCACGTCGCGAGCGGAGAGCACCAGGTACTCTTCGCCGGAGTACTTGACTTCGGTGCCGCCATACTTGCTGTACAGCACCACGTCGCCGACCTTGACGTCGACTGGAACGCGCTTGCTGCCTGCGTCGTCGAAGCGACCCGGGCCAACCGCGAGGACTTCGCCCTCCTGGGGCTTCTCCTTCGCGGTGTCAGGAATCACCAGGCCGGATGCCGTGGTCTGCTCAGCCTCAAGCGGGCGAACCACGATCCGGTCTTCGAGCGGCTTGATAACTACCTTGGTGGCGGTCGACACGATCTGACCTCCCCCTCCGAAAGGTTAATGGTGAGTTGCTTATTGCTTAAAGGGGGCGACCTCGGCGGCCTGTCGTCGCGGGTGCCAGACTGCCTCGTCGCGTTAGCACTCTATACGATCGAGTGCTAATGCGGAACAGTAGCGGCCCTGTACTGGATCGTCAACACGGGCAAAGCGCTGACCCGCACCCCAATCAGCCTCTTTCGCTCTCCGTACACATTTAATTACTCAGTGCTACTAAAGTTTGCCAGGTCCCCGGTACCTAGGCCCCTAGCCCGCCCGCCGTGGCTGAGCAACCCCGTTAAAAGGAGCACCATGGATCAGCTGGGTAACAACATCCTGCTGCGCGGAAACCAGCCAGGTGCCGTATCCGACCGGATGCGCGAGCTGCTCGCGCGCACGGTCCAGGATCACGTCGCCGACCAGCGGTCAAGCGCGGGCACGCTGGAGGACATCCGCCAGCGCATGGAGGGCCTGGAGCGGGTAATGCAGGAGGTCCGCGAGCGCGAGCTTCCCGGCCTCACCGAGCACCTGGACAACCTGGCCGGACACGTCGACGACGCCGCGCAGCGACCGCCCGCCTGGGCTGAGTCGATCGCTGAGCAGATCGAGCTGCTCCGCTCTCAGGTCCAGCCGGTCGCCGAACTTCATTCGCTGTGGGCAGATGTGGCCGCGGTGGCGGAGAACGTGGAGCACGTGCTGCCCCGCCTGCAGGCGGTGGCTGACACGGTCGCCCAGGTCACTGACGCCGTCAGGGCGCAAGATGACCGGCTGTCCAAGCTCCACGGCAGCGTCGCCAAGCTGCACCAGGCAATGGAGACGGCGGCCGGGCGGTTCGGCCGGGTGGATAAGGCGATCGCCGAGCTGGCGCAGCGTACCGGCCAGCTGGATAAGGAAGTGTCCTCGGTCAAGGGCCGGGTGGACCAGGGCGTCGCGGCGCTCGCCACCAAGATGGAGCAGGCCGCGAACGAGGCAAGCGCCCGGGCCGGTCAAGGCGTCGCGGCGGTGACCGCCGCGGTAGACGGGCTGGCCGGCACGGTCACCGAAGTGGCCGGCCAGGTCGATCTGCTCGGCGGCCAGGTCCAGGTCGTGCACGGCCGGATCGAGCGGCTGGACGAGCGGTTCGGCGACACCGACGACAAGCTGGCCGTGATCGACGCCAAGCTCGGCGCCCTGGACACCAAGCTCGGCACCGTGGACACCAAGCTCACCGCGACCGACGCCAGGATCTCCTGCGCCGACAACAGGATCGGCGCGCTGGATACCCGGCTAGAACGGCTGGACGAGCGGCTGGACGACCAGTACGACCGGGTCGCCACCATCGACAACACGCTCGCCTCGACCGAGGCCAGGGTGGTCGGCATCGCCGAGACGGTGGCCGGCACGGACACCAGGATCGGCTCGATGCAGGAGACGCTCACCGTCACCGGCAGCCGGATCGGCGCGATCGAGACCACGCTGACCGTGACCAGCGCCATGCTCAGTACCGTGGACAGCAGGCTCGCCACGATCGACGGGCGCTTCATCACGGCGGACGGCAATTTCACCGCGCTGAGCGGCGCGGTCAGCGGGCTGGACGCCAAGCTGGGCAAGATGGATGACCGGCTCAGCGAGCACGGCAAGGGGCTGAGCACGGTGGACGCCAAGATCAGCACCCTGCACGGCAAGCTCGGTCCGGTCGACACCAAGCTCAGCGCGCTGGACATCAGGCTCAGTTCCGTCGACGGCAAGTCGGGCACGCTCAGCGGCAGGCTGGACGGGCTGGACGGGCGGCTGGAGGGCATGGGCGCCCGGCTGGACGGCATCGGCGACAAGTTCGGCTTGGTCGAGGCCAGGTTCGAGACGGTCAACGGGCGGTTCGGCGAGGTCGGCACCAAACTGGACGGACTGGGCGAGCAGGTCGGCGGCATCGGCGGCGCGCTGGACGCGGTGAAAGCCGCGGTCAGCGAGGTGACCGTCCGGGTCAGCGCGGCCAGCGGACGGATCGAGACCGTCGGCGGCCAGGTGCAGGCCGTCGGCGGCCAGGTCGACCTGGTCAGCGGACGGGTCGATGCCGTCACCAAGGAGCTGGAGCCGCTGACCGATGAGCTGCGCACCCGCCCCGGCCCGGCCGGGGTCGAGGAGTCGATCGCCAAGATCGTCGACGCGGGGCAGGTAGACGTGGCCGCCCGGCTCGGCTCGCTGGAGGAGACCGTGCTCACCCTGGCCGAGGCGCTGCTCCGCCCGCCCGCCCGGGCGGCCCAGGTACCGTCGCCGCGCAGCGAGGGCAGCCAGATCTAGGTCCGGGGCCGTGGGTCGGCCGTCTTCAGCTGACTCAGCCGACGCGTCGTGCGCCGGCTGAGGGCACGGCGGTGTAGAACTCGGGCGGGGTCCAGTCGCGGTCCGCATACGCCGCGGTCACCGCGGCGCGGATGCGGGCCGCGGTACCGCCTTGTGCGGGCAGCATGGCCAGGACCGAGCCGCCGAATCCGCCGCCGATCATCCGGGCACCGAGCGCGCCGGCCGCCACCGCCGCCTCGACCGCGATGTCCGCCTGAGCCCAGGACACCTCGAAGTCGTCCCGCAGTGAGGCGTGCGCCTGGGTGAGCAGCTCGCCGACCTGCGCCGCCTGACCAGCACGGAGCAGGTCGGCCGCTTGCTGGACCCGGTGGTTATCGGTGCAGACGTGCCGGGCCCGGCGCCGCAGCACGGGATCGGCGAGCCGCGCCGTATCCGCGCAGTCAGTGAGGTAGCGAAGAGAAGGCAGCGACAGCGCGCGGGCAGCCTGCTCGCATTCGGCACGGCGGGCCGCGTATTCGCCCTCCCCCAGCTCGTGCCTGGCCCGGGTGTCGATGATGAGCAGCCGCGCGGTGAACGGGACCTGCGTGCTGACCAGCGACTGGCAGTCAAGCAGCAGCGCGTGCCCCGCCGCGCACAGCAGCGACGCGGACTGGTCCATGGCGCCGGTGGGGACGCCGGCGAACTCATTCTCGGCGCGGCGGGTACAGCTGACCAGTTCCGCCAGTGAGATGTCCAGGCCGGCCAGGCCGGCCAGCGCGAGCGCGACCGCGCACTCCAGCGCCGCCGACGAAGACAGGCCAGCGCCGGCCGGCACGTCGGAGTCGATGGCGATCGTCGCACCGGGGATGTCATGGCCGGCGCTCAGCAGTGCCCACGCCACACCTGCCGGGTAGGCGGCCCAGCCCTGGACGCAGCCAGGGACCAGGGCCGGCATGTCGAGCACGATCTGCGGCCCGGGGCGCTGCCGCGATGTTAGCGCTATCAACTTGTCGTCGCGGCGTCGCGCGGTGGCCGTGGTGCCCTGCGCCAGCGCGAACGGCAGCACGAAGCCGTCGTTGTAATCGGTGTGCTCGCCCATCAGGTTGGCCCGGCCAGGCGCGAACCACACGCCGCTGCGCGTCATGCCTGACGCGCCTGGGTGAACTGCCAGGCATCGGCCGCCATCGCGGTCAGGTCACGGGTGGCCGCCCAGCCGAGGGCTGCCTTGATCCGCTCGGACGAGGCGACCAGCACGGCCGGGTCACCGGGCCGGCGGCCGGTCTCGGTCACGGCCACCGCGATGCCGGTGACCTCGCGGCACTTCTCGATCACCTGGCGGACCGAGAATCCGCGCTGGC
>Ga0224568_1000143_pt1 | contig 12382 bp, 10 predicted proteins | sample CLU5metagenome_FD_182727 | JGI IMG/M metagenome (GOLD analysis project Ga0224568, IMG submission 182727) | Spruce litter microbial communities from Bohemian Forest, Czech Republic - CLU5 | ecosystem: Environmental > Terrestrial > Plant litter > Unclassified | place: Czech Republic: South... | reverse complement strand
ATTCTTACGGTGAAATCAGAACGGAGTATTTAAATACTCAGGCCCGGTCCTGCCCTGACCGGAAATGGCATTAAGGCCGATGCTCCCGGCTTCTGATCCGATGCCGGCGGCCAGCTGGTAAAGAAGACGTGGCTGATTCACTGCGCCCAAGTGCGCTGGTCCGCCGGCTGGGCGGGCGCCAGCTGTAATGACCGGCTGACCATCGAAGCGCGGCACAGCAGCCGCGCCAAGGTCGCGGAGACCGGCCCGCGTTATAGCAGGTAAAAGCCGTTCGTGGTAATGAAAGCTGGGCGCGCGTGGCAGAGAGTCCCCTGGACTGGTAAACTAGTCAGTCTGCATACGGACTCGGTTAGCACTTTTTCGCGACTAACGAAAGTATATCACATTGCGCCAGGCGAAAGTCACCCGGTCGGATTCCGTCACTCAGGAACAAGACTATGTTGACGTGCTCTATGGCCTGCTGGATACGGCACGGGAGCGTGCGCGCAATGCGCTCAGCGTGACGCACGCGAGCGGCGGTCAGGGCGGCACCTTCCAGGCCAGGGTGGAGCGCGAAGTGACCGCGTCCGAACAATCCCGGCGGCTGGCGCAGCTTGAGGCGGTCGAGCACGGACTGTGTTTCGGCCGTACCGACGCCGACCCGGAGGCAATCGGCCAGATAGAAGAGGGCCAGATGGAAGGCGGGCAGCTAGCGGGCGGCCCGGCCGGCGATGAACCAGTCGCGCACACGGGCACGCTGTATGTCGGCCGGATCGGCCTTCGCGATGACGAGCACGAGCCGAGGCTGATCGACTGGCGGGCACCCGCTGCCAGGCCGTTCTACGCCGCGACGCCCAAGAACCCGAACGGCCTGATCCGCCGCCGCCACATCTACACCAGCCGCCGCACCGTCACCGGGGTGGACGATGAGGTCTTTGACCTGGACCGGATGAGCGATGAGGACAGGAAGACGCTGTCCGGCGAGGCGATGCTGATCGCGAGCATCAACAAGGCGCGCACCGGCCGGATGGCTGACGTCGTCGCCACCATCCAGGCTGAGCAGGACCGGGTCATCCGCGCGTCGCTGCAGGGCGTGATGGTGGTCCAGGGCGGCCCGGGTACCGGCAAGACGGTAGCGGCCCTGCACCGGGCGGCGTACCTGCTCTACACGCACCGGCAGACCCTTGAGCGCCGCGGCGTGCTCATCATCGGGCCGAACGCGGTTTTCCTGCGCTATATCAGCCAGGTGCTGCCCTCTCTCGGCGAGACCGACGTGGTGCTCACCTCCATCGCCGGGATCTTCCCCGGCGTCCAGGCCGCGGCCGACGACAATCCCGAGGCCGCCATCGTCAAGGGCGACGTGCGGATGCTCAAAGTGCTCCGCCAGGCGGTCAGGGACCGGCAGCGGATTCCGGCGGGAGAGCTGAGCATCGAGGTCGACGGCGTGCAGATCACCGTGCCTCGCGAGGCCTGCGTGCGCGCACGGGACCGGGCTCGCGGGCTGCGCAAGCCGCACAATGTCGCGCGCAAGCTGTTCATCACCGACATGTTGACCGCGCTCGCCCGCGCCGAGGCCAGCGCCCTGAGCCGGCCGCTGGACCCCGAAGACATCCCGTACGTCCGCGCCCGGCTATGGGACGAGCGGCCGGTCCGCGTCGCGTTCGACGCGCTGTGGCCGCTGCTCACCCCGCAGCGCCTGGTCGCCGGGCTGCTAGCCGGGGAAGCCGCGCTGCGCAGCGCGGCTGCCCAGCTCACGCCGGCCGAACGGGCGGCGCTGCTGCGCCGCGATGATCCCGAGGCGTGGACCGTGGCCGACGTCCCGCTGCTCGATGAGGCGGTGCAGCTGCTCGGCACCGATGATTCGGCGGAGAAGGCACGTCAGCGAGCCCGCCGGCGGGAGCGGCGTGACGAAGAGCAGTACGCCGGCGAGGTGCTGCAGATGACAGGACTGGCCGGGCAGGGCTTCGTGGATGCCAGGACGCTCGCTGACTGGAACCGTGACGACGGGCCGGGGCTGACCACGGCCGAACGCGCCTGGGCGGATCCGTCCTGGGCCTACGGGCATGTCATCGTCGATGAAGCGCAGGAACTGTCCGCGATGGCCTGGCGGATGGTGATGCGCCGCATCCCGACCAAGTCGATGACGATCGTGGGTGACATCGCCCAGCGCGGCAGCGCGGCCGGGGCGACCTCGTGGACCGAGGTGCTCAGTCCCCATGTCGGCCAGCGCTGGCATCAGGAACTGCTGAGCGTCAACTACCGGACGCCGGAGGAGATCATGGCACTGGCCGGCGACGTCCTGGCCGCGGTGGCGCCAGGGGAACAGCCGCCGGAATCGGTCCGCACCGAGGGGGTCGCGCCGCGCGCGGCCAAGATCGGCGCGTTCACCGAGCTGGCCGGCGTGGTGCGGGCCGAACTCACCGGGATGCAGGATGGCGGCAGGCTCGCGGTCATCGCGCCGAACGCGCGGATGGCGGAACTGGCGCGGGTGCTGCCTGAGGGAGCGCTCGGCGACAGCACGGACATGCTGGACGCCCAGGTGGCCCTGCTGACCGTTGGCCAGTCCAAGGGACTTGAGTTCGACCGCGTGGTGCTGGCCGACCCGGCCGGCATCATCGCGCAGTCACCGGTCGGCGGCCATGACCTCTACGTCGCGGTCACCAGGGCCACGCACCGGCTCACCATCGCCTACGAAGGGGACTTGCCCGCGATGCTGTCCCGGCTGATCTAGCGCCGCTATCAGCTCGCTGGGACGGGGTAGTTATCTCCCGCATGGAGGTGCGGATACGACGAGCGTGGACGGGGAGCATGCGGTGAGCGGGCAGCATGAGGTGCTGCGGGTGCTGGCGCAGCGGGCCGGCGCCGGGGCCGGCGGCCGGGACGATGGCTGGCGGGTCGCGCTCGCGGTCGAGGGCGGCGGCATGCGCGGCGTCATCTCCGGCGCGATGGCCCTGGTGCTGCACGAACTAGGACTGGTGCCGGCCTTCGACGCGGTGTACGGGTCGTCGGCCGGCACGATCAGCGGTGCCTGGCTGGTCAGCTCCTACCCGCAGGGACTGCGCGGCTGGGCCGACCCTGAGTATGCGCGGGCGCTCATCCACCGGCGCGCGGCACTGCGCGGCAAGCCCATCATCGGGGTGGAGACGCTGATCGAGGAGGTATACCAGACCACCTTCCCGCTGGACTACGCCTCGGTGCTGGACAGTGCGGTGGAGTTCCACCCGATGGGCACCGATGCGGTCAGCGGCCGCTCGACCGACCTGCGTCCGCTCGTGCGCGACACCACTGACCTGCGGCTGGCGATCCGGGCGAGCGCGGCGCTGCCGCTGCTCGCCGGACCCGCGGTCGAGCTCGGCGGCCGGCGGTTCTATGACGCCGGCATCGCGGAGTCGATCCCGTACCGGACGGCGCTGGCTCAGGGTGCCACGCACGTGCTGGTGCTCCGCTCCCGTCGCGACCCGGTGACCACGACCAGGCCGACCAGGTCCGACCTGGTCGTGGCGCACAACGGGTTGCGCAAGCAGACGCCGGAACTGCAGGCGGCGTTCCTGGCCCGGGCCGCGCGGCTAGCCGCCGACGACGCGCGGCTTGCTCGCTACGACGTTGACCAGGACGGCCCGCCGTGGCTGCTGTCCATCCGGCCGGGACCCGATTCCCCGCGGGTCAGCAGGCTCGCCACCGACGGCCCGCTGCTGGAGTCCGCGTTCGCGGCCGGGTGCGCCGCCATGCGCGAGGCATTCGCCCGTTACCAGCCGATGACGCCGTAGCCGCCGTCGCCGGCGGTGGTCCACAGATGCCCCCAGTGGATGCCGCTGGGGCCGTCGTCAGGGAGCGTGGCCAGGTAGACACTGGGCTCGGCGCCCTCGGCGGCGGTGCGGAAGCCGCTGTTGTCGTTGAAGTCGGTGGCGCAGTAGCCGGGGTTGGCGGCATTGACCTTGATCGGGGTGTCTTTCAGCTCCTTGGCGTACATGGCGGTGAGCATGTTCACCGCGGCCTTGGACGAGGGATACTGCGCGCTGGCCGGCATCTGGCTAAGCGGGCTGGACGGATCGGTCTGCGAGCTGATCGAGCCGACCTCACTGGATACGTTCACGATCCGCGCGGCAGGCGCCTGGCGCAGCAGCGCCAGCATTGCGTTTGTCACCCGGACCACGCCGAACACGTTGATCTCATATACCGCGCGCATGTCGTCCAGGTCGGTCTGGCTGGCCAGTGCGCGGCGGCGGGAGATGGTCGGCGCGCCCGCGTTGTTCACCAGCACGTCCAGCCGGCCGTAATCCGCCTCGATCCGCTTGGCCGCCTCCTGGACGGACGCGTCGTCGGTCACGTCCAGCCGGACCGCGTGCGCGTCGATCCCCTCGCCCCGCAGGGCGGCCTCGGCCGCCTCGCCGCGGGCCTGGTCCCGCACGCCGATCAGCACCGTCATGCCCAGCGCGCCGAGCTGGCGGGCGGTTTCGAAACCGATTCCCTTGTTGGCCCCGGTGATCAGGGCGATCTTCTCCGATGTCATGTGCTGACGTTATGACCGGGCGCCGGTTAATGCGAGAGTCCTGCCCATCCTGGGACTGGCGGTACCACGCTGGCAGCTGGCCGCGATGTCGACCGCGAGTCAGTTACCGGCTAGCGGCGCCGGGGGGCTGGCCCGGCCTCGTAGCTAACCATCACCTCATGGCCAGTGGCGTTACGGAACACTAGCCAGCCGCTGGCCGTGCCCGGATCAGCCACCGCCCACGCTCGGTCCGGGAATCCCCGGCCAGAGACAACCCGGCCGGGGATTGTCTTGCCGGACTTGGCCAGCAGGACAGATACCGAGATGAACCTGGCCGTCGCTACGCCGTAGTAGAGCGAACCGAACCTGTCGACTTGAAACGCGATCGGCTGCCCGGGCGCGACCCGCAAGAACGCGCAGGAGGCTAGCCGCCCGGCGGCGGCAGCGGGCTTGACGAAGGTGCACAATTGCGGGTTCTTCCGGTCGGTGTACCAGAAGTAGATGGTGGCTGATCCGGCGGTGACCGGGATGATCGCGGTGAACGCCGGCTTGCTGCGCAGGACGCGGGCCGGCACCGGACCTGAGCTGCCGCTGGCCGGCGAGGTACCCATATCGGCGCCAGGCGCCCGGCTGGCCAGCGCGAGCGAGGCGAGCACGACGGCGACCACGGCGACGGCGGCAGCGGCCGGGATGAGCAGCCCGGCCGGGAGCCGGCGTGGCCAGGACAGCCGCGGAGCCAGCGGCCGGCCGCTGCGGGCGAGGGCCCTGTCCCAGGCGCTGGTGCTGATCGGCGAGTGTTCCGCCCGCTGCGCCAGGGCCTGACGGACGCGGTCTTCCAGCGTATTCATATCCTGCCCTCCAGGGCCTTGCCCAGTGCGGCCAGGCCGCGGCTTACCTGCGCTTTCACAGTTCCCGGTGAGACGCCCATGGCGGCGGCGATCTCGCGTTCTGAGAGGTCGAGCCAGTAGCGGAGCACGATCGCCTGGCGCCGCCTGACCGGGAGGGCGGCAAGGGCCGCGATCACCTCCGCGTGGTCTTGCCTGAGCATGACCGCGTGCTCGGACGACTGCTCGTCCTGCCCGGCGGATCTACGCAAGCGCGCTACGCGCAGGTGCCGGTGCCGGTTGCGCACCAGGTTGCACACGCAGGCCCGCACGTATCCCAGCGCGGCATCCGGATCGCGCAGCGACCGCTGTTTCCTGATCAGCTGGGCGAATGCCTCCTGGGCGATGTCCTCAGGGTCATCCGCGCCGAGCAGGTCAGCCAGCCGCACCATCTCCGGGTACCGGGAGCTGAATAGCGCGGCTACCGGTACCGCCCCTGGTTCGGGGGAGGGCGGGGCCGGGGTCAGTCGAAGCTCCGTCATATCAGGTAAGACACGCTGGCCGGCAAAAGGTTGACCGGCGCGAGCCGCGGCCGCGGCCAGCACTGGCCGCCATGAAATGAACGAGGTGAAGCCAGGTGTTATTAAGGTGAGATTCTGGGCAGCGCATGCCAGTATCGGTGGACTGCTGCAACGATGGAGGACGATGACTACGCGCACCAGCGACGCTGATGACCAGGGGGCCTTTGACCTGGAAGAACGGCACGCCCTAAGACGTGTCGCGGGGCTGTCCACCGAGCTGGAGGACGTCACTGAGGTCGAGTACCGCGCGCTGCGCCTGGAGCGGGTCGTGCTCGTAGGGGTGTGGACGGACGGCAGCCTGGTCAGCGCGGAAGCCTCGCTGCGTGAGCTGAGCCGGCTGGCCGAGACGGCCGGCTCGCTGGTACTGGACGGCCTGATCCAGCGCCGCGGGCGAATCGACGCGGCCACCTACATCGGCTCAGGCAAGGCTGCCGAGCTCGCCGAGACCGTCATCGCGGTCGGCGCGGACACGGTTATCTGCGACGGGGAACTGACGCCCTCGCAGCTGCGGCGCCTTGAAGGCGTGGTCAAGGTCAAGGTGATCGACAGGACCGCGCTGATCCTGGACATCTTCGCGCAGCACGCCAGGAGCAGGGAGGGCAAGGCGCAGGTCGAGCTGGCCCAGCTGCAGTACATGCTGCCCAGGCTGCGCGGCTGGGGCGAGTCGCTATCGCGGCAGGCTGGCGGCCGGGTCGCCGGCGGTGGCGGCATCGGTACCCGCGGTCCAGGTGAGACCAAGCTGGAAACCGACCGGCGGCGGCTCCGGGCCCGGATTTCCCGGTTGCAACGCGATATTTCCGAAATGTCGGTCGGCCGGAAGGTGCAAAAGGGGCGGCGCCAGCGCCGCGAAGTTCCGTCGGTCGTTATCGCCGGCTATACCAACGCCGGGAAGTCCAGTTTGCTGAACGCGCTTACCGGAGCCGGGGTGCTGGTGGAGGACGCGCTGTTCGCCACCTTGGACCCGGCGGTCCGCCGCGCGATTACGCCGTCCGGACGCGAATTCACGCTGACCGATACCGTGGGATTTGTCCGGCACCTGCCGCATCAGCTGGTCGAGGCGTTCCGCTCGACGCTGGAGGAAGCCGCTGAGGCGGACCTCATCTTGCACGTAGTGGACGGAGCGGACGAAGATCCCGCGGCACAGATCGTGGCGGTGCGCGAGGTGCTCGCGGAAATCGGCGCGGAGAAGGTGCCTGAGCTGATCGTGGTGAACAAGATCGATGCCGCTGATGATGTCCAGCTGCAGGGGCTTCGTGCCCGTGAGCGGGACAGCCTGGCGGTGTCCGCGCGGGCGGGTACGGGCCTTGACGAGCTGTGGGCGGCCCTGGAGTCCCGGCTGCCGCGGTCGGAGGTGGAGGTCAAGCTGGTCATCCCCTACAGCAGGGGAGACCTTGTCGCCAGGGCGCATTCGGCCGGTGAGGTGCTGACGCTCTCGCACGTAGAAGGCGGCACATTGCTGGAGGCGCGGGTTCCCGCGGGGCTTGCCGCCCAACTGCGCGCGGCAGCCGGCGCCACCGGTCACGTCCTGGCAGATCACGGTTGAGCTGCAAACCGCGCAGCGGGGCTTTGCGGGGTAAATCGGCGAAAGGCTTGTCTGCGATGGTTAGCGTGCAATACCGTGTCAAGATCGATATGTTGCCAGCGGCACCTGCTTGCCACTCGGGTCAGAGGTAGGACGACCCCGGCCGGGGCAGGGCCCTAGCGAAGCACGTTCTGAGGTGAACTACCGGCGGTGACTGTACGCCTGCTGACCAATATCGGCCGGTTGTGGACCGGGACCGAGATACTCAGCAATGCCGCGATACTGGTCAGTGACGGCCGGATCGCCTGGGTCGGGCCAGCCGCTGAGCTGCCGCAACGCGTCCCCGGAGTGGTCGACGACATCGTTGACGTGGATCACGTGGAAAACCTTGGCGGCGGGCTGGTCACACCGGGCCTGATCGACGCGCACGCCCACCCCGTCTACGCGGGCAATCGCTGGGCGGAGCTGGCGATGCGATCCAACGGCGCCACGTCCCAGGAGATCAGCCAGGCGGGCGGCGGCGTATCCTCCACCGTCACGATCACCAGAGGTACCGACCCGTGGACGTTGTGCAACGGCGTGCGGGAGCGGCTGAGCCGGTGGATGCGGTCAGGTACCACCACCGTCGAGGCCAAGACCGGCTATCACCTGACCCGTGACGGCGAACTCGCCGACGTGCGGATGCTGCGCGCCCTGGAAGGTGAGCCGGGCATGCCGCGCATTCACGTGACGTTCCTGGCGGCGCACGCCGTGCCGCCGGAGTACTTCGGGCGGCGTGCGGACTACATCGACGCGGTCGGCTCCTGGTGCGCGGACGCGAAGGCCGTGGGCGCGAACAGCGTCGACGTGTACTGCGAGGAAGGCCGCTTCACCGAGCAGGAAGCGCGGATCATCTTGTCCGCGGGCCGGCGCAGCGGGCTGCTGCCGCGCGTGCACGCGTGCGCAGACACTCACTCGGCCGGCGCCCGGCTGGCCGCCGAGCTCGGCTGCGTGTCCGCCGACCTGCTGCATGAAGCCGACGAGGAAGACGTCGGCGCGCTGGCGAGGGCCGGCGTCACCGCGGTGGTCTGCCCGGGCACGGCTCTGCAGGTAGGGGCCAGGCCGCCGGTCCGGTCGCTGCTGGACAAGGGCGTCACGGTGGCGCTCGGCAGCGATCACACCCCTGGCGGCACCGGCATCACGTCCATGGCGCTGGTCATCTCGCTGGCCGTATCGTCCTTCGGGATGAGCATCGAGGAAGCGCTGCGCGCCGCGACAATCGGCGGATCGCACGCGCTGCGCGCCACTGACCGGGGCGCCATGGTGCGCGGGCGGCTGGCCGACATGGTGCTGTGGGACGCGGACCATGAAGGCGCGTTCGTCTGGTCCTACGGGCTCGCGCCCAGGCGGGTCTGGCGCGGCGGCGAACCGGTCGCGTAGGCCGGCCCGGCGAGCGCCGCGACCGTAGTGACGGCGACGATAGCCAGCCTGATCGCCCCCTGCGCAGCGGGACTCGAGATGATCAGCGGCGCCAGGTTCAGCGCGGCGAACGAGGCGATGGTGAGCAGCGGCAGCCTGGTCCGGCTGGCCAGGTCCAGCAAGAGCGCGCCGGCCACCAGGTCGGGCGTGTAATAACTGTGCGCCGCCGGGTCCAGTACGATCCGGGCGCCCCCGGCCAGCATGATGATCGCGGGCCAGCGGCCGCGCAAGAACGCCGCCGTGCCGAGCGCGCAGCCGAGCAGGACCTGAGCGGGACGATCCCAGCGCGGTGTGTAGTTTTCGCGGACGCCGAGGGCACGCAGCGCGGAGTCCGGCTCGTTCCTGATCAGGAAACGGGTGGCGTTCATAGTCGCCGGGTCGGCGATAAAGAATGGCAGCCAGGCGGCGGCGAAGACGACCGCGGCGGCGGCCGCCGCCCGGACCGTCCTTGAGTTGATCAGCAGCACCGGCAGGAATACCAGCGCCCATGGCTTGGCGGCAGCGGCCAGGCCGACCGCGATGCCGCTGACGAGCGGATGGTCGCTCACGGCGGCGTAGACGGCCAGCACGGCCAGCAGCAGCGCGAGGCCGTCATCGAGGTGAGCGAAGGCAGCGGCCAGTTCGGACCAGGCGACCAGGAACACGGCACCCCCGGCCGCCAGCTTGCCCGGCTGGTCCAGGTCCGGCCGGGCGATCCGGGCAATGCGATCGGCGAGGTAGATGATCACCAGCCCGGCCGCCTGCAAGAACAGCTCGGCGGCGACGACGTTCAGGTTCAGCGCGGCCGTGGCCAGATAGGACACCGGGCCCATCTGCAGCGCCGGGTAGTTGGCGAATATATGCAGGCCGCCAGGAGGCCTGGGACCGGGAAGTCCGGCCGGACCAGCCGTGCCGGCGCCGCCGGTGATGCCCGTGATGACATGTGGGTGGCCGCCGAACAGCAGCGAGGTGCCGGTGCTGAAGAACTTCCAGTCGATGCCGCCGCGCCTGGCCAGTATCACGAACCACAACACGGCCCATGCGCACAAGGCGGTGTACAGCCAGCGGCGGCGCAACGACGTCCTCCTCCCGGAACCTGGCATCATAGCCATATGACGCCGGTGACTGTGGTGGTGGGTGAGGAGGAGTTCCTCATCGACCGGGCGGTGCGCGAGGTCGTCGCGGGCCTGCCCGGCCTGGAGGATGTGCACGATCTGGACGGTGCCGTGCTAGGGCCAGGCGAACTGGCGTCGCTGACCTCGCCCTCGTTGTTCGGCGGCGATTCCACGGTAGTGATCAGGGCCGCGCAGAACCTGCTGAAGGAGCCCGCGGCCGAGGTGGTGCGCTACCTGGCTGCCCCCGCACCCGACATCGCCCTGGTGCTCACCCATGCGGGCGGCGCGAAAGGCAAGGACATCCTGGCCGCGGCGAAGAAGGCGCCGGGCGTGCAGGTGATCGAATGCCCCAAGGTCACCAGATTCGCTGAGCGGCTCGATTTCATCAGAGCCGAGTTCCGCCGGAACGGGTCGCGTGCTGATGACGGTGCCGCCCGGGCCTTGCTTGACGCCGTCGGCTCGGACCTGCGCGAGCTGGCGGCCGCCTGCGACCAGCTGGCGGCCGACTCTCCTGGAGCTGTGGACGAGTCCGTGGTCAGCACCTACTACCGCGGCCGGGCCGAGGCTACCGGCTTCTCGGTCGCTGACCGCGCCGTGGAAGGGCACCTGGTGCAGGCCGTCGAGCAGCTGCGCTGGGCGCTGGCGACCGGGGTGTCCCCGGTACTGATCAACAGCGCGCTCGCCTCCGGCGTGCGGCTGCTCGGCCGGGTGGGCGCGGCCGGGCGCGGGCTCTCCTCCGCCGCCCTGGCCGCCGAAGTCGGCGCGCCGCCATGGAAGATCGACCGGGTGAAGCAGCAGTTGCGCGGCTGGCATCCGGACGGGATCGCGGCCGCGCTGACGGCTGTGGCACAGGCCGACGCCCAGGTGAAGGGGGACGCGGTCAGCGCCGGATACGCGCTGGAACGAGCCGTCCGCCGCATCGTCGCCGCGCGAGGAGCCCGGTAGGCAGCAAAATAACGGGGAAGCCCTGCTGGCTTCCCCGTTAGCTGCTACCTGCTGCCCTACTTAGCGGCAGAAAGCTCGGCGTAGCGGCTGGCGATCGCGGACTTGCGGTTCGCGGCCTGCTTCTTGTGGATAACGCCCTTGCTGGCGGCCTTGTCGAGTTGACGGCAAGCCGTGCGCAGCGCAGTGCCCGCCTCGTCCATGTTGCCCTCGTCCGCGGCCTCGCGGAACTTGCGGACGGCGGTACGCAGCGCAGACTTGGTAGCCTTGTTGCGCTGGTGCGCCTTCTCGTTCTGCTTGTTGCGCTTGATCTGAGACTTAATATTCGCCACGCGATGGGGTCCTTCAACGTTTGCCAGTGGATGCCGCGACGACGAAGCTTATCCGAGCGAGAGGGCTGCCTTCAAACTGACGCGCTGCGCTCACGCCCGGCGAACCTTCCGGGTCGCCTGGCCGCTCGGGCCGGCGGACCGTATTCGGGGCGCGGGCGGGGGCATCGCCCCTGGCATGGGATCATAGAACATCCGGGCCGGTTGCGGAGTCGCTGGCACACTAAGGCTTACCGGGAAACAATCGGGAAGGGCTACGTGTCTACCGCTAATCAGGGCCGCGCTGATCAGGCCGTGATCAGGAACTTCTGCATTATCGCCCATATCGACCACGGCAAGTCCACCCTTGCCGACCGTATGCTCCAGTACACGGGCGTGGTCGAGGGCCGTCAGATGCGCGCCCAGTACCTGGACCGGATGGACATCGAGCGCGAGCGCGGGATCACCATCAAGAGCCAGGCGGTCCGGCTGCCGTGGACCGGCGAAGACGGCAGGGAATACGTGCTCAACCTCATCGACACGCCCGGCCACGTGGACTTCACCTACGAGGTATCGCGGTCGCTGGCTGCTTGTGAGGGCGCGATCTTGCTGGTAGACGCCGCTCAAGGCATCGAGGCGCAGACCCTGGCCAACCTGTACCTGGCCCTGGGCGGAGACCTCAAGATCATCCCGGTGCTGAACAAGATTGACTTGCCTGCCGCCCAGCCGGAGCGGTACGCGGCCGAACTGGCGAACATCATCGGCTGCGATCCGGCTGAGGTGTTCAAGGTCTCGGCTAAGACCGGCGAAGGAGTCAGGGAACTGCTGCACGAGGTGGTCCGGCAGGTCCCGCCGCCCGCCGGGAAGCTCGACGCGCCGGCCCGCGCGCTTATCTTCGACTCGGTCTATGACACCTATCGCGGTGTCGTCACCTACATCCGGGTCATGGACGGGCAGCTGACCAGGCGCGAGCGGTCGCTGATGATGTCCACCGGCGCGGTGCACGAGACACTCGAAGTGGGAGTGATCTCACCCGACCCCACCCCGACCGACGGCCTGGCGGCCGGCGAGGTGGGTTACCTGATGACCGGCGTCAAGGACGTCCGGCAGGCCCGCGTCGGTGACACGGTGACCAGTGCCGCCAAGCCGGCCGCCGAGCCGCTAGCCGGCTACTCCCATCCCAAG
>Ga0224568_1000142_pt1 | contig 12396 bp, 10 predicted proteins | sample CLU5metagenome_FD_182727 | JGI IMG/M metagenome (GOLD analysis project Ga0224568, IMG submission 182727) | Spruce litter microbial communities from Bohemian Forest, Czech Republic - CLU5 | ecosystem: Environmental > Terrestrial > Plant litter > Unclassified | place: Czech Republic: South... | reverse complement strand
GGCCTGCGGATCTATGAGGTATCGCTGGTCTGGCCGCTCGATCCGGCCGGGGCCGGCGAGTTCGCGCTCGGCTTGGCGGACCTGCTCGTGGTCGAGGAGAAGCAGCCGGTCATCGAGGGGCAGCTAGCGCGGTACCTGTACCAGCACGCCGACCGTCCCCGGCTGGCCGGGAAGAGCGACGCCGAGGGACGCGCGCTGATTCCCGCCATCGGCGAGCTGCCCGCGGACATGCTGGTGCCGCTGCTGATCCGCTGGCTAAGATCGGTGTCCCCGCAGTGGGTGCCGCCGGCCGAGCCGCCGGCCCCCCGTGACCTGGTGCTGCTGACCTCGCCGCGCACGCCGGGGTTTTGCGCTGGCTGCCCGCACAACCTGTCCACGGCGGTCCCCGACGGCGCCCTGGCGCTGGGCGGTATCGGCTGTCACGGCATGGCCGTGGGCATGGCCGAACGCAAGACCCTGGCGTACTCGCAGATGGGAGGCGAGGGCGCGACCTGGATGGGGATGTCGTCTTTTGTCGAGGAAGACCACATCTTCCAGAACCTCGGTGACGGCACTTTCTACCATTCCGGCATCATGGCCGTCCGGGCCGCGGTCGCGGCCGGCGTCAACATCACCTACAAGGTCCTGGCCAATGGCGCCATCGCCATGACCGGCGGACAGCAGATCGAAGGCGAGCCGGCCGACGGTGCCGAACTCGTCCCGGACATCGTCAGGCAGCTGCGCGGACTCGGCGTCAGGGAAATCGTCGTGGTCAACGACGGAACCCACCGCTACCCGAGGAAGGCCCTGCCCAGGGACGTTGGCGTGGTACACCGCGACCGGCTGGGCGAGGTCCAGGAGAAAATGCGGACCGTACCCGGCACCAGCGCGATTGTCTTCGACCAGTTCTGCGCCGCTGAGGCCCGCCGGCTGCGCAAGCGGGGACAGCTGCCTGCGCCGCAGCGCCGGATGGTGATCAACGAGCGCGTCTGCGAGGGCTGCGGCGACTGCAACCGCGCGTCCAACTGCATCGCCATCGAGCCGGCCGAGACCCCGTTCGGCCGCAAACGCCGGATCAGCCAGGCGGGCTGCAACCTGGACCTGTCCTGCGTCAAGGGATACTGCCCGAGCTTCGTCACTGTATCGGGCGGCGTGCTGGCGTCCGCACCGGCCGCGGGCACCGGCGAGCTTGACCGTCATATCGCCGGCCTGCCGGACCCAGCCGCCCCGGTGACCGGCGCCGACGTGCTGATCACCGGAATCGGCGGTACCGGGATCTCTACCACGGGCGCCATCGTGGGCATGGCCGCTCACCTGGACGGACATGACGTCAGCGTGCTGAACCAGACCGGCCTGGCGCAGAAGAACGGCCCGGTAAGCAGCCACGTCAGGATCCGGCCGGCCGGAACCGGCATTTTCGGCCGCCGGATCGGAGCGGCCGCCGACCTGCTGCTCGCCGCCGACCTGCTGACCGCTTGCGACCCTAAGCAGCTGCGGTTGCTGGCCGCGGACCGGACCCGTTCGGTCGTCGAGGTCGCAGTGGCCCCCACCGCGAGCCTGGCGGTCACGCCCGACCTCGACCTGAACTCCCAGCCGCTGGTCGCGACGGTCCAGGCGCGGTCCGCGCAGACCGTGCCGATGCCGTTCAAGGCCATCGCGACCGCGCTGCTCGGGGCGGGCACCGAAGCCAGCATTCTCATGACCGGCTACGCGCTGCAGCTAGGGCTGCTCGGTGTCAGCCGCACCGCGCTTGAGCGGGCGATCGAGCTGAACGGCGTCGCCATCGAGGCGAACAAGCGGGCGCTCGGCCTTGGCCGGCTGCTCGCCGCCGCGCCGGAACTGGCTGACCGGCTGCTCAGCCCGGAACTGGCTGACCGGCGGCTCAGGCCGGGGGAGCCGGCCGGGCGGGGCGAGCCTGACGCTGACGCGGCGGCGGTCGCCGCTGACCGCGCGGCCGAGCTGGTGAAATACCAGGATCAGGCGTACGCGGACCGGTACCTCACGCTGGTCCGGGCCGCACTGCGCCGGGACCAGCAGATCAGCGGCACCGGTGAGCTGTCCCTGGCGGTCGCCAGGTACTTGTTCAAGCTGATGGCCTACAAGGACGAGTACGAGGTGGCCCGCCTGCACACCGATGGCGCGTTCGCCCGCCAGCTGAACGGCGAATTCGCGAGCTACCGCGCCATTTCGCTGAACCTGGCGCCGCAGCGGTTCGTGCCGAAGGACCGCCGCACCGGGCGGCCGCGCAAGATCGAGCTGCCCGGCCGGGTCGCCATCCCGGCGCTGCGCGTGCTGGCCGGGATGAAGCGCCTGCGCGGCGGACCGCTTGACCCGTTCGGCCGGACCGGGCACCGCCGCCGCGAACGCGCGCTCATCGGCGAGTACGAGCAGCTGATCACCGACCTGCTGCCGGACATAACCGACGGCACTTACCCGATCGCGGTGCAGCTGGCCAGCCTCCCCGAGCACATCCGCGGATACGGCGACATCAAGGAGGCCAGCATCGACGACGCGGCGCGGGCCGGCCAGGAACTGCTCGCCACGTTCCGCGCGCAACGCGCCGTTGAGTCGTCCATCTAGCCACCGCTGAGAAAGGAGCCCGGCATGGAAGTCTACGACGTAGATCCGTATCCGATCGGCTGGTATTTCGTCGCGTTCTCCGACGAGATCCAGGCGCAGTCCGTCACGCATGTGCACTATTTCGGTCAGGAGATCGTGCTGTACCGGGGCGCGAGCGGTGCTGTGCACGCCCTCGACGCATACTGCCCGCATCAGGGCGCGCACCTGGGCTGGGGCGGCAAGGTCAAAGGCGAGGACATCGTCTGCCCGTTCCACGGCTGGCAGTGGGGGCCGGACGGATCCAACACCGCCCTGCCGTACGCGCCATGCGACCGCGGCGCGCTGCTGCCGCCATGGCCCGCGCGCGAAATCGACCAGATGGTCTTCCTCTGGTATCACCCGGACCGCGCCGCGCCGACGTGGGAGCCGGCGCCGGTGCCTGAATTCAGTCACCCGCAGTACCCGCCGACGTGGCGGAGCCAGCCGATCGAGCTCACCGTCAACCTGCAGGACACGTTCGAGAACGGCGTGGACGCGGCGCACTTCGTCTCGGTGCACAGGGCGTTCGAGATGCCCAAGGTCGAGATCGTGCTGAACGAAGGGCCGCACTTCATCTCGGACCTGCCCGATCAGAAGCTGCGCAGCGACCGCGGCCCGTTCGAGGCGAGCGTCAGCTCCGATTACTGGGGTCTGGGCATCGATATCGCCCGGATGAAATCCGGCTTCCTCTCCATCGTCTACATGATGCTGCAGACACCGGTGGACCAGGAGCGGATCCGGGTCCGCTTCCACATCACCGTCCAGCGCCTGAGCAGCAAGGATCCGGCCGCGGAGAGCCCGGAGTGGGTGGCCAAGATAGGCGAGGGCATCGTCGCGGAGTTCATGAACGACAAGGTGATCTGGGACCACAAGATCTACCGGAACCGGCCCCGGCTAGCCGAGAACGAAGGCCCGGTCCATGAGTTCCGGCTCTGGGCCCGGCAGTTCTACGCCTCCCAGCAGGCGACGCCGGCCCAGGCATGAACCAGATCCGCACCGCCCTGATCGTCGGCGGCAGCGGTGGCATCGGCCGCGCCTGCGCACTGGAACTGATGGTGGCGGGTTTCTCGGTCGTCCTGGCGGCGCGCGATCCCGCCCGGCTGGCGGCCGCCGCCCGTGAGGTGGGCGCCTCGCGGTGGATCGCGGGGGACAGCGCCGACGAGCAGGGGGCCGCTGCCATCGCCGAAGCCGTGACGGACGTGCAGGTGCTGATCCACGTCGCGGGCGTCAACCCGGAGCAGAGCCCGCTGCTGGAGGTACCGGCTGAGACGTTCGACACGGTGATCCGGTCGAACCTGCGCTCGGCCTTCCTGATCGCCAAGGCGATCGTGCCGAAGATGACCGAGGGCGGGCGGATGATCTTCGTCTCGTCCACGTCCGCGGCCAGGGGGCTGCCTGGCTTCGGGGCTTACTCGGCGTCCAAAGGCGGCTTGCGGGCGCTTGCGGGCGCACTGGCCGGCGAGATCGCCGCCGATGGCGTCAACGTCAGCGTGCTCACCCCCGGACCGGTCGACACCGCCATGTTCGACACCGGGCCAGCGGGTGTCCCGCTGCTGCAGCCGCGTGATGTCGCCCAGGCGGCGCGCTACCTGGCTGAGCTGCCGCCTTCGGTCGCGGTCGAGGAACTCACCCTGCGGGCCAACCGCAAGCATGCTGTCACGGTCAGCCGGCCGGCCGCGATGACCGGCCACCTGCCGGATGACCGGCTATCTGCCGGATGATCCACCACTAGTAACCCGATGATCGACCACTAGTAAGGAGTCAGCACGTGCCGCTGTTCTCACTCGACGGTGTCGCGCCGTCAGTCCACCCCGGCGCTTTTATCGCCCCCACCGCCACCTTGGTCGGTGAGGTGATCGTTGAGGAGGGCGCGTCGGTCTGGTACAACGCGGTGCTGCGGGCCGACTTCAGCCCGATCTACATCAGGGCCGGCGCCAACGTGCAGGACTGCTCGGTCGTGCACGGCCCGCCGGACTCGCCCACGGAAGTGGGGCCGCGCGCCACGGTGGGCCATGGCTGCGTCATCCATGGCGCGGTCATCGGCGCGGGCACGATCATCGGCAACGGCACGATCGTGATGGACGGCGCGCAGATCGGCAGCGGATCCCTCATCGCCGGCCACTCGCTCGTTCCCGGCAACGCCAAGATCCCCGACGGCGTCATGGCCGCCGGGTCACCGGTTCAGGTCCGCCGGGAGATAGCCGGCTCACCGCTGGCGGAGATGCTGGCCGTCCAGCCGGGCGCCTACATCGACCTGGCTCGCCGTCATGCTGAGGGAGTCGAACCGGTCTGAACCGACCATTTGGTTGGATTGCCGGACGGTTGACCGGAGGGCCGGTGGTGCGAGGGTCGGGCCTTAGTACGGATCGGGCAGGGTGTCTAGCGCGGCTGGTGCGACGCTTACCGGGTCCGGCTGCGATATCCGCTCCACCAGTCCCAGGCCAGTGACGCCGGACCGGACGAAGATGAACGGCGTTATGCTCGCGGACAGGTGGCCGTCGCCGGGCTCGGCGGGTATCCAGGCGACGGACTGATCGGTGCTTCTTATCTCGCCGGTCACCCGCTGCGGCAGCCGCCCGCCGCTGGTCCAGGCAATCTTGCGCGCTGGCCCGCCGCCTCGCGCGGTGACCACGAGATCTTGCACCGGTACTTGACGGATCTCGGTATTGCGGACGAGCGCCGCGGTGTCGTCCTGGGCCGGGGCCGCGCTGTGCTGGGCTGAACTGTCCTGGGCTGAACTGTCCTGGGCCGGCCCGGTGACGGTGCGCCGCGTGGTGAACAGTCCTGAGCCATCCTGGAATACAGCCCGGGCGCGGAAGCCAGCGAAGTCGCCGTCAGCGCCTGGCTGCGCCGAGCTTGACCAGCCGGATCCATGCAGGTGGTAGATGACGCTGCCGACGGCGAGCGAGCCCGAGCCGCTGATCATCTGGGCGTGGACCGGCCGGGACGGGGCTGACTGGGACGGGCCTGACCGGGCCGGGCCTGACCGGTCCGCGAGGACCGTCTCGATGGAGACCGGCTCGACGGCCAGGGTGAACCCGACCGGCGCCGGCCGGCTTGCGCTGAGCCCAGCAGCGGTGATCTGGCTGGCTCCGGTCAGCGGCGCTGCCTGCGCTGACATCCGCAATTCGTAACCGGCAGCGCCCTGGCGTCCCTGGCGCTCGACCGTCGCGGCCCGGCCGGTTCCGCTTGTCGCGGCGTCCACCCACAGGGTTTGCCCAGAGGCCAGGAAGATCACGGCTCGCTCGATGACGGCGCGCCGTGCCTCCAGGTAGGTCAGGGCGAGCACGGTGCCGGAATCCGCGCACATGAAAACCAGATCGCGGCGCACCGCCTGGGCGGGCGGGGGCTGACCGGCGGTCCGCGAACTGTCCAAGACCGTGCCTTTCTTCGCAGCGAGGGAGCAGGCCTCAGGATACCATCCGTTTGGTTGGCATCCTCGTGTTATGAGCTTCCATGCTAGACTGTGATATCTGTTTAATGATTAAGATAGTCATGTAAGCGACCGAGAGCCGACGGAACCATGGCAGCGTTCCGGGATTGACTGAGAGGTCAGCGACCCATGGACATCGTGGTGCTGGTCAAGCAGGTACCTGACACCGAAGGCGACCGCAGGCTGACGGCTGACGACTTCACCGTCGATCGCGCGGCCGTCGATCCGGTGATCAACTACATCGACGAGTTCGCCATCGAGGAGGGGCTGCGGCTCAAGGAGGCGCACGGAGGCACCGTCACCATCTTGACCGTCGGCCCGCAGCGGGCCACCGAATCGATCCGCAAGGCCCTGTCCATGGGCGCGGATAAGGCCGTGCACATCTGCGACGAGGGCCTGCACGGATCGGATGCCATCGGCACCGCGAAGGCCATCGCCAGCGGGCTGGGCACGATCGACTGGGACGTGACCATCGCCGGCTCAGAAGCCACCGACGCCCGCGGCGCGGTGGTGCCGGCCTTGCTGGCCGAGATCCTGGGCGTGCCGCAGCTGACCCAGGCGCGCAAGGTCACGGTCGAGGGCGCAACGGTAACGATCGAGCGAGTCACCGACACGGGATTTGACGTGGTCGAGGGGAACATCCCGGCGGTCATCAGCGTGGTGGAGAAGATCAACGACCCGCGGTACCCGTCGTTCAAGGGGATCATGTCGGCCAAGAGCAAGCCCATCGAGGTCAAGTCGCTTGCCGACATCGGCCTGGACCCGGGCGAGGTGGGCCTGACCGGCGCCTGGACCCGGGTCAGCGCCGTCGAGGGCGCGCCGCCGCGCGAGGCCGGCCAGATCTTCAAAGATGACGGCGACGGCGGGGCGCAGATAGCGGGCTTCCTCGCGGCCAAGAAGCTGATCTGAGAGGACTGACATCGCCATGGCGGAAGTTCTTGTCCTGGTCGACTCGGCCGATGGACACGTCAAGAAGGCCACCCTCGAACTGCTCACCGCGGCCCGGCAGCTCGGCACGCCTGCTGCCGTAGTCGCCGGTGCTCCCGGCACCGCCGCGCCGCTGCGGGACCGGCTGGCCGAATACGGCGCGGCCAAGGTCTACATCGCTGAGAGCGATGACATGGCCGGCTACTGCGTCGCACCCAAGGCGGAGGCGCTCGCGGCCGTGGCCGAGCGGGCCCGGCCGGCGGCGGTGCTGCTCTCCTCGGGCCCGGAGAACAAGGAGATCGCCGCCCGGCTGGCGGTCAAGCTCGGTTCCGGGCTCGTCTACGACGCGGTGGACATCGACGGCGAGGCCAACCTGCGCCAGCAGATCTTCGGCGCGGCGTTCACCGTGACGGTCCAGGTCACCAAAGGCACGCCGGTGGTGACGATACGGCCCAATTCGTTCGCCCCGCAGCCGTGCGCCGCGGCGGCTGAACCAGTCAGCGTCGAGGTGGTGGTCTCGGCGGGGGCAAAAGGCGCCAGGATTGTCCATTCGGTGGCCGAGCAGCGGGGATCTCGCCCGCACCTGCAGGAAGCCGCCGTGGTGGTCTCCGGCGGCCGGGGCGTGGGCAGCGCCGAGAACTTCGCGGTCATCGAGCGGCTCGCCGACGCTCTGGGCGCGGCCGTCGGCGCCTCCCGCGCGGTCGTGGACGCCGGCTGGGTCCCGCACACGATGCAGGTCGGCCAGACCGGTGTCACCGTATCGCCTCAGCTCTACGTCGCGGTGGGCATCTCCGGGGCGATCCAGCACCGGGCGGGCATGCAGACGTCCAAGACGGTGGTGGCGATCAACAGGGACCCGGAGGCGCCGATCTTCGAACTGGCAGATGTCGGCGTCGTGGGGGACCTGTTCCAGGTGGCGCCGCAGCTGACCGATGAAATCACCAAGCGCAAGAACTGATCAGGATACGGAAGGGGCCAACGGTGGAACTCTCCGACGCCGCGCAGGCGATGATCGCGGAACTGCATGACCGGGAGCAGATCCGCGAGCTCATGTACCGGTACGCCCGCGGCGTGGACCGCGGTGATATCGAGCTGCTCACATCGGTGTTCTGGGCTGAGGGGACCGACAAGCACGGGCACTTCGACGGGCCGGCCGCGGAGTTCGCCCGCGGCGTGGTGCAGCGGGGAGATGCCGTCAAGATCGCCGGCAACCATCACATCACCAACATGATCATCGACATCGACGGCGACCGCGCGCACGTCGAGACGTATTTCCTTGCCTTCCATCCGCACAACGACAGCCAGGTGCGGGTGGAGATGGGCGTCATGTCCGGCCGCTACATCGACGTGCTCGAGCGACGCGACGGCAGCTGGAAGATCCTGCGCCGCCAGGTGATCTCGGACTGGACACGCGAGGATTTCGGCGGCCCGCCCTGGCTGCGGACCACCGCCGACTACGGCGGTTTCCTGCGCGGTGTGCGCGGCGACGGCGATCCGTCCTACCAGCATTTCCGGGTCAGCGATGCCGGCTGAGGGCAGCGGGCCGCTGGCCGGCCTGCGCGTGGTCGAACTGGCCAGCATCGGTCCCGGGCCGCACGCCGCGATGATCCTGGCTGACCTGGGTGCCGACGTGGTGCGCATCCCCAGGCCGGCCGGATCGCTCAAGATCGGCCCGGCGGGTTCGCCCGATCCGCAGCTGCGCGGCCGGCGCAACGTGGCGGCAGATCTCAAGGATGCCAGCGGCCGGGAAACGTTCTTCGCGCTCATCGAGCACGCCGACGTGCTGATCGAGGGTTTCCGCCCGGGCGTGACCGAACGGCTCGGCGTCGGCCCCGAACCGTGTCACGCGCGCAACCCCGCGCTGGTCTACGCGCGGATGACCGGGTGGGGCCAGGACGGCCCGCTGGCGAACAAGGCCGGGCACGACATCAACTACATCGCGCTTACCGGCGCGCTGAACGCCATCGGCCGCGCGGACGAACGGCCGGTACCGCCGCTGAACCTGGTCGGTGACTACGGCGGCGGCTCGATGCTCCTGGTCATCGGCATCCTGGCGGCCGTCTGGGAGGCCGGCCGATCGGGCACTGGCCAGGTCGTCGACGCGGCGATGATCGACGGCGGATCGCTGCTGCTGCAGATGACCTGGACGCTGCGCCACTGCGGCGAGTGGCTGGACGGGCGCGAGCAGAACCTCACCGACGGGGGAGCGCCCTTCTACGACTGCTACCAGTGCGCGGACGGGCGCTTCGTCGCGGTCGGCGCGATCGAGGCGCAGTTCTACGCCGCGCTGCTGGCCGGGCTTGAGCTGGACCGCGCCGATCTGCCTGAGCAGATGGACCGCAGCCGGTGGCCTGAGCTGAAGACCAGGCTCGCCGAGGTCTTCTCCCGGCGGACACGGGATGAGTGGATCACGGTCTTCGCCGGCCTTGACGCCTGCGTGACGCCCGTGCTCGCGTTCGGTGAGGTGCCCGGCCATCCGCACGTCGCGGCCCGCGGCACCGTCGTACGACACGGCGGCGTGGTGCAGGCCGCGCCCGCGCCACGGTTCTCGCGCACCCGGCCCGCGCTGCTTGACATTGACGATGGCCGGTACCAGGCGGCCCAGATCGCGGCCGACTGGTCAGCCGCGAGTCAGTCAGCCTCGGGACAGGCGGCCCCGAGACAGGCGGCCTCGGGACAGGTGCCTTGACCGGCACGCAGGCACAGCGAATACTCTAATTGAAAATAATCATTTAGAAGTTATCTGACTACCTGATGGGTGATGGTCAAAGTGTGGTCGTACGCGCTGACCGCGCCGCGGACGTTCAACCGCATCGACGTGCCGGCACCGGTGGCAGCTGACCTCGGTGACGGGCAGGTGCTGCTGCGCACGCTGACCGTCGGCGTCTGCGGCAGCGACCTGCCGCTTTACCTCGGCCGGCACAGCGGCAGGGAAGATGACAGGGGCCGCGGCGGGGCCGGGCTGACCGGCTACCCCGCGCACGAGATCGTCGGGCAGGTGGTGGCGGCCACCAGCCCCGATTTCCCGGTCGGTGCCACCGCGGTGGGGTGGGCGACCTACGTCGACGCGCTCAGCGAGTACGTCGTCACGCAGGCGAGCGACCTGCTGCCTTACGCAGGGCTGCGGCCTGAGCTGGCCATCGCGGTGCAGCCGCTGGCCTGCGTGCTGGCCACCATGGCCCGGCTGCCTGACGTGCGCGGCCGCACGGTCGCCGTGCTCGGCCAGGGCCCCATCGGGATCTTGTTCAGCTACCTGCTCAAGGCGGCCGGCGCGGCGCACGTCATCGGTGTCGACCCGCTGGACCGGCGCGGGCTGGCGAGCTCCTTCGGCGTGGATGAGATGGTGCACGCCACCAGTGACCGCTGGGCAGCCGCGATCGCGACCAGCGACCAGCGGCCGTCGGTCATCGTGGAGGCGGTGGGCCACCAGACCGGCACGGTGGCGGACGCCTTGCGCGCGGTCGCCGACGAGGGCTACGTCTACGCGTTCGGGGTCAACGACGAGGACGTCTACCCGATCAGCATGACCCAGCTGTTCCGCCGCAACCTCACGCTCATGTCCGGCATGACGATCCGGCGCGGGGCGGCCCTGGCGGCGGCCTGGCGGTACCACGGAGAGCACCCCGGCCTGCTTAGCCGCTACGTCACGACCGTGCTGGCGATGAGCGAGGTCGGCAAGGCCTTCGAGCTCGCGGTGCACCCGGCGCCGGATCAGCTGAAGATCGTCCTTACCGTCGGCGCCGCGGCGTGAGCCTGGCCATGATCAGAATGAGGTGAGCTTTCGGTGTCTGCCGCTGGCTTCGACGTGAACGAGATGATCGCCAGTTTCCCTCCGCCGCCGGTGTTCTTCGACACGGTGTGGCTGGCCGAGCCGGAGCAGCTGGCGCGGCTCCAGCTGGAACGGCTGAAAACCGAGCTGCAGCGGACCGCCGCCAATCCGTTCTTCGCCCGCCGCTGGGCACAGGCGTCGTTCGACCCGGCCAGCGTGCGCAGCCTGGATGACCTGGCCCGGATCCCGGCGTACACGATCGCCGACGTCCGGCAGAGCATCGAGCAGCACCCGCCGTACGGTGAGCACCAGAACTTCCTGCTGGACAGCGCGGCGCAGTCAGCCCGGGTGTACTTCAGCGACGGGACGACGGGCAAGGCCCGGCCGACCCTCAACGTGGCCTGGGACGCGGAGACCTACGGTGTGATCACCGCGCGGGCACTGTGGCTGGTGGGCCTGCGGCCGGGTGACATGGTGCTGAACGCGTGGGCGTACGGGCCGCACGCCGCGGCGCCGTTCGCCGATGGCGGCGCTCGCTGGTGCGGGCTGATGCAGATCACGGCCAGCAGCGGGAACGTGACGCCGAGCCGCAAGCAGGTTGAGCTGCTGCTCGACTACAAGGTCAGCTCGGTGCTCACCTTCGGCAGCCACCTGCTGAACCTGGCCGAGGTAGCCCAGCAGATGGGCCTGGACCCGCGCGAGGACTTCAGCATCAAGGTCTTCCCCGGGCCGTCCGCCGGGCTCGGGGACAAGATCTCGCAGGCGTGGGGCGTCCCCTCCTATGAGAGCTACGGGTTCAACGAGGTCTCTTACCTGGCGATGGAGTGCCCGGCCCGGGGCGGGCTGCACATCAACGAGGACGCGTTCATCGTCGATATTGTCGACATTGACACCGGCGAGCCGGTGCCGGAGGGGACGGTGGGCAAGATCGTGGTGACCTCGCTGTGGCGGCGGGGCGTCTCTACGGTGCGGCTGAACAGCGGCGACCTGAGCCGATTGCTGCCCAGGACCCGGTGCGAGTGCGGCAGCTGGATGCGCAAGCTGGACTACTTCCAGGGCCGCAGCGACAACATGGTGAAGCTGCGCGGCAACAACGTGTGGCCAGAAGCCATCGGCACCTATGTCGCGGCCTGCGCGCGCAGCAACGGCGAGTACTTCGTGTTCGCGCACGGTGCCGAGCACCGGGAAGAGGTGACGGTGCAAGTTGAGTCGCCGCACGACCCGGCCGAGTTCGGCGCCATCGCCACCGAACTGGCCGGCGAACTCAAGCTCAACCTGGGCGTGCGTATCAATGTCGAGGTGGTGCCGTCGGGGGCGCTGGACGCCGAGACCGGCGGCGGCGCGAAGAAGAAGCGGTTCGCGGACCGGCGCACCAAATCGCTGTGAGCGGTCAGGGCGGCGGCGCGAACCCGGCCGCCAGCCGCTGCCGGTCGGGCTTGCCCATCGCGTTCCTGGCCAGCTCATCGGTGCTGACCAGCCACCGCTCCGGCACCTTATACCTGGCGAGCAGCCCGCGGCAGTGCTCGCGGAGCTGGCCGGGTCCTGTTGACGTCCCTGGGCTGATCTGGACCACCGCGGCCACCACCGATCCCAGCCGGTCATCAGGCAGGCCCAGCACCGCCGCCGCGACCACGCCCGGGCAGGACCCGATGGCGCGCTCGACCTCGGCCGGGTAGACATTCGCCCCGCC
>Ga0224568_1000141_pt1 | contig 12514 bp, 8 predicted proteins | sample CLU5metagenome_FD_182727 | JGI IMG/M metagenome (GOLD analysis project Ga0224568, IMG submission 182727) | Spruce litter microbial communities from Bohemian Forest, Czech Republic - CLU5 | ecosystem: Environmental > Terrestrial > Plant litter > Unclassified | place: Czech Republic: South Bohemian... | reverse complement strand
GCCCTGTCTTCGGTCGCCTACGGCCCGGAAGCCATCCTGGTCGTGCTCGTCGCGGCCGGCGCCGCCGGGCTCGATTACACACTGCCGATCACCGCCGCCATCTGCATCCTGCTCACCGTGCTGGTGCTGTCCTACCGTCAGGTCATCGCGGCCTTCCCGAACGGCGGCGGCGCATACGCGGTTTCCAAGGCACATCTGGGCTCGCTGGCCAGCCTGGTCGCGGCCGCCTCGCTGATCGTGGACTACGTGCTGAACGCCGCGGTCGGCGTCTCGGCCGGCATCGAGGCGATCACCGCCGCCTACCCGTCCTGGTACGGGGCTTCCACCTGGCTGTGCCTGGGCGCGCTTGCCCTGATCACCGGGCTGAACCTGTGGGGGGTGTCGGAATCCGCCAAGGTGTTCACCGTGCCGACCGTCGCGTTCATCGCCGCCATGGTCGCGATCATCGTGGCCGGGCTGTTCCGCAGCCATCCGGCGGTGGTCGTGGACACGCACTTCGGCTCGGCCACCGAGGCGGTGGGTGTGCTGCTGGTGCTGAAGGCGTTCGCCAGCGGCTGTTCCGCGCTGACCGGGGTGGAGGCGATCGCGAACGCGGTGCCGCAGTTCCGTAAGCCGCGGGAGAAACACGCGCAGCACACCGAGGTCTGGCTCGGCATCCTGCTCGGCGGCATGCTGATCGGACTGGGCGTGCTGATCCACAAGTTCCACGTGGTGCCGCACTCGGCCACCACCGTGCTGGCTCAGCTGACCGAGGCGAGCATCGGGCACAACGTGTTCTACTTCGCCATCCAGCTGATCACGTTCGTGCTGCTCGCGCTGGCCGCGAATACCTCCTTTGCCGGGCTGCCGGTGCTGACCGCGCTGCTGGCCAGGGACAACTTCCTGCCGCACATGTTCGGGCTGCGGGCCGACCGGCAGGTGCACCGCTACGGCGTGGTCGTGCTCGCGGTCCTGGCGGCCGCCCTGCTGGTCGCCTCCGGTGGCGACACGCAGAAGCTGGTGCCGCTGTTCGCGGTCGGGGTGTTCATCGGCTTCACCCTGTCCCAGCTGGGCATGGTCAGGCACTGGCACGGGCAGCGGTCGCCCGGTTACCGGTCCCGGATGGCGATCAACGCGGCCGGGGCGGTCCTTACCTTCGCCACCACGATCATCGAGCTGGTGAGCAAGTTCACCGAGGGCGCCTGGGTGATCGTGCTGATCATCCCCGCCCTGATCATGGTTTTCATGGCCGTGCACCGCAGCTATGCGCGGATCGGCGCGCAGCTTCAGCTCGGTAAGACCCCGCCGGCTCCGGTCGTGTCCAAGTCACTGGTCGTGGTCCCGGTCGGCGGGCTGTCCCGGCTCACCGCGGAGGGCATCAACACGGCCCTGTCGATCGGGGATGAGGTCGTCGCGGTCACCGTGTGTTTCGCTGATCCGGACGATACGGCGGCGGATGTGTCATTCCGCGACCAGTGGGACCAATGGCAACCGGATGTTCCGCTGATCACGCTGCGGTCGGTGCACCGGGCGCTGAGCAAGCCGATCGTGGCGTACCTAAGCGACCTGGAGCGGAGCGACAAGTACCACCGGCTGTTCGTGCTGATCCCCGAGGTGCAGCCGTCCAGCGTGTGGCAGTACCTGCTGCACAACCAGCGCGGTGTGATCCTGGACCGGGCGATCAGGCGGCACACGCTCAATGTGGTGCTGTGCCGCCTCCGCTTCCGGCTGGAGCAACTGGCCCCGCCGCCGCCCCCGGCCGGGCCGCGCTGATACCGGTCAGAGGTTCGTGGCGTGACCGTTACACGACCTTTTGAGTAAACGAGTGCTAGCGACAGCGGCCACCGGTGGCAAGATTGCCACATGAGCATTGACCTGCCGGTGGCCGTGGTGACAGGCGGAAATCGTGGCGTGGGCCGCGAGGTCTGCCGGCAGCTGGCGTTGCTCGGGTACCTGGTTGCTCTCGGCTCGCGCGATCTGCGTCAGGGCGAGCTGACCGCCAAGGAACTGGACCCGGAGGGGTACCGGATCATCCCGTGCCCGATTGAGGTGGACAACTCGCTCAGCGTCAACGCGCTGGCGGGCTGGCTGAAAGAACGGTTCGGCCGGGCCGATGTCCTGGTCAACAACGCGTCGACCCCCTATGACCGGTGGGCGACGGCGAGTGACACCGACCTCGGGCTGGTCGCCGAGGCGATCGACGTCAACCTGTTCGGCGCCTGGCGGGTGATCCAGGCGCTGCTGCCGCTGCTGCGGTCCAGCCCGCGGCCCAGGATCGTGAACGTCAGCAGCGAGAACGGCTCAATCGCCAGCATGGGCGGTGGCGCGCCCGCGTTCAGCGTGTCCAAAGCGGGCCTGAACGCGATGACCCGGCTGCTGGCCGGGGAACTGGGCCGGGACGGGATCCTGGTCAACGCCGTCTGCCCGGGCTGGCCGAACGCCACTCCCGGCGGCCGCTCGCTGGCCCAGGCGGCGGCCAGCGTGATCTGGGCGGTGACGCTGCCCAACGGCGGCCCAAGCGGCACGTTCACCAGGGACGGCCAGCCGTTCCCCTGGTAGAGCTGGCTTACTGTGGCACGTTTACTGTGGCACGTTTACTGTGGCACGGCTTACTTCGGCACGGCGCAGGCGCCGTCGCGCCGCCACGGACCTGGTATCTGGTGCCGGTGCGCGGCGATCAGCCGGTAGCTGACCGCCGCGATCCAGCTCACCGGCGGGACCAGCAGCAGCCGGCCGGCCACTGACCAGGGCAGGCCGCTGGCGATCAGCCAGGAGGCGATGGCGCGGTGCCCGGCCTTGGGCGGCCCGCCCGCGGGCACCCACTGCACGGCGTGACGTACGTCCGCTTCTGACAAGCCCAGCGCGGGCAGGTCGGACTGCTGCCATGGCTGGATGCTCACCTGGGCGCGCAGCCGCCGCTGCCCGCGCTGAGCGGCCCAGGTGCACAAGCCGCAGTCGCCGTCGTAGACCACGACCGCCGTCACTGACCCGGCTCCAGGTCCGCGTGCTGCTGGTCCGGTACGGGGTCCGCGCCCGGCTGGTCCGGTACGGGGTCCGCGCCCGGCTGGTAGCGGTACCCCATGCCAGGCTCGGTGATCAGCCAGCGGGGGCGGGCCGGGTCGGGTTCGAGTTTGCGGCGCAGCTGGGCCATGTACAGCCGCAGGTTGCCCGCCGCGTCGGCGTAGCCGGGTCCCCACACGTCGGTGAGCAGCTGGTTGCGGCTGAGCAGCTTGCCCGGATTACGCAGCAGCACCTCGAGCAGATGCCACTCGGTCGGGGTGAGCCGGATATCGGGTCCTGACGCCGAGATGACCCGCTTGGCGGACAGGTCCACGATCAGCTCGCCCAGCTTGATCTTGGGCAGGTCCTCGCCCGCGCCCACCCGCCGTGCGGCCGCCCGCATCCGGGCCAGCAGTTCCTCCACGCCGAAGGGCTTGGTGATGTAGTCATCGGCGCCGGCGTCCAGTGCCCGCACCTTGTCGGTGCTGTCGGTCCGGCCGGACAAGACGATGATCGGCGCCTTGGTCCAGCCGCGCAGTCCCTGGATCACCTCGACACCGTCCATGTCCGGCAGGCCCAGGTCCAGGATCACCAGGTCGGGCGGGAACCGTCCGGCCACCTCCAGCGCCTGCGCCCCGGTCGAGGCCACGTGCACCTCGTATTCACGCACGCGCAGGTTAATCCGCAGCGCACGCAGGATCTGCGGCTCGTCGTCCACGACCAGGACTCTGGTCACCGGGTGAGCCCGGGCTGGTAGTACGCCTGTCCGGCCACCACCGGCACCGATACCGTCATGGTCAGCCCGCCGCCGGGCGTTTCCTCGGCAGTCAGCAGACCGCCCATCGCCTCGGTCAGGCCGCGGGACAGCGCCAGACCCAGCCCGACGCCGGTGGTGTTGTCGGTGTCGCCGAGCCGCTGGAACGGCACGAACATGTGGTCCCTGTGCTCCTGCGGTATGCCCGGACCGCGATCGACGACACGCAGCTCAACCCGGTCGCCGAGCGAGCTCGCGGTCAGCAGCGGCGGCTTGTCCTTAGGCGAGTAGCGCAGCGCGTTCTCGGTCAGGTTGACGATCACTCGTTCCAGGATGGCAGGATCGACGCTGATCTCCGGCAGCGACTCCGGGATGTCCACCGTGATGCCGCGAGCGGCCGGTTCCAGGTTGTCCAGTGCGCGGGACACGATCTCGTCCAGGCCGACCGGGCGGGGGAACAGGGACAGTGCCCCGGCCTGGAGCCGGCTCATGTCCAGCAGGTTGTCGACCAGATGGGTCAGCCGGTCCAGCGACTCATCCGCGGTGGCCAGCAGCTCGTCGCGGTCCTCCTCCGCCCAGCGCACATCCGGCGAGCGCAGGCTGGTCACGGCCGCCTTCGCCGAGGCGAGCGGGGTACGCAGGTCGTGGCTGACCGCGGCGAGCAGGGCGGTGCGCATCCGGTCCGCGGCCGCGATCGGCTTGGCCGCCTCGGCCTGCGCGGCTAGCCGTTGCTGCTCCAGCGCCACCGCCGCATAGGTGGCGAACGCGCCCAGCACGCGCCGGTCCGAGGCGGGCAGCGGCCGTCCGCGCAGCGCGAGGGACAAGGTGTCCGCGACCGGTATCTCGGCGTCGGCGTCTTCTGGCCGGGTCAGCGGGCAGTCGCCGCAGCTGGCTACCGGCCGCCAGGTGCCGGCCATCGTGCGCAGCCTGCTGGTCTCGGCGACCGGTGCACCATCGGGGGAGACTCGCTCCAGCAGCGTGACCGAGTCCATGCCGAACGCTTCCCTGATCCGGTCCAGCAGCGCGGTCAGGCCCTGCTGGCCGCGCAGGATGTTCTCGGCGGTGGTGGCGAGCAGCTCGGATTCGGCGCTGGCCCGCGCTGCCTGTTTCGTGCGCCGGGCGGCGGTGTCGACGACGGAGCTGACCAGCAGCCCGACGGCGATGAACACGCCGAGTGCGAGCACGTTGTTGCGCTGGGCGATGGCCAGCTGGTGCAGCGGCGGGATGAAGTAGTAGTTGAGCAGCAGCGAGCCCGCGATGGCGGCCAGCAAGGCCGGCATGAACCCGCCGACCAGGGCGACCACGGCCACCCACATCAGGTAGATGAGCACGTCGCTGGTCAAGTTGATACTGCCGCGCATGCTGGTCAGCAGCAGTGTCAGCAGTGGCGCGAGTGCGGCGGCGAGCAGGTAGCCGGCCAGCTGGCGGCGCCGGTTGATGCCGCCGCGGTGCCTGGGCAGGCCGCGGCCCTTGCCCATCTCAGCGTGGGTGACGATGTGCACGTCGATGTCGCCTGAGCCGCGGATGGTCCGCTGTCCGATGCCTGGCCCGGTGAGCATGGCGCTGAGCCAGGATCGCCGGCTCGCGCCGAGCACGAGCTGGGTGGCGTTCTCGGCCCGGGCGAAGGTGAGCAGGGCATCGGGGATGTTGTCGCCGACCACGTGGTGATAGGTGCCGCCGACCGACTCCACCAGCCGCCGCTGGCTGGCCAGTGCGGCCGGGCTGGCGCCGGTCAGCCCGTCCGACTTGGTCACGTGCACGGCAAGCAGCTCGCCGCCTGAGGACCTGGCCGCGATCCGGGCCGCGCGCCTGATCAGCGTTTTGCCTTCTGGGCCGCCGGTGAGCGCGACCACCACCCGCTCGCGGGCTTCCCACGAGGCCTGGATCTTGTGCTCGATGCGGTACTGCTGCAGGCCTTCATCGACCTTGTCGGCCAGCCAGAGCAACGCGAGCTCACGCAGTGCGGACAGGTTGCCCGCACGGAAGTAGTTGGTCAGCGCGGCGTCGATCTTCTCCGGCGGGTAGATGTTGCCGTGCGCCATCCGCCTGCGCAGCGCTTCTGGCGTCATGTCGACCATCTCGACCTGATCGGCTGCCCGGACGATGGCGTCGGGTACCGTCTCCCGCTGCGGCACCCCGGTGATCTTCTCGACCACGTCGTTGAGCGATTCCAGGTGCTGGATGTTAACCGCGGAAATGACGTCGATGCCGGCGTCGAGCAGCTCCTCGACGTCCTGCCAGCGCTTCTCGTTCCGCGACCCGGGGACGTTCGTATGCGCGAACTCGTCGACCAGGGCAATCTCCGGGCGGCGGGCGAGGACGGCGTCGATGTCCATCTCCTCGAACGTGCTGCCCCGGTAGTCGATGTTCTTCCTGGGCACGACCGTCAGGCCCTCCAGCAGCGCGGCGGTCTGCGGCCGCCCGTGTGACTGGGCGAACGCCACCACGACATCGGCGCCACGCTCGATCCGGCGGTGCCCCTCGCCGAGCATGGCGAACGTCTTGCCGACGCCGGCTGCCGAGCCAAGGTAAATCCGCAGATGCCCGCGTCCGGGCCTGCCTATCGAATGCTCGGCCATGTCCGGCTCGTGTTTCCTTGTCGCGTCCCGGCGGGAGCCCATCACTGCTACCGGCTAAGTCAAGCACAGATAAGCCCCCGCGAATTCCGCGGCTCTGGACGCATACGAAATCCAAACAGCGGGCCATGCGCCTGGTCCGGGGCCTCAGAGCTGGATCGCGTACAGCCGGCCGGCCACGGTATCGCCGCCGGGGATGGCCGTGCTGACATAGGCAACCTCGCCCTGCACCGCTACCGTCTGGACCGCGCCGTCCAGCCGCAGCTGCCACGATTGCTCGCCGGTCGCGGCGTGCAGTCCCAGCAGGGTCTGCCGGACGCCGATCAGCACCAGCCCGGGCGCGGACGCGACCGGCGCGTGCGCGAGCGGGTTGGCACCTGGCCAGTCGTGCCGCCAGGTGGCCGCGCCGGTGCTGGCGTGCCAGGCCCTGAGCGTGCCGGCGGTGCCGGTGAAACCGGTGGCGTAGACGGCGCCGTCGGCTGCCACCATCGTGTGCGTGCTGGACTGGGACGCGATGCTCCACAAGCTCCGCCCGGTCGAGGCGGACAGCGCGTACAGCAGGTCCGGCGTCCCGGCAGCCGCGCCCGTCCCGGCAGCCGCGCCCGCTCCCGTGGCCGGGCTCTGGCCCAGGCCGCACAGCACGCCGTTGGTTACCGCGAGCGAGGTAGCACCGGATGCGGGCAGGGTGAACCGGGCGATCTCGGTCCCGGTGGAGCTGACCTGCCATACCTGGTTGCCGGTGGCGGGGATGTAGAAGTCGCCGCCGCCGAAGGCGATCTGCCCCTGCTGGATGTTTAGGGCCCGGTTCCGGTCCTGGTCCGGCAACAGGAATGTCCAGACCTGTTCGCCGGTATTCACGTCGTACGCGGTGACCGCTGCCGAGGTGGACGAGGCCGGCACGACGCACAGGCCGTCGCCGATGACCAGCTGCGGATTTGCGTCGTTGCAGGGACCGCTCCAGGCCTGGGTGCCGGTTGCGCCGTCGAGGGCCAGGACGCGGAAGGGGCCATCCCGGCCGGTGACGAACACCTGGCCGCTGTCGGCCCGGAGCAGCCGCACCTGGTGCATCGTCCAGATCCACTGGCGGGCACCGGAGGCCGCGTCATAGGCCACCACCTTGTGGTCGCCCGAGGTCACGATCACCATGGCGCCGGTCGCTGCCACCTGTTTCGCCGGGGCTGCCGTGCTTGCCCACAGCACCGTGCCTGGCTTCCGCGCCGCTGCCGTCCGCACGGCGTAGCCCGCGGTGGACGCCTTAGCTCCGGATCGGTCCAGCGCCCAGCTAGCCGCCGCGCCCGCCACGGCCAGGCCGCCGACCCCGCTGGCGATGGTGAGCAGCCGGCGCCTGCTGGTCTCGGCTACCAGGCCGGTGCTGTCCGGCCCGGTGCTGGTCAGGTCGGTGCCGTCCAGGGTGGTGCTGTCCAGGTTTGCGCTGCTCAGGTAAGCGCTGCTCAGGTAAGCGCTGCTCAGGTATGGGCCGGTCAGGTCCAGGTCCTGGTAACCGCGGATCACGGCGCCCACCGCGGCCGGCCAGAACCCGCGGTCCCACTGCGGGGTGCCCGCCGCGAGCAACGCGGTGAGCCGGGACAGCGTCGGCCGGTCCGCGGGCTGCTTGGCCAGGCAGGCGGCGATCAGGTCGCGCAGCGCGCCGGGAATGGCGTCAAGTGCCGGTTCCTCATGCACGATCCGGTACAGCACGGCCGGCGCATTTCCCGCACCGAATGGCGGGCGGCCGGCGGCGGCGAAACACAGCACCGCTGCCAGCGAGAAGACGTCGCTTGGCGGCCCGACCAGCTGGCCCCTGGCCTGTTCTGGCGACATGAACGGCGGCGTGCCGATGGTGAGCCCGGTGCGGGTGATCGCGGCACCGTCCAGGGCGCGGGAGACGCCGAAGTCGATGACGCGGGGCCCGTCTTGCGCGATCAGGACATTGGTGGGCTTGAGGTCGCGATGAACCAGGCCGGCCGTGTGCACGGCCTGGACGGCCTGGGCCAGCCCGGCGGCCAGCCGCCAGCACGCGCTCTGCGGCAGCGGGCCCCGGTCATCGATGAGCTGCTGCAAGGTGGGGCCGGGCACGTAGACGGTGGCGAGCCAGGGCGGATCGTCGTACAGTCCGGTGGCGACGACCTGGGCGGTGTAACTGCCGCTGACCGACTGCGCGGCGCCCACCTCGCTGCGGAACCTGGCGACGAACTCCGCGTCCATGGCCAGTTCGGGATGCACGACCTTGACCGCGACCGCTTTCCCGGCCGGGGACATGCCCAGGTAGACCCGGCCCATCCCGCCTGCGCCTAGCCGTGCTCGCAGCCTGAACTCACCTACCGCACGCGGGTCATCCGCTGTCAGCGGCCGCATACTCACCCCGTCACCGGTCGTACTGCCCCACCAGTTCGAGTGTGGCGTGACAACCAGGTCAGATAGGTGCAAAAACACTCATTTGTTATCCGGGTTGGCGGGCCGTGTCGCGGGGATTACACCGCGATGGCGAAGACCGTGCCCGGACTGGACCCCAGGTTGGCGGCGGCGCCGGTGTAGAGCACGCCGTCCCCGGCCGTCATCGTGGCGCTGTAGAGGGGATCGGGCAAGGTGAAGCCCCACGCCAGCGGGTTCTGCTGCAAGCTCCACAGCTGCTTGCCGGTCGCGGCGGAGAACGCGAGCAGCGACGGGTAAGCGTCGGCGTACAGCACATCGCGGGCCAGCACGATGGACAGCGCACCCGGCGCATCCTGCGTCCACAGCGTCTTGCCTGTTCGCGCGTCCAGGGCCTGTACCGAAAGCGCCAGGGTGTAGACGACGCCGTCCGCGGCGGCGAGCCCGTCAACCGGCAGGCTCTGCGCCTGCCACAGCTGCCGGCCGGTGCGGGCGTCCAGCGCGACGGTATTGAGCGAGGCGAAGCCGCCGGCGATGACGACACCATCAGTTGCCGCGAGCTGGCTCGGGGCGACGCCGGTCTTCACCTTCCAGCGCAGCGCGCCGGTAGCCGCGTCGAGCGCGGCCAGATCAGTTCCGCCCCAGCCGGCGTACGCCACGCTGCCGGTAACCGTGAACCCGGTGACGGGAGAGGGGAAGCGGGCCGTCCACCGCTCGCGTCCGGTGGCGCCGTCCAGGGCTATCAGGTAGCTCTTACCGGTGTACGGCCTGGGTGAGGCGGTGGTGTAAACCGTGCCGCTGTCATAAAGCCCGGGGGCCGCGGTTCCGCTCGCGTTGATCAGGGCGCCGACGCCATGGTGCCACCGGGTCCGGCCGGTAGCGGCGCTCAGCGCGGTGATGCCGGCCGGGCCTGCGCAGTACACCAGGCCGGGTCCGGCGGCGAAGGGAACCAGCTCACCGCTGTCGTACGAAGTCCAGGCAAGCTTGCCGGTCGTGCTGTCCATCGCGTACACGCCGGTTCTGGCTTGCGGGGCGAACAGCGAGGCGCTGACGGCCACGGCGACCACGCCGTCTGCGGGGACCAGCGCGTTGAGCCCGACCGGGACCGGTGCCCGCCACAGCAGCCTGCCCGCCCGGCCGTCCGTGCTCGCCGCGGCCATAGCCTGCCCGCCCAGGCCCAAGCCCAGGCTGGCCGCGGCCAGGCCGCCCATGCCCGCGAGCGCCTGCCGCCGGCTGATGGCCCCCGGTTTCCTCATCGCGGATCTCCCCTGGTAGGCGCCGGTCAGGCAGGGCCGGCAAAACCGGCACGGCATGCGCTTTCCAGAATTATCGCCGCGGATACCTGGATAATGTAATGGACCGCTTTCGCATGGTTATCCAACCGTTGTTCCTGACGATGAATTCTGGTCCACCGGGACGGTGCCTGGCCGAACGTCAGGGCTGGTAGCGGTAGCCCATGCCCGGCTCGGTGAGCAGGTGGCGCGGGCGGGCCGGGTTGTCCTCCAGCTTGCGGCGCAGCCGCGCCAGATGGAACCTCAGGTAGTTGGTGCGCTGCTGGAAACCCGGTCCCCATACGGCGGCCAGGATCTGGACGGAGCCCACCAGCTGACCTGGGCGCCGCACCAGCAGGTCGAGTATCCGCCATTCGGTCGGGGTCAGCCGCAGTCTCTGCTCCGGCGCGGCTGTCAGCGTCACCTGGTGTGCCGCCAAGTCGACTAGCCACCGGCCGATGACGGCCGAACTCACGGCTTCCCTGGCCAGGTCGCCCTCGTCGCGGCGCAGCGCGGCGCGCAACCGGGCGAGCAGTTCGGCCATGGCGAACGGCTTGGTCACGTAATCGTCGGCGCCCACGTCCAGCGCGCCGATCTTGTCGCCGGGAGAGGTCCGGCCGGACAGCACGATGATCGGCGCCCGGTACCAGCGGCGCAGTTCGATGATCACCTCGGTGCCGTCGATGTCCGGCAGGCCCAGATCGAGAATCACCGCGTCCGGTGCTGCGCTGGCGGCCAGGCTGAGCGCCTCGCGCCCGGTCCTGGCCGCCAGCACCTCGTACTGCCGGGCCCGCAGGTTGATCCGCAGTGCCCGCTGCAGCTCCGGCTGGTCTTCGACGATCAGCACCCTGGCCGGCCGGACGAAGTTAGCGGCGGCTGCTGTCATCTGCCCAGCTCAGCTGCTGGAGCCGTGATAGGCGGGCTGACCGGGCAGTTCGGCCAGCGCGATGTTGAGCGTCAGCACGTCGACCCCGGGCTCACCGAGGAAGCCCAGGCTCCTGCCCTGGGTGTACTTGGCCACCAGCGCCTTGACCTGCGACACCGGCAGGTGCCTGGCAGCCGCGACCCGGTCCACCTGAATAGCGGCGTTCTGCGGGGAGATGTCCGGGTCAAGTCCTGACCCGGACGCGGTGACCGCGTCCGCCGGGATCTGCGCGGCCGAGACGTGGTCAAACGCCTCGATCTGCTGCTGCATGGCCTTGATGTCGGCGACCTCCTGCGGGTTGTCCGGCCCGAGGTTGGACGCCGCGGAATACTCCGCGTCGCAGCCGTAGTCGTTCTTCGCGCCGCTGGTCGCGTCCGAGGGCCGGGGCTGGAACCACTGCGGCAGCGGGTTGCCCTTGGCGTCGACGAACTCCTGGCAGAGCAGGCTGGACCCGACGACCCGGCCGTTGTAGCTGACCAGCGAGCCGTTGGCCTGGTGGTGGAAGGCCAGCTGGGAGATGGCGAACACGGCAGCGGGGTAGATGACGCCGCACCCGATGGTGAATACCACCAGGATGCGCAGTGCGGCGAGGTGCTGCCGCACGATAGCGGGAAAGCGGAACATGTCGTGATCACCCGAATCCAGGAATGTTCATGATGATGAGGTCGATGGCTTTGATCCCGATGAACGGGATGATCAGGCCGCCGACGCCGTAAATCCACAGGTTCCTGCGCAGCAGGGACTGGGCCGAGGCCGGCCGGTACCGTACCCCGCGCAGCGCCAGCGGGATCAGCGCGATGATGATCAGCGCGTTGAAGATGATCGCCGAGGTGATCGCCGACTGCGGGCTGTGCAGCTTGAGGATGTTCAGCTTCTCCAGCGCGGGGAACGCCCCGCCGAACATCGCGGGCAGCATCGCGAAGTACTTCGCGACGTCGTTGGAGATGGAGAACGTGGTCAGCGCACCCCGGGTGATCAGCAGCTGCTTGCCGATCTCGACGATCTCGATGAGCTTGGTCGGGTTAGAGTCCAAGTCCACCATGTTCCCGGCCTCCTTGGCGGCCGAGGTGCCGGTGTTCATGGCCACGCCGACGTCGGCCTGAGCCAGGGCGGGGGCGTCGTTGGTGCCGTCCCCGGTCATCGCGACCAGCTTGCCGCCTTCCTGCTCCTTCTTGATCAGCGCCATCTTGTCTTCCGGCGTCGCCTCGGCGAGGAAGTCATCCACGCCGGACTCGTCCGCGATCGCCTTGGCGGTCAGCGGGTTGTCGCCGGTGATCATGACGGTCCTGATGCCCATCTTGCGCATCTCGGCGAACCGCTCGGCGATGCCCTCCTTGACGATGTCCTTCAGGTAGATCACGCCGAGCGCCCGTGCTGTGCTTGCCTGGTCGCGCTCCGCCACGACCAGAGGGGTGCCGCCCAGTGCGGAGATGTTTTCCACAATGGCCGCGAGGTCGCCGGGGACCGTGCCGCCGTTCTCGCGGATCCAGTTCCGCACCGACGCCGACGCGCCCTTGCGGACCTGCCGGCCGTCGGCCAGGTCGATGCCGCTCATCCTGGTCTGCGCGCTGAACTCAACGAACTCAGCGCCCGCCAGTTCGCCTTCGCCGCGTGCGCGCAGGCCGAAGCCGGCCTTGGC
>Ga0224568_1000140_pt1 | contig 12552 bp, 15 predicted proteins | sample CLU5metagenome_FD_182727 | JGI IMG/M metagenome (GOLD analysis project Ga0224568, IMG submission 182727) | Spruce litter microbial communities from Bohemian Forest, Czech Republic - CLU5 | ecosystem: Environmental > Terrestrial > Plant litter > Unclassified | place: Czech Republic: South... | reverse complement strand
AAACCTGGTCCTGCGCTAGCTCAAAAAGCGGGAACTCGCAGCCTGTTATTTCCCCGCGCTCTGCCCGCGTCCCTTGCCCAGCACCGCATCGAGCGCTTTGCCCAGTTGGCACTGGATGTCGATATCCTTGTAAATCGCGAAATCGGCGCGCTTCTCGTTTTCATCAAAGCCGCTGCCCCGCCCGGCAACAATAATGACGGGAATGTTTGCAGTCGCGGGGTTTTTCTTGAGCGCGGTAATCAGTTCGCTGCCCGACATCTTGGGCATTAGCATGTCGGTAACAATCAGGTCGGGCCGCAGGCGCTCCAGAATCTGTAAGGCTTCCACGCCATTGGTGGCAGACTCCACCGTGAAGCCGCGCTCTTCCAGCGAGCGGCAAACGGTGTAGCGAATGAGCATGGAGTCGTCGACAACCAGAGCCACAGCAGGCATGAGTGAGCCACGTGCGCGATGCACGCCCCCGGTTCGCAGACTAGCAGCGGACTTCCTCCCGAACCAAGTAATAAGTGAAACCACTGATTACTAAAGTGACTACTAAAGGATGGTGTTCCAGGCCCGGCTACGATTCCTGCCCATCGCGTTCGACGCTCTCTTCGATGCTCATGTCCTTGAGTTCGCTGGCCTCGAAGACCTCACGGCACTCCAGGCATTCCACAAACTCAGCGTCTTCTTCGCGGCTCACAATCTGCACGCGCGGATGTTTACAAGGTCGATTGTTGGCGTCTGGCGGCTGGGAGAACGGCTTTGCGCTCATAAATCCGGAAGCGTCGCCCTCACAAATTTGTCGAGGAATCGATTCGCGGGAATTTCCCGGTATTTTAGCCTTGCTTTGGTACTTGTCAAGTACCCTGAGAATAATTTTGCAATTCGAGCCAGTACCCAGCAACCGACGCGGGGGCCGGAAATCCGACCAAAAACATCGCCAAGCTATAAACCATTCAATTGCTCCTGAGTACCGCTCAGGCAGGGTTGTTGCGAATGGATGCAAAGGCTTGCGCAATTCCCGGATTTGGACGTAAAATGAAATACGACAGAAAAGGTCGCAATTATATCCGAGTCTTTCAGTCGGATTTGTAAATCGGTATTACAGGCCAGTGGAATGCTGAAGCTGACAAAAAAGGCGGATTACGCGTTGATGGCCATGAAGCATTTGGCGGATCACGCGCAAGAAGGCAGCTCCAGCGCAAAAGATGTTGCCGATTCCTTTGGTATTCCGCCGGAAGCATTAGCCAAGATCCTACAGCGGCTGGCCAAGGCTGGGCTGCTGAATTCGCAACACGGAACAAACGGCGGATACAGGTTGGCAAGGGCTGCGCACACGATCTCGGCTTTCGAGGTTATTCAGGCGATCGACGGTCCTTTATTCATCACCTCTTGTGTCACAGTTCGCGGCGAGTGTGGGCAGAGCGATCGCTGCAACATACGCGAGCCGCTGCGCAAAGTGAATGAAAGCATCGAGGCCGTGTTGAAACGCATCAAGATTTCACACATGCGCGAAGAGCCCGAAACGGTGGAAGTAGCCGCTCCGAAGCCGGCCGAGTTAGTGACCATCGCCTGAAGCACGCCGCGAGAAGTCAGCGATTTTCGAAAGCGGCTTTAGCCGCTGAGGTTCACAAGCAGGAATCTAAACGGTAGGAGAAGCAATATATGAGCACAGATGTAAAGGTCCCCCAGCAACTTACAGCCACGCACGTTCCCGCTCCCAAGGGAGTCAAGTTGCCCATCTACATGGATAATCACGCCACCACCCCCATGGATCCGCGGGTGCTGGAAGAGATGCTGCCGTTTTTTATGGAAAAGTTTGGCAACGCCGCCAGCCGCAACCATTCATTTGGCTGGGCAGGTGAAGAAGGTGTGGAAACAGCGCGCGAGCGCATCGCCAAGCTGATCGGCGCAACTACCAAGGAAATCATTTTTACTTCTGGCGCCACTGAGAGCGACAACCTTGCCATCAAGGGTGTGGCCGAGATGTACCGCGAAAAGGGCAATCACATCATCACCGCTGTCACCGAGCACAAAGCAGTCCTCGATACCTGCAAGCGCCTCGAAAAATATGGCTACCGCGTCACGTACCTGCCCGTGCAGAAAGACGGTCTGGTTAACCTCGACGAACTCAAGCGCGCCATGGACGACAAAACCATCCTGGTCACCATCATGGCCGCCAACAACGAAATCGGCGTAGTACAGCCCATCGCCGAAATCGGCAAGCTTTGCCGCGAACGCGGCGTGATCTTCCACACGGATGCCACGCAAGCCATCGGCAAGATTCCCATTGATGTGAACAAGCAGAACATTGACCTGATGTCGATCTCCGGCCACAAAATGTATGGCCCCAAGGGTGTCGGTGCTTTATATGTGCGCCGCAAGAATCCGCGCGTGCAGATTTCCGCCATCATCGATGGCGGCGGCCACGAGCGCGGCATGCGCTCTGGCACTTTGAATGTTGCCGGCATCGTTGGCTTGGGCAAGGCTTGCGCCATTGCCTCCGAAGAGATGTCCCGAGAGGCAATGAAGCTGAGCGGATTGCGTGACCGTCTACGTGACCGCATCATGAACCGCCTCGATGAAACCTATATCAATGGCACCATGGAGCATCGTCTGCCCGGCAACCTGAACATCAGTTTTGCCTATGTGGAAGGCGAGTCGTTGCTGATGGGTATTAACGACATCGCAGTTTCCAGCGGATCGGCGTGCACCTCTGCGACACTTGAGCCATCTTATGTATTGAAGGCTCTGGGCACGGGAGATGACCTGGCGCACAGTTCGATTCGTTTCGGCATCGGCCGCTTCAACACCGAAGCCGAAGTCGATTACGTGGCCGACCGTGTCATCGAAACCGTCGAACGTCTGCGCGAGCTTTCTCCGCTCTACGAGATGGCGAAAGAAGGCATCAATTTGGCAGATGTGAAGTGGGCAGGCGAAGCGCATTAGCGCGGATTTTGGGAAGGGCACGACTTTAGTCGTGCCGCATGAGTTCTAGTTCAGAAGGGGCTTTAGCCCCTGAGGGCAAATTGAGTTTCAGGAGAACCAAATGTCATACAGCGATAAAGTAATCGATCACTACAACAACCCCCGCAACGTCGGTTCCATGGACAAGACCAGCGCCGACGTCGGCACCGGCCTGGTCGGCGCGCCCGAGTGCGGCGACGTCATGAAGCTGCAGATCAAGGTCAACCGCGAGACCAACGTCATCGAAGAAGCCAAGTTCAAAACCTTCGGTTGCGGCTCCGCGATTGCTTCGTCTTCTCTGGCCACCGAGTGGGTCAAGGGCAAGACCGTGGATGAAGCTCTCGCCATCAAGAACATGGACATCGTGAAGGAGCTGTCACTGCCTCCGGTGAAAATCCACTGTTCGGTGCTGGCCGAGGACGCGATCCGCGCCGCGATTGGCGACTGGAAGAAAAAGCAGGAAGCCGCGCAGCCGGTAGCAGCCACCGTGGCGCAGTAGTTTATCGGCTCTTCCGAACGGGGCTGAGTTTTGAAAGAGAGGCTCGACTTCAGCGGGGCCGCTGAAGGTCGGGAAGGGCGCGACTTTAGTCGTGCCGATAACTGGCCATGTTTCGCGGCTTTAGCTGCCGAGGGTCAGCGTCAGGAATTCGAATGTCAACAGCAACGGAACCAACGACACAAACCGCGAAACCTTCGCAAAGCGCGCCGGTCAAGGGTATTCAAGTCACCGACAAAGCCCTGGTGAAGGTGCGTAGTGCGATGGCCAAGGAAAACATCTCGCCCGATCAAGGCGGGCTGCGCCTGGGCGTGCAGGGCGGCGGCTGTTCCGGTCTCAGCTACAACATCCGCTTCGATACGCAGCCGCGTGAGCGGGACCGCATCTTCCAGTTCAGCGACGTGCGCGTGTTTGTCGATCCGAAGTCGTTCATCTACCTGCACGGCATGATTCTGGATTATCAGGAAACGCTGATGCAGCAGGGATTCGTCTTCGTGAATCCTCAGGCCACGAAGTCGTGCGGCTGCGGCACGTCGTTCTCCGCGTAAAGTGTGGTCGCGGGCGCCTCGCCCGCGAAAGCGAGCCACAGGCGAGCGCTCTAGTGAAGAAAAAAACGGGTTAGCGTGGAACTGTTTTTGTAGCAGGTAGTTGTGGTGCGAAACATGGCGAATTCTTTAACCGCAATCACGGCGAAGCCAGCACCAGAGGAAACACAATCCTGCTGGTCATGCAGTTCCATGCGCGCACTACACTTCTGCGAAGCCTGCGGCAAAGTGCAACCACCAACGCCGGTTGACTATTTCACTTTTTTCGGCCTGCCACGGAAGTTGAACCTGGACGTCGCTGCATTGGATAAAGATTTTTACGAATTAAGCCGCAAGCTCCATCCCGATCTCAATGCCCGTGCCGGCAGCCAGGAGCAGGAGTGGAGCCTGCAGCAAAGCTCTCTGCTCAACGACGCGCATCGCACGTTAAAAGATCCAATCAAGCGCACTGAATATCTTTTGAAGCTGGAAGGCGTGGAACTGGAAGAGCAGTCGAAAGCGGCCACCGAGCAGGCACGCTCCACCGGACAAGCCAAGAAGCAGATCGTTCCTCCGGATTTGCTCGAAGAAGTTTTCGAGTTGAATATGCAGCTCGAAGAGTTGCGCGGCCTGAAAAAGATGGGCGAAGACGACCCCGCCCTGATCGAAGAGATTGGCCGCCAGAAGCTTGAACTCGAAGAGAAGCAGGACGCGCTTTTGCGCGAACTTCATGGTCACTGGAAGATGTGGGATGCGATGATCCAGCGCGAGCAGAACGGCCAACCCGTTTCCGATGAAGAGCGCAAACAGGCGTGTAAGAGAATGATCGATGTGTTGAACCGCCGCAATTACATCCGGAACTTGGTGCGGGATGTAAGCGAGGTTCTGGAAAATTAAGTAATTGAGTAATTGAAAGCTAAGTCGAATCACCTTTCAATTACCCAATTACAAAATTACCCAATTACAAAATGTCATCGGATCGCATCGTCGGCATCGACTTGGGCACCACGAACTCTCTCGTGGCCTTTATGCAAGGGGAAAGCCCTGTCGTAATTCCCGGCGAAGACGGATCGAATCTCGTGCCTTCAGTCGTTGCGCTCGATCAGAACAATCAGCCGGTCATCGGCAATGCGGCGCGCAATTCTCTGATCTCGACTCCGGACCGCGCCGTCTACTCGATCAAACGCCTCATGGGACGAGGCATCGATGACATTCAGGAAGAATTAAAGTATTTTCCATTCCGCCTCGCTGAAGACCTTCAAGCCGGCGAAGTTTTACGCATTAAACTCGGGGACAAAACCTACACGCCGCCGGAAATTTCCGCTCTGATCCTCCGCCAGCTCAAACGCAATGCTGAGCGCTTTTTCGGAGAGCCGGTCGCGAAAGCTGTCATCACTGTACCCGCGTATTTCAACGACGCGCAGCGCCAGGCCACGAAAGACGCTGGCCGCATTGCCGGACTTGAAGTGCTGCGGTTGGTCAATGAGCCGACCGCCGCATCGCTCGCTTATGGCCTCGACAAAAAGCAGAACGGAATCGTTGCCGTCTACGATCTCGGCGGTGGCACCTTCGATATTTCCATTCTCAAGCTGCACGATGGCATCTTCGAAGTCATCGCCACCAATGGCGACACGCACCTCGGCGGAGACGACATTGACAACCTGCTAATCACGATTGCGCTCGATGACATTCAAGGCGATCTCGGCCTCGACCTCCGGCGCAACGCGGAAGCCGTGCAGGCCATTCGCAAATCCGTGATCGAAGCCAAAATCGCCCTCTCATCGCAGCCCTCGGCGAAGCTCGATGTCGAACTGCCCGGCGGCAAACGTTACCTGCGCGAGATCACGCGCGAACAATTCGAACAGCTCATCCAGCCCATCATCGACCGAACAATCGGCCCATGTAAGCAAGCTTTGAAGGACGCAGGACTCAAGCCCGAGCAGATCGACGAAGCCGTTCTGGTTGGCGGCTCGACTCGCATCCCCAAAGTTCGTGCACTCGTAAAAGAACTTTTCCACCGCGAGCCTCATACCGGTCTGAATCCAGATGAAGTTGTCGCGCTGGGTGCGGCGGTGCAAGCCAACATTCTCGGCGGCGGCTCGGAAGCCACCGAGAATATGCTGCTGCTCGATGTCACGCCGTTGTCGCTCGGCATTGAAGTTGCCGGCGGCGTCACCGACAAAATCATTCTGCGCAATTCAACGATTCCGGCCTCCGCTACGCAGCACTACACCACGCAAGTCGACGGGCAGGCGAACGTCGCGATTCACGTGCTGCAAGGCGAGCGCGAACTGGCCAAAGATTGCCGTTCGCTGGCCCGCTTCGATCTGAAAGGCATTCCTCCCATGGCAGCTGGAATGGCGCGCATCGAAGTTAAATTCCTCATCGATGCCAATGGCATCCTGAACGTTTCCGCCCGCGAGCAGCGTAGCGGCAAGGAAGCCGAGATTCAGGTTCAACCTAGTTATGGCCTGACCGATGATCAAGTCGAGAGCATGATTCTGGATTCCTTCGACAGCGCCGAAGAAGATTTTCGCCAGCGTCAGGTAATTGAAGCGCGCAACGAGGCAGAGACGATTCTGGCAGCGCTAGAAAAAGGCAAGAAGAGTCCGGCATGGGGACATCTCACGACCGACGAGAAGAAGAAAATCGCCAGGATGGAAAAGTCTCTCGTCGCGGTGAAATCCGACGAAGATTACCCGGCCATTCGCAAAGCCATCGACGAGCTGAACCAGGGCACCACGCGACTCGCGGAATTGATGATGGACAGTGCCGTTTCCGTCGCGCTGAAAGGCAAGACCATGGACGAAGCCGATATGGGCGAAGGGCCGACGGCGCCGCATCCAATGGCCAAAGCAGAGTTCGAGTGAAGGAATTGAGTGATTGGGTAATTTGGTAATTGAGTGATTGCAAAATCTCTTGCCTTCAGCGGCAAAATCGCTCCGGGGTTTCAATTACTAAATTACTCAATTTCCCAATTACTCAATTTATTGAGAGGCATTCATGTCAGAAGAGAAGAATCAATCCGGCGGCGTAGCAACTGAAGAAGCTCCCGGCGAAAACACGGTGCAGATCACGTTCCTGCCCGAAGGCAAGACCGTGCAGTTCGAGCACGGCAAGCTGCCCTATGAACATCACGGCAAAGAAGAATCGATTCTCGACATCGCGCTGAATTATGGAGTCACCCTCGACCACGCCTGCGGCGGCAATTGCGCCTGCACCACTTGTCACGTCTGGATCAAAGAGGGCGCCGAAAATCTGTCTCCCATGGAGGACGATGAAGCCGACCGTCTGGACATGGCCGCTGACTTGCAGTTAAACTCGCGTCTCGGTTGCCAGGTGCAGATCACGAAGCCGGGAAAAGTTGTAGTCGAAATTCCGGCCTGGAACCGCAACTACATTTCGGAAGAACACCACTAAACTGGCAGTCAGCACTCCAGCATTCAGCCACTTGGCATAATTACTGAATTTCGAAATGGCCGAATGCTGCTGCTAAGTGCTGAATGCTTAAAGCATGCAAGGAGCTTTCTCATGCCCAAAACCCTAACCTGGGACGATGCCGAAGATCTGGGCATTCTGCTCTCTGAAACTCATCCCGAACTTGACCCGCTAACCGTCCGCTTTACCGACCTTCATCGCTACGTGACCGAACTGCCCGATTTCAAAGGCGATCCCGGAGCTTCGAACGAAGGCAAATTGGAAGCCATCCAAATGGCATGGCACGAGGAATTCCAGGACCGCACGCAAAGCTGAATATCGACAACTGGCAGTCCCGTACTCTTGCGTCATTTTTTACATTTTTTTGACAATTCGCAGCTATTAGCGAATTAGCCTTGCTACGCTGCTGTAAAAGCGGGGCCACCGATCACTTCTCGTCCCGATCGACAGCATCTCTCTCTCTTAACTGCATCAACTGCAAAGGGCACGGCGACCTAGCCGCGCCCTCTTTTTTGCAGGAATAGTTATAGTTATGGAGCCCGGACGCCCTCGCCCCGGGAACGCCAGCGCATATGTGATTGAGAGATGGCCTGTCGAAGCTGTGTACCGCGAGCGGACGAGGCGTCCGCCCCTATCCTCCACGCACTTTCTTAGCCGGTAGTTGCCGAAATCGGTTCTTCCACGCTGGCCTCGCGCAAAAATTTCGCCGATTCCTCCGGCGGCGTCGGGTTGATGTAGAAGCCCGTTCCCCACTCGAATCCCGCCGTCTTGGTCAGCTTCGGCATAAACTCGATGTGCCAGTGATAGTGATCGTTGGTCGGGTCCTGCGCCGGTGAAGTGTGTACCACCAGATTGTATGGAGGGTTGTCGAGCACGCGATCGGCCTTGATGAGCAGCGTCTTCAGCGCTTTGGCGAGGTTCTCGAACATGTGTGACGAAGAATTCTCGAACGCCGATTCATGCGACTTCGGCAGAATCCATGTCTCAAATGGAAAGCGCGGGGCATAGGGCGCGATGGTGAGAAAATTTTCGTTTTCCGCCACCACGCGGCTTCCATTTTCTGTCTCCTGGCAAATGATGTCGCAGAAAACGCAGCGCTCTTTGTAGAGAAAATATTGCTTCGCGCCTTCTAGTTCTTGTGTGACGTTGATCGGCAAAATCGGCAGCGCGATGAGCTGTGAGTGCGCGTGCTCCAAAGAAGCTCCCGCCGCTTCGCCGTGATTCTTGAACAACAATATGTATTTGAACCGCCGGTCTTTTTTCAGATCCAGAATGCGGTCGCGAAAAATCCACAACACATCTTCAATCCGTTTCGGAGGCAGAGTGGCAAGATTGGCGTTGTGGTCGGGGGTTTCGATAATTACTTCATGCGCCCCGATGCCATTCATGCGGTCGAACATGCCTTCGGCCTGGCGGTTCAAGTTGCCTTCAATCCCCAGCGCCGGAAATTTGTTGGAAACAACGCGCACCGTCCAACCGGGAGTGTCGCGTTGCGAAGTGTGCCCGCCATTCGTCGCGGGCCGGTATGCTTGAATCTCCGGCGGCGTCTTGCTCTCGTTTCCATAGCAAAAGGGGCAGAATCCGCCCTTCAGCTTTACATTCTCCCGTAGAAAATCCGTGGGACGCTTGGCGCGATCCGTGGAAATAATCACCCAGCGGCCAACAATCGGATCCTTTCTCAATTCAGGCACTCAAATAACCCCGTTGTTCCTTAGGATGGACGAGTTTTTCCTGCTAAGCCGTCAGGGAGGAATTGCGAAAAACTTCGATCTGCGGCTGGCTAGTCTTCGAATGCCCATAGTATACGCTTACTACATCGAATCGCCACTGGCACGAAGGTGGATAGCGCCGCAGGTAATCCCGCACTACGGCGGCCGTTAACCGGCGTTTGTGGCGGTCCACCGCGGCCTCGGCGGGTTTCACGTCGCGGGTCGTACGCGTCTTCACTTCCACGAAACAAAGCGTGTCTCCGTCCCATCCAATCAAGTCGATTTCACCCCGGTAATGTGGCGAGCGGAAGTTTCGCGCCACCATGGTGTAGCCCAATTTCCGCAAGTGGAAGTAAGCAGCTTCCTCACCCCTTTGTCCTGTACGCTGGTGGGCCGGGGATTGATCGGGCGGCAACGTACGCTCGGCCAGCCAATCGAGTCCGCGGACTGCCGCTTGCACCATGGAACGAGGGAGCATAAAGTGAGCCTGATTTTGCATTGTAGATTCTTGTAGTTAATGAATTTCGCGTAGGGAGTTGAAAAAATGCTATCCATTCCCGCGGTGGGAAATATTAGGTTCGATCAAGTAAGGTGCGCTATTCGGCAGCGTAGCCTGTGACTGCAATTCATAACAGGTCTATAATCAACCAAGCTATAACGTATGCAGACCGATCAACTCAGAAAGAAGCTGCAGGAAGAAGTCGACGCGCTCGAGCACGAACTCGTTCACGAGCTGCCCAAAGAGATTAAGCGGGCCGCGGCGCTCGGCGATCTCAGCGAGAACGCCGAATACCACATGGCCAAGCAGCGCCAGGAGTTCGTCAAGGCGCGCTTCCGCCAGCTCGGCAAGCGCCTCGCCGATCTCTCCCTGACCAACATGAACAACATCCCCAAGGACAAAGCGGGGCTGGGTTCCACGGTCAAGGTCTACGACAGCACGAAGAATGAAGAGATGGAATACAAGCTGGTGACCAGCGAGGAGTCCGACGTCGCCTCCGGCAAGATTTCAACCACCTCTCCCATCGGCCGCGCGTTGCTCAATAAAAAAGTCGGCGACGAGGCCACGGTGATTACACCCAATGGCAAGCGCGAGCTCGAAATCCTCAGCCTCACTACGATCCACGATGAGGCCGAGTCCGAAAAGGCGGATGCCTGATGTCCGCCTCCCCTGCGCGGTCCGACAGCCTTCCTGCTAATGCGGCGCCATCGAATCTAGCGGAGAGCCGGACTGTTCCAAGCCGTGCATCGGCGAATCATTCCTGGACCAGCGCCTTTGGCCGCGCCTGCGGTGTGCTGCTCGATACCATCGTCCGCTGGCTGGCTCTGTCGCGCATCAATCCGAACGTTCTAACCTTCATGGGTTTGGTGGTGAACACCTGGGCCGCAATTCTTTTTGGCTCAGCCACGGCCCTCACGCAGCGCCGGCTGTTTTTCTACGCTGGCCTGGTCATTATTTTTTCTGGGTTTTTCGATCTGGTCGATGGCCAGGTCGCCCGCGCCACCAATCGTGTGACCCGCTTCGGCGCATTTTTCGACTCAGTAGTCGACCGCTATAGTGACGCCTCGCAGTTTCTTGGCCTGCTGGTTTTCTATTCCCGCGGTGACCGCTTCTTCTATGTAGTGCTAACAGCCTTCGTCATGGTCAGCGCGATCATGGTGAGCTATACCCGCGCTCGCGCCGAATCGCTGATCGGTTCTTGCCGCGTAGGATTTATGGAGCGCCCTGAGCGCTTGGTGCTTGTCATCCTGGGCGCATTATTCAACCGCATGGCGCCGGTGCTCTGGATCATCGCGGTGCTCTCTACGCTCACGGTAATTCACCGCATGCGTTACACCTGGACCAGAACGCAGGATTCGCCACTGGCTGCCAAACCCGGCCACGCTGCCTAGCTCTTTTCCAACATTTGCAATGCTAGACTATTCGGTCACTTCACTTCCTTCAGGAATTTTGCTTGCCTACTAATCCTGTTTTAGTTGTCCACGGCGGCGCTTGGGCCATGCCCGACGACATGGTCGAAGCGCACATCCACGGCGTTCGCAATGCGCTGGCTGCGGGCTGGCGTGTGCTCGAGCACGGCGGCTCTGCTCTCGATGCGATCGAGGAAGCTGTCGTCATTATGGAAGACGACGAAACCTTCGACGCGGGCCGTGGCAGTTTTCTGAACCGTGATGGCAAAGTACAACTGGATGCCCTGATCATGGATGGTTCCACGCTTCGCGCCGGAGGTGTGGGATGCGTGGAGCGCTTGCGCAATCCGGTGCGCGCGGCGCGCAAGATTCTGAGCGAGAGCCCGCATGTGTATTTTGTGGCCGAAGGCGCTGAACGGTTCGCCGCAGAGAAGGGTATAGAACTATGCCGGAACGAGGACTTGGTAATCCCGCGTGAGATCGAACGTCTGCGTGAGTATCAGCGGAAGGCAGTGGATGACTCCGCAAAAGATGGCAACGATTTGTTTGCCCCAACCATTTCGCACGATACCGTAGGCGCGGTGGCTTTAGATCGCCAAGGCAATATCGCCGCTGCGACCTCGACCGGAGGAACGCTGAACAAAGCCCCGGGCCGGCTGGGTGATTCGTCGCTGATTGGCTGCGGTTGCTACGCCGACAATCTCAGCGCGGCGGTATCGACCACGGGTTGGGGCGAGCCGATCATGAAACTTGTGTTAGCCAAGTGGACCGCGGACCGCGTACTGGCGGGAAATCTCCCGGACTGGGCAGCGAAAGAGGCGATGAATTACCTGCAGCAACGCGTGAATGGCCACGGTGGCATTATCGTGCTGAACGCACAGGGACAATTCGGCATTGCCCACAACACGCCGCGCATGGCTTGGGCATATAAGACGATCAGGAACGAAGAAGCGGGAGTGGAACACAGCTCTGTGTAATGATTGGCAACTAGCCTTACATTCTGCATCCCCGAATCCCAATTCAATACGCGGCAGTATGATGAAAGAACGCCGTCTCGTTCGATCCGTCGCAATGTCCAAACAATTCTCCATCTCGATCATTGAGACCCTGCGCCAGCATGGGTTTCTAGCCTACCTGGTCGGCGGATGCGTGCGTGATCTCTTGCTCAATCGCGAGCCTGCGGATTTCGATATCGCTACCAGCGCCACGCCCGCGCAAGTAATGGAAATCTTTCCGGAAACCTACGCTGTCGGAGAACAATTCGGCGTTGTACTCGTGCCCGTTCCAGATGAAGAGCGTGGACCCGGAGAGAACTCCACCATCGAGGTTGCGACCTTCCGCAGCGATCATGGGTATTCCGACGGCCGCCATCCCGACGAAGTCCGCTTCAGTCAGACTCCGCAGGAAGACGCAGTCCGCCGCGACTTCACAATCAATGGCATGATGCTCGATCCTGCAAGCGGTGAGGTGCTGGATTTTGTCAGCGGACGCCGCGATCTTGAAGGCAAACTCATTCGCGCCATCGGCG
>Ga0224568_1000139_pt1 | contig 12696 bp, 10 predicted proteins | sample CLU5metagenome_FD_182727 | JGI IMG/M metagenome (GOLD analysis project Ga0224568, IMG submission 182727) | Spruce litter microbial communities from Bohemian Forest, Czech Republic - CLU5 | ecosystem: Environmental > Terrestrial > Plant litter > Unclassified | place: Czech Republic: South... | reverse complement strand
TGGCGCTGGCACCCTCGGTGAACTGGCGGAAGTGCCGGAACGAGTCGGCGTTCATCGTCGCCAGGATGCTGAACAGCTGGCCGCCGCGCAGGATGCACTGGCTTGCCGCGAGCACGTCCGCGCGGGCCCCGTCCGCGTCCGTTGCCCGGATAGCCGCGATCGCCGCCAGCAGGTGATCCGTCAGCGCCGCGAACGTTGTCTCGGAGGCCTGCAGCACCCGGATGAACAGGTGCTCGTCGTGCAGCACATCCACCGGCAGCACCGACATGGCGATGCGCAGCGCCGCCTCTTGGTTCGCTGCCACCGGCAACGCGGCCAGCAGCAGCCTGGCCGCTTCCGGCTGCTCTGGTTGTTCGGCCAGGTCAAGCAGGTAATCCAGGCTCCGGTCCGAGCTGGCCCACGGCGCGATCAACCGCACGCCCTTACGCAGCCGCTTGCGGACCAGGTCAAGCGCGGGCCGCTCGGCCGGCATCAGCTCATGCCCGTGCAGCGCGTTCAGCTCGAACCGCATGGCATCGGCCACGAACAGCGCCGCCAGCTGCGCGGCCGGCAGCTGTATCTGGTGCCGTGATATCAGTGGCTTGAGTACGGGGAGAGCGAGGTAAGTTTCGTAGCGATAGCACTCGTCGTATTTGTCGAGGACGCATTCAAGATAAGCGACGGTAAGATCATAACTAGCGTCGAGCTTGTTCCGTATGCCAGCGAGTCTTGAGATTACCTCGGCCGACATAAAGTGCCTGCCCACGGTTTGCACATAGGCTGTCGTCGCCAGATAGGGGAAAATCGGATCGCCCGCATTACCTAGCCGATCGGGCTCAAGTTCGGCAAGTAGCTGGGTCGAATGCGTGCAGATATCACCTGCTAGCATTTCAGCTCGCCAATCAGAAGTACCTCAACTCTTGCCGGACTATCATCCGGAAGGGCGAATCAACAGCTACCGGTGCATATCCTCGCATAGCGACCACTATCCCGCAAGTAGCGTCGGGCGTTCCGGCATTGCTGCTCGGGAGGGTGCGGAGGCAGGTAACCATGTCATCTCGTGCACCACTGGTACCTTTCCGCAGTTGGTGATGTTACTGATGCCGCTGGTGGCGGTTTTGACGGACGCCCACGTCAGGCCGGACAGCCAGCCTCTCGCGCCGCGCCTGTCCCGCACTAATCCCGCTGTGAGAGTTGCTGCCGGTACTACATGTAACGCAAGTGTCTAATGATCAAGATGAAGCCACTGTGACTAGAGTGAAGGCCCAGGTGATCCGGCCCGATCGGCAGCCAGCCCTGGTCGGCCGGTACGGGCACCTGGCGCCGGTCCTCACCCGACGGCCGGAACCCGCGATCTTAGCGCCAGGTGACCATCCAGGATAGCTTTGACAATCGAACTAGATTCGTATGACCATGGAGCATAACCGCACTGGCGAGCGGCCCCGCACAGCGATAAGAGAGCGGATACTAAGATGACTTTCCTCGGTTTGGAACGGCACCTGCCGCCGGACCTTCTTATTAAAGAGCTGCGCGCGGACGCGCGCGCTGGACTAACCGCGGCGCCTAAGCGGATCCCGTCAAAATGGCTTTTTGATGCCAAGGGGAGCAAGCTATGGGAGCAGATTACCCAGCTGCCTGAATATTATCCGTTCAGCGCTGAACGTGACATCTTGCAATCCGTCTCCGGCGAAATTGCCAAGATCACCCAAGCCAGCAGCGTCATAGAGCTGGGCTCAGGTTTCCCGGAGAAGATCATAATCCTGCTCCGCGCTTTTCGTGACGCCGGGACAATCCGCGGCTATACGTCGATCGATATCAGCGAAGTGGCCCTTACTACGGCCGGTGCGCGGCTGACCGCCGAATTCCCTGGCCTGCCCGTGCGCGCCGTGCTCGCCGATTTCGAGACACAGGCTGACATAATCGCGTCCTATGACTACCCGGAGCCGCGGCTGATCCTGTTTCTCGGCGGCTCACTCAGTCAGCTGACGCCAGATCAGCGGGCCGGCTTCCTGCGTAAGCTGCGTAGCGTCTTCCACCCGGGCGACATGCTGCTGATCGGCGTTGACCTGGTGAAGGACATCGCACAGCTCATGGCCGCCTATGACGACTCGGCCGGCATCTCCACGCAGTTCAATAAGAACCTGCTGGCCGTGCTCAACGCGCAGGTCGGCGCCGACTTCAACCTGGACTCGTTCGACTACGTCGTCACCTGGGATGATCAGGCCGAGCGGCTGGCGATGTGGGAGCAGTCGCGGATTGACCAGGTCATCAGCTTGCCGCGGATCGGCCTGTCCGTGGAGCTGGCGGCCGGCGAACGGATCTGGACCGCTATTTCGACCAAGTTCCGCCAGGATGGCATCGAGAAAGAGCTGGATAGCGCCGGGTTCGTCCCGCACCAGTGGTGGACCGATCCGGACGGCCGGTACGCCCTGTCCCTGTCCCAGCTGACCTGAGACCAGCGACAGGGCATGCCCGGCCGTAGCTGCGGCTTAGACGAACGACCAGTTCTGGAAGTCCATGTCCGACATCGGCAGTCCCACCTTGGACTGGGAATAGCCGGTGATCTTGGTGCTGTAGGCATCGAGTGCGTCGATGTAGGCGGGGATGATGTAGCCGCCGTTGTTGAAGTCCCACCTCATCATCTCTTGCACGATCTGCTTGACCTTTGCCGGGTTGTTGACCGTCTGATTCGCCTCCGCGTACAGGCTGTTGAGCGTAGGGCTGTTGGTGCCCGTCTCGTTATACGGCGAATTGCTCCCCAGCATGGACGTCGCGACCTGAGCCAGGTACGGGTTGTAGTTGTAGTAGTCCTGCGAGAACGGCCGGTGCAGGTACTGCGCGTTGAAGAAGTCGGGTGGCTGGATGTTGTTCAGGGTGATGGTCACTCCGGCCGCTTGCGCCTGCTCGGCCATCACCGTTGCCATTGCCACCAGGCCAGTAGAGACGGCCGAGGTCACCAGCGTCAGCTTCAGGTCCTCCATCCCTGCCTTCTTCAGCAGGAACTTCGCCTGCGGGATGTCCTGCTCGCGGTGCAGCGACGTGTCGAAATCGGGGTCGTAAGGGGAGGAGACGTCGTTGCCGACCGTCCCGTAGCCATCCAGCGCCGAGTCAATCATCTGCGGCCGGTCGATCAGCAGCCGCAGTGCCTGGCGGACGTTGACGTCACTGAACGGCGCCTTGGTCACCATCATCGTGAACGGCGAGATCCCGCCGCTCTTGGATGCGACCGTCTTCACGCCGGTGACCGAGTTGAGCGCCGCGAGCTGCGGCCCGTCGAATCCACCCGCCGCATCGATCTCACCGGTGGTGAGCGCGTTTTGCAGCGACGTGGTGTCGGGAAAGTCGATGACGGTCACCGAATCCACGTAGGGCAGCCCGGACTGCCAGTAATTCTCGTTCCTGACCACCGTGCTGCGCACGTTCTTGGTCCACTTACTGAACTTGAACGGCCCGGTCCCGTTGGCGCTATTGGGATTCGCGGCCGGGTCGTAGCCATCCGGGATGATGAACAGGTAGTACCAGTACGCCAGCTGTGTCTCGAAGGTGCCGTACGGGCTGGTGAACGGCACTTGGACGGTGTATTTGTCCAGCGCCTTCAGCCCCTTGACGTCCATTGGCCCAAGCGCGGCGAGGCCGGAGAACGGGATCCCCTGGGGACTCTTCTTGGTCAGGATCCGGGTGAAGGACCAGATCACGTCCTCCGCGCCCAGTTCCTTGCCCGAGTGGAACTTGATGCCCTGGCGCAGCTTGATGGTGAACTGCGTGGGGCTGTTCGCCTCGATCGACTCGGCGAGGACCAGCTGCGGCTGGGCATTTTCGTCCAGCTGCAGCAGCGACTCGTACAGGGACAGGGCCCTAGAGGAGTCGACGTAGGTCAACCCGGCGTGCGGGTCGAGCGTGTCGGCGCCGGAACTGCCGGACAGGCCGACGGTGAGGTTGCCGCCGCGCTTGCGGGCCACCGCGGCGGGCGTGCTGCTGCTGCTCGTTGAACTGCCGCTGCTGCAGGCCGCGATCAGGCCACTTGCGCTGACCACCGCGCCGGTGGCGACGGCGCCCCGAATGAACTGGCGCCGGTCCAGAGACACCGCCCCGGAGAGCAGCCCTCCGGTCCTACCCGAACGATCCACAGGATTTACCCTCCAGTAAGCGCTGCCTGCCGACCTAGGTAACAAATTCATCATCATTAGGTCACGGCAGGAGAAAGTATGACTAACTACCTGAAGTTTGGCATTCGCTACAACCGGGGCCATGCTCTCACAGGCTGCACTCGCGACGCAGTCGAATCTCAGAGGGTTGCCCGCCGCATAGCGTTTATTTGCGGCCTTGGCCCAGCGCCTGCGCATCTGCGCAGGTCAGGGTCGCGTAAGAAGCTTAGCCGGGTGCGCCTCGACAATGCCAGCCGCCTCGCTATCTGCGCCAGACGCACTGTACTGAGCAGTGAATCGAATATAAATTATTCCGTAATGAACAGTTGCGCAATAATATCGATCTGATGTGCGACATTACGGTTTTGCCGCAACTGGCCGCGGAAGCTCGCCAGCGGCAGGGACCCAATTTCAGCGCAAGCACCAGCCGCGCCGTCGGCACCAGCCTCGGCGGTCCGGCCTATCCCGCACGGAGCTGACCCCGCCCGAGCGGTCCCGGCTCGTGTCAGCTGGATTCGGAAACTCTCGTTACCGGCCGATATAAATACAAATAAGGTGGTCAACGGATGACGTCTGCCTCCGCCGCCTGCGCCTGAACCGGAAGGAATCGACGACGTGGTTGACCTCGTGACCGACGAACACGTCGGCAACCTGGTTTGCTGGCCGAGCCCGCAATGGCCGTAGCTACGGCGCCGGTCCGGTCAGCCGCCTCCTCTAGCGCACATCCGATTACGCGCCTGATCCGGCGACGGCTGGCCTTCGGCGTGCTCACTTTGTTCCTGGTCTCGGTGGTGGTGTTCTGGGCCACCCAGGTGCTGCCAGGCAACGCCGCCTACGCGCTGCTCGGACGTAACGCCACCCCGGCCAAGGTGCATATTGTCGAGATTGAGCTGCACCTGAACCACGGCATCTTCGACCAGTACTGGGTCTGGATATCCGGGGTGTGCACCGGCCGGCTCGGCCAGTCCCTGGTCACCCAGCTGCCGGTATGGAGTTACGTCGCGCCGAAGCTGCTCAACTCGGCCTTCCTTGTCCTGGTTACCGGCGTCATCGGCGCGATTCTCGGCGTGGCCCTCGGCGCCGTTGCCGCGCTGCGCCGGGACGGCTGGTTCGACCGGGTCAGCTCGGTGGTCGTGCTGGCGGTGACCTCGGTGCCCGAGTTCGTGGTGGCCATCGCCCTGATCATCATGTTCTCCACCGTGCTCTGGCACATCCTGCCGTCCGTCTCGCTGATCCCCCCCGGCACCTACGCCTGGAGCGAGCCGGAATTGCTGGTGCTGCCGGTCGCCACCCTCGTGCTGGTGATCGTGCCGTATATCCAGCGCATGATGCGCGCGGCGATGGTCGAGGCGCTGGCCTCTGACTACGTGGAGATGGCCCGCCTGAAGGGGGTGCCGGAGCGGCGCGTCGTGCTCGTGCACGCGCTGCCCAACGCGATCGCGCCTACCATTCAGGTCATCGGCCTGAACTTCCTCTATCTGGCGGGCGGCATCGTGCTCGTCGAATACGTCTTCAACTTCCCCGGCATCGGCCAGGCGCTGGTGTCCGCGGTCAACGACCGCGATATCCCCACCATCCAGTTCATCGTGCTGGTGCTGGCCGCGTTTTACGTCGTCATGAACATCGTCACCGACGTGGTCGCCCTGCTGGCCACGCCGCGGCGAAGAATCGCCAGGTAACCAATGGCCGTGACCGCTCCCGCCGCCGCGCCGCGGCACGCCCTGCCCGTCCGCAGGCACCACTGGGGCTCCATGCTCTGGGCCGCCGCGAAGACCCCGCGCGGCATGATCGGGCTGGGGCTGGCCTCGTTCGTCGCGCTGGTCGCCATCATCGGCCCGTTTGTCGCCCCGGATTCGCCGGACGCCCTGGTCACCCTTGCTTTCGGCAAGCCTTCCTCGCAGTTCCTGCTGGGCGGTGACTTCCTCGGCCGGGACGTGCTGTCCCGGGTACTCAACGGCGGCTGGGTGCTGCTGCTCATGGCGGTCTGCGCGACCGCCCTCGGCGTCATCGGCGGTGCGGCGGCCGGCGTGTCAGCCGCCTACCTGCGCGGCGCCAGCGACGGCATCATCATGCGCGCGGTCGACGTGATCTTGTCCTTCCCCCAGCTGGTGTTCGCCCTGCTGCTGCTGAGCTTGCTGGGTCCGAAGCTGTGGCTGATCACGCTCACGGTCGGCGTCTCGCACGCGCCCCAGGTGGCCCGCGTGCTGCGGTCGGCCACCCTGGATCTGTCCGAGCGGGACTTCGTCAAGGCGGCCGAGCTGCAGGGCATGCGGCCAGCCAAGGTGATGTGGAAGGAGATCGTGCCCAACCTGGTCAGCCCGCTCACGGTGGAGGCCGGGCTGCGGCTGACTTACTCCATCGTGATCATGGCCGGGCTCGCTTTCCTCGGCTTCGGGCAGGAGCCGCCGGCCGCGACCTGGGGAACGATGATCAACGAGAACCGGGATGGCCTGACCCTGAACCCGTGGGCGGTCATCGTGCCGTCCCTGCTGATCGCGGTGCTGACTATCGGGACCAATACGTTCACCGACGCGTTCGCGCGGGTGGCGATCGGGATCGACCGGCGCCCGCAGGAAGCGGCACTGATCGACGATCTCGGCCAGGAGACGGGCCAGTGAGCGCGCCGGACAGCAGCTGGCCAGATAGCGCCCGGCCAGCTAGCCCCGTGCCAGCTAGCCCCGTGCGGCTGAAGGTAACCGACCTGGAGATCCGGCTGGGCCAGTCCGGGCACGACGTGGTGCGTGACGTCTGTTTCACCGTCGCGGCGGGCCAGGTGCTGGGCCTGGTCGGTGAGTCAGGCTCGGGCAAGACCACGGTGGCCTTGGCCTTGCTCGGCCATACCAGGCGCGGGCTGTGCATCACCGCGGGCCAGGTCCTGCTGGACGGGACCGACCTGCTGGCGCTGAGCCCGCGCGAGCTGCGCGCGGTGCGCGGCGCCAGGGTCAGCTACGTGCCGCAGGATCCCTCCTCCGCGCTCAACCCCGCGCTGCGGGTGGGTACCCAGGTCGCGGAGGTGCTGCGGGTGCACCCGCAGACCGTGGGTGATCCAAGCGGCCGCGTGGCCGAGGTGATGCGCGAGGTCTCGCTCGACCCGACGCCGGAACTGCTGCGCCGCTACCCGCACCAGCTGTCCGGTGGCCAGCAGCAGCGGATCGCGCTGGCCATGGCGTTCGCGTGCCGGCCGTCGGTGATCGTGCTGGACGAGCCGACCACTGGGCTCGACGTCACCACCCAGCGGCACGTGCTGGAGACCGTCCGCGGCTTGTGCCGTTCCTACGGGGTAGCGGCCGTCTACGTAAGCCATGACCTGGCCGTTGTCAGCGGAATGGTGTCGCAGGTCGCGGTCATGTACGCGGGACGCATCGTGGAGATCGGGTCCACCGCCCCGCTGTTCGGCGAACCGGTACATCCCTACACCCGCGGCCTGATCGGGGCCGTGCCCTCGCCCGAGCACGCTGAAGTGCTGACCGGCATCGAGGGTCAGCAGCCCCGCCCTGGCCGCCGCGGCGCCGGCTGCTCGTTCGTCGCCCGCTGCGATTACGCCATCGCGGACTGCGCTAAGCAGGTACCCGAACCGGTGCTGGTGGCCGGACGTTCTGTGCGCTGCCTGCGAGCCCTGGAGATCCAGGTCACCCCGTCCCCGCGGCTGCCGGTGCTGACCCAGCCGCCAGCCATGGCGGGCAGGGCTACCCTGTCCGTCCAGGGGGTTACCGCTAGCTACGGCAGCACGCCGGTGCTCAGCGACGTCAGCCTGCAGGTACCGCCGGGTACCTGCGTCGCTGTCGTCGGTGAGTCCGGTTCCGGTAAGACCACGCTCGCCCGCTGCGTGGCCGGATTGCACCGCAACTGGACCGGCGAAATCGCCTTCGCCGGCACCCCGCTGGCACACGCGGCCCGCCAGCGGGACAAAGACGTGCTGCGCCGGGTTCAGTACGTCTTCCAGAACCCGTACACCTCGCTCAACCCGCGCAAGACGGTCGGCCAGATCATCGACCAGCAGCTCACGCAGTTCACCGGCCTCTCGCACCGCGACCGTTCCGAGCGCGTCCTGGGCGTACTCAAGGACGTATCGCTAGGCCAGGACTTCCTGTCCAGCTATCCGGACCAGCTGTCCGGCGGGGAACGGCAGCGAGTCGCCATCGCCCGTGCCCTGGTGGTCCAGCCGGAGCTGCTGATCTGCGACGAGGTGACGTCGGCGCTGGATGTCTCGGTTCAGGCGATCATCGTGGAGCTGCTGCGCAGGATTCAGCAGAAACAGCAGCTTGCCATGATTTTCATTACCCATAACCTGGCCCTGGTGCGCAGCATCGCGCAGACCGCGGTGGTGCTGCGCCAGGGCCAGGTCGCCGAGTCAGGCCCGGTCGAGCAGATCCTCGAGCATCCCTCCGATCCCTACACGCAGCGCCTGATCCGGGACGTACCCAGGATCAGCCAGCCGGGCTCGGCCGGCTAACCGCACCCGGCCCGGCTCACCGCACCGGCCGGCCCTGATTACTGCCACTCGTGAGCCACCTGCAGGAAGGCGTCGTTGGCCTCGGCATCCCCGATGCTGACCCGGGCGCCCTCGCCGGCGTACGGCCGGATCGCGATGCCCGCCGCCGCACAGCGGGCCGCGAATTCCATGGTGCGCTCGCCCAGTCGCAGCCAGATGAAATTGGCCTCGGTCGGCGGGATCATCCAGCCGTTCGCGGTCAGCTCCGCGCAGACCCGGCTGCGCTCCTTGACCACCAGGTCCACCCGCTCCATCAGCTCCTCCTCAGCGGCCAGCGACGCGATAGCGGCGGCCTGGCCGATGTGGTTCACCGCGAACGGCAGCAGCGTGCTGCGGGCCGCCGCCGCCACCGCCGGGTGCGCGATCATGTACCCGGCCCGCAGGCCGGCCAGTCCGTACGCCTTGGAGAAGGTGCGCAGCACCGCGACGTTGGGCCGGTCCCGGTACAGCTCAATGCCGTCCGGCCCGGCGCCGTCCCGGACGTACTCCCGGTACGCCTCATCGAGCACGACCAGGCAGTCGGGCGGGACCTGGTCCAGGAACCCCGCCAGCTCGCCAGCCGGCACCACCGTGCCGGTGGGGTTGTTCGGGTTGCAGATGAAGATCATCCGGGTGCGCGGGGTGATCGCCGCCGCCATCGCGGCCAGGTCGTGCCGCTCCTCGCGCAGCGGCACCGTGACCGGCTCGGCCGCGGCCAGGGCGGTCAGCGCCGGGTACGCCTCGAACGAGCGCCACGCGTACAGCACCTCGGCGCCCGGCTCACCGACCGCCTCGAACAGCTGCTGGAGCACCCCCGTGGACCCGCAGCCCACGGCCACGTGCGACGCGGGTACCCCGTACCGCGCGGCCAGCGCGCCGGTCAGCTCCGCCGCGCCGTTGTCCGGGTACCTGTTGACCGCCTGCGCCGACTCGGCGATGACGTCCAGTACCGAGGGCAGCGGCCCGTAGGGCGACTCGTTGCCGGACAGCTTGTACGTCTGGCCGGCCGCGTCGACGGGTGTGCGGCCCGGCTTGTAGGCCGTGAACCCGGCCAGCACCGAACGAAATCGCGGGGTGACGTCAGTCATGTCCTCCAGTGTCGCACTCGCCGCCCCGGCGCTAAAGACACGATCCGCTCGGATCGCCCCAGAATGCCCGATACCAGCCTGTGCACGATGGCGTTAGGGCGAAGACGACGCGTCGTTACCCGCTAGCGGATTTCGTAAGTTCCGTCCAGCCGGGCCCGGCCGATGGCGTGGCCCGCGCTGGCGGCGATCACGTCATCCAGGGTGAAGCTGGCAGGCAGGTCGACGGCCTGGTCGAGGGCGAACAGCTGAAAGACATAGGCGTGCGGCCCGTGTGACCGTATCGGCATGGGTCCGGCCCAGCCACGGCGGCCCAGCGGGCCCTTCCCGTGCCGGATCCCATCGACGGGGCTGGGGTTGACCAGGGCGTTCTCCGCGATGCCGGTGAGGGAGGGGTCGATGCCCAGGGCGAGCGCGTGGGTGGCTGGTTTTCCGAACGGGACGTCCGGATCTTGCACGATGAGCACGAGCTCAGCAGTGCCGGGCGGCGGCTGCGTCCAGTTGAGTGCGGGTGAGATATTCGCGCCGAACAGCCTGCCCCGGTGCCTTTCCGGGATGGGTGTCCCGTGCTCGAAGGCGGGGCTGGTCAGGGTGAAATTCTCCGGCGCCTGCAGATCGGCGCGGGTCCAGACCAGGGTGTGCTGGCCGGCTCGCCGGTTGCGCAGTGCGACGCCAAGCGGGTTTGCGGGCATGACTTCGTCCCCTGCTTTGTTTAGGTATACGAAATACTTTCTTAGGTATATTAACGATCTATGGAGCAGGAAGCAACTGAAGCGGCGCCCGCGGCGGCCGAGGGGGCCGACCTCGGCGGCCAGGTGCGTTCCGCGGTCGGCCGCCTCTACCGCCGTTTCCGCAGCGAACGCCCGGACGGCGGCCTCGGCGACGCGGCCCTCGCGGTGCTCAGCTACCTGCACAAGCACGGGCCGCAGACCCTGACCGAACTCAGCGCGCAAGACCGGGTCTCCCCCGCCTCGATGAGCCAGACGGTGAACCGCCTCACCTCAGCCGGCTACGCCGTCCGCGGCCGCGACCTAGACGACCGCCGCAAGGTGCTGTTCAGTACCACCGCCGCAGGCGACGAACTCGCCAGTGCGACCAGAGCACAGCGCAACGCCTGGCTCGACCGGCGGCTGCGGGCCCTCAGCGCGGAAGACCGCTCGGTCATCGCCCGCGCTACAGCATTGCTCGCCGCCATCGCCGACTCATAACCGCACTGTCAGTGCCCGTGTCAGCGCCCGCACCGCCCCTTAACCGCCCGCCTAGCGCACCGCTACGCGGTCTCTGTTCCCGTTTCATCCTCTGGCCCGGCCGGCTTGTCTGGCTTGTCCGCCTGGGCAGCAGCGGCCGCGGCGCCCCGGGCGATCTCGGCCAGGCTGTCCCGCAGCGCCTGCCACGCGGCTTCGAGCCGGGCGGCCGCACCGCCGCTGAGGTCGGCGCCGCGGATGACACCGCCGGGGGTGGCGCGCTGGCCGCCCGCAGCGGATGCGGCGAGCGCGGCAATGGCGGCCTGGCCGGCTTCGGCCATCGCCCGGTCCGCCGCCACGATGGTCACGGTTTCCTCGCTGACCGCGATCTTCATCTGCCGCCTGCCTGCCTGCTCAGGCAGCTCGTCGCTGGTACCGGCAATGTCCACGTCGCGCAGCGCGTCCTTGGCCCGGTCCAGGTCGATGCCGATAGCAGCGAGCGCCTTCGCGGCGGCGGAGCTGACATCGGCGAGCGCCGCGAGCAGCAGGTGGTGTGAGCCGACCGGCTGCTGGCCGGCCAGGCGGGCGGCCTCGGTCAAGGTAGTGTCCGTGGCCGGGCTGGCGGTCGGCTCGGGTTCCGCCCTGAACCCGCCAGGTCCGCCAGACGGCCCGCGGCTGCCACGGCGCAACTGGCCCAGACTCAGCCCGTTCTCGCCTTCGCCCCAGGCCGGGACCTGGTCGATCACCGCCGCGCGGATGGCCGGCAGGTCGCTGTATTTGCGCATGATCTTGGCCGCAACGCCGTCGCCCTCACGGATCAGACCGAGCAGGATGTGCTCGGTGCCGATGTAGTTGTGATTGAGCTGCAGCGCCTCCCTGAGCGCAAGTTCCAGGGTCTTCTTGGCCCGCGGTGTGAACGGGATGTGGTGCTGTACCTCGTGCTGCCCCTCGCCGACGATCGTGACGACCTCGGCCCGCACGCCGTCCGCGGACATCCCGAAGCGTTCAAGGACGCGGCCGCCGATGCCTTCCGGCTCGCTGAGTAGCCCGAGCAGGACGTGCTCGGTGCCGATGTAGTTGTGCCGCAGGCGTCCGGCCTCGTCTTGGGAGAGGACAACCACGCGCCGTGCTCTGTCAGTGAATCGCTCAAACATGAGACCAGGATGCCTGTCGGCATCAACCTTATCAATACCATGCTATTAATAGGGTTATGGAATGGGAAGACCGGCTCGACGCGTGGGAGACCGAGCTTGAGCTGGCCGCGCGGCTCAAGGGGTCGGACTGGGTGACGCTGGAGACCGCGGCCATGCAGACAGGCGTTTCCCGTGCCGCGCTGCGCATCTGGTACCGCACGGGGCAGATCGCATCCCGGCTCGTAGATGGTCCGCACGGACCGCAGCGTCTGGTCCCGTTGTCGGTTGTCGCCGAACGCGCCGAGGCCTCGCCGCGGTTGCGACGCTCAGCGGAGCGGCGCCTGTCCGACGAGGCGCAGCTTGAGATCCTTCGCCACCGCGTCAACCAGCTTGAGTTCCGGCTGGTGGAGCTAGAGCACAAACTCGCACCCTAGCCCGCATGCCCCGCCCCTCAGCGCCCCGCGCAAGTGACGAGATGCAGTGGCCGTTGCGTGCTGGGAAGGTGAGGCTTGGCCGGCGGCTTGCCGCTGCGCGCGGATAGGCAAGGCAAGGGAGTTCGGCAATGACGGAGACACTGGTCGCGCAGGGCCAGGAAACCGGGCGATACCCCCTGTCATTCACACAGGAACGCTTCGTTGCCACGGACAAGGGTGACGGTGGCGGGCCGTTCAGCCCTCGGTTCCTGATCGTGTCCGCGCT
>Ga0224568_1000138_pt1 | contig 12757 bp, 11 predicted proteins | sample CLU5metagenome_FD_182727 | JGI IMG/M metagenome (GOLD analysis project Ga0224568, IMG submission 182727) | Spruce litter microbial communities from Bohemian Forest, Czech Republic - CLU5 | ecosystem: Environmental > Terrestrial > Plant litter > Unclassified | place: Czech Republic: South... | reverse complement strand
CACCCACCGAACCGACACCCACCGGACTCTCGCCGTAGCCGCGCAAGTCCGGCACGATGACCCGGTACCGGTCCTGGAGCGCGGCCACCTGCGGTGCCCACATGCTCCGGTTGAACGGGTGCCCGTGGATCAGCACGACGGCCGGCCCGCGGCCGGCCTGGTCGAAGGCGAGGTCAGCTGATGTCATCGGCCTCGCGCCGGTCCTTGACGGTGTGGATGACCCAGACGTTAGGTTCCCAGTACCGGCCGGTGTCCAGCTCGCGGTCGATATGCACGGTGGTCAGGCAGTCAGGGAAGACGTAATCACCGGTTTCAGGAAAGCTCATCTCCGTCCACTGCTCCCACTCCTGGACCGAGCCCGCGATGCGCAGCGAACGCGGGATCGCCGGGCCGATCCGCGCGCCCATCTCGGTGTGCACGCGCAGCCAGGGATCGAACGGCGTGCCGTCAGCGCGGGTCCAGCTGGCGTAGCGCTCGATCGAGATGGTCGGGTACCGGTCCTTATGGCTGGGGCGGACCGGGGCGATCACGTGCGCCAGCCCGGCCTCGGCGGCCAGTGCCGCCATCGCTTCCAGGATGACGCGGGACAGCCGCCTGCCCCGGTGCCGGGGCGGGATCTCGGCGGCAAGGGCGCTGACCGCGGTGGGCTGACCGCCCGCGGCCCGCAGCCCGAAACCGGCCGCTATGGTCGCGTCGATGCCCGGCCCGAGGCCCGCGTCGGTGCCGTCCCAGCAGACCGGGATCATGTGTCCCTCGGCCAGCACCAGCTGGTCATCGCGGTCGTAGAGGATGAACTGCCAGGCGGGGAAGTCGTCGTAGAGCCGCGCCCAGTATTTGTTCAGGTCTTCGCCGTGCATGTTGTACTCCGGCCAGACCCCGCTGTTGTCGAGTTCAGCCCATAGCTCAGGGCGCTCGCTGTATCGGATGACCTCAGGCTGCACGAGTCACCTGGCCCGCGATTAGCACAGCTATGACCATACCGGCACTTGCGGTGCGCGGGAACGTCAATCCGCACCCGGCCACACCGGTACGAACCGGCCAGCTGGCCGCACCGGTGCGAACCCGCCGTAAGGCGGGCAGCAGCCTGCCCTTGACCTGCCCGAAGCTGAGCCGCCCGCCATCAGCGGCCGGGGCCGTCGCGCTGATCGTGATCTGGTCGCCGTCCTCAAGGAAGGTGCGGGTGGTGCCGTCGGCCAGCGTGAACGGGCTGGCACCGCCCAGGCTCAGCTCAAGCAGGCAGCCGAGCCGGTCCGTCGTCGCGCCGCTGACCGTGCCGGAGGCGTAGAAGTCTCCGGTCCGCACGCTGGCGCCGTTGACGGTCATGTGCGCGAGCATCTGAGCCGGGGTCCAGTACATGCTGGTGAACGACGGCGTGCCGATCACGTGCCCGTTCAGGCTGATCTCCAGCGCCAGGTCGAAAGTGCCGAAGCCGTCCTTGAGGTACGGCAGCGGCTCAGGGTCCTGGACGTTCCCTGGGACGCGGGCAGCGCCCAGCGCGGCCAGCGGGACGATCCACGGGGAGATGGAGGTGGCGAACGACTTGCCGAGGAACGGGCCGAGCGGCACGGACTCCCAGGCCTGTAGATCTCGTGATGACCAGTCGTTGACCAGGAACACACCGAAGACGTGCTCCTCGAAGTCCTCGGGCGTGACCGGTGTGCCCAGGGCTGAGCCGGTGCCGACGACAAAGCCGACCTCTGCCTCGAAGTCCATCCGCGTGGACGGGCCGAACACCGGGGCGGCCGCCTCCGGCGGCTTGCGCTGGCCCTGCGGGCGCTTCAGGTCAGTGCCCGACACGACGACCGTGCCGGACCGGCCGTGGTAGCCGATCGGCAGGTGCTTCCAGTTGGGCGTGAGCGGTGCCGCGTTCGGCCGGAAGATCTTGCCGACGTTGGTCGCGTGGTATTCGCTCGCGTAGAAGTCGACGTAATCGCCTACCTCGAACGGCAGGTGCATGTCGACGGCGGAAAGTTCGTGCAGCGGGGCCAGTTCTGGCGTGGAACCGAGCAGTTCGGTGATGTGCTCGCGGACCCTGGTCCAGGCCGGCCGGCCCTGCGCCATGAACCCGTTCAGGCTGGGCTGGGCGAAGACCGGGTCGTTCAGGGCTAGGGCGAGGTCAAGCACCTGGTCGCCGAACCGGACGCCGCACCGGCGGCTGGTGCCCGGTGTCGAGAACACCCCGTAGGGCAAGTTCGCCAAGCCGAAACCGCCAGCGCCGAATCTGCCGGCGCCAGCGCCAGCCGGGCCGAAAGCGTCAGTCAACGGTGATCAACTCCAGTGCGACCAGGTCGGCGACCGGCTCGGTGATGCTGCAGGTGCCGAAGGAAACGAATGATCTTCTCCCAGCTTGGACAGTATCGCGGTCCAGCGTGCGCGGCGGCTCCCGGTCGGCCAGTATCGCCGCCATCTCCTGCGCGCTGCCACCTTGCTGCGCGGCCGCTGTCGCGCGGAGCACGTTGAGGAAACCGTGCTGTTCCAGCTCGCCGTCGGTATGGCGGACCGCGTGGTGCAAGCCGGCCGTGCACTTGAACTGCACCTGCCTGGTCACCGCGGCCTGCAGGGATTCCGCTAGCTCACGCTCGCCTGGATGCGCCTGCGGGACAGTTCCGCCGGTGCGGAACTTAGCCCGGTAGCGCGTCCCTGCGATAGCGTCGAGCACCGGATCCCGCTGGTCGCCGCGGGGAACCTCGATGTAGGCGACTACCTCCTCGCCTAGTTCCGCGTCCAGCTGGGCGATGAGCCCGGACAGGTCGCGGCCGGGGACGACCTCGACGGCCGCCAGCGGCACCGCGGCGGTCAGCGCCTCGGCCAGGCTTGCCGCCGGCGTGGTCACCGACAGCACCACCCCGGCCAGGTCGTGACCGCCGTGCACGAGCTCGCCCAGACGGGCTACCGGGAACACGAACGGCCCCACCAGGTCCTGGTACCAGGCACTGCGGTAGCCGCGGTACGCGGGCACCGCCTCGCGCACCGGCGCGTTGCCTGGCGGGAAGACCGCCGCGTCGTCGAGGAAACCCTCGAACATGGTCACACGTTGTCGTCGAGGTGGCGGGCCGGCTCGCCGATGTAGAGCTGCCGCGGCCGGGAGATCTTCTGCTCCGGGTCGGCCGCGTTCTCCTGCCACTGCGCGAGCCAGCCGGGCATGCGGCCGATCGCGAACAGGACAGGGAACATCGCCACCGGGAAGCCCATGGCCTGGTAGATGATGCCGGAGTAGAAGTCCACGTTCGGGTACAGCTTGTGGCTGATGAAGTAGTCGTCCTGCAGCGCGATCCGTTCCAGCTCCAGTGCGATGTCCAGCAGCGGGTTGCGCCCGGTGGCGTCGAAGACCTCGTCCGCCACCTGCTTGATGATCTTGGCCCGCGGGTCGAAGTTCTTGTACACGCGGTGACCGAAGCCCATCAGCCGCAGTTCGCCGCTCTTGACCCGCTCGATGTAGGCGGGCACTTCCTTGACCGAGCCGATCTCGCGCAGCATCCGCAGCACCTGCTCGTTCGCGCCGCCGTGCAGCGGCCCGTACAGCGCCGCCGCCGCCGCGGCCGCCGCCGAGTACGGGTCGACCTGGGAGCTGGACACGGTCCGCATGGCGCTGGTCGAGCAGTTCTGCTCGTGGTCGGCGTGCAGGATGAACAGCACGTCCAGGGCATGCTCGAGCACCGGCTTGGGGTGATACTTCGGCTCGGACATCTTGTCCATCATGTTCAGGAAGTTGCCCGCGTAGGAAAGCTCGTCGTCCGGGTAGGCGTACGGCAGGCCCTTCTCGTGCCGGTAGGCGAACGCCGCCAGCGTGGGCATCTTGGCGATCAGCCGCACGATCTGCTTGTGCTGCACGCTCTGGTCGTGGATGCGGTTGGCCTCCGGGTAGAACGTGGACAGCGCGGCGACGGTGCTGACCAGGATGCCCATCGGGTGCGCGTCGTGGTGGAAGCCGTCGATGAACTTCTTCACGTTCTCGTGCACGTAGGTGTGGTGCGAGATCTCGTGCGTCCAGGACGCGGACTCTTCCTTGCTCGGCATCTCGCCGTTCAGCAGCAGCCAGGACACATCCAGGAAGGTGGAGCGCCGGGCCAGCTCCTCGATCGGATAGCCGCGGTAGCGCAAAATCCCCTTGTCACCGTCGATGAAGGTGATCGCGCTACGGCAGCTCGCCGTATTCATGTACGCGGGGTCATAGGAGAGCAGTCCGAAGTCGTCCTCAGACGTCTTGATCTGCCGCAGGTCAATGGCTCGGATGGCGCCATCGACGATCGGGAGTTCATAGCTGCGGCCGGTTCGTTCGTCCGTTACACGCAGCACGTCAGTCGTGGTCATGTCTAGACCATAGGCCCGTCGTACAAGTGTCTCCAGCCCTACCCCGGGTCAGCGGGCCGTGATCGTCGTCACCAGGCCAGTCCGCACCGCAATTACCGGCCGGCCGGCCGCTGGTTTTGCCTGGCAAAGGTAAGGAATCTCACATCCACGGGCGGACCCGGGCGGATGCTGACAGCGGCGCGGGGATCCCGTCAGCGAGATGTCAACCGCCTGTCAGCGGCCCCGGGCACGGTGGCGTCATGACTTACTCGATCATCGCCGACGCCCTGGTTAAGCGCTACGCGCAGACCACGGCACTGAACGGCATAGACCTGAACGTCCGCACCGGTGCCGTGTTCGGCCTGCTCGGGCCGAACGGCGCGGGCAAGACCACCGCGGTACGCATCCTGGCCACTTTGCTCACCCCGGACAGCGGCCGCGCCACCGTAGACGGCCTCGACGTGGTCAGCCAGGCCCATCAGGTGCGCGAGATCATCGCGCTGACCGGCCAGTACGCCTCGGTCGACGAGACGCTCACCGGGACGGAGAACCTGTACCTGATCGGCCGGCTGACCGGGCAGTCCAGGGCCGCGGCGAAGAGCCGCGCGCGAGAACTGCTGAACCAGTTCGGCCTCGGCGACGTCGCGGGCCGCGCGGTGAAGACCTACTCCGGCGGCATGCGCCGGCGGCTTGACGTGGCGGCCAGCCTGGTCACCCGGCCGCGGGTGCTGTACCTGGACGAGCCCACCACCGGCCTGGACCCGCGCAGCCGCAACCAGATGTGGGACGTGGTGCGCGGCCTGACCGACACCGGCGTGACCGTCCTGCTCACCACCCAGTACCTGGACGAGGCCGACCAGCTGGCCAGCGAGATCGCCGTGGTCGACCACGGCTCGGTCATCGCCAGCGGCACGCCGGAGGACCTGAAGGCGCGCACCGGCGCGCAGACGCTCACCGTCCGGGCCGCCGACCCCGCGCACCTGCCCATCGTGCGCACCGTGGTCGGCTCGCTCACCCGCACCGCACCCGAGGTCCGCGGCACCACGCTGACCACCCCGGTCACCGATCCGGACATAACTCCGCTGGTAGTCCGTGCCCTGGATGAGGCCGGCGTCCGCCTGGCCGAGCTGACCCTGCGCGGTTCGACGCTCGATGAAGTGTTCCTGTCCCTGACCGGTCACCGTTCGCAGACCCACCAGGAGACCCTGGTATGACCACGATGACCGTGCGGGTGAGCCCGCCGCAAGCGATCGCGCAGTCCGTCAAGCTGTCCTGGCGCACGCTGGTGCAGATCAAGCACAACCCGGCCGAGGTGCTTGACTTCAGCGTCCAGCCGATCATGTTCCTGCTCCTGTTCGTCTATGTTTTCGGCGGGGCGCTCGGCGGCACGACGCAGCAGTACCTGACCTACGTGCTGCCGGGCATCATCGTGCAGAACTCGCTGTTCACCACCATGAACACCGCCACTGGCCTGGCCACGGACCTGGAGAAGGGCTTTTTCGACCGGCTCCGCTCGTTGCCGATCGCCAGGTTCGCGCCGCTGGCCGGCCGCATCGTCGCCGACCTGGTCAAGCAGGCCTGGGCGATCGCCTTGCTGCTGGCGATCGGCTCCATCATGGGTTTTCGCACCGGGCCGCACGGCGCGCTCGGCGCGCTCGCCACCTTCGCCCTGGTCCTGGTCTGCACGCTGTCGGTGTCCTGGGCGCTGGTGCTGGTCGCCATGCTGGCCGCGAACCCGGAGAAGGTGCAGATCTTCGGCTTCGTCGTGCTGTTCCCGCTGACCTTCACCAGCGGCGCGTTCGTGCCGACCGGCACCATGCCCGGCTGGCTGCAGGCCTGGTCCAAGGCCAACCCGGTGACGCTCATCGCGCAGACGTCCCGCGGCCTGCTGGGCACCGGCCCGATCGCCAGGCCCGCGGTCGAGTCACTGATCTACGCGGCCGCGTTCACCCTCGTGTTCGCCCCGCTGGCGGTGCGCGCGTTCAAGCGCCGGGTCTGACCGCCGGACCAGACGATGGGCCTGACGGATCTGACGACGGATCTGACGGCGCGGGTTCGATGAGCGCGGCGTGGGCGTCCAGGGGCATGCCCAGGCCGCGCTCATAGGCGCCGGCGAAGGCGGCGGGGCTGAGCATCGCACGCGCCTGCTGCTCAACCCGCAACCCGTCGATATCAGAACTATCGGTGGTGCCGCGTACAGCGACGCTGACACCGAGCAGCGTGGCGGCGTGCCCGGGATCGCCGTCGCGTATCGCCAGGTCGGCGAAGCCGACAATGACCTCGGCGATGCGCGGTGCGTCCTGGGTGGACCGGACCTGCTGCCAGGCCTGCTCGTGCAGGCGGCGGGCCGCGCCCAGATCGCCCGCCGCGGCGGCCAGATAGCCGGACTCGCTGGTGACGATGGCCCGCATCTGGTCCGCGATCCCCGGCGCGGTGGCAAGTTCCGCGGCTCGCCGCACGTACGCCCGTGCCTGGTCGTACTGCCCGTCCAGCCGGGCCAGCCCGGCCGCCGTGTACATCGCGAACGCCTGGCTGTCCGGCCAGCCGATCTGGTCGGCCCGCCGGATCGCCCGGTCCAGCTCGTGCCGGGCCCGGTCCAGGCGGCCGTCCAGCCACAGCAGCCTGGCCAGGAACAACCGGAACTGCACCTCATCCTCGGCCGAGCCGAGCTCGGCGGCCAGCGCGACCGCCCGTTCGTAGTGCGAGATCGCGGCGACGAAGTCACCCCGCTGCTGCTCGCGCAGGCCGAGCGCCTGCAGCGCGGCCGCCAGCCCCCACCGCTCACCGATTTCCGTGCAGATGACCGCCGCGGCGGCGAAGTCCGCCTCGGCCTGGTCCAGACTGCGGCCGAAGTTGATGGCGACCTGGCCGCGGATGATCCTGGCCATCGCGCCGACCCACGGATGCGGATCGGCGACCAGTTCGTCGAACACCTCGGGCGGAGCGGCATCACCGTGCGCGCCAGCGAACATCAGCGACGCGGGCCGGGCCAGGCGCACCGCGGGATTGACCGGGTCTGGCACCAGCTCGGCGAGCCGGGCCGCCTCGTGCAGCCAGCGGGGCGCCTCCTGCACATGCACCGTGTCAAAGCCCAGCATGCCGCCCATGGTGTACGCGACGGCCAGCCGTTCGGTGTCGCTGGCCTGCCCGGCCAAGGTGAGCGCGGCGGCGATCAGGTCGGCTCCTTCGGCCTTCAGGCTGCGCAACCACCAGTACCAGCCGAGCGATCCGGCCAGGCTGATGGCGGCGTCCGCGTCGCCCGCACTGACCGCGGCTCGGATCGCCGCGTGCATGTTCTCCTGGTCCTCGGTCAGCCGCCGCAGCCAGCTCATCTGATCCGCGCTGATCAGCGGCAGCATGCTCTGGTCCGCGAGCCGGGCGAAGTAACGGGCGTGCGCGGCCCGCAGTTGCTCGCTCTCCCCCGCCTGCGCCAGCCGCTCCTGCCCGTACGCGCGGATGATCTCCAGCATCCAGTACCTGGGACCGTCCTGGGTCTGCCTGATCGTGACCACCGACTTGTCGGCCAGCGCGGTGAGCAGGTCAAAGGTCGCACCGGCAACATCCTCGGCGGCGTTCAGGGTGGCGCCGCCGGTGAACACGGAGAACCGGCGCCACAGCGCCCGCTCGCCATCATCGAGCAGGTCCCAGCTCCAGTCCACGACGGCGCGCAGCGTCTGGTGCCTGGGCAGCGCGGTGCGGCTGCCGCCGGTCAGCAGCCGGAATCTGTCGTCCAGCCGGGCCGCCACCGCGCTTGGCGTCATCGTCCGCAACCGGGCGGCGGCCAGCTCGATGGCCAGCGGCATGCCGTCCAGGGCACGGCAGATCCTGGCCACGGCCGGCTCGGTGTCCGCGGTGATCGCGAACCCGGGACTGACCGCACTGGCTCGCTCGGCGAGCAGCGCGGTGGCCGGCGCCAGCGCGAGCGGGCCGACCGGCAGCAGCGCCTCACCGGTGATGTTCAGCGGCTCCCGGCTGGTCGCCAGGATCCGGGCATCCGGACAGGCGCGCAGCAGCCGGTCGGCCAGCCTGGCCGCCGCGTCGATGACGTGCTCGCAGTTATCCAGCACGAGCAGGACGTTCTTCCCGGCGAGCGCCGAGATGATCCTCCCGGCCGGGTCCTGCCCAGGCTGGCGCTGCCCGGGCTGCCGCTGCTGCGCGCCGCGGTAGATGATGCTCTGCTCGTGCAGGCCGAGGGTGCCGATCACGGCCGGGGCGACCTCGGCCGGGTCGGTGACCGGCGCGAGTTCGATCAACCAGGTCTGGTCCGCGTGCTCGGTCCTGGCCGTCTCGATGGCGAGCCTGGTCTTGCCGGCCCCGCCCGGGCCGGTGAGCGTGACCAGCCGGTGCACCCGGAGCAGCCCGGACACCTGGGCGACGTCGGCGTCGCGGCCGACGAAGCTGGTCAGCGCGACCGGCAGGTTGCCGGCCGGCCGCTGCTCACTGGCGTCGCCGGCCGGTTCATCTGTGAGCAATTCGAGGTGGACGGCGTTCAGCTCGGCGGACGGGTCGGTGCCCAGCTGCTCGGCCAGCCGCTTGCGGGTCCGCTCGAACACCTCCAGCGCCTCGCCGCGACGGCCGTCGGCACGCAACGCCCGCATCAGCAGGCCAGCTAGCGGTTCCCTGCTCGGATGCTCGGCGGTCAGGCCTTCGAGCTCCGCCACCAGGCCAGCCGCCGTACCCGGCCTGGTTTTCGCCAGCCGCAGGTCGGCGGCGATCCGGTCCGCGATGGCGGCCAGCCGCAGTTCGTCCAGCCTGGCGATGACAGCCTGGCCCCAGTCAGTGTCCGCCACCTCGGCCAGGGCAGGCCCGCGCCACAGGCCCAGGGCCTGCCGCAGGGTGCCGGCCGCCGCGGCCGGGTCGCCGTCGCGCAGCTGCCGCCGACCGGCGGCGGCCAGCTCCTCGAACAGCGCGACGTCGGTGCCCGCCACCATCAGCCGGTAGCCGGCCGGCAGGTTAGTCAGCTCGGCTTGCGGCAGGGCCCGGCGCAGCCGGGACACCAGCGCCTGCAGCGCGTTGCCCGGCTCGGCGGGGGTGTGCTCCGCCCACAGCCCGTCGATCAGCTGGCTGGCGGTAACCAGCTGGCCGGGCCGCAGCGCGAGCATTATCAGCAGGGCACGCAGGCGCGCGCCGCCCACGTCCAGGACCGTGTCCGCCCCGTCCTGGCCCGCCCCGTCCTGGCCCGCCCCGGGCTGGCCCGCCCCGGGCCGGCTGGCCCGGACCTCAAGCGGCCCGAGCATAGCTACCCGCATGTGGTCAATTCTGCCCTGCGCCGGCACCGCTCTGCCCGGCACCGGTCTGCCCGGCACCGGTCTGCCCGGCACCGCTCTGCCCTGGACCAGCACCGCGCGGTTCAGCCTTTTTCTTGCCCGGCTCCTGCTCGCGCAGAGCACGGAAGCGCTGCTGTGCGCCCTGTTTGGTGAGCCCGTAGCAGGCGCCGATCTCGACCCAGGTAGCGCCGGCCTTGCGGGCGGCCGACACCTGGGCGGCCTCCAGCTCATCGGCTGCTTCGCGCAGCTGCCGGGCGGCCGCAAGCCGGGCCGCCGGCCCGTCAGCGGCATCGAGCGCGCTGAGCGCTGCGATGATCCGCCGGGCGGGATTCTTGGACGACACAGTTATAGCGTATCGACATCTGCCGCCGGTCAATGATACGTTGACGCCTTCGTCAACAAATTGTTGACCTGATGCGGGAGCGGGGTGAGACGCATGGCGAAGAAGGGCAAGAAGGACAAGAAGAGCAAGAAGGACAAAAAGGGCAAGAAGTAGCTGACCCGGCCCGGACGGCGGCGGCCGGCGATGCGCCGCCGCCGGCCAGGCCCGGGCATGTTCTGACAGGCACGGGCGTGTTTCGAGTTGCGGCCCGCGGGAAGTCGTGTCCATGATGAGACATGACCGGTGACCCGGACAAGAACGAAGACATCCTCGGCTTCGGCGCTGCCGACCGAGGCCGTTTGTATTCCCGTTCTGCCCGGCTGAGATCTCGTCTGGACCGGCTGCGGTCACGCCTGGACCGGCTGACGCTGCGGGCGACCAGGCGACCCCGGCTGCTGGCCATCGCGTCCGGCCTGGCCGTCGTGGCACTGGTGGCCGGTGCGGTCGCCTATCTCGCGCCCAGCCATGCGACCTCCCGTCAGGCGGCCGCGCCGACCGGCAAGACCTCAAGCCAGTGCGCGGCCGCGGCCCAGTCCAAGCGCGTGGCCAGCGAAGTCGCCGCGCTGCTCAAACAGCTGGACAAGAACCCGGGCACCAAATCATCGGCCTACTCCAGCACCATCACCATCAAATCCGGCTCAGCTTCGGTCACCTCGACCGGCACCGGCGCCATTACCGCCACCGTCCCTGGATTCTGCGGGACTTCCCGGATAACCGTGAGCGGCGACCCAGGCCAGCCCTAACCCCAGCTAGAACAGCGTGGGCGGCCCAGCCGGAACCGGCTCCAGCAGCGGCTCTAGCTCGGGCACCAGGGCTCGCACGTCGTCGTAGAACCGGCGCGCCAGTTCGAGTGCGACCACGTTGTCCGGTGTGTGGATGAACACGGTCGGGGAACGCCCCTCCCGCAGCCAGGCGGCCACCGTACCGAGCCACGGCTGCCAGCCGGCCACGGTGCGGGTGACATCGTCGCGGCCGATGTAGCGGACCACCGGATTGGCGGTCAGCGCCCGCGACCGGCGCGGCATCCGCGGCTTCTTCGACCATGCCTCCCGTTCGGTGTCGCTCACCGGCGGCCCATCGAACAAGACGGTGGTGTCGAAACTCACCCATTCGGCGTCCGCGCGCCCCAGCGCCCGCTCAAGCCGCAGCTCCGAGTGGGCATCCGTGAAGAACTCGCGGTGCCGTACCTCGACGCAGTACCGGTGCTCGCGCGGCAGGCCGGTCAGGAAAGCGCCCAGCGCGCCCAGGTCCGCGGGCCCGAAGGACGGCGGCAGCTGGATCCACAGCGCATGGGCGCGCGGCCCGAGGGGTTCGATCGCGGTCAGGAACTCGCGCAGCAGGTCGTCCGTGGCGGCCAGGCGGCGGTCATGGGTGATCGGCTTCGGCAGCTTGAGGATGAACCGGAAGTCGGGATCGGTCTGGTCAGCCCATGAGCGCACCGTGTCCAGGGCCGGTGTCGCATAGAAGGTGGTGTTGCCTTCTACCGCGTTGCACCAGGTCGCGTACGCGCTCAGCCGTTCGCGAGGTGACAGCGCGGCAGGCAGGTACCGGCCCTGCCACGGTGCGTGCGTCCACATCGCGCAGCCGACGTGGAGTTTCATGACCCCAGGGTACTAATCCACGCACAGCACTAATCCACGCACAGCACTAATCCACGCACAGGCAGAACGGATGCCCGGCCGGATCGAGGAAGACCCGGAACGTCTTCCCTGGCTGGAACTCGTGCTTGGTCGCGCCGATTTCCAGCACGGCTGCCTCGGCGGCCTCCATGTCCTGCACCATCACGTCGAGATGCAGCTGCTGTGGCACCTCTTGGCTCGGCCACTGCGGCGCCTTGTAGTCCTTGACCGGCTGGAAGCACATGCACTGCCCGTCGCCGCGGACCTCAGCCCAGTCGGGGGAGATCTTGGCCTCCCAGCCGAGCAGGGCGCTGTAGAAGGTCGCCATGACGCCTGGATCGGGACAGTCGAAAACGAAGCTGGGAAAGCGTGCGATTGTCATGCACGGCAGCGTACCCACGGTTCCGGACGATCAACGTCCGGAATCACCAGCTGACCAGCCAGGTAACCAGCCGACCGGGAAACCAGCCGACCGGGAACCAGGCGACCGGGAACCAGGCGACCGGGAAACCAGGCGACAAAACCGGACCCGACACGGCAGGATCACCGGCATGCCGCAGTTCGTCCCTGGCCTTGAGCTTGCCCGCGAGTTCTACGCCGAGGCGGTGCGCCCGCTGCTGGCGGCGCGCTTCCCCGCGCTGCCGTACTCGGCCGCGCTGCTCGGACCCGGATCCGACGTGGCGGGGTTCGACACCGAGCGCTCCACCGACCACGACTGGGGCCCGCGGCTGCAGGTTTTCCTGAGCGAGCAGGACGCCGCCCGGCACGCCGCGGCGATCACCGCGGCACTGGCCGATGGGCTCCCGGCCTCCTTCCGCGGATATCCCGTCGCGTTCCCCCTCACCAGCGAGCCCAGCGTGTCCAGGCACCGGGTGCAGGTGGCCGGCCTGGGCGAGTGGCTGACCGGGAAGCTCGGCTTCGACCCGTGCCGCGCCGTCACCTTGACGGACTGGCTAGCCGTGCCGACGCAGCGGCTGCTTGAGGTCACGGCCGGGCAGGTCTTCCACGACGAGCCGGGCGAGCTCACCCGCGCCCGGGCCCGGCTGGACTGGTATCCGCGCGAGGTGTGGCTGTACCTGCTGGCCTGCCAGTGGCAGCGCATCGCGGAGGAAGAGGCGTTCCCAGGCCGCTGCGCCGAGATGGGCGACGAGCTGGGCTCAGCCGTCGTCACCGCCAGGCTCGCCCGTGACCTAATGCGG
>Ga0224568_1000137_pt1 | contig 12857 bp, 11 predicted proteins | sample CLU5metagenome_FD_182727 | JGI IMG/M metagenome (GOLD analysis project Ga0224568, IMG submission 182727) | Spruce litter microbial communities from Bohemian Forest, Czech Republic - CLU5 | ecosystem: Environmental > Terrestrial > Plant litter > Unclassified | place: Czech Republic: South... | reverse complement strand
CTTCCGCTGGCCGGTCGACGGGCGTCAGGCGCAGCTGCCTGACCCGCCGGCCCTCAGCCCGGCGGTGCTTGCCGATCTGCCGGACCGCGATGCCGTACAGCCAGGGCCGCGCGCTGCTCACCGCCAAGTCGAACCGGGCCCGGGCACTGAACGCGGCGAGGAACGTCTCGGCCGTCACGTCCTCGGCAAGATCGGGTCCCAGCCGCGCGTGCACGTACCGCAAGATCTCGCCGCCATGGCGGTCGAAGATCGCGGTGAACAGTTCCGGGTCGCGGAGCGACTGCCCGATCAGCTCCGCGTCGCTGACATCAGTGCCAGCTGGTCTGCGTGTCAATGGCCACCGTCCCTCCTTCTGCCTATGATTACCCGGCGCCCGGTTCCTGGTTGCGCGGGCGTAAAGTGCGGGCATGCCGGAGATCCATGAGGCCCGCAGGCAGCGGGCGCAGCAGAAAATCATCGCCGCCGGTGCTGACGCCGCGCTCATTACCGCCGGGCAGAACGTCCGCTATCTCACCGGCCTGTCCAGCTCCAACGCCGCGGTACTCATCCCGGCCAGCGGCACCGCGGTGCTGGCCACCGACTCACGGTACGCACTGGCGGCGGAGCGGGACTGCCCGGACGTGCGGCTGATCACCGAGCGGTTCATCGAATCGCGGCTGGCGGCAGAGATGACCAGCGCAGGGATGCGGACCGTCGCCTACGAGGCACACGAGATGACGGTGGAACGGCACAGCGCTCTGGCCAAGGACGCGGCGCAAGTCAAGCTGGTGCCGTTCGGCTACGCGATCGAGGAACTGCGGATCGTCAAGGACCCGGCCGAGCTGGAACTGCTCAGCACCGCGTGCCGGATCAGCGACCAGGCACTGTCGGACACCTTCACCCAGATACGCCCCGGCCTGACCGAACGTGCCCTGGCCGCCGCGCTGGACCGGCGCATGGTCGAGCTCGGCGCGGCCAGGCCGGCCTTTGACACTATCGTCGCGAGCGGCCCGAACGGCGCCATCCCGCACCACTCGCCCGGCGATCGCCCGCTGCGCCGCGGCGACCTGATCACGATGGACTTCGGCGCGATGTACGGGGGCTATAACGCGGACATGACCAGGACGGTCGCGATCGGCGAACCGGCCGGCTGGCAGCGGGATATTTACGAGCTGGTCGCCACCGCCCAGCAGGCGGGCATCGACGCGGCCCGCCCCGGAGCCGACGTGGCGGAGGTGGACGCGGCGGCCAGAGACCTGATCAGCGATGCCGGGCACGACGAGCATTTCCAGCACGGGCTGGGCCACGGCATCGGCCTAGAGGTGCATGAGGCACCGATGATGGGATACGGGAGAACCGGTAAGCTAGGCACCCGGGTTCCGGTCACCATCGAGCCTGGCGTCTACCTGCCGGGCAAGGGCGGAGTCCGGATCGAAGACGTTCTCGTCACCGGGGACAGGGGTTATCTCCTGACGACGACCACCAAAGAATTGCTTGTCCTGTTAGTTACGGAGATATTTACGTGGCCACCACGAACGACCTGAAGAACGGCATGACCCTGAACATCGAGGGTCAGCTCTGGAACGTCGTCGAGTTCCAGCATGTCAAGCCCGGCAAAGGCCCTGCCTTCGTCCGCACCAAGCTGAAGAACGTGATGACGGGCAAGGTCCTGGACCGCACCTTCAACGCGGGCGTCAAGGTGGAAGTGGCTAACGTCGACAAGCGCGATATGCAGTACCTGTACCGCGAGGGCAGCGACTTCGTCTTCATGGACATGTCCGACTACGACCAGCCGCGGATCTCCGCTGACGTGGTCGCCGACGCCGCGGACTACCTGCTCGAGGAGCAGATGGTCACCGTCGCCTTCAATGACGGAGTGCCGCTGTACGTGGACATGCCGGCCGCTGTCGAGCTCACCATCAGCCAGACCGATCCCGGCCTGCAGGGCGACCGCTCCACCGGCGGCACCAAGCCGGCCACGCTGCAGACTGGCGCTCAGATCCAGGTGCCGCTGTTCATCACCACGGGCGAGAAGATCAAGGTGGACACGCGGACCGGCCAGTATCTCGGCCGCGCTTGATGAGCAGCACCGCTGTGCGGGCAGGTGCCCATGGCCGCGCGTAGCAAGGCGCGCAAGCGCGCCCTCGACGTGCTCTTCGAGGCAGAGGTCCGCGGCACGCCGGTCCTTGACCTACTCGCCGAACGCATCACTCTGGGCGACCCGCCCGTACCGGAGTATGCCGCGGACCTGGTCCGTGGCGTCTGCGTGAACCGGGACCGGATCGATTCGCTGATCGCCGGGCAGGCCGAAGGCTGGACGCTGGACCGGATGCCCGCGGTGGACAGGAACGTCCTCCGTATCGGCGTCTATGAGCTGCTCTGGGCCGATGGGGTGCCTGACCCGGTCGCGATCAGCGAGGCGGTGGCGCTGGCGCACGACCTGTCTACCGACGCGTCGCCGACGTTCGTGAACGGCGTTTTGGCCGCGCTGGCTGCCGTCAAGCCAACCTTGGAACTGTCCGATAGCCCGAGTAGCGCCGACCCGGGCGGGCCGGCCCCGGCGCAACCCGCGGAGCCGGTCAGCCCGGCGGGGGAGTAGCGGGGCAGCCTCAGGCCGGGGAGAAGCGGACCTGCAGGCCGAAGCGGTGCAGGACGCGGACGAACCAGAATGCGGACAGGGCGATTCCGGCGATAGTGCCGCCGATGGTGATGACGGTAGTCAGCAGCAGGAACACCTTGGTGGGCTCGACCACCAGCATGACCGACATGCCGATCGTGGACAGGGCGAAGATGCCCGCCCACAGCCAGGTAGCCCCCTGGAAGAACTTATGCAGGCCGGCGTGCTGCGAGGGATGCCTGAGCGCCACGACCTCGGCGGCAAGCTGGGCGATCAGCGGCTTGCGGGTGGGCGCCGTCCTGGCGAACAGCACGCACAAGCCCAGGTTGGCCAGCGGGAACTGCAGCAGGAAGAGCAGCATGCTGCCGGTAGCGATCACCACCGCGCACTGCAGGGTGAGCACCAGCGCGGAGATGGTGAGCAGGCCGGGAACGGTCCTGGTGACGACCTTGCGGCCGAGCACGGTCAGCCAGACCACCGCGGTCGCGCCCAGCATGCCGGCATCTCTGCCGCCTAGCCGCTCACCCAGCAGGTATCCGGCAACCGGCAAGCCGAGAGACTCGGCCAGGTTCCAGCCCGCGGTCAGGGCTAGCCGCCACGGACAAGGCAACTCCAGGTGCTCAGCCATGGCGAAGAGCATACGGCGGCCAGCCGTGCGCGGGCTGGAATTGACCGCAGCTTGACCTATGAAGAGCCTTAGAGTTCCGCATACCCCGGTAACGGACCGGCGGTAACGGCGGTTCAACGATTCGGTACGGAATGTAGCGGTCCGGGCGTGTCGGGCTGGCCGGTATCCGCCGCAACCGCCGGTGACCTCGGATTGTCGGCCAGCGGCACTACAGTGGAGGTCGCGGGATCGGGCCCGGCCCTGCCGGGATCGGGCCCGTTGACTCACCATAGGGAGGCAGCGGTGGCGGCGGACATCAGCCGCGATGGCGTGCGGTCCCGGCGACTATGGGACGTGCTGCTCGAGGATGTGACCCAGGACGCCGTGGCCACCCTGGTGTCAGTCACCGGGCGTACGGTGCTGGATGTCGTGGATGTGGGCGGGGGAACTGGCGGGTTCGCCGTGCCGCTCGCGACGCTCGGGCACAACGTCACCGTGGTGGATCCGAGCCCGGACGCGCTCGCCGCCGCGCAACGGCGGGCCGCTGAGGTACCCGTGCCGCTGTCGGTGGTGCAAGGAGAGGCCTCGAGCCTGGCCGAGATGGCCGGCCCGGCCACGGCGGATCTGGTGATCTGCCACAACGTGCTGGAATACGTGGACTCCCCGGCCGATGCGATGGCCGGGATAGCGCGGGTGCTGCGGCCATCGGGGGTGGTGAGCGTGCTGGCCGCCAACGCGGTCGCCGCCGTGCTGCACCATGCACTTGCCGGGCGTTTTACCCAGGCGGGCCGGCTGCTGCCTGGTGCTGGCGCCGATAGCGGGCTGCCGCGCCGGTTCACCCTGCCCGAACTGGCCGAGCTGGTGGAGGGCGCGGGACTGCGGCCGGGACAAGCGCGGGGGCTGCGGATCTTCGCCGGGCTGGTGCCGGGAGCGCTCGCCGACGGCGACGCCGTCGCGGCCGCTGGGCTGCTGAGCCTGGAGCGCGCGGCGGCGACCTATCCGCCGCTGCGTGACATCGCCGCGCAGCTGCACCTGCTCGGCCACCGCTGAACCGCCGTGGACCAGCACCCGCCCGATGACACCGGCTGCCGCATCCTGCATGTGGATATGGACGCCTTCTACGCGAGCGTCGAGGTCAGGGACCGGCCTGAGCTAACCGGGAAGCCGGTGGTGGTCGGCGGTGACGGCAACCGGGGCGTGGTGCTGTCCGCCACCTACGAGGCGAGGGCGTTCGGGATAAAGTCGGCGATGCCGGTGATCAGGGCGCGGCGGCTGTGCCCGCGGGCGATCTTCGTTCCGCCGCGGTTCCGGGTGTACGGGGCTGCGTCCCGCGAAGTTATGGCCATCTTCGGTTCGGTCACGCCGGTGGTGGAGCCGCTTTCTCTCGATGAGGCCTTTCTCGACGTGTCCGGCGCGATCCGCCTGCTCGGCTCGCCGGTCACGATCGGCACCCGGATCAAGGCGCTCGTCGCCGAGCAGCAGGGGATTACCTGCTCGGTCGGGATCGCCCCGACCAAGTTCGTGGCGAAGATAGCCTCGGCCCGCTGCAAGCCAGACGGGCTGCTGGCGGTGCCGGCCTCCGGTGTGCTGGATTTCCTGCACCCGCTGCCGGTGGCGGCGCTGTGGGGAGTAGGGGAGCGTACCGGGGAGGTTCTGGCCCGGCTGGGGTTGCGGACGGTCGGGGATATCGCGCACACCCCGCTGAGCGCGCTGCAGCGGGAACTGGGTGTCGCGCACGGCACTCACCTGGCGGCGCTGGCTTGGGGCCGGGATGAGCGGCGGGTGACCCCGCAGGTCCCGGATAAGAGCATCGGCGCGGAGGAGACATTCGAGGTGGACGTGGCCGACCCGGACCGGATCAGGCGGGAACTGCTGCGGCTGTCCGGGCGGACCGCGAACGGCCTGCGTGCTGGCGGCTACGTCGCGCGGACGATTTCGGTCAAACTCAGGCTTGCTGACTTCAAGACGATGACCCGGTCACGGACCCTCGCCCACCCGACCGACGTCGCTCGTGAGATTTATGCCACAGCCTGTTCGCTGTTTAGCGCGGCCGGACTAGCGGATGAGGCACGGCTCCGGCTCGTCGGTGTCCGCGCCTCGGGCCTGGTGCCGGCCGCCAGCGCCGTCATGCAGCCGACGCTGGATGAGCGGCCGGTGGGCTGGAGAGAGGCCGAACAGGCCGTTGACCTGATCACTCGCCGGTTCGGCGCGGGCGCGGTCCGGCCGGCCGCGCTGGTGGAGGAGGAAAACCGGGCGGACGGCTGGAACCGGCCGGGCGGTGGCGGGCAAGCAAAATAGTCCTGATTATAGCAAGCAGAAAGTGATTAATTAGCTACGGTGTGCGTACGATGGCATTTTAGACCGTGACTTTCCCGTCCATAGCGGGGTGCACCCTTGGAGGCACGTGTCAACGCTCGTATTCTGGAAAATGAACCGGGTATACGAGGTGAAGGTCACCGCACACGTGCCGGTCGCAAGGTGTTAGGGGAGGCGACGTGCCGCTCTCTGAGCATGAGCAGCGTCAGCTCGAGCAAATCGAGCAGGCGTTGTACAGGGAGGATCCGAAGTTCGGGCGACTCGTGCGCTCCAGCGATCCGCGCGTACATTACAAGCGCAAGCTTGTGCAGGCGTTCATCGGGATTGTGGCCGGTGGCGGCCTGGTCGCGGCCGGAGTAGTGACCAAGCATATTTACCTGGAAGCGGCTGGAGCCGTTGTCCTGGTGCTCGCGCTGCTCTGGGCTGTCGTCAACTGGCGTCAGCACGCCGCGCGGACCCGCAGCGCCCGGCCCAAGGGCCGGGCGCATGACCGGCGCCGGCCGAGCGCTGGCGGCCGGTCCGGGCTGATGGAGCGCATGGAGGAACGGTGGCGCCGCCGCCAGGAAGGCGGCGACCGGCAGCCGTAGCGCCCAGGCACGAAGGACTCATCTCGTAGGTCAGCGCGGGTACTCCGCTGCCCTGGTGACCGTGCTGACTTGGTGACGTGCTGGCTTGGTGACCGCGCTGACTGGTGACCGCGCTGCTGCCGGGCACTGCCTCAGCTGGCGTTATGGCGTCCTGCCGGTAGCTGCCAGCTGCGTGCCGGCAGCCGCGTGCGCCAGATGACCCCAGCCAGATAACCCGGGGGTCGGCGGGACGAGCTGCCGGGCTTAGCCGTCCAGGCCGGTTCCCGCGCTCCTGCGGAACAGGCGCGGGCGGATGCGGGTCGCCCAGGTTTCGGGAACCTTGGCCGCGAGGTCCGCTATGGTCGCCATCGTCGAGGCCGGGAACAGCCTGGCCCGCCACCGGGCCGTACGCCCGGCCGCCTCGGCGATACCACGACGCGCTGTCGAGCCGTCCTTGCGCAAGCCTTCGGCGTCACCTGGCCGGCCCGCATAGGTAGCGCGCTCCTCTGCCAGCGCGATCCTGCCCACGGCCGCCACGGCCGGCTCGGCCAGCGCTAGTCCGGTGGCGACCCGGCCAGCCAGTGCGCGCGGTGACTCGCTGGGCAGGTAGCCGACCCCATAGTCGGCCAGGTCGGCACGCAGTTCCTCCCAGGCGGCGTGGGCAAGGTCCGCGTCGTTGTCGGCGGCCCGGATCCATCTCCACCGCCTGGCCGCCAAACGCCAGGTGACCGGCACGATGAGGGCGGCCGCGCAGGCGGCGCCGAACGCGATGCCGACGGTAGCCCAGCCGTTGCCCAGGCTGAGCCCCTTGGTGTGGGACAGCAGCCGGTACAGCGCGAGCGCGATCACGCCGGCGACCGCCAGCACCGTCAGTGCCGTACCGAGACTCAGCCGCTGCCTCGGCACCGTGATCTGCCTGGCAGAGAGGGCGCGCTGGCCCATCGGTGCCAGCGCCGAGATCACGCCGCAGGCCAGCCCGATCGCCGCGAGCACGGCGAGTGCGAGCGCCAGCCAGGGGGTGCCGGCCGGGGTCTTCTTCGCCGCTAGCGGGACGGCGGGACCGGCGCCGGCGCCGTCGTTGCCGCCATCGGGCTTGCGGATGTGGCCGCCCAGGTTCTTGAGGTTCTGGCCGGCCGCCGCCGTCGGCTGGCTGACCGGACTGGTCGAGACCGAACCGGGCTTGGTGGAGTAGCCGGGTGTACTGGCGGTACCGCCCCCGCCGGGGGGCGTGGGCTCGAACCGCATCCAGCCGTAACCGGTGAAGAACACCTCTGGCCAGGCGTGCATGTCGTTCGACTTGACCACGTAGGTGGCCCCTGGGACCTGGTTGCTGGTGGACCCCTGGGTGTAGCCGACCGCCATCCTGGCCGGGATGCCGAGCATGCGGACCAGGACGGTCATCGCGTACGCGGCCTGGACGCAGTCCCCGGCCTTGGATTTAGTCAGGTAGTTCAGCAGGTCAGCTACGTTGACGATGCTCGGCGAGTACGTGTCGTAGATGTAGGCGCCGCTCTGGTGCAGCCACTGCGTGATGGCGCTGACCTTGCCGTACTCGGTCTTCTGGCCTGCGGTGATCTTCTGCACGAACTCCTGCAGCGCGGTTGAGTCGCGGTAGGAGGCCGGCAGCTGGGTGTCAGCTGCCATGGCGGGCGCCGCCGGCGCCCGGTCCAGCTGAGACGCGGGCGGATCCACGTCCTGGCTGACCACCCGGTAGTTCATCCCGTCCAGCGAGGTGTGCTGGGTGAGCAGCATGAGCGTGGTCGGGTCGTAATACCAGCTGCCCGCGGACGGGTAGAACCGCAATGCCGGGTAGGGCACCGGTAGCAGGTTGACCACGGCATTGGGCAGGCTGGCCTTGGCGCGGATCGAGATCACCGTCTGCACCTGGGGGGCGTCGGCGGCGGGTATCTTCGGCTCCTGAGCAGGTAGATCGGTATTGACCGGAGCCGTGGTGGTCTGGGTCGAGAATGGCAGCACCCAGCCGTTATTGTCAGTGAGCGTGGTGTACACGTACTGCTGCAGGTACTGGGGGTATGCCGTCTGCAGAGCCGCCGACGCGTTCGTGGTGTAGGTCAGTACCGTGTAAGGCTTGGCCTCCCGCAGCTGCTCCGTGGCCGCGGCCAGCGGGTCGTAGAGCCCGGCTGTAGTGGATGTGCCGTCGTTGCCGCCGGTGCCGAACACCAGGTCCGATGAGGTCAGCCTCGCGTCGTGCAGACCGGGGATCAGCAGCGGGGTGCACAGCGCCAGCACGATCGAGGCGATGCCGACCCGGCGGCCAGCGGCGGCTAGCCCCCTGGTATCCGGTCCGCGGAGTACCCGGTACGGCGACCGGGTAGCGGGTGCGGGGCCGCTGGCGGCGGCCGCTTCGTCCGCGCTGTCCGCGGTGTCCGCGTCATGAGTACGCCACAGCGAGATCAGCCGCCCCCAGACCCGGATCCGTTCCCGTCCGTCGGCGCTCAGCAGGGCGAGATAGCCGATCGTGGCCAGGGCGAAGATCACCGTGATGGTAATGGAGCTCCGGTTCCCGTTGAACGCTACCGGAATGGTGAACAGCATCAGCAACGGCAGCCCGGCCATGGCCGCGGCGCGGAGCCGGACGGCGATCAGGTCGGTCAGCACGGCGGTGATGCCGATGCCGGCGGTGGCCAGCAGCTTCAGCCCGGCCACATCGGGCGCGGGCGCCGAGAACTTGTTCGCGTCGCTGAAACCCGCGTCGGCGAGATGCCACAGCCCGGCCATGGAGCCCGATGAGGGGACGATGCCGCCGTAGGAGTGCCCGGACTCAAGGAGCAGGTTCAGGTACAGCACCAGGGCGATCAGCGAGATCAGCAGGCACAGGGTCACCGGCAGGGTGCGGAGGCGGCTGAGCGTGCCCGCCGCGGCCACGACCAGCACCGCGCCGATTCCCTCATAGAACCACGTCGAGTCCTGGAAGGCGGGGAACAGCACGGTTGAGGTGAGGACGACCGCGAGAGCGGCGGTCAGCGTCATTCGGCGATCTTGTGTCACGACGGGCCTGCCAGGTGATCAACGGCTGGAACTGAGGTCGGGCCGACAGCGGGGGCGGTGCCGGCTAGCTGCGGCCGGCCAGCCGGTTTGTGCATCTGCTGCCAGGCGACGGTGAGCTGGCTGGTCGCGGTCACCACCGCGACCCGCCAGCCGGAAGCGGTCAGGATCTGCGCGGTCCTGGCCGCGTCGGGAGGCATATCGCGCATGGACACGGTCTGGGTGTCGAACGTGGACGCCCAGGCCGAGATGGCCAGTATCAGTGCCATGCCGGGTGCGTTACCGCGCCTGGCGCCGGCCAGCTGGGCGGCGTCCTCGGCGGACATCCGGCCGATCACCGCGATCAGCTGCCCGCCGGCGCCGGCTAGTTCCCCCATGCCTTTGCGGATATTGCCTGCGGAGGAGGGAGTGATGACGGCGAGCATGTCGAGCAGCGTGTCGGAGAACGTGCCCCGGTGCGCGATCTCGCCGCTCTCGTTGAGCAGCCGGGCCCGGAAGCCCTCCTCCGTCAGGTGAGCACCGATGGACGCGGCCGCGCTCACCGCGTACTCGAAGGTGGCGGACGGACCAGTACCGGAATGGGCCGACCGGCGGGTGTCCAGGAAAACCGACGCGCTGTTGCGCCACTGGTGTTCCTCGCGGCGGACCATAAGCTCGCCGTACCTGGCGGTAGAGCGCCAGTGCACCCGGCGCAGCCCGTCACCGTCCTGGTAAGCGCGCGGTGCCGCGTCGTCCTCACCGGTGGCCGAGATCGTGCGCATCCCGCCGTCGCCCTCACCGAGCCAGCTGGAGGGTGCGGCAGCCCGGGGCAGCGCGACGATCTTCGGCGTGACCACCAGCGTGCTGGTTGTGCTGAACGAGCGGTTGATCTCCACCAGGCCGAACGTGTCCGCCACCCGGACTCGCAGCGGCCCGATGGTGAACTTCCCCCTGGTCTCCGAGCGGAGCTGATAGGTGAACTCGCGGTGACCGCCGGGCTCGATTTCGTCGAGCACGAAGCGCGGCCGGGTGCCCAGCGCATAGGGCGCGGTGTCCTCGGCCAGCAGCACGCCGGTACGCAGCCGGGCCACGTTTTCCAGCCGGACCGCCACTTTGGCCGGGTGGCCAGCCGGCGTCCGCACCGGGTCGATCCTGCGGGTACAGGACAGCCGGTACCGCGACCGCCGTGCGGCCAGCGACGCGACCAGCGGGAGCAGCACCAGTAGCGCGCCGACCCGGACCAGGTCGGGCTCGGGAATGGCCAGGCCGCAGATCATGGCCGCACAGCCCGCGGCCAGGAACGATCTGCCCCGTGTGGTCAGCGAGCCGAACAAGCCTTTCATCGCGCCCCCGCTAGCACGCTTTCCCGCGGCTCATCGCCGCGGTAGTGGCTGCGAAGCCACGATCCGTGCCACCACCTGCTCGGGCAGGTGCCGCTCGACGATGGCCTCTGCCGTGGGCAGCAGCCGGTGGGCCAGGACCGGTGCGGCCAGGGCTTGTACGTCGTCCGGTATGACATAGTCCCGCCCGTCTAGCGCGGCCCAGGCCCGGCTGGCGCGCAGCAGGTGCAACGTCGCCCGCGGGGATGCGCCCAGTCTCAGCTCCGGCGAATTCCGCGTCGCCGTCGCCAGGCTGATGATGTACTCCTTGATCTGGTCGGAAACCATCACCCGGCGGACGGCGAGGACCAGGTCGTGAATATCGCTAGCGGTCGCGACCGGAGAGAGCGCGTCCAGCGGTGATGACAGCCCGTGCGAATCGAGCATCGCCCGTTCCGCGGCAGCTGGCGGATAACCGAGCGAGATCCGTGCGGTGAACCGGTCCCGCTGCGCCTCGGGCAGCGGATAGGTGCCTTCCATCTCGATCGGGTTCTGCGTCGCGATCACCATGAACGGCATCTGCAGCAGATGGGTAGTCCCATCTACCGTCACCTGACGCTCCTCCATGCACTCGAGCAGCGCCGACTGGGTCTTGGGCGAAGCCCGGTTGATCTCGTCGCCGAGGACGATGTTCGCGAACACCGGACCTGGCTTGAATTCGAACTCGCGCAGCTCCTGGTTATAGGCGCTAACGCCGGTTATGTCGCTCGGCAGCAGGTCGGGGGTGAACTGCACCCGCCGGACGGTGCCGTCAATAGCGCGGGCTAGCGCCTTGGCGAGCATCGTCTTCCCGACGCCGGGGACGTCCTCGATGAGCAAATGGCCTTCGGCGAGCAGGACAGCGAGGGTCAGGCGGATCGCGCCAGGTTTCCCCTCGATACACGACTCGATGGCAGCGCCGACCCGGCGAGCCGTGGGAACCAGGTCATTCAGCAGGCTCCCCGTCTCGCGACCGGTGTCCAGTACCACATGGCCTCCTCAGCCATTTCTGACGTAACGCAACAGTACGTCCTTCATTGCAGGTAACGCGAGATTCTGCTCCCCCACTTCGCTCCACCGCGTCCACCTGCGGTTTTATCGCCCTTGACACGCGACTGTATAGGTTTTGATCGTTGACGGTGGGGGATTGTGGAGTACAGTGGAGCGCAATGGAGGGCTAATGGGTCACCAGGGTGGAGGTGAGTACCTGTGTTTCTCGGTACTCATGCTCCCAAGCTGGATGAAAAGGGCCGCATGTTCCTTCCTGCTAAGTACCGGGACGAGCTGGCTGGTGGAGTGGTGATCACCAAGGGCCAGGAACGCTGCCTGTACGTGTTCCCCGTCGAGGAGTTCGCGCGCTTCACCGAGGCGCTGCGCAACACTCCCGTGACGGTCAAGGGAGTGCGTGACTACAGCCGGGTGCTCTTCGCCAGCGCTTCGGATGAAATTCCCGACAAGCAGGGCCGGATCACCGTGCCCGCCTCGCTGCGCGGCTACGCCGGCCTGGCTCGCGACTGCGTGGTGATCGGCGCGAACACGCGCCTGGAAATCTGGGACACACAGGCCTGGGATACCTACCTGGCCGGCCAGGAAGACTCTTTCGCCGACGTGGCCGAGGAGGTGCTCCCGGGCATCTTGTGACGGTTTGGCACAAGCGGGACCGGTCCCCATCCGCCGCTCCCTGCTGGCATCACTTCCCCGGTGCCAGCCGGCAGCGATAGCGGATGGGGGCCGGGCTGGGGAGCGGAAGCCGGGTGGATACGGCGAGCGGCGGATTAACGGACAGCAGTAACCGGACAGCAGTAACGGAACCAGGACTAGCGGCGAGACGGCACGGATAGACGGATAGACGGATAGGAAGTACGGCACGCACAACAAGGGGCGGCTGATGGGCACCGGGCAGCATGTGCCGGTGATGGCGGAGCGGGTCACTGACCTGCTGGCACCCGCGCTCGCGCAGGAAGGCGCGGTGCTGGTAGACGCCACACTGGGCCGGGCAGGACATGCCCGTGCGCTGCTCGACGCGTGTCCAGCCATGGTGCTGATCGGCGTGGACGCCGACATGGCCGCGATCGAGGCGGCCGGTGAACTGCTCGCGCCTTACGCGACCAGGGTCACGCTGGTGCATGCTCGCTACGACGAGATCCCCGCCATCGTGGGCGACCGGAAGATAGCGGGCCTGCTGTTCGACCTCGGCGTGTCCTCGCCGCAGCTCGATGAGCCGGACCGGGGTTTCGCTTACGCCCAGGACGCACCGCTGGACATGCGGATGGACCGGGATGCGGAGCGCACCGCGGCCGAGGTGGTGAACGGCTACCCGGCCGCCGATCTAGCCAGAGTGCTGCGCGAGTACGGCGAGGAGCGGTTCGCCCGCCGGATCGCTGACGCCATCATCAGGCAGCGGCCGGTCACCTCCACCAGGAAACTGA
>Ga0224568_1000136_pt1 | contig 12919 bp, 9 predicted proteins | sample CLU5metagenome_FD_182727 | JGI IMG/M metagenome (GOLD analysis project Ga0224568, IMG submission 182727) | Spruce litter microbial communities from Bohemian Forest, Czech Republic - CLU5 | ecosystem: Environmental > Terrestrial > Plant litter > Unclassified | place: Czech Republic: South Bohemian... | reverse complement strand
CACGGATTCCCGTACTGAGCCTTGATGTAGCCAAGCCCCCATTTGATCTGGGTGGTCGGATCGGTCTGCCAATCCGAGCCCGCGCTGGCCATTTTGTTGCCAGGCAGCGACTGCGGAATCCCGTAGGCGCCGCTGGGGTTCTCTGCGTACACGTTCCAGTTGCTCTCCCGCTGCCACAGGTCGTACAAGCAGCTGTAGTCCTGCTGCGGCGGGAAGCCGTAACTGCCCATGATCTGCTGCGCGATCGCTTCCGCACCGGTCGGATCGGGGGGTGCCGCCAACACCGGAGCGGTGCCGCCACTGCTCGATGAGCTCGCGTCCGGGTCGCTGACAGCGGCCTTGCCCGGCGAGGCCAGCTTGGGTTTGGTGACCGAGGCGAGGGTGCCGACCGCCGCGGTCATCGTGATCAGCTGCTGCCGCTCCTGCTCAAGCGCGGAGAACGCGGGCGACCCGGGGATAATGCCGAGGGCGTCGCCCACCGAGGTGGATCTAGGCGCTATCAGGTACGCGGAAACGGCCACCGCGATCACCGCTATGGCCGCGATCACGGCCACAGGGAACACGATGCCGGTGCGCCGGATCAGGCTCCGTTTCCGCCGTGAGCTGCGCGCCCCGGTCCGGTGTCGCGACAATGCAGTCCTTTCCGCCGGCCACCTGCCGCGGTACGCCGGTACCAGCCTGGCGCGACTGCCCGGCGCTGACCCAGTGCGCCGCATGGCCAGCCGGGCACAGGTACCGCTGGCGCCCCAGAATGCCAGAAAGCCAGGCCCGACGCCCGGAACTTCGGTAAAGAAAGTCCCGGTTAAGCCAATCACGGCCCGGTAAACCCAGCGATCAGGGCGCGGCACGGCGCCTGGCAATGTCAGTAGCGGCCGGTAGGGTGCGGCCATGCGCCTGCAACTGCCAGAGGTGAACGCGGACGCGCTCGAACAGATCGTCGGCATCGAGTGCTACGAACAGGCACTGCACTACTTGCGCCAGCGCGCCGTACTGCAGCGGGTATGGGTGGCGGCGGAGAACGCGCTATGCGGCATGGTCCGGGGCGAGTCCGGCACGTTCTACGCCCCCACGGTGTACTTCTCCGCCGGCGGCCAGGTCAGCTCCGCGCAGTGCAACTGTCCGGCCAGGTATGGCTGCGCCCACGCCGCCGCGCTGCTGATGGCCGTCGCCGACCAAGGGCTAAGCCCCGGCCAGGACAGTGCCGGCCAGGACAGTGCCAGCCAAGACCAGGACTCCGCCGCGCACGCCAACACCGACCTCGGCACCGGCACCGACCTCGGCACCGGGACCGGCACCGGGACCGGATCAGCCGGGCCCGCGGCGCGGCGCCATCCCTCCTCGTGGCAGCGCTCGCTGGACTCCCTGCTGGACGACTCGACCGAGCCCGGGCAAGCCAGCGCCATCGACACCCCGCTCGCGATCGAGCTCAGCTGGGCCCAAGGCGCGCTGATGGCGCGCCTGCTCCAGCCCGGCCGCAACGGCGCCTGGATTTACGGTTCGCTCAGCTGGGCCCGGCTGGACAGCTACGACTACAACGGCGGCTACCGGGCCGACCACATCCGGCTGCTCCGCGAGCTTTACGCGCTGCATCGCAGCGGGCACAATCACACCTATTACTACCTGAACACCGACCAGCGCCAGCTCGAGCTGTCCGCGTTCGACTCCCCCCGGCTGTGGCCGCTGCTGGACGAGGCGGGACCTGCCGGGCTGCGGCTGCTGCACGCGGGCAGGCGCGAGCCGATCAGCCGGTACGAGACCGCCGAATTCTGCCTGGACGTCTCCGCGGCCGGCCGCCTGTCCCTCAACCCGGTGATCAGGATCGGCACCACCACCAGGACCGCGATCGGCTTCATCGGCAGCCCGGCCCACGGGGTGATCTATGCCAGCAGCAGCGAGCCGTTCCGGCTGGCCAAGCTGGCCAGGGCCGTGCCGTCCGGGCTGAGCGACCTGGCGCTAAGCGGCGACCAGCTGGTCATTCCCGCCGCCGACGCGGACGGGTTCTTGACCGGCTACTATTCCCGGCTCCGCCGCGCCGTCACGCTGATCTCCGCCGACGGCACCTTCACCCCGCCGCAGGTCTCAGCCCCGACGCTGGTGCTGGCGGCGGCCTACGGCGACGGTCATCAGGTCGACGTCGGCTGGGAATGGCTGTACCAGGTGGCCGGGGCGCACCGGCGGGTGCCACTGGATCCGGCCGCGGCCAGTGGCGACTACCGTGACCAGGACGCGGAACGCGCCATCCTGGATCAGCTGCCACCCGCGCTCAGCACCACCGCCGCCCAGTTCACCGGCCTGGACACGATGCGGTTCAGCACCGAGCTGCTGCCGCTGCTGCGAGCTCAGCCAGGGGTGGCCGTCGAGGTCACCGGCGCCCCCGCGCAGTACCACGAGGCGCCTGCCATGATCGCCGTGTCCACCGCGGCACGCGCGGGCGACAACGACTGGTTCGACCTGAGCGTCGCGATCACGGTGGAGGGGCAGAGTGTGCCGTTCACCGACCTGTTCACCGCGCTCAGCCGCGACGACACGCACCTGCTGCTGCTGGACGGCACCTACTTCTCGCTGGAGAAGCCCGAATTGCAGGCGCTGAAGAAACTGATCGAGGAAGCCCGCGCGCTGCGTGATCGCGACGGCCCGCTCACCATCAGCCGGTTCCAGGCCGGCCTGTGGGAGGAACTCGCCGCGCTCGGCGTCGTCGGCCGCCAGGCCAAGACCTGGCAGCGGCAGGTGCAGGCGCTGCTCACCGCCGCGACACCAGATCCCGTGCAGCCCCCTGCTTCGGTGCGGGCCCAGCTCCGGCCCTATCAGCTGGACGGCTTCCGCTGGCTGGCGTTCTTGTCCAAGCACGGCCTTGGCGGGATCCTGGCCGATGACATGGGGCTGGGCAAGACGCTGCAGACACTGACCCTGATCAGCCACGCCCGCCGCGCTGACCCGGGCGCGCCGCCGTTCATCATCGTGGCGCCCACCAGCGTGGTGCCGAACTGGGCGGCCGAGGCGGCCAAGTTCACCCCGGACCTGACCGTGGCCACCGTTACCAGCCGCGGTGCGGGGCTCAGCGCGCTGCGCCAGCGCGCGGACGCGATCGTCACCTCCTACGCGCTGCTCCGGCTGGACATCGATGATTACGCGGACGGCGAGTGGTCCGGGCTGATCCTGGACGAGGCGCAGTACGCCAAGAACCACCAGTCGCAGGTCTACCAGTGCGCGCGCAAGCTGCCCGCCCGGATCAAGATCGCGATTACCGGCACGCCGCTGGAGAACAACCTGATGGAGCTGTGGTCGCTGCTGTCGATCACCGCTCCAGGGCTTTTCCCGCACCCGGCCCGGTTCAAGGAGTATTACGCCCAGCCGATCGAGAAGAAGCACAGCGAGGAGATGCTCGCCCAGCTGCGCCGCCGGATCAGGCCGCTGCTGCTGCGCCGCACCAAAGAGCAGGTCGCCAGCGACCTGCCCGCCAAGCAGGAGCAGGTACTGGAGGTGGAGCTGCATCCCAAGCACCGCAGGCTGTACCAGACGCATCTGCAGCGGGAACGGCAGAAGGTGCTCGGCCTGATCGACGACATGAACAGCAACCGGTTCACCATCTTGCGCTCGCTCACCCTGCTCCGCCAGCTCAGCCTGCACCCGGCGCTGGTCGACACCGCGCACGGCGACGTGCCCTGCGCCAAGATCGACACGCTGATCGGCCAGCTCAGCGACGTCGTGGCGGGCGGGCACCGGGCGCTGGTGTTCAGCCAGTTCACCGGCTTCCTCGGCTACGTGCGGCACCGGCTCGCCGCCGAGGGCATCGAGTACTGCTATCTGGACGGGTCCACCAGGGACCGGGCCCGCGTCCTGGATGAGTTCAAAACCGGATCCGCGCCGGTCTTCCTGATCAGCTTGAAGGCCGGCGGCTTCGGCCTGAACCTGACCGAGGCCGACTACTGCTTCATGCTCGACCCATGGTGGAATCCCGCCACCGAGGCACAGGCCGTCGACCGCACCCACCGCATCGGCCAGACCAGGAACGTGATGGTGTACCGGCTCATCGCCAAGGACACGATCGAGGAGAAGGTGGCGGCGCTCAAGGTACGAAAGGCCGCGCTGTTCGCCAGCGTCCTGGACGAGGGCGCCACGTTCGGCGGCGGCCTGACCGCGGATGACATCAAGGGCCTTTTCTCATAACTATAATTTTCTCTCATAACATCGCCGCTGCTTCTCCCGGTCCCACCCGAGCCCCGTCCGGGGCGAGCCGTCTGGCCTGGGGGTGCCGGGTGCGAGCACAATGGGGCGCATGGAAACGCCTCTGACGCCGCTGGAGTTCGCCCGGCGGACCCGCCGGCTGCACGGCAGCCGCGCGGCCGTGGTCGACGGTGACCTGCGGCTGACCTATGCGCAGTTCTTCGACCGCTGCGACCGGTGGTCGGCCGCGCTGACCGGACTCGGCGTCGAGCGTGGTGACCGGGTGGCCACGATCGCGCCGAACACGCATGCTCAGCTGGAGTCGTTTTACGCGGTTCCGCAGCTAGGCGCGGTGCTGGTGCCGGTCAACTACCGGCTGACCGCGCAGGACTTCGTGTACATCGTGAACCATTCCGGTGCTAGCGTGCTGTGCGCGCACAGCGACTACCTGGACGCGCTGGACGCGGTCCGCGACCAGATGCCGGGCGTCAGGCACTTCGTCGCGTTCGAGGGCTCGCCGCGGCCGGGCTGGCTGGACTACGAGGAACGGATCGCCGCCACCGAGCCGGTCTTCGACCGGCCCGAGATCAGCGAGCGGGACCTGCTCACGATCAACTACACCAGCGGAACCACGGCCAAGCCCAAGGGCGTAATGATCACGCACCGGAACGCGGCGCTGAACACCATCGGCACCCTGTTGCACCTGCCGATGGGGATCGGCGAACGGTACCTGTGGACGCTGCCGATGTTCCATGCCAACGGGTGGACCTACACCTGGACGGTGACCGCGGCCGCGGCCACCCACGTCTGCCTGCGCAAGGTCGATCCCGCGACGGTATTCGAGCTGATCAGGGACGAGCAGGTGAGCTGGCTTGCCGCGGCACCCACCGTACTGATCTCGCTGGCCAACGCGCCCGACCCAGGCCAGGTTCCGGCCGGCCTGCACGTGGTGACGGCCGGCGCCCCGCCCGCCGCGGCCACCATCGAGCGGCTGGAGGGCAAGTTCGGCTGGCAGGTCACCCACGTCTACGGGCTCACCGAGACCGCGCCGTTCATTACCGTGTGCGCGCCGCTGCCCGAGCACGAGCACCTCGCCCCCGCCGAACGCGCCGTGGTCAAGGCGCGCCAGGGGGTGGAGCTGCTCACCTCAGGCGAGCTCAAGGTGGTGGACACCGGCGGCCAGGAGGTCCCGGCGGACGGCGAGAGCCCCGGTGAGATCGTCGTGCGCGGCAACGTGGTCATGGCCGGTTACTACAACGACCCGGAAGCGACCGAGCGCGCCATGGGCGACGGCTGGTTCCACACCGGCGACGCCGCGGTCGTGCACCCGGACGGCTATACCGAGATCAGGGACCGGCTTAAGGACGTGATCATCAGCGGCGGGGAGAACATCTCCTCGGTCGAGGTCGAGGGCGAGCTGCTGCGTCATCCCGCCATCGCGGAGGTGGCCATCGTCGGGCTGCCGCACGAGCGGTGGGGTGAGGCACCGCATGCCTTCGTCGTGCTCGGTCAGGACGCCACCGCGACCGAGGCGGAGATCATCGCCTTCGCCCGCGACCGGCTGGCCCATTTCAAGGCGCCGTACGCCGTCACCTTCGTCACCGAACTGCCCAAGACCGCCACCGGCAAGATCCAGAAGTTCGTGCTGCGCCGCGGCGCCCCCAACCTGACTTCCCAGTGAAGCCAGCACAGTGAAGCCAGCCCGGTAAAGCTAGCCCAGTGAAGCCAGCACAGCAGTCAACCGGGTCAATTGCGCGGCCGCTCGCCCCGGCGATGCCGCCCGCGCAATTGACCCCAGTCCTGTCGTTACCAGTCGAAGGCGTCAGCCACGGTCCGGTAGCTGTACAGCTCGGACTCCTCGAACCAGAGGTCCACCTCGTACTTGGCCTCGTCCCTGTTCCCCGAGGCGTGCACGAGGTTAGCGACCGGCTTGCCGGTCGCCGTCGCCACCGCCTTGGACTGGTGCGCGAAGTCACCGCGGATCGAACCGGGTTGCGCGTCGTTCGGGTAGGTGGTGCCGACCAGCTTGCGGACGGTCGCCACCGCGTCCTCGCCCTCAAGGACGAAGGCGATGACCGGGCCGCGCTGCATGAATCCGGCCGTGGCGTTATAGACCGTCGCGCCTAGGCGGTCCTCCAGATCGAAGTAGTGCTTGCGGGTGAAGTCCGCGTCCATCGTCCGCATCTTCATCCCGACGATCTTCATCGATGCGTCTTCGAACCGCTGGACGATACGGCCCGCCAGACCGCGCGCGACGGCATCCGGCTTCAGTATGACGAGGGTGCGCTCCCGCAGCTCCTGAGAGTCGGTCACGGGTGTCCTTTCGTGTCGGCCAGGGCGACTCTGCCCTGGCCTCGGCGACGTTGATAGCGCCTCGGCCGCTTGGTTACTGGCCTGGGCGAATGGTGCCAAGGGTAGCGGTCAGCCACGGTAACCCGATACGCAGCCTGGGCGAGTCAGCACTGCTGTTATGACAATGAGAGGCAATTGACCGGGGTTTACGGCACCGCTCAGCCGTCGATGACGCCTGTCGCCTAGATGTCCTCGACCTCGTTGTTACCGAAGTCCACCATCGGGAATCCGCCGTCGTTTACCGGGAATCCGGCGTCGTTATCGGTCTCGGCCGTCATCGACTGCGCCTGGTCGGCGCGGATAACGCGCGCGCCGCTGTCGGAGTTGAACACGACCGTGTTCGACCCGCTTTCCTGCGCCATCTGCCGCACGTGCGCGGCGAAGCCGCGCGGGTCCGTGGTCAGCTCGCTGAGCAGGTTCTGCACGTCGCCGCCGCCCGCGCCCTGCGGGCTCAGCCGGGTAACCATGGACAGCAGCCCGGACACATCGACTCCGGCCATGCGGGTGCTCTGGTCTCGCACTGGCGCCGATCCGTCTGCCCGCTCCTTCAGCGAGTGCCGGTTGGCCTCGAGTTCAGGCAGGTCAAAGACTATCTTGTCGCGGTGATGCTGGTCATAACGCACCTGCAGCACGTCCCCGATGTGGCAGGAGCCGACCTGATGGCGCCACAGCCGTTCGGTGTGCTGGACCGTCGTGCCGTCGCCGAACGTGACGTCCGCGACGACGTCGAAAAAGACCTTCTGGTGCGACGTCTCCTGCGGCAGCAGCTCGCCGTCCACCCTATGTTCCTGCTTGGCGTGGCCGACCGTGTTCTCCACCCCGGTCAGCATGCTGATGACGACGCTCCTGGCTGGCACGCCATCTCGATAAAGGTTGTGATGTCCGAACATTTCGCTTCCCCTCCGGTGGCCCGATCGCCGGTCTCTCTTGGCGCACCATAACCCCCGCACGTCGCCAACGGCGGCGATATAGCCCCTCTTACTTTCCGCGCCCGGATCAAGGCCGGCCGCGAGTCCCTCTCGCCGCCGCCCCGGTGTTCCGCTAGGATCAGCAACGATCCTGTTGAGCCTCAAATTTCGTATCTATTTTTCAGAGGAGAAGCAGATGCGGCTACCGATGCAGCGACGGCGGGCCGGCCACACCACCACGGTGCGGATCGGCGGCGAACAGTTCACCCTGACCGCCAATCAGCGTGCGGACGGAACCCTCTGCGAGATATTCCTCCGCGGCGGCAAGCACGGCAGCAGCGGGGCTGGCCTGCTGGACAGCTACGCCAGCGCCCTGTCGGTCGCCCTGGCGCACCAGGTGCCGCTGGCCGGCCTGCTGCGATCCGGGCTGGACTTGCTCTTCACCCCCAACGGGCACACCGACGACCCGGACATCCCCCGGGTGCGTTCGGTTGCCGACTATCTCGCCCGGCGGATCGCCATCGACTGGCTGCCCTACTGCGACCGCGCCGCGCTCGGCGTCTACACGCTCACCGAACGGGTGGCACTGGCCGACCGCTGGATGCAAACCCAGGATCCAGCCGTTTCCTGGCCGCTGGCGGCCAGCATCAGGTAAGCGGGGTGTCCCGCCAGGCCAGCCAGGCCAGTGCGGCCAGCAGCAGCGGCGTGACCACCCAGTGCTCAGCCAGCTTGTTCGTGGTGATCCGGATCGGCTCCGGCAGCAGCCCGAACTCATGCCTGCTCAGCGGGTAGAGCAGCGGGCAGCCATCGTGCGTGCACATGTCACCGGCCACGTGCGCGAGCATGCCGATCGCCGTGCACACGCCGAGCACCGCTACCTGGCGGCCAGCCAGCGTGACCAGGTCCAGATCCCAGTGCTGCCACAGCACGAACGCGGCCAGCGCCAGGCCCAGCGCGTCACCGAAGTGACCGCCGACGCGCAGCGCGCGGAAACCGGACGAGAACAGCAGCCCAAGCACCAGGCCAGCCGGGACCAAATGCCAGGAGAACGTCCCGTGCGGCACCCCGGCCTGCCACCAGCCCGCGGCGTACGCGCCCGCGGTCAGCACCGCGATGCCGAGCAGGCTGTGCGTGCCCTTGCGGTGGCCGCCGCTGAGTTTATGCACGATCCAGGCGAAGGCGCCGGTCAGGAAGCCGAAGCTGCGCGCGATGGTGGAGCCGGGTTCGTCCAGGTCGGGCAGCACTCCGGCGCCCGCGGTCAGGGCCACCCCGGCCAGCAGGTGCGTGCCCGTGACGTGCAGCAGCGGGCCGATGGCCGCGAACGCCACGGCACCGGACAGCGCGTGGTCGCGCCCGAGCATAACCAGCCCCCAGGAGATATCCGGACGAAAAATCCTCGCGCGAGTTAAGCGCGGGTAAGTGCGACTAAAAGGTACGTGCTCGGGCCCGGCATCGCGCGCAGCCACGCCGGCGCCGCCTGACCACGAGCCGACCGCCATCTCGGCGGTGATGCCCGGCCCGAAGCCCGCCAGCAGGCCAGTGGCACCTGGCCGGGGTGCACCGGCCAGGAACAGGCGGCGCAGCGCGTCCAGCACGACCGCGCTGGCGATGTTGCCGTACTCAGTCAGGGTCGCCCGGCTATGCCGGAACGCGTCCGGGCTGACGCCGAGGAACTTGCTCAGGTCATCGAGGATGCGCGGGCCGCCGGCGTGCACGATGTAGAAGTCGAGCAGGCCCGCGTCCCAGCCATGCGCGGCGCTCACCTCGCGCAGCACCGGGGCAAGCTGCTCCATCGTCCGCGGCACCCGCCGGTCCAGCCGGAAATGAAAGCCGGTCGGCTTGACCGCGAAACAGATCCAGTCCTCGGTGCCGGGGATCAGGTACGAGGAACTGCGCTCGGCCCGGAAACCGGCCCGGTCCTGGCCGGTGACCACGGCGGCGGCGACCGCGTCACCGAACAGGCCATCGGACAGCAGTGACCCGATGTCCGCGTCGCCTGGCTGGTAGCACAGCGAGCAGAACTCACAGCTGACAATTAGCACGTTGCTGCCCGGACGGGCCAGGCACAGGTCGTACGCCCGGTTGACCGCGGCGCCCCCGGCCGCGCAGCCGAGCTGGGCGATCGGCAGCTGCCTGGTGTCCGGGCGAAAGCCCAGGTTGTTAATCAGCCACGCGGTCATCGACGGCATGGCGAAGCTCGTGCAGGACACGTAGATGATCGCGTCGATGTCCGCCGCGGTCAGCCCGGCATTGCCCAGCGCCTGCTCGATGACGGGCGGCAGCAGCCGCCTGGCCGCCTGCTGATGCAGCGCTGCCCGCGCCTCGACGCCGGGATGGCGCAGCACCTCCGCCAGTGGCAGCACCAGATGGCGGGTACGCACGCCCGTGTTGGCGATCAGGCGCAGCACCAGCGGCAGCCGCGGATGGTCCTGGTGCAGGCGTTCGGTGAGCGCGAGCGTCTGGTCCATCGTCACGACGTGGTCGGGAACCACGACGGCTGGCTGGCATACAACGGGAAGTGACTGCACGCCACCCTGTCTACTTCATAGAGTGATCAAATGGAAACACATAGTCACAGCCAGCCATCCAATGAGGCGAGGAAGCCGTCCAGGTCGTCCCGGTGAATCACGTGCCGGGCGCCTTTAACCACTCGTATCGTGTAGCCGAGCCCGGTCAGGTGCGGCCGGTATTCGGGCGGGACCACCCGGCTGGGGTCGGCGATCTGGACCAGCGACGGGATTTTCGGCACCGGCACATTAATGTCGTGCATCCGCCAGATCTTGTCCATCACGCGTTCGTCCCACACCTGGAAGTCGGCCCACTCCGTGGCAACGTCCTCGGCGGTCCAGCGCGGGTTCAGCTGCTGGACCTGCTTCACGGTGACGAACTTGGTGATCGGGGTGAACTCCCGCATCCGCGCCTGCTCCACCGCTGCGGGCCCGGACATCATCCAGGCGGGATCGCTGTACACGGCCCGCTCCGGCGCCAGCGCGTCCACCGCCAGCAGCAGTGCCCGCGCGCCGAGGGAGTGCCCGATGATGACGTCCGTGTCCTTCGGCAGCGACTCGACCAGGTCCTCGGCGAAGTCCTCGGTGAGGTAGCTGTCCGCATGCGAGCTGTCCCCGTGTCCGCGCAAGTCCGGTGCGATCACGTAATAGCCGCGCGCGACGAGTTCGGGAGCTACCCCGCTCCAGGTACCGTGCGACGACATCGCGCCATGAATGAGCAACGCGGTCTTGCCCGCGTCCGGCGAACCCCACGTGTGCAGCGCGAGTCGCATCGCCATCGCCTCCTAAGAAAAGCCCTCCCCACTTCCGTACCATCAGGAATTCTCGGCGGACTACTCCCAGGTAGCGGCCCGGCCAGCCGGCCGGCCGGGCCAACCGGCTGTCCAGGCTAAGTCCCGTCCGCCCAGGACGGTTTGCGCTTGGCCAGGAACGCGGCCATGCCTTCGGCCGCCTCGGCCGAGCCGAACAGCCGCGCGGACAGGTCGGCCAGTGCCTCCGCCTTCGCGTCAAACCCGGCCAGCACCGCGTCGGCCAGCAGCATCTTGGTTTCCCGCAGGCCCTGCGGCGAGCAGGCCCGCAGCGCGTCCAAGATGGCATGGGTGCCCGCGTCGATGTCCTGGACCGCCTCGGTGATCAACCCGATCCTGGCCGCCTCGGCGGCACCGAACGTGGAGCCGGTCAGGAAATAGCGGCTCGCCGCCCGCGGCTCCAGCTTGGGCAGCGTGGTCAGCGAGATCATCGCCGGGGTGAGCCCGAGCCGCGCTTCGGTGAACGCGAACGTCGAAGCCGGCCCGGCCAGCACGATGTCGCACGCGCCGACCAGCCCGAGGCCGCCGGCCCGGACGTGGCCGTCGATGCTGGCGATCACCGGCTTGCGCAGCGCGACGATGCGCCGCAGCAGGGCGGTCAGCCGGGCCGCGCCGGCTGCCATCCCGCCGGCCGCGGCCTCGGTCAGGTCCGCTCCCGCGCAGAACGTCGTCCCGGTGTGGGTCAGCTCCACGGCGCGCACGGCCGAGTCCGACTCGACGTCGGCGATCGCGCCGTTCAGCTCCGCTACCAAGGCAGCCGAGAGCGCGTTCCGGTTGCGCGGGGAGTCAAGGGCGATCCGGGCGATGCCCCGGTCCACGGAATACTGCACAAGCATCAGATGCACCCCTAATAGGACTTAGGCAGACCGAGTGAGGCGTTGCCGATGCGGACCGGCGCGCGCACCGTGCGGTCCGCTGCCTGCGGCATGCGGCCAACATACGCGATCGCAATGGGACGGCCGCCGCGGGACTGGTGCCCGCGGCGGCCCAGTTACCAGAACCAGCCTGCCCGCGGATGGATCATCACGTTGGCCCTGGAGTTGCTGTGCCGCTGGGACGCGGTCACCGCGGAACCGTGCACCGTCACGTCCTGCGAGTGGTGGCTGCGGCCGAAGTCCCACGGATAACCGTTCTGGCCGGCCGTGAAACGCAGCGTCTCGGACCTGGACGCGCCCGCCGTCAGCGACCTGATCTGCCAGGTCGCCGCGTGACCAGTCAGCGAGCAGCCGCCGCCGTGGCCGGTCAGCGGCCCCCAGCCCCAGCCGTGACCGCAGGACCGCGCCGATAGCCGCGACGGCAGTGCGATCTCAGCCGTGATGCCAGTCGCCGTGCTCGAGCCGTCGTTCTTGACGGTCAGCGTGCAGCTGCCGGAACCGCCGATGTTCACCGACTTGGAGCAGCTCAACCAGGACACGACGTCGGTCTGGCTGGGCATGCTGATGATGACCTGGGTCTTGTTGGCGGTCGAACTGCCGGACCAGTTGTCCGCACCCTGGTAGGCGGCGGACACGGCGTAGGTCCCGTTCGCCATGTTGGCGATGTTGCAGCTGCCCGTGCTCACCGCGCTGGCCGCCGGCCCGGTCATCGCCGCGGCGCAGTTGTCCGACCCGGCGCTGATGATGACGTCACCGGTCGGCGCCGACGTACCGCCCTTGGCGGTCACCGACACGTGCACCGTGAGCATCGCGCTGCCGGGGTCGTTCGGCTGCTGCGACATGGCGACGTTGGTCACGACCGTGTTAGTGGCAATCAGCACGGGGCCGGGGTCGGCAAAGGCGGGGCTGGCCATCAACCCGGCCGCTACACCGCCCGCCATGACCGTCGCGGCCGCCAGGCCAACGGCCCGGCCTCTGGTAATACCGCTGCTTATCCGCTTGCGCACTAGTGCACCTTCCACCCGTTGACTGTGCGTCAGCAAGAAACTCTTGCCACTTGTAATACGCGCCACGCCCATTTCGAGTTGCCCTCTTCTTCCGACCAATCTTCCGGAACCCAGCTGACCAGCGCATACGTAAGGAAAATTTTGGCCGCCCGACAGCACGCCGGCCCTGCGCCGATACGGTGCCGGCACGTGCACGGACAACCCGCCGCAACATTGGTATCGCCGGACTCTTCTCCATCCGGCGAAACATTTATTTTCCGCGCCGGCCAGGCCCTATTAACAGTGCTTGATTGTGTG
>Ga0224568_1000135_pt1 | contig 12985 bp, 12 predicted proteins | sample CLU5metagenome_FD_182727 | JGI IMG/M metagenome (GOLD analysis project Ga0224568, IMG submission 182727) | Spruce litter microbial communities from Bohemian Forest, Czech Republic - CLU5 | ecosystem: Environmental > Terrestrial > Plant litter > Unclassified | place: Czech Republic: South... | reverse complement strand
CAGTAGTGAATTGTATTTAACTCAGGCAGCCCCGATTTGCCGAGGCGGGCGCGGGGTGCGCTGTTGGGAAGGCTTGGGTCCACGCTTGCGCACTAAAAGCAAACGGATGCGCTCCAGCAGATCGGCAGGAGCGTACATTCCCCGGGCGAGAAATACATCGGCCTGGGAGTCGTGATCGTAGACACGAACTTTGCTCGAAATCAGGATGGCCGGAACGTGCGGAGCCAAAGCCTTAACCGCCGCGATCAATTGCGGGCCGTCCATGCCGGGCATGGCCATGTCGGTTACGACCAGGTCGATGCCACCTTCTTTAAACCGCTCAATCGCCTCGTCGCCACGTGTGTAGCTGGCGACGCGATAGCCGCGGGTTTGGAGCATGACTTTGCGGTAGGAGAGCGACTGTTCGTTATCGTCTACACACAGGATCGTGCGTTTAGGTTTCATTCACCGTCCGTAGCCGAAGCCGCCGGCTGTGAACCGGCGTCCGGAAATTTTTCTGTTCGTGAAGGATGAGGAGCGAGAGTGATGCTATCGAGAAGCGGTACACGCTGTAAAGTATCGCGGATGCAAATGGCAGAGTTGTGCCATGGGAAATTTTGCGACGTTGTGAAAGGTACGATTTCGCGGCGTTTGCGCGCTCTCCACTCAAGGAAAACTTCGCCGCGCACAACTTCAGCCGAGCGCCCGCCAACGCGTACGTTAACTATGCGGTTATCGGTTCGTGCAGCGCGCACGAAAATCCGGCTTGGACGTTCATCTCTAAACCTTGTTCGATGAGCACGCGTTCCTCGAGCTGAGCGACCCCGCTACGCCGTCTGCCACAGCCCTGTGCATGCAGGAGTAATCCGGCCTGCTTAGTTCGACATCGAACTGTACGCTACCGTACACATGTGATAGAACTCGGTTTCAAATGAATGATTATGACCAACAAAAGTGGTTCGAGCTATTCACCACTGCAATGCTGGAGTTGAAACGCGCGGCCATGACCGGACGCATCGGCGATGCACGCGCAGAAATCGCCGTTCGTCTGGAAACGCTCAAACAACACCCCGGTTTGAACCAAACGGAATACCATGCTGTCCAGGATGCCCTCCGCAGTCTCCGTGTGTTGGAGCGGGAAGAAGCCAATTTAGCGGCAGAAGACAGTAAACGTCTCTTGGAAGAGGCAGCGGGGAAACTCCAATCCATCGCTCCCAAATTTCAGGGCCACAGACCACAAGAGAATTCAAGCGAAGGGTAGAAACGCGGTATCAGACGCTACCAATGCGCTCCGGTTGACAGAGCGGACGGTGACTTCTATCCTAAGCGGTATGTTCTGCTCTTCCCGCACTGCTGGCTCATGTTGTTGCATGTGCCGGCTGTCGTGTGGGTAGGAGCAGGCAGTAATTTTGCGACCCACCCGGCCAAATGGGTGGGTTTTGTTTTGCGCAAAGAAGGTCCGCGGAAACGGGTCAGAAAAGCCAAAAATACGAGTAGCCTGATAGACTTTAGCGACTAGGAGATAAGGCATGACGACAGCAACGGAAACCAACTCGATTCCGCGCATCAATGACACTGCGCCAGATTTCACCGCCGAAACCACCCAGGGCACCGTTCACTTTCATGAGTGGGTTGGCGACGGATGGGCAGTTTTGTTCTCCCATCCCAAAGATTTCACTCCCGTATGCACCACCGAGCTCGGCTACATGGCCCGCCTGCAGCCGGAATTCGCCAAACGCAATACAAAGATTATCGGCCTGAGCGTCGATCCCGTAACCAGCCATGGCAAGTGGGCCGCCGATATTGAAGAAACGCAGGGCCACAAAGTGAACTATCCCATGATCGGCGATCCCGAACTCAAGATCGCGAAGCTCTATGGTATGTTGCCCGCCGCCAGCGGCAATACCTCGGAGGGCCGCACCGCCGCCGACAACGCTACCGTGCGCACCGTGTTCGTCGTAGGCCCGGACAAGAAAATCAAGCTGCAACTCAGCTATCCCATGAGCACGGGCCGTAACTTCGACGAAATCCTGCGGGTTCTCGATTCGATGCAGCTCACCGCGAAACACAAGGTTGCGACGCCGGTGAACTGGAAGCAGGGAGACGAAGTCATCATTCTGCCTTCGGTCTCGAATGAGGAAGCGCAGCAGAAATATCCCGGCGGTTGGAAGTCGCCCAAGCCATATCTAAGAATCGTCCCACAGCCGAAGTAAGCCAACATTGCACGGAAAAGTAGGCGCGGGCGCCAGCCTGCGCCTCTGCACGCGTAACTCACTGCTGCTGATCTGATGCCAAAACAAAATCGGAATAATTCAAAAACATAGGGGCCTGTACTGCCGTAACGCCCAAGCCGAGGCGCAAGAACGAATACTTGATGCGTTCCTTACTCGATATTGCGGCGAGGAGAATTTATGAAAAAAGCTGAACTAAGCATTTTGCTTTTCGTCGGGCTAGCCACTACCGCCGTTCCTCAAAACAGTGCCGCTGGACAAAAGCCGGCGCAGACTTCCGATCTGGAGATAAGAGCAATCGTTAACCTCCGAAAATTGGCACTGGCAGAATCCAAATACGCGATGGACCATTCGCAGGAGGGGTTCGCCTGCGACCCTCACGTTTTGACAAAACTGGAATGGCCAAATTCGCCAAGTCACGCTAAACTTGTGGACCTTGCCTTGCTCGACGGAACGGGACAGTACAAGCTCTCGGCACAGTGCGAAGACAATTCGAAGCCTGCCGGAAAACTGAATATTCTGGCTGCCCCAATCGATCCCAATGCAGAACTCCGCACTTTCTGTGCGACCGTAACATTCGGAACTTTCGAGGAAAAGCCGTATTTCCGTACAAGCGAGTTTCCGATCCGCAGCATCTCGGGAGGCACCCCAGAAAGCTGCCTTGTGTCAGGGGGGGGTCTGAAATAGGGGAACGCGCCTGCCCCGCTGAAGCGCTTGCTGCTAATCTGTGTGCGGAAGCGCATGCGGTCCGGTGATCGTCCCGGTCTTCAAAACCGGCGGGCGGCAGGTTCCCCTGTCACCGATGGGTTCGACTCCCATTCGCTTCCGCCATCTAGAAGAATTTTTTTCTACAATCCCAAAATGTTGATCTAAAATGCTCTCGAGGTGCTGAGAAATGGTGCCTTCCCGCAAAAGGAAACTCGCCTTCGATCCCCAAGCATTCCTCGCCAGGATTGGGCGAGGCAGAAAAATTGTTTCGGTTCAAAAGGGAGGCACAGTATTTTCCCAGGGCGACGCATGCGATGCCGTCTTTTACGTTCAGGCTGGCAGGGTCAAATTAACGGTAACTTCAAGCACTGGGAAGGAAGCGACCATCGGCATCCTCGGTACAGGCGATTTTTTTGGTGAAGACAGTCTCGTCGCACAGCATATCCGCATGGGGACTGCGACCGCTTTAGTCGACTGTACATTGATGCGAATTGAAAAGGCGGCAATGTTGAAGGTGCTTCACTCGGAACACGAGTTTTCCGACTTGTTCGTGGAACACCTGTTAGCTAAGAATTTTCGCTACCGCGAAGATTTGATCGATCAGCTTTTCAATTCCAGCGAGAAGCGATTAGCCCGCATCCTTCTGTTGTTCGCAGGCTTCGGCAAAGACGGTATACAGGAAAGAACCGAAATCCCAAAAATCAGCCAGGAAACTCTTGCCGAGATGGTGGGCACGACTCGGCCCAGGGTCAGTTCATTCATGAACAAATTCAGGAAAATGGGCTTCATCGATTACAACGGCGGCCTTAAGGTTCACAGCTCGCTCCTCACCGTAGTTCTTCACGAGTAATCGCCCTCCGGGTTCAAAAGCCCCCACGCGCGCAAATTTGACGGGTGTTCCGAATTGAACAGTTTTCCCTAGTCGTTTTGTGTACGCTAGCGTACAGTGCTTTCCGTCGAAGGATGCTCCCATGCCGCAACCGCTAAAACGGACAGGGACTCAACGAGCCAAGCCGCCCCGCGTGAATCAGCGGCGGAGTGGGCAACCTGCCCGCTCTATTCTCACAGACATAGAAGTTTCATCCCGAAGTGCGTGTCTTAAATGCGGTTCTACCTCAGACCTAAGAAGAATAGCGGCATTTCTTGTACTGGCCGGAGGTGGTGAGGCGCGGGAAATAGCGCTTCCTTTTTGTGAGAGATGTGTTTCCCTACCTTCCCAGATGAAGGCTGCAAGTTTGGTTTCCGAGATGGCTGCGATTCACTCTGACAATAGGCTGTATTGGAAACGCGGCGGGGCGGCCACGCGCGAAGCGAGAGCAGAATATCAACGGAGGCAGGATCGGTTGGGAGAAATCCGCGCCGCGCTATACCTTCCGTCATTTTTTAGTTCGCAATGCTGAATTCAATTCGCCGCTGTCGTCGATTTGATTTACCGCAGCAGCCGGCGCATCAAAAAATACTCATTCACCGGATGATCGTCATCTAATGCCGTAGCATGCCGGGACTTCGCCAGAATCTGTGCCAACGGAATTTCCTGATTCAGAATGACATCAAACTGCTCTTCCGCGGTGGTTCGCGGACCCCATTCCAGCAAATCGGCGACCGCGTCAGGAGGCAGGCGGTTTGCCAGTTGGCGGGCAGTTCTTTCGGGCAAAGGTGTAAGGCTGGCTAAAAAATGGGCGCCGGTTCCTTCGCAGCTTTTGAAAGCGCGTACGTAGGGAAATGATTCCATGAGCGCGCGCGCAATGGCGGTAAAAGTCTCTTCATCACCGCCGGGCATCCATTGTTGCAGGATTCCGCCGGCCCGTAGCCGCCGCTTCGCTACATCATAAAATTCCTTCGAGTACAGCAGGCTTGAGCCGGCAGCCTCCACCGGCGGCGGTGGATCGATGGTGATTACATCGTATTGCTCGGCCGACCGCTCCAGGAAGCGCCGCCCATCATCAATCACGACGCGCGAGCGCGGAGAAGCCAGAACCGTCTCGGCATCAGCGTGGAAGTAGGAGAACATTCTTGGAACGCTAGGCGTGAGCTCCACAGCGGTAGATTCAATGCCCCAGGAGAGCGCGGATCGATGAGTCGTGCCCAAGCCGAAACAGACAACTAATATCTTTCGTGGAGAGTTGGCGAATGCCAGCGGCAAGTGCGCCATAAACTTGGTGATGGGCGTCAGGCGAGACATTCCGAGGCCGTTGACCAGCAACATTTTGTTAGATTGCGTTCGGCCAATGGCAATCACGGTTGCGGTCGAATCTCGCAGAACGCGCCGGGTCGTGAATTGCCCCTCGAAGCTGCGGCATACAAACGCTAGTGCGCACGCAGAAATTGCAAGCATTATGGCTTGCCAGCGCCGGCGAAATTTTGTTGAAGAAGAGTTCTGCGCAAAGCCACTCGCCACGATCCATGGCGCGGCCAGAATTACAATCGTCCAGCGCTCGCTTACGTAAGGCAACAACAGGAAGCCGGCGACCAATGGGCCAACGATACATCCCAGCACGTTCGCAGCGTAGGCCGCCCCGGCAATCGCAGCATCGCCTCCGGATTCAAGATCCACCAGCATGGGGGTTGCGAAACCGGCCACTAGAGCCGGTAAAAATACACCCAGCGGAAGCCGCAGAAGCCGCGGAATCAAGAGCGTTGGGTCCGCGGCTACGATGGGCAGGAGACCCGCAGAGCCCAGCGCGAACCAAATCATGCCCGGAGAAACATTTAGAAACCCGCGGCGATAAAGCTTGCCACCAACAAATGTAGCTATGAGATAAATCCCGAGAATTCCGGCGAAGGCATAAATCACTGTACCCAGATACGGAGTGAAAATTCTCACCCACACCACTTCCATCGCCATGCTGCCCGCGCCAATGGAAAATAGAAACCATCGGATGGCTTTATTCGGGCGGGAGAGAGGTTTGCCGGGCTTGATGCCACGATTGCCCGCTGCAGCGTCATTTGATTGAAGTTTATGGAACTTGAAAACAATAGCCGCACAGGCCGCGATTCCAAGATTAAGCAGACCGCCAATACGTAAAGTTCGATGGAAGCCCAGCCCTTCGACAAGAAGCAGGGGAAGCGTTACCCCGACCATCGCTCCCAGAATATTCGCCAAGTAGAGGTAGCTGAATGATCGCTGCTGCTCCTTGCCTGCGCTCAATGCCGATATCGCGAAAGGAAACGTCGCGCCCATGCAGGCGCATGGCGGAATCAGAGAGAGCGCGAGCCACATTCCTGACAGGCAGGAAAATCGAAAAGAGGTCCAACCCGCATTGGCGCCAAGGCGCAGCAAAAGTTCGCGCCCCCCGCGCAACTCGTGCGGAACAAGGATCGAGAAAATCCCTATAGTCAGTTCCGTTAAAGCGTAGAGAAGAACTGGAGAAATCGACGCTCGGCCTTCGCGATCTCGCAGCCACCTGCCGGCGAGCCAGGAACCAAGGCCCAGTCCGGCCATAAAAACGGAAAGGAAAGTTGCAGTAAGAGTAGTCGTCACTCCAAACTGCGCCATCGCCAGCCTCATCCAAATCAGTTCATAGAGAAGGCTGCAAAAACCGGAGACGAAAAAGAAGCCATAAAACCAACGCATGAGGCCGCGATTATTCGTTGAGGTAAATGTTTCCGGCGCTTCAAAGGTCGCGGCTGGCATTTCCTCCATTATCGCCGTTGTCAGCTTAAGAAAGCTTATCTACCTCGGTGCGCGAGCAATGTGAGATTGATGAGCCGGCGGGCGTCGGCAAGAAGCAAGCTGCTGGTACCCTATATTGGTGCATGTCGGTCTACAATTCGGCCACGCGATTCTTCTGCTCGTAGCCGCCGCAATTGCCGGCGCTTTAAATGCCCTGGCCGGCGGCGGCAGTTTCATTTCCTTTCCCGCGCTGCTATTCACCCGGGTCCCTGCCGTTCTCGCGAACGCCACCAATACGGTTGCTCTATGGCCGGGACTGGCTGCCAGCGCCATCGCATACCTGAAACGGCTGACAGCTCCCTGGCGTGTGATGGTACCTTTGCTCGTGATGAGTGTCGCCGGAGGCTGGGCAGGAGCATTGCTTTTACTCAAGACTCCGCAGCATACCTTTTTGCGGCTGGTCCCCTGGCTGCTGCTTTCAGGCACTCTGTTATTCACTTTCGGAAATTCGCTTCGAACGTTTGCCGGGAAAACCTCCGTGGTTGACGATTTACGCGACATATCTTTCAAAGCCATCGTCATAAGTTCGTTTGTCGAATTGGTGGTTGGCGTCTATGGCGGATACTTCGGTGGTGGACTTGGATTCATCATCATGGCCATGCTCGCCGTGATGGGCATGCGCGACATTCATGCCATGGCCGCGATCCGGACGCTATTCGCTGTCGCCATCAATGCCGCTGCGGTAGTTACGTTTATTGTGGCGGGAGCAGTGTTGTGGCCGCAGGGTATCGTGATGATCGCAGGCTCCCTCGCGGGAGGATGGTTTGGCGCACGTTACGCGCAAAAAGCCGACCCACGAAAAGTACGCGGCCTCGTGATTGGCATCGGCCTCGCCATGAGCGTGTATTTCTTTATCACGATTCGTTAATGCCAATTGCTCCAAGTAGAATTTAGTTCTGCTTGTGTATATGATCTCGACCTTTTGTATTCGACCGGAGATGAGGATTTATGAGCGCTATCGAACAAACCACCGCTACTCCACTCGCCACCTTGCAGCCGCCTCGCCGTTTTTTATTCGGGCCCGGCCCCAGTATGGTTCACCCGCGAGTGTATGAGGCGCTGTCGAAGCCGATTGTTGGGCATCTCGATCCATACTTCATCCAGGTGATGGGAGATGTGCAACAGCTTCTGAAAACAACCTACGGAACAAGCGAGGGCGCAACCCTCGTAATCTCCGGTACCGGCAGCGCGGGTATGGAAGCGGCCGTGGCCAACTTTATAGAACCTGCGGACAAAGTTGCCATCTTTGCTAATGGATATTTTTCCGACCGGCTTACGGAAATGGCGAAGCGTCACGATGCAAACGTCGTGCGCTTCGAAAAGGGATGGGGTGAGGTCTTCTCGGATGAGGAAGCCGCGGAATTCATCCGCCGTGAGAAGCCAAAGGTTGTGGCTTACGTACACGCCGAAACCTCGACCGGTGCTCTGCAATCTGGCCGCGCGATCTGCGCGGCGGCGCATGAAGCCGGAGCTATCGTGATCGGGGATTGTGTTACTTCGCTCGGCGGAGTTCCGGTGGAATTCGACAAGACCGGAATCGACCTCGCCTATAGCTGCACGCAAAAAGGATTGAGCTGCCCGCCCGGGTTATCTCCCATGGCGATGTCGCAGAAGGCGATGGAGTTTCTGCGCGCCCGCACCACGCCCGTGCGCAGTTGGTATCTCGACCTCAAGCTGATCCACGATTACTCGACGGTCTCGCATCGCTATCACCACACCGCTCCAATCTCCATGTTCTATGCCTTGCGCGAAGCGCTGATGGTGATTGCCGAAGAGGGAATCGAAAACCGCTGGGAGCGGCATCGCCGTAGCAACCGGGCCTTTGTCGAAGGTATTGAGGCCATGGGCTTGCGCATGCACGTTCCCGCCGCTCATCGCATTGCGACGCTCAATACGGTGTGCGTGCCCGAAGGGGTTGACGAAGCAAAAGTGCGCCGGCGTCTGCTGGACGGTCCCGGGATTGAAATCGCTGGAGGTTTCGGACCTCTCGCCGGTAAAGTCTTCCGCATCGGCGTAATGGGCCCATTGGCGACTGAAGAGAACATCAAGTTTTTTCTGAACGAATTCAAAAAAGCTTTGACCGCCGAGGGCTATTCAGCGTAGGTTTTCATTCTCATTCGCGCTTCTCGCTCCGCTCTCCGGCAGTCAGAACCCGGAAAGCGAAAGCCGGGTTGGGGTGACTATGCCGGCAGGCTCTTGCCGCGAGTTTCAGCTCCGAACGGAATCAGTAGCAGTCCTACTGCAAATGCGATGGAAGTCATTGCGACTGGAGTTCCGAGCGACCCGAAATGGCGGACGCTCGCGCCCACCAGGAAAGTAATTCCCGCCCCGCCGAACCGCGCGAATGAAGTAGAAAACGCGAATGCGCTGGCGCGGCATTCGGTTGGATATTGCTCCGGCAGCCAGAGAGTGTAAACCGCAAAATTGGCCCCGCCAAGACCAAGAAAAAACAGGCAAACAAAAAACCATGGCAGAGCATTCGCTCCGAGATAGAAAACCTTGCCGAAGGTCAGCGCGACAAAAACCATCATGAGCGCAAAAAATAGGGCCAACGCCCCGCGACGGCCGAGCCGCTCTGCCAGCCATGGCATTGCCAGACAGCCCAGAATGGTGGCGAACGAAACCAGCATTACGCCCCAGGAAGCCAGTTGCGCAGCTTGAGTAGTGCTGTGGCCGCCCGCCTCCGCGACCGAAGTAATCGCCGCAGGCACATACACCGTCCCCGCCCACAGCCCGCAGATGGAAGCGAGCATGAATAAAGAATTCAGAATGGTTCGGCGGCGCCAGGCTGGTGAAAAAAGAGTTGCGAACGGCCGCCACACTGCCCACGATCGCACAACAATTTCTTTTTTCTTCCAGGTGGTTGGCTCGGTGACTCCGTTGCGCAGCCACGCGAGCAACAGCGCCGGTACTCCGCCTACGATAAACATGGCGCGCCAGCCATAGTGGCTACCCACTCCATAATTCGCCAGCGCGGCGAGAAATATGCCGACGTAATATCCCGTATGCATGAAACCCGCACCCATGCGTCGGCGATGCTCCGGCCACTCTTCGGCTACAAACGTCCCGCCCATGGCCCATTCTCCGCCAATCCCAATGCCGGCAAGCAGGCGCAAAACTGCCAGTTGCCACACGTTGGTCACGAATGCGCTCAGAAAAGTGAAGACCGAATACCACACGATGGTCAGCATCAGCGTGCGCACGCGGCCGAATTTATCGCCAATCGGTCCCCACAAAAACGCCAACCCCCAGCCGATCAGAAACAACGCAAACAGCAAGCCGCCGTACTGGCCAAGGTTAGCTTTTGTGGCAGGAATGCCCGAGCGTGGAAGCAATTCGCGCAGAGATGGCACTAGAACGAGCGCATAGACAAAGGAGTCCATACCGTCGAGCGCCCAACCACCCCAGGATGCCCAGAAGCCGCGAATCTGATTTCGCGTGAGAGAGGAAGAAACCGCAATGCCCGGCACCAAGCCAGAACTCGGATCGCTCGCTTGGTTCGGCGCGGAACGCGGCATGACAGTGCGGAACTATATCAAAAATCCAACCTTATTATAGGAAGTTCTTTTGACCTAGCTGCGTGAATACGTTCGCCGATTAATCTTGAGCCGTTACGGCTTCGCCGCCGAAAGCCGCTGTTCGAGAGCGTCCAGCTCAATGTGCAAACCTTCGGGAAGCCGGTCCCCGAACAGCGCAAAGTATTCTCGAATCTGCGGTACCTCTGCCTTCCATTCCTCTATGTCAACATTCAGCAACTCGGCCACACTGTTACTCGCCATCTTAAGGCCGCTGGTATCGAGATCCTCGAGCTCGGGGATCCGCCCAATCGGAGTGTCCTTGGCATGAACCTTGCCGTCGCAGCGCTCGAATATCCACTTCAGCACGCGGCTGTTCTCGCCGTATCCCGGCCACAAAAAATTGCCTTTCTTATCCTGGCGAAACCAGTTGACGTAGAAAATCTTCGGCAACTTTGCTGCGCTTGAGCGGGTTCCCATCTTGAGCCAGTGCGAAAAGTAATCGCCCATGTGGTAGCCGCAAAACGCCAGCATGGCCATGGGATCGTGCCGCAACTGTCCGACTTTGCCGGCAATGGCCGCCGTGGTTTCGCTGCTCACGGTCGCTCCGAGGAATGTTCCATGCTGCCAGTTGAATGCCTCGGTCACCAGAGGGACGATGCCGCCCCGTCGTCCGCCAAACAGAATGGCATCAATCGGTACACCTTTCGGATCTTCCCATTCAGGCGCAATCACCGGGCACTGGCTGGCCGCGGCGGTAAACCGCGCATTGGGATGCGCCGCTTTCCGTTCGGAATCCGGACTCCACGGGCGGCGCAGCCAGTCGATTAATTTCGCCGGTGGCGCGTCGGTCATTCCCTCCCACCAAACATCGCCATCGAGCGTCATCGCGCAATTGGTAAAGACGGAATCCCGCGTAATCGTGCGCATGGCATTGGCATTCGATTTCATGCTCGTGCCCGGCGCCACGCCAAAAAATCCGTACTCCGGATTGATGGCGTAAAGCCGCCCGTCCGCACCGAACTTCATCCACGCGATGTCATCGCCAATCGTCTCCACCTTCCAGCCGGGAATTGTCGGAATCAGCATCGACAGGTTAGTTTTGCCGCATGCGGAAGGAAACGCGCCGGTTATGTATTTCACTTGCCCGGATGGGCTGATGAGCTTCAGGATCAGCATGTGCTCGGCCATCCAGCCTTCATCGCGCGCCTGTACTGAAGCGATGCGCAACGCGTGGCACTTCTTCGCCAGCAAAGCATTGCCGCCGTAGCCCGAACCGAACGACCATATCTCCCGCGTATCGGGAAAATGACAAATGTATTTGTGCTCTTTATTGCAACTCCATGCCGCGTCCGGCTGATTGGCGGCCAGCGGCGCGCCCACCGAGTGCAGGCCGCGAACAAATTCGCCATCTTCGCCCAACTTCTCCAGCGCGTGCGTACCCACTCGCGACATGATGTGCATGCTGGCCACAACGTAGGCGGAGTCCGTAATCTCCACGCCAATTTTCGAAATCGGCGAGTGGATCGGCCCCAGGCTGTAAGGAACCACATACATGGTGCGGCCCGCCATCGATCCCTTGAATAATCCCGTCAGCTTCTCCTTCATCTTGGCGGGATCTTCCCAATTGTTGGTGGGACCGGCTTGCTGCTTGGTCTGCGAGCAGATGAAAGTCCGATCTTCCACCCTCGCCACATCCGCCGGATCGGAGCGAACTAGATAACTGTTCGGCCGCTTGGCTGGATCGAGCGGGATGGCTGTGCCGGTAAGGACCAGCAGCCGGAGCATTGCCTGATATTCTTCGCGCGATCCGTCACACCAGTGGATACGATCGGGCTGGCAGAGCTGCGCAACTTCTTCGACCCATCGTTCCAATTTGGCGTGCCGATGGTTACTCCCGGCAGCTTCGACTTCCAGAATCGTTGTGGCCATTCATCTCTCCATCATTCGAGCGGCATTCGACCCGATTCCGGCAAGGCACGCGAAATTGCGCCCATAATATCTGGCATCGATTTCGAATGCAGGCAAGACTCGGTATTTCGCAGGGGTTCAGGTCGCCAAATAAATTCCAGCTCCCAGCGATCAAGCGGCGCCTTGAGAAGCTGCCGCGCGGACAATTTCTGATCGACCAAATATAGCTTCATTATTCTCTCGCACTTGCAAGGTTTATGCCAGTTGAGGATCGAGATTCCAGCCGCTGGTTGTAAAACTGACATTTAGATATCGATCGAAACTTGAGCGGAGACGAAACCGGCGACCCATTTAGGCTGGCTGTCCTCTATCCTCTGGTGTAATATCGATAGACGCCGTAGGCCCAAATTGCATTCCACAATTTGCGGAAAGATGCCGGAGAGGTGGCAGAGTGGCCGAATGCGGCGGTTTGCTAAACCGTTGTACGGGCTAACACCTGTACCCAGGGTTCGAATCCCTGCCTCTCCGCCAGTTTCTTTCTAAGTTCAATCCAACAGAGAGAGTTGCAAGGCATCAGGCGAGTCATTACACGACCACTTTCGTGCCCGGAATGGGTTGTCTGGGTGTCACGTAGGTGTCATTTAAAGCCGTTTCGAGTTTCTGCATTGCGGCTTTGGCGTCTTGGCTTGCCGTCTTGGCTTGCCGTCTTGATGTAGCAGGCTTGTGCCTTCCTGATGGGTTTAGAATGAATACCATTTTCGATGTCAAAGGAACTCCTTGTTAGACGTCCGACGTGCGAATAGTAAATTGATCATACTGCTAGGCCTACTGCTGTTGGCCGGCACCGAATTTGTACTCAGGGGGCCTGTAAGAGCTGTTCGTTCGGCAACCCAGTTCAATGATTTTCTGTCTCCATACATACAAGCGAATGCGTGGAAGCTAGGACTGGATCCATACGGTCCTGAGAC
>Ga0224568_1000134_pt1 | contig 13048 bp, 13 predicted proteins | sample CLU5metagenome_FD_182727 | JGI IMG/M metagenome (GOLD analysis project Ga0224568, IMG submission 182727) | Spruce litter microbial communities from Bohemian Forest, Czech Republic - CLU5 | ecosystem: Environmental > Terrestrial > Plant litter > Unclassified | place: Czech Republic: South... | reverse complement strand
ATCGTCCAAGTCAGCGTACGCGCCGTAAACGGTCAGGCGACCGAGGCGGCACTGCGCGCCGTGGCGGACGCGTTCGGCGTCCCGCGCGGCGCGGTCACGCTGATCTCAGGGACGACGAGCCGGACCAAGATCATTGAGGTAGACGGCGCCGAACCTGCCTCGCTCGGCCGGCTGCTCAAATCGGCCAAATCTGACCACGGCGGGTAACGTCAAGGCATAGCAGAGAAGAAGTATGATCCGTGCTCGATCGATAGGCACTATTCCTTGCGCACTTCCCTGGTCATCATCGCCGCCGTCCTGATCGCATTCGTCTCTGGTGCTGCCGCCGTCGTGGCACGCGCCGCGCCCGTGGCGGTGAACTACGTCGCGCTCGGCGACTCGTACTCCTCCGGCCTCGGCGCCGGCAACGACATTTCGTCCAGTGGCAGCTGTGCACGCAGCAGCAGCGCCTACCCTCGGCTGTGGGCTGACGCCCACGCACACGCTTCGTTCACGTTCGCTGCCTGCTCCGGCGCGACGACGCAGGACGTGATCAGCAGCCAGCTTTCTGCGCTGTCTGCCCGCACGACACTGGTCAGCGTCACCGCCGGCGGTGACGACGCGGGCTTCTCCGCGGTGATGGAGACCTGCGTGCTCAGCTCGCAGCATGCCTGCCTCAGCGCCGTATCGGCCGCCGAGAAGTTCGTCGCTAACCAGCTGCCCGCCAGGCTGGACACGATGCTCACTGACATCGCCGACCGCGCGCCGGCGGCCACCATCATCGTGCTCGGTTATCCCGATCTGTACGACGTGTCCCATCCAGGCTTCTGCCTCGGGCTGACCGGCGCCGACCGGACCGTGCTCAATCAAGGCGCTGGCGACCTCGACGCCGCCCTCGCCAGGGCGGCCTCGGTCAATCACGATAAGTTCGCCGACGTGAGGGGACAGTTCGCTGGACACGAGATCTGCGACTCTGGGAGCTGGCTGCACTCGGTCGACATCTTCGCGATCAGCTCGTCTTACCACCCCACGGCAGCCGGGCAGCAGGACGGATACCTGCCGGTCTTCGAGCGCGCCGCAGGTTAGCTGCCGGGTTCGCCGGCGTGTCTCGGCCCAGGGTAACCAGGTGCCTTCGTTTCACCGGCGTACCCCGTGACTTCGCGATGGCTCCCGGTCCAGGTGCGCATACAACGGCAACCAGATCGGCGGTAACGGCGTCATTAGGGTGACGGACGTCAAGGAGGCAGCGATGCGGTCATGGCTGGGTGTTGTGGCGATGGCGACAGTTGTGGTGGCCGGCGCCGGCCTAGCGGTCACGAGCGGCGCCGCAGCCGCCATCCCCAGCACGCAGGCCAAGACGGTCGCGAGTCAGCGAGCCAGGATAGCCGTCAGCCCGCGAGCCAAGGCCAGCGCCCTGGCCAGCCGGCTCGTCGCAGAGATGAAATTCCCGGCCGGCACCAAACCCGCGGTGCTGCGCAGCATACCGGCGGCGCTGCGCGACGACGGCCCGGCTGGCCCGCACTGGGCGCGGGCAGAACGCGTCCTGCTGGCGCCGGACAAGCCCGCCGCGGTGTGGGCGGTGCTGCTGGCGCACAAGCCGTTCAGCTCACCGGGCAGCATGGGCACGGCCGGCAGTAACGGGCCGGAGGGCACCAACGCCCTGCTTGCCGCGCCGGAGGCCGGGATCGCGGCGGCGCAGGCTGCCGTATGGCTGGAGCCGTGGCACAACGGCACGCTTATCGCCGCCTACGGCTACGCTACCTGGCTGCCGGTGCGCACCGCCGCTGAGCACCTGAACCCCGCCAGCTTCGGCTCGGTTACCGTCATCGCCAGCACGGTCATTCCCCGGTCGGGCACGGTCAAGCGCACGTTCGCCTCATCAGCGGTCATCGCCAAGATCACCAAATTCCTCAATTCCCGGCCGACGGCGCCCGAACTGGCCATCCCCTGCCCGATGCTAGCGACGACCTATCAGGCCGCATTCGCGCCCAAGGCTAACGGCCAATCGTGGGTGACCGTTTCTGCCAGTGGCTGCCTGACCGATCAGGTCACGGTGCACGGCGTGGTCCAGCCGATGCTCTGGGACACCTCAGGCGGCCTGGCTAAACTCCTGGCCACCTTGCTCCGATAACATCCCAGGCGTGGCCGAAGACAGCTTCTATGTCCCGCTAGGGCAAGACCGGTGGCTCGCGACCAAGCACACCACCGGCCCGTGGGATGGCTCCGCGCAGCATGGCGGGCCGCCCAGCGCACTGCTCGGTTACGCGATTGCCCGGTGCGAACCGCGGCCGGACATGATCGTGGCCAGGTTCACCACGGAGATCCTCGGCGCGGTACCGGTTGGCGAGCTCACCGTGCGGGCCAGGGTGACACGGCCGGGCCGCAGCGTCGAGCTGGTGGAGGCAGCGGCAGCGGCCAACGGCCGGGACGTGCTCCGCGCGACCGCCTGGCGGGTGCTGCGCACGACAAGCGAGTCGATCCCCGCCGCGCAGCCGGAGCCACCCCCGCTACCGGCGCAAGAGACCCTGATGGCAAGAAGCGGCTGGGTAGACGGGTACCTGTCCGCCATCGAGTGGCGGATGAGCCGGGGTACGTTCGGCGAACCAGGCCCGGCCACCGCGTGGACCCGGATGCGCTACCCGCTCGTAGCCGACCAGGAGCCGAGCCCGCTGGAGCGGGTGCTTATCGTGGCTGACAGCGGGAACGGGCTGTCCGGGGAGCTGGACATCGCCAGCTGGTATTTCATTAACCCGGAGCTCACCGTACACCTGCACCGGGAGGCGGCCGGCGACTGGATCCTGGTCCAGGCCCAGACCACCATCTCGGCCGGCGGCGCGGGCCTGGCCACGACGACGCTGTCCGACCGGCAGGGACCAGTCGGCGCGGGCGCTCAGTCCTTGCTGATCAGGGCTCGCTGATCGGGGCTCGCTGAATCCGGCTAGTAGCGCGCCGCCGCCTGGCCGGGGTCACCATGACACTGCGGCCGGACACCCGCTAAACTCGCCCTCTTGTGAGCGATGTTCAGCAGATCCTGGTTACCGGCGGAGCCGGTTTTGTCGGTGCGACGCTTGTCCGGCGGCTGGCCGCAAGCGGATATCAGGTGCGGGTTCTCGACAACCTGTCTACCGGCGATGAGGCCCACCTGGACGGCGTGGACGCCGAGCTAGTCAAAGGCGACATCCGGGACACCGAAGCGCTCGACGACGCGTTCGGCGGCATGGACGCAGTCATTCACCTCGCCGCCGCGGGGTCGGTAGTCGGTTCGGTGGCCGACCCGGTCGTGAACTTCGAGGCCAACGTACTTGGCACGTTCCGGGTGCTCGACGCGGCGCGTCGGGCCGGGGTGGAGCGAGCCGTGCTGGCCTCTACCGGTGGTGCGCTCATCGGCGACGCCACTCCCCCGGTCAACGAGCAGTCGCTGCCCAAACCGCTGTCACCCTACGGCGCGTCTAAGCTCGCCGGCGAGGGATACGCGCACGCGTTCGCCAAGACGTACGGATTGCCGACGGTAGCGGTCCGCTTCGGCAACGTGTACGGCCCGTGGTGCGCTCGCAAGCGCGGCGTACTCAACGTCTACTTCGAGTCGCTGCACAACGGGACTCCGCTGACCATTTACGGCGACGGCACCGCGTCTCGCGACTACGTGCACGTATCGGACATCGCCCAGGCCCTGCAGCTGGCACTGGAGCGGGACGTGCCGGGCGGAACCGTGGTACACGCGGCGTCCGGGGTGGAAACCACGCTGACCGAACTGGCCGACTTGTGCCGTCAGGCGGCTGGCCTGCCGGAGCACCCGATCAGGTTCGCGCCGGCCAGGCCCGGCGAGGTCGGCCGGAACTTCGCCTCCTATGACCTGGCCAGGGAACTGCTCGGCTTCGAGCCGAAGGTGCGCCGTGAGGACGGCATCCCCGAGCTCTGGCGCTGGTTCGGGGCCGAAGTCTTCGCCGACTGACCGGCACGCCACGTGCCCGGCACGCACGCCTGGCAGCGCTACCGGCCCTAGCGCCCGGCGTTGATGGCGTCCATGACCTGGCGCACGATCAGAGCGGGCCGCTGCACGGCGGAATCGACGACTAGGTGGGGTTCGGTCCACGGCTCCCAGCGCTCACGCATCCGCTGGACATGCTCCCAGGACACGGTGGCAGGCCACCCCGGTATGCCACGTACGCGCCCTTGCACCCGCGAACGCTGCACCTCACGGTCAGAGCACAGGCATTCCACGCCGACGAATGCCGCGCCGAGCCGCTCGGCGATCTCGCGCAGCCGCCGCCGTTCCTCGGCACGGAGCAGGGCGCCATCCAAAATGGCGTCCATCCCTAGCTGCAGCTGCCGGGCCAGGGCGGCTGCCAGCACCAGCTCGGACAGCGGTTCAAGGTTGTCCTGCCGTAGCGCACCGAACGGGACTAGCGCGCCCAGCTCCCAGTCCGCCGAGAATACCGGTGCCCGCAGTTCGCGTCCGAGCGCTTCGGCCAGTGTCGATTTGCCGGTGCCCGGCACCCCGCCCAGGACCACCGCGCACGGCCGCGACGCCCCGTCCGGCCTGGGCGCCGGACGCAGCTTCAGGTACTCGCCGAACGCCTGCTCGCACTTGAGCCAGTGGAAATCCGCCCGGGCCGCCGCCAGCGACGCACCGGCCTCCGCATCGCCGGCACCCAGCACGCGTTGCATGCCCAGGAGCAGGTGCTCGCAGCGGATGTAATAGCTGCCAAGGTGATCGGCCTCGCGGTCCGCCGCCGCCAGCAGCACGCCAGTGTCCACTGGCGCCGCGGGGCTATCTGCCCAGGACGCGAACCGGGCGGCCAGACCCGCCGTGACTCCCGCCACCTGATCGGCCAGCGCGGCCACCAGCTCTGCCGGCGACCAGGCCGGCACCATGCCGAGGACCTGCTCGGCGGCTGGATGCAGCGGGTGCTCACTCATCTGCTGGCTCCCGTCCCATCAGGGCGCTGAGTTCTTGCCGTATCCGCGCCGACCTCAGGACCTGATCGGCTACCTGATCCACATCCGCTCCGCAGGCCCGGTCGTCGTCCAGGTGCGGGACAGTACCGCGGACCGCGCCGTGCAGTAGCTCCGGTCCCCGGCCAAGGACGGGCGGGGCGGCCAGGTCTACCGCCTGCGCGGCGACCACGGCCTCGATGGCCAGCAGCTGGAGCAGCCGGGTAAGCATGCTCAGCAGCCGCCGGGCGCCAAGCGAGGCGTTGGTCGAGTCGTCCTCGACGACGTCCGCGCCGTAGCGCGGATCGGTGCACACCGGGGCGGAGGCAAAGCGGATCTCGGCGACCAGAGCCTGCGCGGTCTTGCCCAGCGGCGCGAATCCCGAGCGCTCGGCCCCGTATCCGGTGAGGTTGGCGGGCAATCCGCTGACGGCCGGGTTGAGCAGCCGCTGCATCCGCTGCGCCGAGATCGCGGCGGTCTGGGTCAGGGCCAGCGCCACGGTGTCGAAAGCAAGCGCCAGCGCCGGGGTGTGGAAGTTGCCCGAGGACAGGATCTCGCTGGGGTCGGCCAGCACCACCGGATTGTCACCGCTGCCGTTGAGTTCGGGTGCCAGTGCGGCGGTGGCGAAATCGAGGGCGGCGTGCAGTGAGCCGTGCACCTGGGCGGCGCAGCGCAAGCTGATCGGATCCTGGACGCGCCGGGCATGTCCGGGCACGGTCAGTTCGCCGCCCGCGAGCAGCGCGAGCAGTTCGCGCCCGGCCAGCGACTGCCCGGGGGCCGGACGCAACCGCAGCACCCGCGGGTCCAGCGGGCTGGTGTTGGCGCGGAAGCCCTCGAAGGTGAGCGCCGTGACCGCCTGGGCCAGCATCAGCACGGCCGCCGCCTCGTGCAGGGCGAGCGCACCGCAGCCGGCCGCCAGCGGGCTCGCGCTGCACAGCACGTGCCCGTCTTTGGGACCGAGCCGGGCCGGGCTCAGGCCGCCCGCACGTAGCGCCGCCGCCCCGTCCAGCACCTGCCCGGCTACCTCAGCCCTGCCTTCGCCGATGACGACCTGGCCGACGTGGGCCATCTGGCACAGGTCCGCGGCGCCGATCGAGCCGACTTCGGGGATCACCGGGTGCACCCGGGCGTTGAGCAGGTCGACCAGGAGCCGCGCCACCGCGGGGCTCACCCCGCTGCCGCCGCCCGCGATGCCGTTGATCCGGGCCAGCATGGCGGCGCGGACGACCGGGACCGGCAGCGGGTCGCCGACCGCGTTGGCCCGGCCGCGGATGGTGCGCACGCTGAACTGCGCGAGTTCCTCGCGCGGCAGGGCGTAGGACGACCGGCTGCCCAGTCCCGTCGTCATGCCGTAGGCAGGCACCTGGCGGTCGATGCTGTCCTCGACGACGGCACGTTCGCGCACCAGCCGGGGAATTACCTCAGCCGCCAGCACCGCCTGCGCGCCGTCCAAGGCGACCGCGGCCACATCAGCGGCGGTCAGCCTCTGCCCGTCCAGCACCACCGCGCGGGCCGTCATGCGAACCGCAGCCGCTGGCCGATGCCGCGCTGGCCGGCCTTGCCGAGCATCGCTGCCCCCAGCGCGATGTCGGACAGGGAAAGCCCGCGATGCCAGAACAAGATGGTTTCTTCTGGTCGCTCCCGGCCCGGCTTGGTGCCGACGACGATCTCGCACAGTTCGCCGTACAACCTCTGCTCGCTGAGCCGGCCCGATTCGACGTGCTGGCGCAGGGCACCTAGCGGACCGGATCTGCACTGGCCCCAGTCGTCTACCACGATCTTGTCCATGATGTCGGTGAGCGAGAGTTCGACCGCGCTCATCGTCCCGTACGGCACCACCAGCGCGCCGGGCGCGATCCACTCCGTCTTCAGCAGCGGCTCTGGCCGGTCCAGCCGGGACGCCTCCACCACGATGTCCGCGCCCGCAACGCAGGACCGCCAGTCTTCGGTCACGATGACCGGCTTGCCGAGATCGTGTTCCAGCCGGTGCGCGAACGCCTCCCGGCTCTGCGGGCGGCGCGAGTGCACCCGGATCTCGGCGAAATCGAAGATCCGGTCCAGCAGCCGGACGTTCCAGTAGGACGTGCCGCGGGCGCCGATGTGCCCGAGCACCCTGGCGTCGGGGCGAGCCAGCTGGCGGGCGCCGAGAGCGGTGACGGCCACGGTGCGCATCTCGGTGATAGCGGTGGCGTCCAGGATTGCGACCGGCATGCCGGTGCGCGGGTCGAAGAGGTTGAGCAACGCCATCTCCGATGGCAGCCCCGCCTCGTAGTTGCCGGCGAAGTCGCCGACGGTCTTCACTCCGGCCAGCCCGAGCGGGGCGATGTAGCCGCGCAGGATATTGAAATGACCGCGGAACGACGGGTCCGGCATCAGGTGCACGCGCGGCTCGATGACGGTCTGGCCGAGCCCTTGGGCGCGCAGCCCGTCCTCGACAGCCGCGAGCACCTCCTGGTCATCGAGCGCTAGCTCGTCGATGTCCTGGCCGTTGAGGTAGGTGAGCCACACCTCGTTCACGCTGTTCTCCCGGGTCGCAGGGGTACCTCCTGGCGATGCCGAACCTGGGACCACGTTATTCCGGTGCGGCCGGCCACCGCCCGGCGGCCTCACTCGTCCGCCTTCTGCGCGGTCGAGGATTCCCGTGCAACCTGGAGCCGGCCCGCGGCGTCATTACCAGGAGACGGGGTATTGACAAGTAGCTAAGGAGAGGTTATGAGGTTTCGCAGTGTAATTGCCGGGGCGTTCCTATGCCTGGCCGCGACGGGGTGCGGCACCATGAGCGCGTCGGCTAGCCAGGCACCGGCCAGCATTGGGTCCGCTTACATCGCGCATGTACCTGACGGTCCGCCAGCGACGGTCTCGGCAGCTGTGCCGGTGCTGTTCGATTGCCTGAGCCATCCGGTGGTCAAGCCGGGCACCTACACCCTCACCTGTGCCGACGCCGGCAGCGTGCTGGCCGGCTTGTCCTGGACCCGGTGGACGTCGCAGCAGGCCGTGGCAACTGGGGTGCACGAGCTGAACAACTGCACGCCTAACTGCGCCGAAGGCAAGTTCGTCCGCTACCCGGCCACCATCACCTTCTGGCGTCCGGAGCCGCTGGCCGGGCATGCTGGCGAGAGGTTCTTCAGCCGGGTCACCGTGCGCTACACCAGCTCGCACCGGCCGCCGATGTACCTGAACTACAACACCCTGGTGAAGAACCCGGCGCAGTGGAGCGAGGTGCTCGGCAGCTGACCGCGCTGGCTGGGCGAGGGGCCGGTGCGGGACCGACCCCTGCGCCAGGTGCGGGCGCTGAACCGGTCAGGAATGAAGAAGCGCAGGTCACGGAACCGCAACTAGAGTGGCTGGCAGTACGAGTCAAGGTTCACCGACGATTAGGAGCCACCATGACCAGCTCTGCCACCCAGGGCGTCAAGACCATCCTGCATCCCGTGTCCGACCTGGAGAAGGCCAAGCCGGTCTATGCCGCGCTGCTCGGCATGGAGCCGGCCTCTGATGCGCCCTACTATGTCGGCTTCGAGGCTGAGGGCCAGCAGATCGGCCTGGTGCCGAACAGCGACATGACCTCACCCGTGGCTTACTGGCATGTGCCGGACATCGAGGCGAAACTGGCCGAGGTGACCGCCGCCGGTGCCGCGGTCAAGGAGTCACCGCACGATGTCGGGGGCGGCCGCCTGGTAGCCTCCTTCACCGACCCCGATGGCAACGTCCTCGGCCTGATCCAGGACCCGGCCTGAGCTGGCACCAGCAGGCTCGCTCGCAGCCCTGAGTACCGGATGGAGACGTGATGACCGGCAGCAAGCCCGCCAGCTCGCGGGGTGCCGACGTGATCCGCGTGCTCGGCGCGCGTGAGAACAACCTCAAGGACGTCAGCGTCGAGATACCGAAGCGCCAGCTGACCGTCTTCACCGGTGTCTCCGGCTCAGGCAAGAGCTCGCTGGTCTTCGACACGATCGCCGCGGAGTCACAGCGGCTGATCAACGAGACCTATAGCGCCTTCATTCAGGGCTTCATGCCAACACTGGCCCGCCCTGAGGTGGACGTGCTGGAGGGGCTGACCACTGCGATCATCGTCGACCAGCAGCGGATGGGGGCCGGCACCCGGTCCACGGTGGGCACGGCCACCGACGCCAACGCCATGCTTCGCATCTTGTTCAGCCGGCTCGCCAAGCCGCACATCGGCTCACCGAAGGCGTTCTCGTTCAACGTCGCCTCGATCAGCGGCGCGGGCGCGGTTTCCTTCGAGCGCGGCGGCAAGACCGTTAAGGAGCGGCGCAGCTTCAAGATCGCCGGCGGCATGTGCTCGCGTTGCGAAGGCCGGGGTTCGGTCTCAGATATCGACCTCGCCCAGCTCTTCGACGACTCCAAGTCGCTGCGCGAGGGCGCGATCACGGTCCCCGGCTACACCGGCGGCGGCTGGAATTCCCGGCTCTACCTAGAGTCGGGTCTGGTCGACCCGGACAAGGCGATCGCCAAGTACACCAAGAAGGAACGGCACGACTTCCTGGAGCACGAGCCGGTCCGGATGAAGATCGCGGGCATCAACATGACCTACGAGGGGCTGATCCCGCGGATCCAGCGGTCGATGCTGACCAAGGACAAGGAGGGAATGCAGCCGCACATCCGCGCCTTCGTGGATCGCGCGGTCACGTTCACCACCTGCCCGGACTGCGCTGGCACCCGGCTCAACCAGGAGGCCAGGTCAGCGCGGATCGACGGGATCAGCATCGCGGACGCGTGCGCGATGCAGATCAGCGACCTGGCCGCCTGGGCCGACGGCCGCGACGAGCCGTCGGTGGCGCCGCTGCTGACCGCGCTGCGGCACACCCTGGACTCGTTCGCGCGGATCGGGCTCGGTTACCTGTCGCTGGACCGGCCGTCGGGCACCCTGTCGGGCGGCGAGGCGCAGCGGGTCAAGATGATCCGCCAGCTCGGCTCCTCGCTCACCGATGTCACCTATGTCTTCGATGAGCCGACAGCCGGGCTGCACCCGCACGACATCCAGCGAATGAACGAACTGCTGCTGCAACTGCGGGACAAAGGCAACACGGTGCTCGTCGTCGAGCATAAGCCGGAGATGATCGAGATCGCCGACCACGTCGTCGACCTCGGCCCCGGTGCGGGCACAGCGGGCGGCACCGTCTGCTTCGAGGGCACCGTCAAGGGCCTGCGGGCGAGCGACACCATCACCGGCCACCACCTCGACGACCGCGCGGCACTGAAGAATCCGGTCCGCACTGCCGCCCGCGCGCTGCAGGTGCGCGGCGCGAGCCTGAACAACCTGCGCGATGTCGATGTCGATATTCCGCTCGGCGTGCTGGTCGTCGTCACCGGCGTGGCGGGCTCAGGCAAGAGTTCGCTGATCCGCGGGTCGGTGGCCGGTCAGGACGGGGTGGTGCTGGTCGACCAGGCCACGATCCGCGGTTCGCGGCGGAGCAATCCGGCCACCTACACCGGGCTGCTCGACCCGATCCGTGCCGCGTTCGCCAAGGCCAACGGGGTCAAGCCGGCCCTGTTCAGCGCCAATTCCGAAGGTGCCTGCCCCGCCTGCAACGGCGCCGGCGTCATCTATACCGACCTGGCCACCATGGCGAGCGTCGCGGTTACCTGCGAGGAGTGCGAGGGAAAGCGGTTCCAGGCGTCGGTACTGGATTACCGCCTGGGCGGCGCCGACATCAGCGAGGTACTCGCGATGCCGGTGCTGCAGGCACGGGAGTTCTTCGCTGCCGGTGACGCGCGCAGCCCTGCCGCGCACACCATCCTCGGCCGCCTGGCCGACGTCGGGCTCGGCTATCTCACCCTCGGCCAGCCGCTGACCACCTTGTCCGGCGGCGAGCGGCAGCGGCTCAAACTGGCCACCCAGATGGCTGAGAAGGGCGACGTCTACGTGCTCGACGAGCCGACCAGCGGCCTGCATCTTGCCGATGTGGAGCAGTTGCTCGACCTGCTGGACCAGCTGGTCGACTCGGGCAAGTCGGTCATCGTCATCGAGCATCACCAGGCGGTCATGGCCCATGCCGACTGGATCATCGACCTCGGCCCTGGCGCGGGCCACGACGGTGGCCTGGTTGTCTTCGCGGGCACTCCTGCTGACCTGGTCGCCGCCCGGTCCACCCTGACCGCGGAGCATCTCGCCGCCTACGTCGGGCAGCAGCGGCCGTCCCGGTAGAATCCGCTGGTGCCTGCCGATTTCGCCGCCAAGCCCACGCTGACCGGACAGAACACGCTGTTGCGGCCGTTCACCGGTGACGACGTGCCTGCCATCCTCGCCGCGATCCAGGACCCGGATGTAGCCAGGCTCACCGGCAGCGCGCACGACGATACCGCTACGGCCCCGATGCGCCCAGAAGATCTGGACAAGGCGCGCGGCTGGTACGCCACCCGCAATCAGCAGGATGACCGGCTGGATCTCGCGGTGGTTGACCGTGCCAGCGGCCGGTGCGTGGGTGAGGCCGTGCTGAACGAGTGGGACCAGGCCAACCAGAGCTGCAATTTCCGCATCCTGCTCGGTCCGGCTGGCCAGGGCCGCGGGCTGGGTACTGAAGCCACCCGGCTGATCGTCGGCCATGGCTTCGAACACGTGCGGCTGCACCGGATCTCGCTGGAGGTTTATGCCTTCAATCCACGTGCCAGGCGCGTCTATGAGAAGGCGGGGTTCCGCGCCGAGGGCGTGCTGCGCGAATCGCTGCGCTACGGCGACCGGTGGGTGGACGCGACCGTGATGTCGATCTTGGCCGCCGAATGGGCTGCGCACCGCGGTTGCCCGGACACCGTCTAGCTGAGCACGGCCACGCCTGACACAGTGGCCTATCGCCAGGAGAATCGGCAATATAGAAGACGTTTTCCCGTGACCGGCCCGGTATCCTTGATCATTCTCACTTAGGAGCCGTCACATGCCTCATATCGACCTGGGTAACGACGGGCCCGGCATCCGGTCCTTGTTCTTGTACCGGCCAGAGACAGCCCAGCCGCTATGCCTGCTGGCAGAGGTGCTGCTGCGCGGTCCGAGCACGCTGACTCCCGGGGAGCGGGAGCTGATAGCTACCTACGTGTCGTCGCGCAACGAGTGCGGCTACTGCACCGCTGCGCACGCGGCAACCGCCGCGGCCCAGCTGCCGCAGGGCATGACACTGGTCGAGCAGGTCTGCGCCGATGGCCCCGAAGCCGCCCAGGTCACGCCGAAGCTCGCGGCGTTGCTGCGGATCGCCGGCGCGGTGCAGCAGAGCGGGAAGGCGGTACGCGCGGAGGATATCCAGGCCGCGCGCGACCAGGGCGCGACCGACCTGGAGATCCACGACACGGTGCTCATCGCCGCCGCGTTCGCCATGTTCAACCGCTACGTGGACGGGCTCGGCACCACGCTGCGGGCAGACCCGGCCGGCTATGCGGCGGCCTCGCAGGCCCTTGTGCGAGACGGGTACCTGGGCATACTGGCCCAGCCCGCGGGGCGGTGATGCGGTCCGCTCAGCTGCCAGGCGGCGCGGTCCAGCGCAGCTTGTACTCCTGGCCGGTCTCGCCGACCTGGCGAAATCCCAGCCGCTGGTAGAGCTTGTGCGCCTGCGGGTTGTCTTTCTCGACCTCGAGCTCTAGCGGCAGGCCTGCCGCGGCTGCCTGCGCCTTGAGCTCGGTGATGAGGGCGGTGCCGATGCCACGGCGCTGGAAGCCGGGTAGCAGCTGAATGCCGCACAGCTCGATGTGGTCGGTGCCGCGCACGATCCGCAGCCGGCCTGCCTGCTCGTCTTCCACCTCGATCACGCTGGTCACGCTGCCGGCGATCTCACCCTGGATTTGCTTGATCGTCCACTGGACGAAGCTCTCCCGCCATTGCCGTTCGTCAAAGCCGTCCTGTACGCGGCCCTGCGCCCGGGTGGCCTCGATGACAGCATCCGCGAGGAATCCGGCGTCTTGCGCCGTGGCAGGCCTGAGCCGGTAACTGGGCACACGGGCATGCTCTCACCGCCGGCCCGCGCCAGGCTCCTCAATTTTCTCCGGCTGGTGTCCATCCGGGCGGGCGGTCCGGGCCGTACCTGGCATCAAGCCAGCGCGCTACCCGCCGGCCGGCGTCCTGCATCGGCCGTTCCACCAGCAGGTACGTCAGCGAGCAGATCGCGACCAGCACGACCAGGAAGACCGC
>Ga0224568_1000133_pt1 | contig 13069 bp, 16 predicted proteins | sample CLU5metagenome_FD_182727 | JGI IMG/M metagenome (GOLD analysis project Ga0224568, IMG submission 182727) | Spruce litter microbial communities from Bohemian Forest, Czech Republic - CLU5 | ecosystem: Environmental > Terrestrial > Plant litter > Unclassified | place: Czech Republic: South... | reverse complement strand
GCAGAAGCGAAGAAGCAGTTCTTCCTCATTGACGCCTTATCGGCGCGTCGACTGTATACATTGGCGCGTGATACGCACTGTGCGGAAAACGAGCGGTTCATCCTGTTAATCTTGCCGATGGTCAGACCTAATTGACCTGAATCCTGAGGGGGAGAAATGGGAAAAATACGTACATTTGCCGCTGGCGCGCTTGCGGTGTCAGCCATGGCGCTCGGCCTCACGGCGGCCTCTGGTACGGCAGCGCAGGCCGCGACCTACCGGATGCAGATTTATGAAATCTGGTACAACTCGCCAGGCCCGGATTACGGCGATAACGCAAGCCTGAACCACGAGTGGGTTGAGCTGCATAACACGTCCTCGGCCAGTATCAGCCTGGCCAACTGGACGCTCAGCGATGCGGCCGGGCACCAATTCGTGTTCGGTTCGTATACGATCAAGCCGCACGGATATGTGACCATCCACACCGGCTCCGGCACCGACACTAAGACCGACGTGTACTGGGACCATTCCTGGTACATCTGGAACAACACCGGAGACACGGCGATCCTGCAGAACCAAAACGACAGCACCATCGATTCGTGTACCTATGACGGCACCAGCCAAGGCTACGTTTTCTGCTGACGGATCTGCTCGGTTGCCACTATAGGCGCCGTCACTCAAGCGCCCAACCTCGCTGGCAGTGGCCCGGGCGGCCACCAGCGCGAGACAAGGCTGGTACATCGACCAGCTGAGTTCTCCGCTGAGGTTGGACACCCGCTGCCGCGCCGTGCGACTTCTCTTACCGTTACACCCGGCACATTCCATCCGGCCGGAAGCGCCTGGAAACCATGGCGGGGTGTCCAATCGCCCCGGGCGTGTTCGTCGAGTAGGTGAGGGGCAGCCGCCGGGGCTGCCCGTGTGCTGAGGAGCATGGCATGGCGCTGTACCTGATCGCTTTTAACGATGAGTGGGTGCCCGACCTGACGGTGCAGGAATTGCGCGAGCGGGGCACGGCCCGCCGGGCATTGATCGAGGAGATGACAGCGGCGGGTGTCTTCGTCTTCAGTGATGGTGGTCTGGACGCGTCGACCGCCATCTGCAGCGTCGAAACGGACGGCGGTACACCGGTGTTCACCGATGGGCCGTTTGCTGAGACCAAGGAGCACCTCGGTGGTTTCGCTGTCGTCGATGTGCCTGGCGATGCCGAGGCGCGGTACTGGGCCGGCCGGATCGCGGTCACGGTCGGCTGGCCGATGGAGGTGCACCGCTTCCCGCATTCGCGCTGAGCGGCTGACGGCAGCGCTGGTCGACCAGATCTATTACGGGCCGGCCGGCGGGGTGAAGACGTCGTGCGTACCGATGCGTCGCCAGATGACATGCGGCTGGCCGGGCGCGCGTTCGGCTCCGTAGCTGAAGGTGGCGCGGCCATCACCGTCCCAGGTCATCTCGAACACGTTCGGGTGGGACTTGACGCCTTTAACGCGCAGACCCGGCCGGAACGGCCGGTCCGGGGCTGTCAGGTCCGGCGCGAAGACTTCCTTGACCACCTTGCGGAATGTGTCCTGCTGCTGAGGCGTCAGGCCCTTCCAGTCCTTCCCGAAACGCGGCAGCGTTTCGGACGTCGGCATCAGGCGTCCGTGGCCAGCGCGTCCAGGTGCGCGAACATTTCGTCGGCCGACTCGTGCGCCGTTCCCCTCCCGGCCGCGATCTCCTCGTCCGCCTCGCGTTCCCCGGCCAGCCACTGCGGGGTAAAGAACCAGGCCTGACCGGTCGGGATGGACACGTAGCCGCGTACGGTGATCGTCCCGTTGTCATGGACGGCGAATTCCACTTCGTCTCCCTCGCCGATATGCAGCGCGCGCCTGATCTCCTCGGGCAGGGTCAGCTGCGCCTTGGGACGCACCTTCACGCGGGCGCTGATGACGGGCTCCGGCTCGATCTTGGCGGCAGGCACACCCATGACAACCCGTTCTTTTAATCCGGTTTTCCGACAATCCAGCTCTATCATCCGGCAGGGATGGCGAGGTGCCTTAAGGGCAGGGGTCTGGCTGGGCCGGGTTTGGTCCGTTCGACGGCGGTGAGGATCTTCTCGCAGATCCGGCCGAAGGTGGCGGTCTCCGCCTCGGTCAGCTGATCGAATACCAGCTCGCGGACCGCCGCCACGTGCGCGGGGGCGGCGGACTCGATGGCGGTGCGGCCGGCTGGCGTCAGGGTTACGTACGCGCCGCGGCCGTCTTCGCTGGGGCAGCCTTCGCGCTGCACCAGGCCGCGGCGTTCCATCCGGGTGAGCTGATGGGAGAGCCGGCTCTGCTCCCACTGCATGTCCTCGCGCAGCTGGAACGGCCGCAGCCGCCCGCTAGCTGCCTCGCTGAGATGGACCAGAACTTCGTACTCGGCGATGGACAGCCCGGCACCTGCCTGCAGGTCGCGATTCAGCTGGGCAGGCAGCAGGCGGTCGAGGCGCAGGTAGTTGCGCCATACTCGCTGCTGATCCGCCGAGAGCCACATGCAAATAAGGATACCCTCGGTTGAGGAATGGATGACGTGTCATGTAGGTTGTAGGCGAACGAGACTTACATGACACGTCATTCGGACTGGATGGCGGCGGGAGACCCTGGAGCTAGCGATGACGACGGAAACCACCAGCAGCGCGACCGGCAGCGCGCTGACCGCTCTTACCGGCACCTACACCATCGACCCGGCGCACAGCCGGATCGGCTTCATGGCCAGGCACGCCATGGTGACCAAGGTACGCGGCGCGTTCAACGAGTTCACCGGCACCATCGTCCTGGACGGCGCCAACCCGGCCGGCTCCTCGGCCACGGTGACGATCAAGGCGGCGAGCATCGACACCAGGAACGCGCAGCGGGATGGTCACATCCTCGGCAACGACTTCCTGGCCATCGAGGAGCACCCGGAGATTACCTTCGTGTCCACCGGCGCCAAGCAGGCTGGCGACACCGACTTCGAGCTCACCGGCGACCTGAGCATCAGGGGCGTCACCAACTCGATCACGATCCCGTTCAGCTACGAGGGCTCCGCCACCGACCCGTTCGGCAACGTCCGCGCCGGATTCGAGGGCTCGGTCGTCATCAACCGCAAGGACTACGGCGTCACCTGGAACGCCGCGCTCGAGACCGGCGGCGTCCTGGTCAGCGACAAGGTCACCCTGGAGTTCGAGATCAGCGCGATCAAGAACGCCTGAACTACGCGATAGCCAGCGGACGGCGGCGCCCCAGCGGGGTGGCCGCCGTCTGGCCTTCCCGGCAAAAGGCCGGCCCCGGCTGGGGCGCCTTCTGCCATCCTCGGATGATGAGGATGCGGCAGGGCTGGGCGGCGGAGGCCGCGAACTGGGCGGCATTCGCCCGTACCCCAGGGCTTGACGGAACGCACGAGCAGGTCAACCTGCCGACCCTGCTTAGCCTGCTGCCGCGGGAGGCTGGCCAGCGGACACTCGACCTGGCTTGCGGCGAGGGCAGGCTGAGCCGGCTGCTGAGCACGCGGGGCCACCAGGTGGTGGGCATCGACGCGGCCGCTGCCATGGTGCGGCTGGCCGCCACGCATGAGCCGGCCGGGCCGGCCATCAACGCGGACGCGGCAGCGCTGCCGTTCCGTGACGCGGCCTTCGAACTGGTGGTGGCGTACATGTGCCTGCACGACATCGACGCGATGCCGGACGCGATCGCCGAGGTGGCCCGGGTACTGCGGCCAGGCGGACGGCTGTGTGCCGCTATCCCGCATCCGCTCAATACGGCGGGCACCTTCGGCGGCAAGAGCGCGGACGCGCCGTTCGTCATCACCGGGTCCTATCTCGATACCGCCGCGACCGACATGGTCCTGCGCCGGGACGGCATCGCGCTCACCTTCCACAGCGAGCACCGGCCGATCGAGGCCTATAGCCGCGCGCTGGAGCGGGCCGGGCTGCTGATCGAAGCGATCCGTGAACCCCGGGCAGCGGAGCAGGTGGCGGCCGCGGACGCCGCCCAGCGGTGGCGGCGGATCCCTGTCTCCCTGCACATCCGGGCGGTCAAGCCGCGCTAGCTGGCCTAGGGTTGGCTGGCTAGCCGGCCGAGGTTGCCTGATCCTGCCTGGTCGCGAAGGACAGCCGCCAGGTGTCGTCGCCCGCGCCGTCTACCTCCAGTACCCAGGTGTACCGGCGTCCTGGCGGCAGGTGCAGCATGCTGCCGAACGCGACCGGGACGGTGATCTCATCACCGGGCGGCGTGTCCGGCGGAATCACGGTCTCGAAGTGCCCGTTGACCTGAACCTCGGTGGGGCCGTCCGGGGCGGCCTGGATCACCGGGTGGCCGTCCTCGTCGATCAGGTTCAGGGCGAAGTTGACGCGTTCGCCCGCCCGCTGCCAGGGCACGTGAAAGAGCAGGGCCAGCGCGCACGGGGTTGGCCCTGGCCCGGCCATGGACAAGCCGCCGCCGGCGATGAACAGCTTGCCGTCCGCCACTTGAGCGTGATCTGCCAGCATCATGGTGACCCGCATACCGCCCACCCTAACTGGAACCCGGGCAGAGCGGCGCCCGGCGGTGCGGGGGCACGGGCACGGTAGGTCACGCGTCGCGCAGCCGGATCGCGAGGCTGCCGCAGAGCAGTGCGCCGGCCGCCCACAGCGCGACCACGCCGAGGCCCTGCCACGGGCTCAGCGGCAGTGCGCTCAGGTCCTGGGTGGCCGCGATGTCCAGGCCCGCCAGCATCGGCGCGATCTGGTCCAGGTGCCGCGCCCAGTCCGGGCCGAACGCGGGACCGAGCAGCGGGAACAGGTAAAGCAGGCCGAGTGCTACGCCGGTGGCGGCGGCGACGTCCCGTACGACGCAGGCAACGCCCAGGCCGAGCAGGCTCACCAGCGCCAGGTACAGCACCGAGCCGAGGACGGCACGCAGCATCGGCCCGTCGGCCAGGGTCAGTGCCAGCTGACTACGGGCCAGGTAGCCGTGAGCGGACGTGAAACCGTGCCCGGGCAAGATGAACTGGGCGGCCAGCGCGGAGCAGAGGACCGCGATCGCGGCGGCCGGCAGCACCAGGGCGCTGAGCACGACCGCCTTGGCGGCCAGCAGCTGGCCGCGCCGTGGCGTCGCGGCCAGGGTGAGGTGAATCATGGCGGTGCTGTACTCGCTGCCGATCGCCAGCACGCCCGCGACCGCCGCTATCGCCTGGCCAACCTGGACACCGAGCAGGCTGATCCGGGCCGGGTCCTGACCGCAGCCGGGCGCCCCGCACCTGGCCGCGGCGGCCGACGCGATGCCGGTGCCCGCGGTGACGGCTATGAATAGCGCCAGCATCGCGATCGTGCCGGGGACCGTCACCGCCTTGGTCCACTCGGCGCGCACGGTGGGGCCGATGCGCGGCGGCCGGCTTGTGCGCTCGGGTCCACTTGTCCGCTCGGGTCCACTTGTCCGCGCTGGCCGGCCGATGCGGGCTGGCCGGCCGAGGCGCGCTGGGCTGTTCATGCGTCCCGCCTGCGGAGCAGATAGGTGGCCAGGGCGAGCGCGGCGAGTGCCCAGGCGCACAGGACGCAGAAGCCGGCCCACGGCGCCAGCGGGAAGTAGCCGTAGGCGGGCGCGTAGACGTTGCTGACTTGCGGATACTGAATCACCGTCTGCTCGACCGCGAACGCGGCGGCGGGGGTGACCCGCATCAGCCAGTCCGCCACGCTTAGCGGCAGCACCGGAATGGCGACGGCGAGCAGGTACGGCAGCACGATCAGCGTGACCACCACGGAGACCGCCGCCGCGCCGCGGCGCAGCACGGCACCGATGGCAACCGCGATCACGGCGCAGACCGCTATCGCCGCGGCGGTGCCGGCGATGACCCGCAGCTCGGTCAGCGGGCTGACCGGCCAGATATAGTCGCCGTGGCCGCGCAGCGTCTGCTGGCCGAAGATCACCGCCACCGCGGCGCCGGCCAGCCCGGCGGTGAACGTCACGGCGGCGATCACGATCGCCTTGGCGGCCAGCACCCGGTCCCGCCGCGGGCTCGCGGCGAAGGTCACCCGGATCAGGCCGCGCCGGTATTCGGCGGTCACGAACATCGCCGCCACGACCGCCAGCAGGATCAGCGCGACGAAGACGCCGAGCAGGGTCTGCGCGATGGTGTCGCCGATGCCCGCGGCACCTGCCACGGCGGGCGCTATGTCACCGGAGCCGGTGACGGTGAACTGCCCGCCTGTTCGCTGATAACTGGTTGCCGGACCTGCCGCGGCGCCGCCTCCGGCACCTAGATCCGTGCCGGTCCAGGCAGAGCTAGCCCGGGCAGAGCTGGCCCAGCCAGAGCTAGCCCAGCCAGAGCTAGCCCAGCCAGAGCTAGCCCAGCCAGAGCTAGCCCAGCCAGAGCTAGCCCAGCCAGAGCTGGTCCGGGCAGAGCTAGTCCGGGCAGAGCTAGTCCGGGCCGGGCTAGTCCGGGCCGGGGCCGGCCCGGAGAGGGCGAGGTGATCGAAGGTGGCGGTGGACTGGCTGGGGCTGCCGCTGATGCTGGATACGCCGAGCGAGGTCTGCGAGTACTGCGGGGAGGTCACGAACAGTCCGCCCGGCACGGTGGACGGGAGCCCGGGCAGCAGCACGCTGGCGACCCGGATCCAGCGGACGCCGTCGGCCGACTCATAGCCGGTGACGGTGGAGCCGGAGCGGACCAGCCGGAGCCAGTGTGCCTGGGCAGGGGACGCCGGGGACTGGGACGCCTTTGTCTGGGCCGCGGAAATCGCCGGGGCGGCGATGTCTCCGGTGTAGTCGTACTGCATCCGCACGCCGTTGCCGCTGGTGACCATCATCGCCGCGTACGCCGATCCGGGTCGCAGGCTGGCCTTGATGATCAGGCCGGCCTTCGCCCACGGCACCTGGACGCGGTGCAGGCCGGCGCCGGACGGCGACGGGACCGCGCTGGTCAGCGACGTCACCCGGACGGTGATGGCGCCGGCCGCGGCCAGCTGCTTGTGCACGAAATAGAAGGAGTCCGACACCGCCTCGCCGCCCGGCCCCAGCGTCTGGCCGCAGCTGGACTGGTTGCAGCTGCCCTGGCCGCTCGGGCCCAGGCCGAAGGCGATGATCGCCGCCACCGCGATGACCACCGCGATTACCCAGCCGCGGACGGTGCGGAACTTGACCCACTCGGCCCGGATCATCGCGAGCCCCGGTAGTCGACCAGGTCCTGGGTCAGTTTCAGGTAAGCCTGTTCCAAGGTGGCCCGCGGCGCGGTCAGCCCGGTGACCGCGATGGCGTGCCTGGACAGAAGCACCACTATTTGTTCTGCGGAAATGTTGGTGACCAGGAGCGTGCCGTCAGTTTTGCCGCCGACCCCGGCTTGCTGTTCGGCTAGCTGTATACCGGCGCCGGCCTGACGCAGGACCTCGGCTGCCTGAGCCGGCGCCGGGGTGCGCAGGCTCACCCGGCCGTCGCTGACCGACGCGAGCAGGTCCGCGACCGGGCTGTCCGCGATCACCCGGCCGCGGCCCGCCACGATGACGTGATCCGCGCCGTCCTCAAGCTCGCTCATCAGGTGGCTGGACACGAGCACCGCCCGGCCGGCCCTGGCTAGTGCGCGCAGGAACCCGCGCAGCCAGATGATGCCGTCCGGGTCCATGCCGTTGAACGGCTCGTCGAACATCAGCACTCCCGGGTCGCCGAGCAGCGCGGCGGCGATGCCGAGCCGCTGCCGCATGCCGAGCGAGAAGCCGCCCGCCCGGCGGCCAGCCACCGAGGCCAGGCCGACCTGGTCGAGCACGGCGTCGACGCGGCTGGCCGGCAGCTGCTGCGAGCGGGCCAGCCAGAGCAGATGGTTGCGGGCGGTGCGGCTCGGCTGCAGGGCGCCCGCGTCCAGCAGCGACCCGACCTGGGTCAGCGGGTTGCGCAGGGTCCGGTAGCGGCTGCCGCCGATCAGTGCGGTGCCGGAATCGGCGGCGTCCAGGTCCAAGATGATCCGCATCGTGGTGGACTTGCCCGCCCCGTTCGGCCCGACGAAGCCGGTGACCTGGCCGGGGCGGACGCTGAACGTCATCCCGTCCAGCGCTACCGCGGCGCCGAAGCTTTTCCTTAGCTCGGTTACTTCGATCATGGCCACGGTTCTACGCAACCGCCGGTGACAGCACGGTGCCTGCCGCTGTCACCGCACTGTCACCGGGCCGTCTGGCATCGTGGACGGCATGAGGGTGCTCGTCGCTGAGGATTTTGAAGTGCTGGCCGCGGCCATCGGGAAAGGGCTGCGCCAGGAAGGCATGGCGGTCGACGTGGTGCTGGACGGGGACGCCGCGCTCGAGCACCTGGCCAGCACCCGGTACGACGTGGTGGTGCTGGACCGGGACCTGCCGCTGGTGCACGGCGACGAGGTGTGCCGGCGGATCGTGGCTGGCCGCGGCGGCAGCCGGGTGCTGATGCTGACCGCCGCCAGCACCGTCGCCGACCGGGTGGACGGCCTGGGCCTCGGCGCCGATGACTACCTGCCCAAGCCGTTCGACTTCGCCGAGCTGGTGGCCAGGATCCGGGCCCTGGCGCGGCGGTCCGCGGCCCTGGTGCCGCCGGTGCTGGCCAGCGGCGAGATCAGCCTCGACCCGGCCCGGCGGATCGCGTTCCTGGCCGGCCGGCGGCTCGGCCTTAGCCCGAAGGAATTCGCGGTGCTGGAATACCTGCTGGCGGCGGGCGGCCGGGTGGTATCCGCGGAGGAACTGCTCGAGCACGTCTGGGACGAAGCGGCCGATCCGTTCACCACCGTGGTCAAGACGACCATCAGGCGGCTGCGCGCCAAGCTCGGCGAGCCGCAGGTGATCAGCACCGTCCGCGAGGGCGGCTACCAGATCGGGGGCGGCTGACCGTGTTCGGCACGCTGCGGGTCCGGTTCGCGCTGCTGTACGCGGGCGCGTTCGCGGTGTCCGGCCTGGTGATGCTGGCGGTCGCGACCGGCACTGTCAAGCAGACCGAGCGGTTCGGCTCGAATACCGCGCCGGTGACCACGCATCCGGGCGTCGAGGCGGTCACCAGCATCTTCGGCTCGGTCAACGACATCGTCACGACGCTGGTGGTACTGATCGTGCTGTCGGTGGCGTTCGGCTGGCTGCTGGCCGGGCGGCTGCTGCGGCCGGTCCGGGTGATCACGGCGACCGCGCGGGACATCTCCGCCAGCAACCTGAGCCGGCGGCTGCGGCTGCACGGCCGCAATGACGAGTTCGTCCGGCTCGGGCAGACCCTGAACGACCTGTTCGCGCGGCTGGAGGCGTCGTTCGCGTCGCAGCGGCACTTCGTGGCCAACGCCTCGCACGAACTGCGCACCCCGCTCACCGCCGAGCGCACCCTGCTGCAGGTGGCCCTCGCCGATCCCGGCGCGGACGCCGCGACGTTGCGCGAGGCCTGCGAACAGGTGCTGGCGCTGGGCGCGCAGCAGGAACGGATGATCGACGCGCTGCTCACGCTGGCCACCAGCGAGCGCGGCATCTCCAGCCGGGAGCCGTTCGACCTGGCCGGCGTCGCGGGCAAGGTGGTGTCCGCGCGATCCCCGCGCGGGCTCAGGGTCGACCTCGCGCTGGCGCCCGCGCCTGCCGCCGGCGACCCGCGGCTGGCGCAGAGCCTGGTCGCCAACCTGGTCGATAACGCGGTCAAGTACAACGTGCCCGGCGGCTGGGTAGGGATCACGACGGCAGTGGTGGCCGGCCGCGGCACCGTGTCGGTGCGAAATACCGGCCCCGTGATCGCGGCGCAGGAGGTGGACCGGCTGTTCGAGCCGTTCCAGCGCCTTGGCGGTGAACGGACCCAGCGGGCGGACGGGCACGGCCTGGGCCTGGCCATCGTCTGGGCCATCGCGCAGGCGCACGCGGCCACGGTGACCGCGCGGGCCAGGGACGGCGGCGGGCTGGATATCGAGGTCGCGTTCCCTGCTGGCTGAGCCGGGGCTGGCTGAGCCGGGGCTGGCTGAGCCGGGGCCGGCTGAGCCGCTGGATCAGAACCGGCGCAGGCGGACCCTGGTCACCAGGTGGTCGGCCCCCTTGTGCAGGACAAGGGTGGCTCTGGCACGAGTAGGCGCGATGTTCTGTACCAGATTGACCTCGTTGATGCTTTCCCAGACGCCGGTGCCGAACACGTCCACCTCCTCGTCGCTGACCTGGGTGAGCCGGCGGAACGGTGACTGCGGGTCGGTGAACGCGGTGTCCCGCAGCGCGCGCAAGCGGCTGAGGAACCAGCGCCTGATGTGTTCTGTGCGTGCGTCGACGTAGACGGAAAAGTCGAAGAAGTCAGCCAGCGCGAGGGCGCCAGCCGGGGCCGGCTGCAGCACGTTGATGCCTTCCAGGATCAGCACGTCCGGGCGCCGCACCGACTGCCGCTGGCCGGGCAGGATGTCGTAGGCGACGTGGGAGTAGACCGGCGCGGTGACCTCAGCCGCGCCAGCGCGGACTTGCTGGACGAAACGAAGCAGCGTGCGGCGGTCGTAGGACTCGGGGAAGCCCTTGCGGTTGAGCAGGCCGCGCTGGTCCAGCACCGCGTTCGGGTACAGGAAATTGTCGGTCGTGACCAGCTCGGTGTGCGGCTGCTGCGGCCACTGCTTGACCAGCGTCTGCAGCACCCGGGCGGTGGTGGACTTGCCGACGGCGACGCTGCCGGCCACCGCGATGATGAACGGGGCAGGCCGGATCTCCTGGTCAAGGAACCCGCCGACGGTCTTGCGCAGCCCGGCACTGGCCTCGAAGTAAAGCCGCAGCAGCCGGCTCAGCGGAAGGTAGATGTCCTCGACCTCGCTGAGCCGGATCGGGTCGGTCAGCCCGCGCACCTCGTCCAGGCCGGCCGCGGTCAGCGACATCGGCGTACTGGCGCGCAAGCCGCGCCACGCGTCCCGGTCCAGGTCCAGATACGGGCCGTCCCCATTTCGTCCAGTCACGCTGCCAACATATGACCCGGTTAGCGTCAGCTGCATCGCCGCCCGTGGCCTGGTGGTTTTGCCGGGCGGTTCGCCGGGGGTTCGCCCGGGGGTTTCGCCAGAGGGTTGGCAGGGGGTTTCGCCAGGGGGTGCTGACCTGACCGCGGGAGATGCTGGCGTGTAATGGGACTGACCCGCTGTTGCGATGGAGGCAGACTCGATGATGTACCAGGTAGTGAACCCGGCCACGGGCAAGGTGGAGAGCGAGTACCCGACGGCGACCGACGCCGAGCTCAGCGACGTGCTGGCCAGGGCCGACCGCGGCTATGTCTCCTGGCGGCGCACCTCGATGGCGGAGCGGGCCGAGATCCTGCACCGGGTCAGCCAGCTGTACCGGGACCGGGCCGACGAGCTGGCCGCCATCATCACCAGGGAGATGGGCAAGGTCACCAAGGCGGCCAAGGGCGAGCTGAAGTTCACCGCCGCCATTTACGCGTACTACGCCGACAACGGCGCGGAGCTGCTCAAGGACCAGCCGCTGAGCACGAACGTGCCCGGCACGGCCTGGGTGCGCAAGACCCCGATCGGCGCGCTGCTCGGCATCATGCCGTGGAACTACCCGTACTACCAGGTGGCCCGGTTCGCGGCGCCGAACCTGATGACCGGCAACACCATCGTGCTCAAGCACGCGCCGCAGTGCCCGGAATCGGCCCTGGCCATGCAGCAGATCTTCCGCGACGCCGGGCTGCCGCAAGACGCCTACATCAACATCTTCGCCAGCAACGAGCAGATCGCCGACGTCATCGCCGACCCGCGCATCGCCGGGGTTTCGGTGACCGGCAGCGAGCGAGCCGGATCGGCCGTGGCCGCCGTGGCCGGGCAGAACCTGAAGAAGGTAGTGCTGGAGCTGGGCGGCTCGGACCCGTTCATCGTGCTGGACGGCACCGACCTGCCGAAGGTGGCCAAGACGGCCGCCGCGGCCCGGATGGAAAACGGCGGGCAGGCCTGCAACTCGTCCAAGCGGATGATCGTCGCCGACGCCGTTTACGACGACTTCGTCCGTGAGTTCACCGCGGCCATGTCCGGCTACGTGACCGGGGACCCCACCGACCCGGCGACCAGCTACGGGCCGCTGTCCTCTGAGCAGGCGGCACGCAACCTGATGGAGCAGATCGACGACGCGGTCAGCAAGGGCGCGACGGTGCACCTGGGCGGGCACCGGGTGGACGGGCCGGGCGCGTTCGTGGAACCGACTGTGCTGTCCGGGGTCACCCCGCAGATGCGGGCCTACCGGGAAGAGCTGTTCGGCCCGGCGGCGGTGGTGTACCGGGTCGCTGGCGCGGACGAGGCGGTGGAGCTGGCCAACAGCAGCTCCTACGGGCTGGGCGGTGCCGTGTTCAGCAGCGACCAGGACCTGGCCGCGGACGTGGCCGACCGGCTCGACGTGGGCATGGTCTGGATCAACACCGCCGAGGGCGGCGGTCCTGAGCTGCCGTTCGGCGGCACCAAGCGATCCGGCGTAGGCCGCGAGCTCGGCCCGCTCGGCATCGACGAGTTCGTCAACAAGAAGCTCATCCACACCCCGCCCGCCGCGGGCTGACCGGTCCGGTTTGACGAGGCCCGGCGGCCGGCTGTCTGGGGTGGCCGGCGGCCGGCTGCCTGGGGTGGCCGGCGGCCGGGGCCGGTTGCTGAGCCCCGGCTAAGCGCGACTTAGCCGGAGCTAAGGCGGTGCGAGCCGCGTCTAAGGCGTGGCTAAGCAGGTGAAATAAGGATTTCCTCCGATGTGCCCTTGGTGGTCTTAGGGCCAGACTCAAGAGTGTCCGGCGAAGAGATGACCGGAAACCGAGGAGGAACAATGAACCAGAACATGAAGCAGAGCTCGCTGGCTCGGATCGGCCGGCGCATCGCCGCCATCGTCGCCGAGTGCAACTACGCGCAGAACCGCGTGGGCAGCCTGCGCAACACCCCAGCGAACTTCTGACCGCACGAGTAACGAGCGGCGCCGGGCTGGATCCCCGATCGGGTTCACCTGGCCGCAGTCGTTCAAGCAGCCTCCAGCCGGCCGGGCCATCGCCCGGCCGGCCTGCCTGCTGCCCGCTGCCACGAGATCGGCTTCGTGGTCCTTTTCGCGGCGGCGGGGTGGATTTCGGTTATTGCGCGTCTCTTTCCCCGTGTGCGTGGTGAAGAGGACGCACGATAACCGGATTGGCGGCGGGGCCGGTGGCCGGTGGGGGTAGGGGGTAGGGGGCTT
>Ga0224568_1000132_pt1 | contig 13097 bp, 6 predicted proteins | sample CLU5metagenome_FD_182727 | JGI IMG/M metagenome (GOLD analysis project Ga0224568, IMG submission 182727) | Spruce litter microbial communities from Bohemian Forest, Czech Republic - CLU5 | ecosystem: Environmental > Terrestrial > Plant litter > Unclassified | place: Czech Republic: South Bohemian... | reverse complement strand
ACATAAAATTCGGTGAGCGTGCGGCACTGCAACTTCGCCTGGAAACCTTCAACACCTTCAATCACGGCAGCCCGAACTTGATCGTGACCGATGTGGATAACCCAGCTTTTGGACAGGTGAGCGGATACCACATCCCGCGCAACGTGCAGATCGGTGCTAAGGTCAACTTCTAACCGCTGGTTTGGCATCAAGCAAAAGCGCACGCCCAACGGCGTGCGCTTTGTATTTCCCACCTATCCGTGAGCCATTCAATTGCCGTGCACGTGGGCTTTATTGGCTCTCATTCTTTTTGATCGCTTTTTCCCTGCGTTTCTCTTGAATATCCAGCGCTATCTTTTGTTCATTCGCCGCTTCGGCGGTCTTTCCTAACTTCTTCAATACCGTGCCGAGTGCAAAATGTGCCTCGAAGTAGTCGGGATTTATCTGGATGGCTTTGCGAAGTAGCTCGACCGAAGCTTGTAGATGGTCAAGCGCCAGTTCCGCCTTCCCCAGACCAAGTAGAGCCTCGGCATAACCAGGATTTACTGCCAGGGCGGCGTGAAAATAAGGTTCAGAGTCTGCGGGGTGAGTTTCATTCAGGAGAATCTGGCCCAGAATGCAGTTCGAAACCGGATCGCTGGGAAAGCGCTGCAGCTCAGCTCGAAATTCCTTCTCGGCAAGTTCGTCTTCACCCTCCCGCCAATACTCAAAGCCCAGGCCGGAATGCGCGCCCATGAAGTTCGGGTCTGCCGCCACCGCCGCTTGATACTCTTTGATAGCTTCTTCCCGGTTCGACATCTCATCATAGGCTGTGCCCATCATGATATGCGCAGATGCGGAGTTTGGATTGACCTGCATGATGCGAGCGAACACGCTGGTCAGGGCCTTGTAATCCTTCGTGCGCAGGTACGCCTTGCCGAGCATATCGAGAGTTTCCAGATCGGAGGCATCGACGTGGTTTGCCCGCTCCAGATATTCGGCAGCCTCCGGGTAACGATCCAGAGCAAAGAGCGATAGTCCGGCCAGGTCGAGGATTTGAAAATCGGTTGGGTGCTTTGTCGCTAGTAGCTGAAGCAACTGCCACGCCGGCAAGTAGCGCTGGGCTTTAAAGTAGGCGATCGCCAGATTGCGTTGTGTGGAAGGGTCATCGCGATGGAGGTTCAGCGCGGTCTCATACAACGGGATCGCCTCGGCTGGCCGCCCCATGCGTGCCAGCACGATTCCCAAATTGTTGAGCGCGGCCATCGAATGCGGATCAATCTTCAATGCGCGCCGAAGATCTTCTTCAGCAGCCGCGTTGTCGCCTTTGTGCATGGCTTGCGCGGCCTGTTCGAGGTACGCGTGTAGCTGTGTTTCTTTACCATCGGGGGGCGGCGTATTGGACGGCACTGCTGTCTGTGCCGCTACACACTGCGCAATCAGTAGCCACATTGCGCAAATTGTCGCGATCTGCGGGGCGCGTATTTGCACTCGCATACACAAAAGTTTAACCCACTGAGTATGCGTTTCGGATGCAGGGAAGGCACATTACCGGGAAAATACTGCGATGTATCTTCATCAAATCTACGACGGCTAAGGGGATGTTCTCCCAGAGGTTTACTAGGCGCTTCGCCTCGGAAAACGGTATACGCTGCGAAAAAAATCTTCGCGGAATATTATGGGGTGGGGTTCCGTCCCAACCGGTAGGTTATACTCACGCTCGCATACGACGGGATACGCACACCCACCACTTCACCGACCGGGTTTTCGGGCACCAATCCATTGGGCCCAAGGCCCACTTTCCCGGGTCCGTAAACAGAAGCGAAAGCGAAGTTCTCCGTGGTCTGCCCTGTCCAGCCGGTAGCAATCATTGCGTTCATCCCGACATTCAAACGTCCTTCAAGGAAGGGCCGCGATAACGCCAGGCGGAACTCCTTGTTCGGCACCCCGACGCAGTAGTAGTTGAGCGCATTCGGGTCACCGCTCATGTAGCTGCTCTCGTTGCAGCCGTTGCCCACAACCTTCCTGCCCACGTACTCGAATTCACCTTTCGCTTGCAAGCGGAAGGGCAGCTTTTGATACGTCCCGGTGAAGTCGCCAATCAGGCGCGGCGCCTCTGGCACAATCGAAAAGGATGGCGTGACCAGGCGCGCATCGGCCTGCTCGAAGGTCGCCAGCAATGCTCCATGCGTGAAGCTCTGGCGCAGCGTAAATGCCAGGTAACGAATGCGGCCCGGACCCAGGTCGAACTGCAATCCCTGGTCGGGATCAATCTTGCCGTACTCGGCAGTTTGCGTCTCGTGGCCCAACGTCAGCTTAAGGTCGGTTTTGTGAAGCGTCTTGCTTGCGACCATCTGATACGAACGCGCTGTCTCCACGGGATCGACAGTTGTCGGGCCATCCAAAGCCGTCCCCTCTCTTGGATCTTCAGTGAAGAACGACTTGCCAAAGCTGAACGCGATCAGCGGTACACACCACGAATCCTCAGGAACAATGGTGAGTGTGGCCTTCGGTGAATTGACTCCCACCCACTTGCTCCACGAATTCGCCGGCGTGATCAGGTCCTGATTCGTGATGTCGATCTCGTCGCGCCGCCAGCCCAGGTAGTAGTGAATATATTTGCTCAACTCGCCCTCCCCGGCTACATAGGGCGTCACTGGCGCGATCGTCACATTATTGCCATCGATCTTAACGAAGGGCCCATAGTAAGACGGAGTGGCGGGGTTGTAGAAATTGTAATGATCGAGGTCATCGCGCCGCGGAGCCTCGCGCTCATAATCCATCCCTGCCAGCAAGGTAAAACTCTTCGTAACTTTGTTTACGTAGGTTGCGTTCCCGCCGGTCACGGTGCGGAACTCGCTCTGACGGATCAGTCCCAATCCGAAGTCGGAGAACAGGGAAAGGTTATAAGTTCTGAAGAGTCCCGAGAGTTGCAACTCCTGATGATCGTCCAGCTTCCATACGTCATTCAGCGCCACCAGGGCGGTATGCGTCTGATCTTTTTGCCTCGGATCGATCGTGTCCGGATACTGCGTCCATCCGGCGGCCGCATCGACGGAATTGAAGCCGTAGATCGGCCTCAGTCCCGCCACGTAGCCGTAGCCGAGGTATGCGATTCCGAAGAGCGTCAGCGTATGATCTCCCGCGTGAAAAACTCGTCCGCTGTTGAGCTTGAACTGTTTGCGGTGCTCCAGGCGGTCGAGAAACCCGTTGCCGAACGAACCCTCCATCGCAACCCATGAATTCGCTGACGGGCTCATGCCGGCCGTGGCCGTGATGTCCCGGTAATCTCCCGTGAGCGTGAGGAACGGATCAATGTGCGAGCGCAGCCCGTAGATGGCTGCAAGGTTCAGTGCATGATTGCCCTCGCGCACGTTGTAGGCGCCGCCATCCACCTGGACGCTCTCGATCACGCTCGCGATATAAATATTCGGATCGGCGTAGCCATTGCCGTGCGCATTTGCCGAAAGATTATTCGGCACCAGATAGCTTCCCACCTGTATGTACTGCGCGATGGGTTCGCCGTGATCGCCGGCCACGCCCGGCGCAAAGTATTGCGGGGCCTTGATGCCGCTCGAGGCCGTTTCAATCGGGTAGCCGGGAATCGAAATCGGAGCGCCGGGCCGGCCAGGGTTGGCATCCAGCAAGTTTCCCGAGGCGAAAACCTTCATCGCCGGATCGGGTGACATCACGTCCAGATCATTTACATCGGCGGTGACCGAAACACTCTCAGTCTGGATCGAGAGTTGGGCCATTCGCACTGTGATTTTCGATTTCCCGTTCAAAGCAACGTTGACGGACTGTTCGACAGAGCGAAATCCATGCGCCTCAACCTTGACGATGAACTGTCCCGGAGAGGGCGTCTTGACTTGAAAGGAGCCATCGCTCCCCGAAGTAGTTCGCGCTAGAACCCGGTCGTGGCCGATCAACTCCACAGACGCCTGCGGTAAATTCTCCCCTTGCAGATCGAGGACGCGGCCGTCCAGAACAATCTCCTGCGCCATCGCCGGAAGGGCGCCCCCAACTATAAGCGTCAAGAGCAAACCTAGAGTTCTGATGGCAGCGACGCTGCGTCTCGCGTCGCCGTTGCGCCGCGAAATTTTTTCCATAACACATTCTCTGTATTCGTGTTACCCATTGATAACACGACTCGCAATATCGTGCTAAGAGTAAGGTTTTCCGCGGGCGTTGCGTCAGTGATGCCGGTGGGAAGGGCGCGAAACGGTCTCAGGAGAACTCATAACGAGGCGACCATGCTACTTCGAGGCAGTTCTCGTGATCGAGATGCGCATGCAGCGTGGAAATGACGGTTGCGTGACTCTATTTGCGGAGATCAGCCGGTTTCTCCGGCAGTCGACGCGGGTGATGATCGTAGATGTGGGGCGGCCGTGCCTACGCTGAGCGCGTTTGCCGCGGCCACTGCAAAGCCAATGAGCTGTTCACGGATTAAATCGCGAAATGCATCTGAGCGGTTCTCATAGCCCTGATCTTATGCTTTCAATTATTTGCAGTTGAGTCGGTGACGCATCCCCCTACGCAAAAACTTCATTCCTGGGCGTTGGCTCCGGAGCATTTAATTCCTGCACTTTGTCTTCTTTCACTATCGGCCCACTGGCCGCGAGTTCGCTACCCTCGACCTTGGATTTTAAAACCGGCCAGAGAAACTGCGCGTACCACGGATCACGCTCGTAGTGAGAAATGCCGTATGCGGCCGGGTATTGGCGTGAGATGTGAGCGGTCCCGAACATCACATCCCAAAGAAAAAACATGTTGCCGAAGTTGCCCTTGTAATAACCGATGCCGTCGCTGGTAGAAGCTGCGTGATGCGCGTGATGCGTAGCGGGCGTGGAAATAAGCCGTTCCAGCGCCCATGCAACCGGATGAAGAATTCTGTATTTATAAAAAGGCTTGTCCCAGGTAATGCTGGAGTGCGCCATGGTGGTGATCATGCTCTTGGAGGCGTGCACGATCAGTGCTGATGGTCCCAGCCCGAGATAAACGAGCGCAGACGTGAGATAGGTTTGCGAAAAGAAAATTGTGTAGAAAGCGTTCTGGCGGCTGGCCATCGACATTCCCATGTAGGGTGCGGAATGATGCGTGCGATGAAAGCGCCAGAGCCACGGAAGTTGGTGATGCAGACGGTGATACCAGTACTGCGTGAGATCGTCGGCGATGCAGATGATAAAAAATCCCCACCAGAACGGCACCCAGGCGAAGATGTTTTTCTGGCCGGGGATTAGAAAGGGAAGTACCTTCAGCCCAAAATAAGTGAAGAACGGTCGCACAATAATCAGGGGAAATGCGAAGCACACAATGTCAGTCAGTTTCTCGTTCCCATCCCAGCGGTCGTGATCGTAAAGCCCGAACACGAACTCGACAACTCCCAATAAAAGGATGAAGGCCGAAACTCCGTAATCATTCCAGCCGTGAAGCAGCCAGGTTTGATTGGATGAGAGCGGGTTTTGCCACGGTCTCTGGCCCCTCAAAGAAAAACTGAGAAACAACAATGCAACCGGTAGGGCATAGATCAATAAGCTCAGCGAAATACCTTTGAAGAGGCTTTTGCGAACCGTGGAGTCAATTTGCATAGGTCACCTGTTTTGTAGAATCTTGTTTCGATCGCGCGTGACTGCCGGCGAATCTTTGAGTGATCCACAACCCGCTTGCCAGAATGGCAAGTGGCACAATCGTTACGATCAGCCCGACGAGTATTTTTTTCCAAAGAAGCCATGCATCACCAAGTCGCATTTTGTTGCCCCGTTTCTCTTAATTCATTGCTCGCGCACGCAGCGGAAACCGAGATGGTTCGTCCCGGTTTCGGGATCTCCCTTGCCGCGCGCTCCCGGCATATAGCGTTCGCAGTACTGATCGGTGCAGAGATACGATCCGCCCTTCTGCACGCGCTTGTGCACTGCGGGTTCCTGAGGATCGAAGCTGTCGCTTGGCCCTTGCGGATTGATCGCTACCTCCGCGCCGCGAAGTTTCGCATAGTAATCCGGGCGGTACCAATCGGAGACCCACTGCCAGACGTTTCCTGACATGTCGTATAAGCCGTAGCCATTCGGCTCAAATGATGCGACCGGAGCGATGCCCTTGTACCCGTCTTCAGAAGTGTTGTGATCGGGAAAGTGACCTTGAAAAGTATTGGCTTGAAATTTGCCGCCGGGCTTAAATTCGTTGCCCCAAACGTACGTCTGGCGATCCAGGCCGCCGCGAGCGGCAAACTCCCATTCTGCTTCTGTGGGAAGGCGCTTGCCGGCCCATTTCGCATAAGCCGCGGCATCGGGCCACGCGATATGGACCACGGGATATTTTTCTTTGCCGGTTAAGTCGCTGTTTGGGCCTTCCGGATGACGCCAGTTTGCCCCTCGCACAAATTTCCACCAGGCCAGCGGATTGTCGAGCGATATAGGGTTCAACGGCGGCGTGAATACAACAGACCCAGCAGCTAACTCGTCGGGCTCGAGATTAGGAAACTCTTTCGGGTTGAGCGGACGTTCGGCAATGGTCACGTAGCCGGTCGCTTTGACGAATCGCGCGAATTCTTCGTTTGTGACATCGGTGCGATCCATCCAGAAGCCTTTTACTTCGACCTGATGAACCGGCTGGGCATCTTCCATGTGATCGGTTCCCATCCAAAAGCGGCCGCCGGGAATCAGGACCATGCCTGCGCGAGAATCGCGATCATTAGACTTGTGAGTTACAACGTCCGCTGTGTCCACCAAGGCCGCCGCGTGCAAGGAATGACGGGAAACTCCGGTGTCGCACTGCATAGGATTATTCTGCGGTGCCGCGTCCTGAGCTGCGCGAGCGCGATTTTGCGCGATCCCGCAAATGCCCAGGCCTAGCAGCAATACACGCCCCATGAAGAATTTTGATCGTCGAGTTTTTTTCAACAATTTGTGTTGTCTCATTTCAGTTCCACACGCACGCTCTCGACCGTCCCCGTAAACGGGAACGGACTGGTGTAGCTGGCCGAAACCGGGGAACCTCGGTCGTACCCAATGTCGAATGTGTCGCTGTTATTGCCAACGCCGGGGATGTGGCCGGAACCAACGTTCTTCCCGTTGATCGAAAGCGTGATGGTTCCACTTACCAGGCTCACCGGAGCAAAGGAAGCGGTTGGCTGTGGCGGAGTTGCGTTATCCGGCGTGAACTCTACACCAACCGTCACCTTGCCAGCGGGCAGCGACTCGGACGAAGCGATCTCGCCCACGCGGTGTCCGTTGATATTGCTTTCGTAAATCAAGCTTCCGTTTCTGGCGTAAAGCGTAAACCCGCCATAACGCCCGCCCGAAGCAACAATGGCGCCCGTAGCTCCCGTCGTCGGAATATCAAGCTCGGCTGTGATGAGGTGGGCGCGCTGCGATACCCGCGGCGCGGAAGCCGATGGAATCGGCTGCTGGCCCGAGCGATATAAAAACGAAGTTCTATTGTTGGTAATAAGAGGAACATCGGTGCGCTGCGGTTCGAGCGGGTAAACGTGATTTCGCTTGGCTTCCGCGTCGAACAGATCTTCCAGTTCTTTCAGCTTGTCGGGATATTGCGCAGCCACGTTGTGCGCCTGGCTGAAATCTTCGTCAAGATGATAAAGCTCCCAAGGCTTCGGGTCGGGGCCAGAGTTGAATGGAGATTTCTCGGTAGGCCACGGGAGATGATTGAACGATCCTGCCCACCAGCCATCTTTGTAGATGCCGCGGCTACCCAGCATTTCGAAGTACTGCTGCTTGTGGCGTCCCGGCGCATCGGGATGGTCGAAGGTGTAGGCGAAGCTCACGCCTTCGAATGGAGTTTGTTTGATGCCATTCACTTCGGTCGGCGGCGTGATCGAGGCCAGTTCGTAAATGGTCGGTGCGACATCATTAATGTGAGTGAATTGGCTGCGCACACCACCCACCTGCTTGATGTGGCCGGGCCAGGAAACGATTAAAGGATCGCGCGTGCCGCCGAGATGGGAGGCAACTTCCTTGGCCCACTGGAATGGCGCGTTGAGCGACCAAGCCCAGGCCGTTGCGAAATGATTGAGGAAAATTTCGCTGCCAAGATCGTCAATGTTTTCCAGGCGAGCGCTGACACTCGGAGCTTTGCCATCGACGTTGACCGCGTCATGCCCATCGGCAGTGCCTTCGGCGCTCGATCCGTTATCGCCGACGATATAAAAAACTGCTGTGTCTTCATTGTGGCCATCGGCGCGAACGCCCTCAAGAAGCCGTCCCACTTCGTAATCAGTTTGCGCCAGGAATGCCGCATAGACTTCCATTTGCCGCGTAAGCAGTTTTTTCTGGTCGGCGTTGAGCGAATCCCATGCGGGAATCTCTTTGGGGCGCGGCGTGAGATCGGTGTTCGCCGGAATGATGCCCAGTTGCTTCTGCCGCTCGAATGAGCGTTCGCGCAGAACGTCCCAGCCTTCGTCAAATTTGCCTTTGTATTTCGCAATCCAATCTTCCGAAACGTGATGCGGAACGTGAGTTGCCCCGGTCGCGAAATAAAGGAAGAAAGGTTTCTCGGGCGCAACGGCATCGTGCCGGTGCACCCAGCTGATCGCGTCGTCGACCAGGTCAGTTGTTAAATGATCGCCGGCATGCCGGGCAACCAGTGGATCAACCGGCAGCGTGTTGCGATAAAGTGTCGGCTCCCATTGGCTGGTCTGCGCGCTGAGGAATCCGTAAAAGTATTCAAAGCCCAGTCCCGTCGGCCAGCGATCGAACGGGCCGGCCGCATTGATCTCCCACATGGGCGTGTTATGCCATTTGCCAAACGCGGCGGTGCTGTATCCGTTTTCTTTCAGCACCTCGGCTACTGACGCCGACTCTTTCGGCCACAACGAGGTGTATCCGGGATAACCGGATGCCAACTCGGCGATGTTGCCGAAGGCCATCTGGTGGCTGTTGCGTCCGGAAAGCAGCGCGGCGCGAGTGGGCGAGCACATGGCGTTGACGTGGAAACGGTTGTAGCGGAGTCCGTTGTCGGCGAGCTTTTGCAATGCAGGCGTGTCGATGGGACCGCCAAAAACGCTGGCTGCGCCGAAGCCTACGTCATCGAGAAGAATCAGAACGACGTTGGGCGCGCCGGCGTGAGCCTTGGGATGCTGCGGCCAGTCGGGTTTCGAGTCATCGCGCGATGCGCCGATTTTCCCGTTGAACGCAGGATCGGGCTGGGGAAACTGGCTATTGTTTTGCGCGAGCCCATAGGAAATAAAATTTGCGAGAAATATAAGACTTAGAAGATAGCGATTCATTGATTCTTTCCCGAACGGAGCCTGCTTGGTCGAGTCGCAGGCTCCGTCGCAATTGCCCCAAACGAACTTTCATCCACGATGAAAGCGACCAAAAACTATTTATTGTCTTCTCCGCTCTTGGTTACATCTTTCACAGCATCAAAAAATGACTTGGAGCCGGGGGTGCGATGAATTCGTGCATTGAACACGTCGTCCCACGTGATGTAAGGATAGAGATGATGAGATTTGGCCTGCTCTTCGAATAGAGCTTTGAGTTCGGCTAGTTTCTCGGGATATTTTTTGGCTAAATCAATTCGCTCCGTAAAGTCTTCGTTGAGGTTGTAAAGCTCCCAGGCGTTTTCATCGAACGGCTCTTTGCTTGCGAGATTGCCAGTGATGAAGCTGTTTGGATATGCCAACTCAGCTTTCCATCCGTCCTTATAAATCGATCTCGCGCCGAAGATGTAGTAATACTGCACGGTGTGGCGGGTAGGCGCCTTGGCGTCGTCAATCGAATAGGCGAATGAAGTTCCCTCAATCTCCTGCTGCTTAATGCCCCTGATCTGATCTGGCGCCTTCAGGCCCACGAGATCGAGGGTGGTCGGGAGGACGTCGATTACATGGCTGTATTGAGTGCGAATCCCTCCTTTATCCTTAACCCCTTTCGGCCAGTAAACGATGAGCCCGTTGCGCGTACCACCTTCGCTGTTCGCGTCCTGCTTCCAGAACTTGAAAGGCGTGTTCGCGGCCTGCGCCCAGCCCAGCGGATAATTCCCGTTGGTGGCGTCGGCCGTGCCGATTTCACCAATCTTGTTCAGGTTGTAAGTAATATTTTCTTCTGAGGTTGTGGGTTTGCGCACGAAGCCCTGATCGATAACTCCGTTCAAAGTGCCTTCCTTGCTTGCGCCGTTGTCGCCGATCATGACGTATACAAGCGTGTTGTCCAGTTGGTTGATCTCTTTTAAATGATTGATCAAACGGCCGATTTCATAATCCGTGTACGTCAGATAGCCCGCATAGATTTCCATGAAGCGCGCATAAAGCTTTTTCTCATCCCCTGACAATTGATCCCAGGCCTTGATGTTCGGGTTGCGATCGGGAAGTATCGCACTGGCAGGGATAATGCCGAGCTTTTTCTGGCGCTCAAAAACTTCCTCGCGAAAAGCGTCCCAGCCCTTGTCGAATTTTCCTTTGTATTGATCGCTCCAGTATTTGTCGACCTGGTGCGGAGCATGAGTAGCGCCGGGCGCGTAATAAAGGAAGAATGGCTTGTCGGGAGCGGCCTTCTTCTGACGATCAATATAAAAGATAGCTTTGTCGGTGATCTGGGCGCTGAAATGGCGGCCATCGGGATGCGCGTGAGCCTGATCTTCCACCAAGTCTGGGTGGTATTGGTCGGTTTGCGAACCAAGAAATCCGAAGAAATGGTCAAAGCCTTTTCCGGTTGGCCAATGATCGAATGGGCCGGCGTCAGTCGCCTCTTCGTCCGGGGTTACACCATATTTGCCAACCGCGAATGTGTTGTAGCCGTTGTCACGAAGAATTTCTGCGATGGTCCCAGCGGTGGAAGGAACCCTGCCATCCCAGCCGGGGAATCCGGCGGACATGACAGTGTGAGAAAATCCGGATTCGTGCACGGACGCGCTGTTACGGCCAGTCAACAGTGCGGAGCGGGTTGGGGCGCAGATCGCGGTCGTATGGAAGTTCGTATAGCGCAAACCGTTAGCGGCGAGAACGTCGAACGTAGGAGTATTGATGATTCCACCGAATGAGGCGGTCGCGCCAAAGCCCACGTCATCCAAAAGAATCCAGACCACGTTCGGGGCGCCAACCGGCGCTTTCACGGGTTCCGGCCACCATTCTTTCGACTCGGCGAGGGTCCGGCCGATGGTTCCTTGATATGGCTGCGCCTGTTGAGCATGCAGTGCGATTTGTGCGCTCGACGCGAGTATGATTGCCGAGGCCAACACCTTCAATATGAGCTTCCCGTTCATAAAACCCCTTTCGGATTCAGTCATTTAAGAGATGACTGGGTGACCTGATGCCCCGCGTGTTCGGCAGTCAGTCCGCAGATAGCCGCGAAGCGACTGCAACCGAAACAAGCCGAGGATGAATCTGGATTCGGCGTAGAGCCAAAAAACATATGGCGAACCTACTTATTGTTGCTGCTCTGTGCCTGCTCCTTTTGCCGCTCCTTTTCCCGCTCGATATACCACTGAGGCAGGTAGGTGTGGTGAATGCGTTGGTTATACATATCGTCGAAGGTGATGTAGGGATAGAGATGATGCGACTGGGCCTGCTCTTCGTATTCGGCCTTCAACTGCGCCAGCTTCTCCGGATACTTCTGGGCCAGATCGATGCGCTCGGTCGGATCATCGTTCAGGTTGTAGAGTTCCCACTTGCTTTCATCTAGGGGCGGATTGCTGACCACATGTTTGGTGAGGACGTCGTTGGGATATGCCAACTCGGCCTTCCATCCGTTGTCGTAGATCGACCGCGAACCAAAGATGTAGTAATACTGCAGCGTGTGCCGGTTGGGCGCATTGGCGTCGTCAATCGAGTAAGCCAGGGACGTTCCTTCAATCGGCTGCTGCTTGACGCCCCGAATCTCTTCCGGGGCCTTGATGCCTACCAGTTCGAGCGTGGTGGGAAGAAGATCGATCACATGACCGTATTGGGTACGAATGCCGCCCTTGTCCTTGATGCGCTTCGGCCAGTAGATGATGAGAGGATTGTGCGTTCCGCCTTCGCTGTTGGCATCTGATTTCCAATACTTGAACGGAGTGTCGCATGCTTGCGCCCAGCCCAGCGGATAGTTGCCATTCCTGGAATCTGGCGTGCCGATCGTGTCGATCTTGGCCAGGTTATAGGCAATGTTCTCCTCCTCGGTCACCTGCTTGCGCGAAATGGAACGGTCGATGGCGCCTTCGAGCGATCCCTCCTTGCTGGCGCCGTTATCGCCGATGGAGATGAAAATCAGCGTGTTGTCGAGCTGTCCGATCTCCTTCAGGTGGTTGACCAGGAGACTGATCTTAAAGTCCGTATAGGTCAGATAGCCTGCATACACTTCCATGAAGCGCGCATAGAGCTTCTTCTCGTCCGGCGTCAGCTTGTCCCAGGCCTTAACGTTCGGATTTCGATCGGGAAGTATGGCATTGGCAGGAATTACGCCAAGTTTCTTCTGACGATCGAAGACCTCCTGACGATAAGCGTCCCAGCCTTTGTCGAATTTACCCTTGTATTGATCGCTCCAATACTTGTCGACCATGTGGGGGGCATGCGTGGCGGCGGGCGCGTAGTAGAGGAAGAAGGGTTTGTCCGGTGCGGCCTTCTTCTGGCGGTCGATATAGAAGATTGCCTTGTCGGTGATCTGGTCGCTCAGGTGGCGGCCATCAGGTGTGACGTGTGCCTGATCTTCTACCAGGTCCGGTTTATATTGATCGGTTGCCGAACCAAGGAATCCGAAGAAATGATCAAAACCCTTGCCCGTCGGCCAGTGATCGAATGGGCCAGCGTCGGTCCCTTCTTCGTCTGGGGTAACGCCATATTTGCCGACGGCGAATGTGTTGTAGCCGTTGTCGCGAAGAATTTCTGCGATGGTCCCGGCCGTGGCAGGCACGCGGCCATCCCAACCGGGAAAACCGGCGGACGAATTAACGTGTGAGAATCCAGATTCATGCACCGACGCGCTATTGCGGCCGGTCAGCAGTGCGGAGCGAGTGGGGGCGCAGATCGCAGCCGTATGGAAGTTCGTATAGCGCAATCCATTATTGGCCAGACTGTCGAAGGTGGGAGTTTGGATCAGTCCGCCAAATGTGCCGGCAGCTCCATAGCCCACATCATCGATCAGGATCCAGACTACGTTTGGGGCGCCGGCAGGCGCCTTCACAGGCTCCGGCCACCATTCTTTGGACTCAGCCAG
>Ga0224568_1000131_pt1 | contig 13132 bp, 12 predicted proteins | sample CLU5metagenome_FD_182727 | JGI IMG/M metagenome (GOLD analysis project Ga0224568, IMG submission 182727) | Spruce litter microbial communities from Bohemian Forest, Czech Republic - CLU5 | ecosystem: Environmental > Terrestrial > Plant litter > Unclassified | place: Czech Republic: South... | reverse complement strand
CGTGGGTGATATAGAGGATCGACGCGCCTTCTTCGTCGCGGAGCTTGGCCATCAAGTTGAGCAGGCCTATCCGGATCGAGACGTCCAGCATGGACACCGGCTCGTCGGCGATGATCAGGCGCGGCTTCATGGCCAGGGCCTGGGCGAAGCCGACGCGCTGGCGCTGGCCGCCGGATAGCTCGTGCGGGAACCGTTCCAGCATGTCGGGCTTAAGGCCGACCACGTCGAAGACGCGTTCGGCCTCAGCCCGGCGCTGCGCGGTGCTCAGCGACGGCTGGTGCAGCTTCAGGCTGCGCAGCACGCCGTGCGAGACGCGGAACACCGGGTTGATCGAGGCGAACGGGTCCTGGAACACCATCGGGACCTCGGCAGCGTACTTGAGCTGCGCCCCCCGTGAGCGCATCTTGCGCACGTCCTGGCCGCCGAACGTGATAGTTCCCGATGTCGGCAGGTAGATGCGGGCGAGCAGCCGCGCGATCGTGGATTTGCCGCTGCCGCTCTCGCCGGCCAGGGCCACGATCTCACGTTCGCCGACGGTCAAGCTGACGTCATCCACGGCGTGCAGGGTGTGCCGGGACAGCGTGTTGCCGATCTTGAAGTGCTTGGTCAGGTGGTCGGTCTTGAGCAGCTCGGTCACTGGCTCAGGCTCCCGTCCGCGACGCGCAGGCAGCGCACCAGCGTCTGGTTCAGTTGATACAGCCCGGGCTCATGCTCCAGGCACTGGTCGACGACATGCGGACAGCGGGGGTTGAACCGGCAGCCAGGTGGCGGGCTGGCCAGGTCGGGCGGGTTCCCCGGGATGCCGCGCAGCGAGGTCTTGGGCCCGCGGATCGAGGGGAAGGCCTCGAGCAGGCCCTTGGTGTAGGGGTGCCTCGGGCTGTCAAAGACGGTCCTGGTGCTGCCGAACTCGTCGATCTGCCCGGCGTACATCACCATCAGCCGGTCAGAGAAATGGCTGACCAGCGACATGTCATGAGTGACGAAGATGACCGCGAAACCGAGCTCCCGCTGCAGCTCCTTGATCTGGACCATCAGTGCCCGCTGCGCGACCACGTCCAGCGCGGAGGTCGGCTCGTCCATGATGATCAGGTCCGGGGTGAACAGCATGGCCATCGCGATCATCGAGCGCTGGCGCATCCCGCCGGAGAGCTGATGCGGATAGCTGTTCAGGTGCACCGGGTCGATACCGACCATGCGCATGACTTCCGCGGACCGGGCCGCGATCTCCCGCCTGGCCGGCTTGCCGTGCGCCGCCAGCGCGTCCTTGAACTGCGCGCCGATCGACTTGACCGGGTTGAGCGCGTTCATCGCGCTCTGCATGACCACGGACATGTCCTTCCAGCGCACCGCGGACAGCTGCTTGTCGGTCAGGCCGACCAGGTTGGTGCCCTGGAACAGCACGCTGCCCGTGGTGATCTGGGCCGGCGTCGCGAGCAGCTGGGCGATGGCGAACAGCAGCGTGGACTTGCCGCAGCCGGACTCGCCGACGATGCCGAGAAACTCGCCATGATCAAGGGTGAATGACACATCGTCCACGGCCCTGACGGCGCCGTTGGATAGCACGTAGTCGACGGACAAGCCGGCCACATCAAGGATCTGGTCAGTCATTGCTCTGGCCGGCCTTCCGCGCGGGGCGCTGTTTCCTGACCGGGCGCAGGGCCGGGTTGCCGATCTCGTCGAAGGCGTAGTTGAGCAGAGCGAAGGCGGTCCCGAGCAGGGCGATGCACAGGCCGGGGGCGAGCGCCCACCAGGGCATGCCGTTCTGCAGCGCGGCCTCGCTCTGCGCCCAGTACAGCGTGGTACCCCAGCTGACCGTGCTCGGGTTGCCCAGCCCGATGAACTGCAAGCTGGAGGAGAACAAGATCGCGTACAGCGCGTTGGTCAAGAAGCTCGCCACGATCAGCGAGGTCATCGTCGGGATGATCTCGACGACGATCACGTACAGCTTGCGCTCGCCGCGCACCCTGGCCGCCTCGAGGAAGTCTCTGTTGCGCAGGGTCAGGGCCTGGGACCGGAGCTGCCGTGCCGTATAGGACCAGCTGGTCGCCGTAATCGAGAGGATCAGCACCCAGGTGGTGTCGCCGTGGGCATAGCCCGCGATGATAATCAGCAGCGGGAACAGCGGGATAACCAGGAGCACGTCGGTGAGCACGCTCAGCGAGCCGTCCCACACGCCGCCCAGGTAGGCGGCGGCGACCCCGACCAGCACCGCGATACCCGTGGTGGCCAGCCCGACGATGAACGCGATCTCCAGCATGCTCCTGGTGCCGAAGATGACCTGGGCCCACAGGTCCTGGCCGAAGCTGTTGGTGCCGAGCAGGTGCGTGCCGGAAAAGCCGAGCTGGGGCTTGTAGTTATCCAGCGACGGGCTGTCGTGCGCGATGACGCCGGGGAACAGCGCGATCAAGATGAAGATCACCAGCAGTACCGTGCCCGCGGTCGCCTTGCGGTTGGACCGGACGGCGCGGACGACCCGCGCGAACGCGTGCCCGGCCGGCAGCCGGGCCGGGGCTGGTGCCAGGACCGTGGCGGTCATCGTGACTCCCTCGTCCTTGGGTCGAGCAGCGCGGTGAGCACGTCCGCGACCAGGATCGCGACCAGCACCGCGACGGTGATCAGCAGGAACAGTCCTTGCATCAGCGGATAGTCCTCGCTGTACACAGCCTGCAAGAGCATGAAGCCGACGCCCGGGTAGTTGAACACGTCCTCGATCAGGATCGCGCCGCTGACCACGAAGCCCAGCGACATCGCGAAACCGGTCAGGTTCGGCAAGATCGCGTTGCGGGCCGCGTAGTCGAACATGATCCGCCAGCCGGGCAGGCCCTTGGCCCGGGCCATCCGCACGTAGTCCTCGGCCAGCGTGGTGATCATCGTGTTCCGCATGGTCAAGATCCAGGTGCCGATCAGCGTGATCAGCAGCGACAAGGCCGGCAAGAACGCGTGGTTGACGACGTCCTGGATGAAGGTCGCGTTGAAGCCGGGCGTGTCCGTCTTGACGTAATAGGCGTCTTCGGTGGGGAACCACTTCAGCGTGATGCCGAAGACCAGCAGCATGACGATGCCGACCAGGAAGTACGGCAGCGCCGAAGTGACGACGAAGACCGGCGGCACGACGCTGTCCAGCCGGCTGCCGCGCCGCCAGGCGGACACGATGCCGATGCCGGTGCCGAGAATGAACGCCAGCACCGTGGTCACGCCGACCAGGCCGAGCGTCCACCAGATCGCGCTGCCGATCACCGACGAGACCGGCTGCGGGTATTCGCTGAGCGAGATACCCAGATTGCCGGTCAGCAGCTGGTGCAGGTAGCTCACGTACTGCTGGGCGATGTTCTGGTGCGTGTTCAGCCCGAACAAGATCTCCAGCGAATGCATTTCGCCCGGGCTGAGCTCGCCGTGGAACTTGGCCACCATCGCGGTCGCGGGGTTGCCCGGCATCAGCCGCGGCAGCAGGAAGTTCAGGGTAAGCGCCGCCCACAAGGTGAGGATGAAGAAGCCGAGGCGGCGCAGGACGTATCTCAAGGCTCGCTACTCCAGGATCGAGCGTCGCGGATCCAGCGCCACCTGCCGGGGCGCGGTGCGGTAGCCCTGGCAGGTGGCGCGTTCATGGCGGGTCTGGCTAGCTGGCCGGACTCAGGTGCAGCAGCACCTGCTCGTTGTCCGGGTAGTCGTAAACGGCCGGCTGGGCGTACGGATTGCCCGGCGTCGGCCAGCCGGTGAACGACTGGGTGTCGTACTGGAACCAGTCGACCGCCTCCACCACCGGGATGATCGGTACCTGGGTGACCATCACCTGCTGGATCTGGTCCAGGATCGCCTGCTGCCCGGACGTGCTGGCGGTGGACTCGTACTGGTTGAGCAGCGCGTCGGTGGACGGGCTCTGGAACCGCTCGTAGTTGCTCGCCGCCGTTTGCCCGACCGGGGCGCTGTAGGAGGAATTCAGCCAGTCGTTCAGCTCGTAGTACGGGCTCGGCCCGAACGTCTGCTGGTCGTAGTAGGCCAGCTGGAACTTGCCCTGGTACAGGTCGGTATCGAAGTCGTTGCTGGACAGGTTGTCGGGGTTGATGATGATGCCGATCGCCTTGAGATCCTGCTGGATCACCTGCATGGACGCGATCCAGTCGGAGTAGCCGGAGACGTTGATCACGGTGAAATCGAGCTTTTGCCCGGCCGCGTTCGCCATCACGCCGCCGGACATGTGATAGCCGGCCTGGTTGAGCAGTTGCGTCGCCTTCGACGGGTCGTAGCCGGTACCCCAGGTGGAGACCGCGGACTTGGACAGGTCGGCGGTGAACGTCGGCGTGACGATACCGGTCTGGTTGGCGGCCGGCTCATAACCGGACTCGCCGATGCTGGACACCTGGCCCCGGTTGATCGCGTAGGAGATCGCCTCGCGGACCTTCACGTTGCTCAGCAGCGGATTGGTCAGGTTCGGGATCAGCGCGATGTTAACCGTGGGCGGGAACCAGTCATGATAGGACGAGCTCTTGGACAGGTAGAAGGACTGGATGTCCGGGACATACTGAGAGCCCCACTCGGCGCTGCCGTTGGCCAGGTCGTTGTTGGCCGCGGTGTTGGTCGTGTAAGCGGGGTACTGAATCGTGTGCACCTTGGGCAGCCCCGGCTGCCAGTAGTGCGGGTTCGCCGTGTAGGTGATGTTCTCCGGGCTGCACTTGGACATGATGTACGGGCCAGTGCCGACCGGGTCGGTGACCGGGTTGGTCGCCGCGTTCTTCATCTTCGACCAGATTCCCTGCGGCACGATCGGGGTCTGGTCGGCGATGTAGTAGAAGAACGGCACGGCGGCCTGGGAGAAGTCCATCGTGACCGTGTACTTGCCGGTGGCCGTCACGCTGGACAGCACCGACCAGTCGCCGGGGATGTCCAGCGGGTTGTTCTTGCCCTTGAGCATGTTGAACGTGTAAGCGACATCGGCCGCCGTCATCGGCACGCCGTTGCTGAACGTGACCCCCTGGCGGATCTGGAACGTCAGCGACTTGTTCCCTGGCCCCCAGGTCCAGGAGGTCGCCAGCATCGGCGTCTGCTTGCCGTTCTGCAGCGGGTTGACGTACGCCAGCGGCTCGTAGCTGAAGCCGACGATGAGGAACTGGTCCGCACCGTTGTACGGGTTGAAGTCACAGCTCCACAACGCGCCGCTCTCGTTGTCGATCGTCAGCGTGCTGGTGCTAGCGGTCGATGCCTTAGCAGTGCCAGAGCCGGAACTTGACGGGGAACTCGAGCTGCCGGCACCGGCGGTGCAGCCGGCCGCGAGCAGGGCGGCCCCGATGATGACCCCGAGTGGAATGAGGCGTCTCATGCAGTGGTCCTTTTGTGTGGGGGAGGGAGCAAGTAATGCCGATCTGCCGGGTAGACCTTCCGCGAAGATTGTTAGGACAGTATCCTAACTATCTACATGCGACAAGTGTCCGCTGATAACGCTTTAAATGTCGTCTTTCTGGAGGTAATAGGTGGTAGGTGGCCTGGCAGCGGCACGCCCTTCGCTCATCAGGGCGATGAACGAGCAGCTGCTGCTTGAGCACATCCGCCAGCGCGGGCCGTGCTCACGAGCGGAGCTCGCCCGGGTATCCGGCCTGTCCAAACCGACGGTCTCGCTTGCGCTCGGCAATGTCGAGCAGGCGGGTCTGGTGCGCATCGCCGGGCAGCGGACCGGGGTGCCCGGGCGGTCAGCCCTGCTGTACGAGCTGGCGCCGGAGGCCGGCCTGGTACTCGGCCTGGACCTCGGGCACGACTACATCCGCGGCGCGCTAGCCGGGCTGACCGGGGAGATCAGGGCGCGGTCCGAGATCCGGGCCAAGGCAACCAGCGTGCGCGGCCGGGTCGCGGAGCTGGTGACGCTGGCCGACTCGCTCTGCCGCACCGCGGGGGTGGCCAGGTCGGCCGTCGCGCAGACGGTCATCGGCAGCCCGGGTGTCTATGATCAGCGGCGGAACGCGATGAAGCTCACCGGAGGCCTGTCTGGCTGGGACAAGCCCGCGGCGCTGGCCGGACTGCGCGAGGCGTTCGGTCCGTCACTGGTCATGGAGAACGACGTGGACGCGGCGGCGCTCGCCGAGCAGGCGCACGGTCACGGCCAGAACGTGGACCACTTCGCGTTCGTGCACTTCGGTACCGGTATCGGCATGGGCCTGGTGATCGGCGGCCAGCTGCTGCGCGGTGCGCACGGGGTGGCAGGCGAGATCGCGTTCCTGCCGCTGTCCGGCGGCGTCGACATCGACGAGCGCGAGGCGCGCAAGCGAGGCGAGTTCGAGGCAGCGGCGTCGGCATCGGCCGTCGTGCGCGGCGCGCGCAAGGCCGGCTTGCGCGGCCCGCTGTCCGCCCGCCGGGTTTTCGAGGCCGCGGCCGCGGGAGACGAGCGGGCGGCCGTGGTCGTCGCCGAGGAGGCCAGGCTGGCCGCCAAGGCCATCTGCGTCGTGGTGACCGTGGTTGACCCGGAGCTGATCGTGCTCGGCGGCGGGATCGGCCGGGCGCCCGGATTCGCGGAGCTGGTCTGCGCTGAGCTGGATGAGGTGGCGCCGGTGCGGCCGCGGGTCCTGGTCAGCGCCCTGGGTACCGATGCGGTCGTGGACGGCTGCCTGGCCGCGGGTTCCGAACTCGCCTGGAATCAGGTGGTCACCCTGCTGGGCGCGTCATAAATTAACGTAGCCCGCTTCTACCTAGATCGGATCTACCTAAATCCCGGCTGATCCTGGCGAGAGCGGACCTGCTAGGGACGCAGGTAGGAGGCGCCGTTGAGGTCGATGTTGGTGCCGCTGGCCCACAGGCCTTCCGCGGAGGCCAGGTAGATAACCGCGGCCGCGATCTCCTGCGGCGTGCCGACCCGGTTGAACGGGCTCTGTGCCCGTATCTCGTCCCCGATCCGCGAGGTCAGCTGCTCAGCCGCCATCTCGGTGTCCACGTAGCCGGGGGACACGGTGGCGACCGCGATGTCATAGGGAGCGAGCAGCCTGGCCAGCGAACCGGACGCGGCGTTCAGCCCGCCTTTGCTGGCCGCGTAGGCCGGATGGCGTGGCTCACCGCGGATGGCGCCACGGGAGGAGATGTTGATGATCCGGCCGCCGGTGTGCCGCATGTGCTGGACCGCGCACCAGGTGACGTTCACCTGGCCGAGGAGATTGACGCGCAGCGTCTGTTCCCAGGCTTGCTGCCACTGCTCGTAGGACACCTCGGTGATCGCGTGCTCGATATAGACCGCTGCGTTGTTGACCAGCACATCAAGGCCGCCTAGCTGCTGATGCGCCTGGTCGACCATGGACTTGATGGCGTCGGGGTCGCCAAGGTCGGCCTGGACAACGGTGTGCCCGGTGCCGGGCAGAGCATCGCGGACCTGCGCCGCGAGTGCGGCAGAGGCGCGGTGGTGCACCGCGACCCGGTCGCCTTGCGCCGCGAATGCCGCCGCGATCGCCTTGCCGATGCCACGTGAGGAACCTGTCACCAACACCGCACGCTGAGCTGTCACGGTCGCTAATGTACCGTCATGAGAAAAATCGCCGTGCGGCTGGCTGGCGTTGCCGCCGCCGGCCTCGCTTTCGCCGCGATGCTGACCGCGGCCGCCGCGCCCGTGGCCGCGCTGCCCGGCTCGGTGGCGGCCGGCCCGGTGGCGGCCGGCCCGCGGCTGGCCGGCTGCAACGGCTTGTCGCACCGTCCGTCGCACTACGATCCGATCTGCAACGACGGCAACGGCACCGTCGTGCATCTGCACTGGTCCACGTGGGGAACGACGGCTACCGGGCGAGGTGAGTTCTACACCCGCCAGTGCGGCAAGGGCGGCTGCGTCAGCGGTCCTCCCACGGTCATCCTGTACCCGGTGAACGTGACCGCCTCGCGGGTGCGCGGCGGCGACTATACCCGGTTCCGGTTCTCCTTCCCGGGCCAGAAGCCAGCCTGGGCGGCGCGGTCATGGGTGATCGCGTACTCAGGCGGCTCCTGGCACGGCAAGGCGTTTTAGAGCCCGTACAGTTCGAAAATGTGGCTGAAGTACCAGTCCGGCTGCGCGACGCCGGAACAGGTGCCGGCCCCCTTGGTGCCCACGCAGCCGCCGTTGTCGCGCTGCAGTGCCCACATCGACACCATGCCGACCCCGTGCAGTCGCGCCCACACCGCGGTGGCGATCGCGTCGACCTTGGTGAACGTTTCATCCGGGCCGTAGTCATCGATGCCGGGCATCTCGGTGATCCCGACCATCTGCCACAGCTGGGCAGCGGAGTCGGACGGGTAGAGCGTCGCCAGCTGGCCCTCTAGCGCCGTCGCGGCCTGCTCGGTGTCGGTCAGCATGTTCTGCTGGGTGCCGATGTAGTAGTCGAAGGTCTCCAAGTTGACGGTGCTGATCACGGCGCCGTCCGCGACGGCGTTCTGCAGCACGCCCAGTTCGGCCGCGGGCAGCCCGGTCGGGTTCGTGGGCAGCGTGTAGGAGAACTGGATGCTGCGGCCGTGCGCCGCCGCCCATGCCTCTACCTCGGCGATCGCCTCGTTGCGCCGGTTGATGCCCGCGGTGTTGGTCACCGAGTTTCCCTCGACGTCCAGGTCGATGCGCGGGACGTTGTAGGTGGTGATGATGTCCTCATAGACCTGGGCGATCGCGCTCACGCTGGCACAGCTGTCGGCGATGTCAGTGTCGGTGGTATCGGCGGTGTACCCGCCGAACGAGGGGATGACGTTGCCGCCCGTGGCCTGGATGGCGGCGATGTCGGAGCCGAAGCCCGAGGACGCGATCGGCGTGCTGGTGTCGCCGTTCCAGTAAGCGGTGCAGGAACCGGCCGCGGCGGTCTCCAGGAATGCCAGCGAGAGATACCGCGCCCCTGACTGCCGCGACAGCGCCGCCATGTCCGTGCTGGAGTCGTAGGTCTCGTAGTAGGGAGCGTACAGGTGCTGCGGCAGGCCAGGGCTCCACGACGGGGCGGCGTGCGCGGTGGCGGTGGCGGTGATGCTGATCAGGGTCACGGTAGCGGTGGCGGCGGCGAGCAGGATGGGGGTTCTTCTTTTCATGCGCGCGTCCTCGGATCGGCGGCCGGGCGGATGCCCGGCTCCATCGAATAGGAAAGTTTCCTATTCGTGAGGGACGCTATTATGCACGCACCGTGGCCGTCAAGAGCCGGTGAGTTCCAGCAGCTTAGTGGTCGTGCCCCAGTTCCTGGCCGTGCCGGGGAGCTTGGTCAGCGCCTTGCCCAGCTCGCTGTTCCCGTAGCCGCCTGGCGTGTAGAAGAACAGCACCCGCCCGATCGCGGTGATCTTGTCGCGGCCCGCGCCCTTGGCGCTCTCGAGCTGCGCGATCCGCTCCTTGAGTGCCTGATCCGCCGCGGCGGCAAGGAAAATGACGTGCACCAGCTTGTGCTCAGGAGGGAAGGGCAGATCGCTGACTACCTGAGCGAGTTCCTTGCTGGACACGACGACAACATCAATATCCATGCTGAACGAGCCGCGGATCTTGGTCCTGATCTCCCGCGCGATCGCCGTGGTGTCCGTCTGCGGGGTACTGAGCAGCACGTTCCCGCTCTGGATGTAGGTCGACACCTCCGCATAGCCCAGTTCTGCCATAGCGGCGCGCAGGTCCGCCATGGCGATCCTGTTGTTCTTGCCGACGTTGATCCCGCGAAGTAGCGCGACATGTGTTGCCATCTCGCCATTGTGCCGCCTGGGCGGACCAAGACGTCAGCCGGTGCCGCTAGCTGGCCCGCCATGCCGATAATGGCTAGATGGTCACCATTGAGGGTTCGGGTGTTGTCGTTACCGGCGCGGGCAACGGGATCGGCCGCGCGCTCGCCCTGCGCCTGGCCGCGGGCGGGGCCCGCGTCGTGGTGAACGACCTCGACAGCGCCGCTGCCGAGGCCGTCGCCGCGCAGATCGGGGAGCGCGGGTTCGCCGTGGCCGCCGACGTCGGCACCGAGCTGGGGGTGCACGATCTCATCACGTCGGCACGCTGGCACCTGGGCGAGATCGACCTCTACTGCTCAAACGCCGGTACCGGCGTGGGCACCGGCCCGGATACACCCGAAGGTGACTGGCAGCAGGCCTGGGAAGTCAACATGATGGCGCATGTGCGGGCATCCAGAGAACTGCTGCCTGCCTGGCTGGAGCGCGGGCACGGCACGTTCGTGGTGACCGCTTCGGCGGCCGGACTGCTGACCATGCTCGGGACGGCACCGTACTCGGTGACCAAGCACGGCGCTGTCGCGTACGCGGAATGGCTCGCCGCGACGTACGCGCACCGGGGGATCGCCGTGCACTGCCTGTGCCCGCAAGGGGTCCGCACCAAGATGCTGGCCGACTCGGGGCGGGCAGGGGAGGTCGTGCTGCGCGACAGCGCGATCGAGCCCGAGCAGGTTGCCGACGCGCTGTGGGACGGCATCGCCGCGGGCCGGTTCCTCATCCTGCCCCACCCGGAGGTCGGCGATTACTACGCGCGCCGCGCCGGCGACCCGGACAAATGGCTGCGCGCGATGAACCGGCTGCAGCGCAAGATCGAGGAGGACGCGTGAGAGCGTGGCAGGTATCCGAACACGGCGAGCCGCGGGATGTGCTGCGGCTGGCGCGGGTGGCCGAACCGGTACCGGGGCCAGGACAGGTCCTGGTGCGGGTGCTCGCGGCCGCGGCGAATTTCCCTGACGTGCTCATGTGCCGGGGAACGTACCAGGTCCGCCCGCCGCTGCCGTTCTGTCCAGGTATCGAGCTGTGCGGGGAGATAACCGCGGCTGGTGACCGGGGGAGTGGGTCCGCGCCAGGTGACCGGGTGATCGGCAGCTCGGTGCTGCCGCACGGCGGGTTCGCTGACTACGCGCTGATGGACGCGCAGGCCATCATGGCGGCGCCGGAGGTACTCGACGACGCCGAGGCGGCGCCGTTTCACGTCACCTACCAGACCGGCTGGTTCGGCCTGCACCGGAGGGCGCGGCTCGCCGCCGGCGAGACCCTGCTCGTGCACGCGGCCGCCGGGGGAGTGGGCAGCGGCGCGATCCAGCTCGGCAAGGCGGCCGGGGCAACGGTTATCGGGGTGGTGGGCAGCCAGGCCAAGGCTGAGGTGGCGGCATCGCTGGGCGCCGACGTGGTGATCGACAGGACCCGAGAGAACGTGATCGAGCGGGTCAAGTCCGTAACCGGCGGGCGCGGTGCCGATGTCGTGTATGACCCGGTGGGCGGTGAAGCGTTCGCCCAGTCGATCAAGTGCATCGCCTTCGAAGGACGGATCGTGGTCGTCGGATTCACCAGCGGGCAGATCCCGTCCGCCGCGCTGAACCACGCGCTGGTGAAGAACTACTCGATCCTCGGCCTGCACTGGGGGCTCTACCAGACTAAGGACCCGGCCGCGATCAGGGACTGCCACACCGAGCTGACCAGGCTCGCCGCGGCCGGGCTGATCAAGCCGCTGATCAGTGAGCGCCTCACGCTGGCGGAGGTGCCCGCGGGCCTGGAGCGGCTCGCCGACGGCCACAGCACAGGCCGGATTGTCTTCGTGCCCTGACCAGCGGGACGGATCGCGGGTGCGGACCGCTACGGTGCGCCGACCGCCGCGTCATGGACCGGATCGGCGTACGCCTGGGCCACGGTGGCCCGGTCGAACACCCGCCAGGTGGCCGCTGACACGCCCACCGCGACCACGAAAGCCACCCAGTACGGCGCGGTGATGCCGAACGCGGCGGCGAGCGTCCCGCCGAGCAGCGCTCCGATGCAGTTACCGCCTGCGGCGATGAACAGGTTCGTGCTGCTCACCCTGCCCAGCATCGCTGGCGGTGTCATCCGCTGGCGGAGCGAGGCCGCCACGATGCTCCACAGCGAAGCGTGCACGCCGAACACGAACATCATCAGCCCGACGACATAGGCATCGCGCGAGGTTGCCAGCGTAAGGTGCAGCCCGGCCTCGACCAGCAGGCCGATCCGGATCGTCCAGGTGGCCGTCACTTTCCTGATCAGCCGGTCACCGCAGACGGCGCCGAGGATGCCGCCGGCCGCCTGGCAGGTGAACAGCGTGCCGTAACCGACAGAGCCCAGGTGCAGGCGTTCCCTGGCCAGCAGCACCAGGACCGCCGTCGTGGCGGTGAGGGTGACGTTCAGCAGCCCGATCAGCAGCGCCATCGTGCGCAGCAGCCGCTGGTGCATCAGCCAGCGGAAGCCCTCGGCGACCTCGGCCCGTACTGATTCGCGCGGCTCGGCACGCGCGCTCTCGCGGCTGTGCCCGGCCGCCCGGTACACCCCGGCCAGCAGCCCGACCAGCACCGCGCTCGCCGCGTAGGTCCCGGCGTTGACGAAGAACGGCACGCTCGCGGCGACCACGAAAAGGAATCCGCCAAGCGGCCCCGCGATCATGCCCTGCATCAAGGTGGTGCCGCCGATCAGCCAGCCGTTGGCACGCTCCAGCTTGTCCCGCGGCACCACGGCCGGGGTCATCGCCTGGCTGGCTGACCGGAAAACCACCTCGCCCGTGTTGATGAGGAACAGCACGACGTCCAGCAGGGCGATGCTGGACCGGCCCGCCGCCAGTGCGGCGGCCAGCACGCCCATCACCGCCACCCGGGTCCAGTCGATCGTGACCATCAGCGCGCGCCGGTCGGCCCGGTCGACCAGGACGCCGCCGGGGATGGCGAACAGCAGCCAGGGCAGCCAGGCCGCGGCTGAGGTAGCGGCGACGAGCAGCGCGCTGTTGGTGTGCGCGGCCACGTACAGCGGCGCTGCGATAGTGGCCAGGCCGCTGCCGAGTGCGGACAGCGTGCTTGCCGTCCACAGCTTCGCGAATCGCCAGCCAAGTCCTTCCGCCACGACCGGCGAGGCTACCGCCAGCAGGTGTATTAAGCCATCCCGGGCGCGCTGATTGCGCCCTGGGCGGATGTCAGCGGAACCGGATCAGGCCGGTGCGCGGAACGGGAGCAGGTCTGGTTCGACCCAGTCGCGGCGGGCCAGGGCGCTGGCCAAGGTCGCGGACCGGTAGTGGCGGGTGAGCAGGCGCTTGTCCAGCAGCGCCGAGTAGCGTCCGGCGAAGAGAGCGAAGTCGGTGCAGCCGGGGTCCGCCGCGACATGCTGCGCGACAATCTCCATCCAGGCGCGGGAGACGGTGTGATGGTACTTCTGCGGTGCGCGATGGTAGGCCGTGAGCTGCTGAATCCATGCGCAGACCCGGTCGGCGGCGGCC
>Ga0224568_1000130_pt1 | contig 13136 bp, 12 predicted proteins | sample CLU5metagenome_FD_182727 | JGI IMG/M metagenome (GOLD analysis project Ga0224568, IMG submission 182727) | Spruce litter microbial communities from Bohemian Forest, Czech Republic - CLU5 | ecosystem: Environmental > Terrestrial > Plant litter > Unclassified | place: Czech Republic: South... | reverse complement strand
GCGCGGCGGCCGCCAACGAGATAAGAATCCGGCGCATCGCGCCCGCCTTTCATTAGCCAGCCGAGGCAGCCTTGCGTCTGGGGGTCCAGGTCCGCCGCTTCGCGTCCCTGATGATCACACGGGACGCGTTCCGCCCTGGAATCCCCATCACTCCCCCGCCGGGATGGGTTCCCGAACCGCACAGGTACAGCCCTTCGACCGGCGTGCGGTAGCCGCAGGCGTCGGCCGACGGCCGGAACGAGAACAACTGGTCCAGGGACATCTCACCCTGGAAGATGTTTCCGCCGAGCAGCCCGAACCGCTCCTCCAGGTCCACCGGTGTCAGCACCTGGCGGTGTGTCACCAAGTCACCGAAACCAGGCGCGAACGTCGAGATCGTGTCGATCACCGTCGAGGCGAGCGCGTCCCTGGCGGCGTCATCCCACGACGCCCCGTCCGCCAGCTCATAGGGCACGTACTGCACGAAGCAGCTCATTATGTGTGCCCCGGCGGGTGCCAGGGTGGAGTCCTTGGTGGTCGGGATCACGCAGTCGATCATCGGCCGCGGCGATGGCTGCCCGTACTTAGCGGCGTCCCACGCCCGCTCCAGGTACTCCAGCGTCGGGCTGATGATGAATTCGGGGTGCTGCGGTCCCAGCTCTGATCCGGGCCTGGCGGTGAACGAGGGCAGCCCGGACAGGGCGAGGTTCACCTTGGCGGACGGGCTGCGGGTGCGGAACTGCCGCACGTCCCGGACCAGCGAGTCCGGCAGGTGCGATTCGCCCACCATGGAAAGGAACGTGGTGGACGGGTGCACCCCAGAGACCACCGTTTTGGCGTCGAACCTCCGCCCGTCGGCCAGCGTGACACCGCGGACCCGCTCGCCCGATACGTCAATCGACGCGACCTCGGCATTGGTCTCGATTACCACGCCCGCTTCCCGCGCCGAGGATGCGATCGCCTCCGAGACCGCGCCCATCCCGCCGCGCGCGACACCCCAGCAGCCGCCGACCCCGTCCACCTCGCCCATCCGGTGGTGCAGCAGCACGTAGGCCGAACCGGGGCTCATCGGGCCGCCCCACATCCCGATTACGCCGCCTGGCGACAATGCGCCGAGGATGCGCTCGTCGGTGAAGTACCGGCCGAGGAAATCGGCGCAGGACATCGTCATCAGGTCGACCAGGCCTGCCGCCGCGCCACGGCGCCGCAGCATGTAGCCCATCATCCCGGTCGCCGCGGGCAGGTCGCGGGCGGAGCGCAGCGCCGGGTCCGGCGGGATCTTGCTCAGCAGCGGGCGGATCATCGCGGCCAGTTCGGAGACGTCGCGGCAGTAGCGCGGATACGCGGCGCCGTCAGCCTTGCTGATCTTGGCGATCTCCGCGGCCGCCTCGTGCGTGTCCTCCCAGACCAGGATCCCGCTGTCGTCAAGGAACGGAGCGAAATAGGCGGGATCGAGTGGGTAGACGTGATATCCATGCCGGCGTAGCGAGAGCTCAGACACGATCCGCCCGGGCAGCAGGCTGACCACATAGGAGGCGGTCGAGACGCGATAACCCGGCCAGGGCTCCTCGGTCACCGCCGCGCCGCCGACCAGGTGCCGCCGCTCCAGCACGACCGTCTTCAGCCCGGCGCGCGCCAGGTATGTCGCGCATACCAGGCCGTTATGTCCGCCTCCGACGATCACCGCATCAAACACAAACTCATCTTTATCTCATAACTGACGCTGGTGACACCCCCAGCACGACGCGAATCAGCCCGGGCGTAGTCCACACTGGTTGGCGTGACTCGACACGATGATCTGTATCGGCGAGCCGAGGCCCGCGGCGTGGCGGTCCGTTATCACGACTGGCGCGGCCGCGACGTCGAGGTATCTGATGAGACGCTCGCCGCTGTCCTTGACGCGCTCGGCGACGTGCAGCCGGAATCCTCGCCCGTGCCGCCGTCCGCGGTGGTCGCTCCCTGCCCGCCAAGCCGCGTCTGGGGGTTCACCGTCCAGCTGTACTCGGTGCGGTCCCGCGCCTCCTGGGGGCACGGGGATTTCCACGACCTCGCCGACCTGGCTGCCTGGTCGGCCGGGGATCTAGGCGCGGACTTCGTGCTGGTGAACCCGCTGCATGCGGCGGAACCGCTGCCGCCGGTCAGTCCATCCCCATATCTGGCGATGAGCAGGCATTATCTGAGCCCGCTTTATCTGCGGGTGGAGGACATTCCCGAATACGCCCAGCTGAGCGGGGCCGACCGGGCCAGGATCGCCGAGCTCGCGGCGCCGCTTCGCGCGGCGAACAGCACGGCGGCGCTCATTGACCGCGACGCGGTGTGGGCGGCCAAGCGCGCGGCGCTCGAGATCATCAGCGCCGTGCCGCTCAGCGCTGCCCGCCAGGGCGCGTTCGCCAGCTTCCGGGCGCGCGAGGGAGCGGCACTGGCGGGCTGGGCGGCCTGGTGCGCGCTTGCCGAACGGCACGGCCCGGACTGGCGGACCTGGCCGGAGCCGTTCCCGGCCGCGGCCGCCGATCCCGGCGTCGCCCAGTTCCACGCCTGGCTGCAGTGGCTGGCGGCGGACCAGGCCGCGTCGGCGCAAGCTGCCGCCAGGAACGCCGGCATGAGCATCGGCGTGGTCACCGACCTGGCCGTAGGCAGCCATCCCGGCGGCGCCGATACCTGGACCGGCGCCGACGTGTTCGTGCGCGGGGTAAGTGTCGGCGCACCGCCGGATGCGTTCAATCAGCGCGGCCAGGACTGGACGCTGCCGCCCTGGCACCCGGCACGGGCGGCCGCGCCGCTCGCCGAACTGGTCGCCGCCACCACGCGCAACGCCGGCGGCCTGCGGGTCGACCACGTGATGAGCCTGTCCCGGCTGTGGTGGATCCCGGCCGGACTGGCCCCGGACCGCGGCACTTATGTCCGGTACGACCACGAGCGCCTGGGCGCGATCCTGGCCGCTGGCGCGGCGGCGGCCGGCGCGGTGGCCATCGGCGAGGACCTAGGCACGGTGGAACCGTGGCTGCGCGAGTACATGGCCAGCTGCCAGGTGCTCGGCACCTCGATGCTGTGGTTCGAGCGCGGCGGCGATGGCGGGCCGCTGCCGCCTGGCCAGTGGCGCAGCCATTGCCTGGCCACGGTCGGCACCCACGACCTGCCGCCGGCCGCCGCCTTCCTCAGCGGGGATCAGGTCCGGATCCGGGCCGAACTCGGCCTGCTCACCCGGCCGGAGGCGGAGGAGCGCGCCGCCGCCGCCGCGGACCTGGACCGGTTCTTGTCCATGCTCACCGGTGAAGGCCTGCTCGATAGCGGCAAGCCCGCAGCCGCGGAGTTCACCGCCGCACTGTACGCGCACCTGACCAGGACCCCCGCCATGCTGATCGGCGTCTCGCTGGCTGAGGCGGCAGGTGAGCGGCGCCCGCAGAACATGCCGGGCACCGTTGATCAGTACCCGAACTGGCGCATCCCGCTTAGCGACGAGTCCGGCCAGCCGGTGCTGCTTGAGGACCTGCCCGGGCATGCCGGGGTCCGTGCGGTCACGTCCAGGATCCGGGGGGTAGAGTCCACCCCGTGAGTACCCGCGAAGAGCTGGACGCCTTGTCGTCCCGAGAGCTTCATGACATGGCCGTGCACCGCGCGGAAAAGCACGCTGATGTCAAGTTCCTGTGGCAGGTGCTGCGTGCCCTGCCCGCCGCGGAGGCGGCCGAGGGACACGTGCAGCACGCCGACATGGACATCACCAGCGTGTCCGGGCTGATCGCTGACGTGCTGACCGCGGGCAAGACGGACGTTTCCGACGCGCTGCGCCCCATGTACATCGACTACCTGGTCAAGCACCCCTAGGACGGTACTGGGCCGATTACCTGACCGGCGGCGCTCGTGCCGCCGGTCACGCAATCGGCCCAGTTGCAATCGGCCCAGTTGCAGCCGGCCAGGTTCGCCGTCGGCTCGTTGCCGCCGGGCCCGGCCAGATCCGGGTTATTCGCCCTTGTCCAGGACCGCTTCGATCTCCAGGGCGATGGTGACCTTCTCGCTGACCGCGACGCCGCCGCCGGGGATCGGCCCGTTGTAGCTGACGCCCCAGTCGCTCCTGTTGATCTCGGTGCTGGCCGAGAAGCCCGCCCGGGTGCCGCCGTAAGCGTCCGGCCCGACGCCGTTGACCTCGAGCTTGAATACGACCGGCTTGGTAATCCCGCGCAGGGTGAGGTCGCCGTCGAGCAGGAAGTCGTCCCCGTCCTTGCGCACGCCGGTGGACTGGAACGTCATCGTCGGGTACTGCTCGATGTGGAAGAAGTCCGCGCTCCGGATGTGGTTATCCCGGTCGGGCGAGCCGGTGTTGACCGAGCTGAGGTCTACACTGGCGCTGACAGTGGACTGCAGCGCGTCATCGCCGGTGACAACCGTGGCCGTGAACTTGTCGAAGCGGCCGCGGACCTTGCTCACCATCATGTGCCTGACAACGAAGGACACCTCGGAGTGCACGGGGTCTACATTCCAGGTCCCTGCGATGTAGCCGGGAATTTCCACGGCCGTCTCGCTCATTGTTCCTCCAAGAAATCAGCAGTTCCTGATCGTATGTTACTTCTTAATAGTAACTGTACACTGTTTGAAGGGTCAAGTAATGACCGGGTACCAGGAACGGACATACCCTGGTGACCAGGGAGGGTCGATTTCATTGGATCGGGGACAAGCCGAACGTCCTGCCACGGTACGCGACGTACCCGCAGTGGAGCCGCCTGGCCACCGCCCATCGCCCTGCCGGGCGCGCGAGGTGCTGCAGCGCGTCGGCGACAAGTGGTCGGTCTACGTCATCGACCTGCTCGGACAGCGCACGATGCGGTTCGGTGAACTGCATCGCTCCATCGACGCCATTACCTCGCGGATGCTGACGGTTACACTGCGCGGGCTGGAACGCGACGGGATCGTGGCCAGGACCGTCCATCCCGTCATCCCGCCCCGCGTCGATTACGAGCTCACGCCGATGGGCCGGACCCTGCTCGACACGATCGGCCAGCTGGTCACCTGGACCGATACCCACCTGCCGGAAATCGACGCGGCCAGAGCGGCCTACGACGCGAGGCATCCGCGGCAGTAGGACCGCATCGCCCGCCCGGACCGCCATGCCTGGCACCGGCAGTACGACTAGCCGCCACCAGGGGTCCCGGACGCGGCGCCACCCTATCCGGCCTTCGCCGCGCCCGCCTCGGCCTGCGCCAGCAGTTCTTGTGCTGGCCGCTCCAGTGCCGCGGAGAACGATGCCCACGACACATCGCCGCCCTGTTCATAACCGCCGATCACGCCGTAGACGGTCCCGGTACCCTGGCCGCCGCGGTAATCCAGGATCCACGGGCCGCCGCTGGTGCCGTACGAGAAGCCGCGGCAGTAGAACTCCATCTGATCGGCACGGAACCTGAAGCTCTTGGTGACGCAGATGACCGGCCGCTGGGCCGTGTCGTTGTACCCGATCACGGTGATGTGCTGAGCATCGGGCAAGGCGAAGGCCATCCGCAGCGCCCCGGTCACGCTCTGGATCGGGCCGACCGCGTCCGGCGGTGGCGCGACGTCCAGGAACGCGATATCGAGATCGGGGTTCTGCGCGGACCGCCAGCTGCCGGCAACCGTGATCTGGGTAACCGGCCAGATGCCGTCCGGCACCGGACCGCCGTTGTAGCCCGGGATGAACTCCATATTCCGCGCGTAGCGGCCATTGGCGTAGACGCAGTGGGCGGCCGTCAGCACCAGGCTGCCTACCGTGCTGTTCACCACGCTCGCAGTGCAGAAGTGATTGCGGCCGGCCTGGGTGTAGAACAGCGCGCCGACGGTGGGCACACCGCTGAACTGGGTAGCGTCCGGCGTGCCGGGCGGAACCGCCTGCGCGGCCGAGGGTCCGCCGCCGGTCCCTCCGGATCTGGCCGGGCCGGATCCGGCGAGGCCAGATCCGGTCGCGGTATCCATCCGGCCCGCAGTCCAGTAGGAGCGGGCCAATCGCTGGGCTGCTGGCCCGATCACGTGCACGGTCCCGGCATCGCGAGCCGTCCGGTCACCCGCATGCTCATCGGAGGCCAGGTGCTCGCTCTGGCCGGCAGCTGCCCGGGCGACCTGATCCTTGGCCTGAGCGACCTCGGTCATCGCGATGGTCCCGCCCGCCAGGGCTGCCGCGGCCGCGAGCGCGACCACGAGGCGGGGCGTAACGCGATTCGGCCCGACCGCGTGCCTGAACCTCATCCCCGCTCCGGGCCGGCCTGCTCCGGGCGCGCGCCCGCGGTAATTGTCCAGGCCGCATTCGCGGCAGCGGTGAACCTGCGCAAAGGCATGAGAGCCAAAGTTCCCGATCCGCACCGCCGCTGTCAAGCCAGACCCGCATCAGCCCCGGCTAGGGCCCTGGCTCAGCCTGCGGGATATGGGCAGTCGGCCGTCACATCCGCATACCATTCGCTGCTGTTCAGTTCCCCGTAGGAGTAGTAGACGAAATCCGTACAGGACGTGTATTCCGACAACAGGGTGGACTTGGCATTCTGCTCAGCGGCGGCCAGGGTGGGGCCATAGCCCGTAGCGTGAGCGGGGAATGTCGCGTACGCGGTATTCGCGCCGACCAGGAGCACGGCTATCAGTGCGGCGACCGCGATTGCGATTATTCTTGCCAGCCTCATGCCGACTCCTCCTGGTGACTGCCGCTTTCGCCGTTGCCGTGCGCTTAGCCCGGCTCGTTATGAATGTAAGCGTGCGCCGGTCCGCCGGCAAGGCCCATGTTCACCGCGGACCGCGGTCACGACGGCGGTGTAGCAGGTCATGGTGGACGTCCCGCCCAGCGCATCGATGGCGGCTCCGGTCCCGTTGAGCACTTCGGCCAGCTTGCCATCCGGCAACTGGGCCATGTTGCCTTGAGTCGGCACAAGATCCAGGTACTGGTCCCGGGTGTAGACGTGCTGCCAGTTGTAGCTCCACTGGGCCGACTCACCGAACTCGCCCACCGCCCGGATCCCGTCCGCCGCCCTGGTGAGAATCGGCTGGTAGGCGTCAAGAGCCGACGATGCCCGCGGCCGGTCGCGGGGGTTGCTCGCCGAGCGCGACCTCGGCCGCATCGCGGCCGGCGCGGACATTGACACCATCGGGCTTACCCTGACCGGCTCCGGGCACCTGCTGTTCGCTGACCAGGATGGCACCGGACCGGACCCCGGCGCGGTCGAGGCGATGGTGACCGCGGTCCTGGCCGCCGCTGAGCCGCACCTGACCTGACCAGGCGCGGATTTATCCGGTGGCAGCGGCCGCGCGCTATAGCAGCCGCGGAACGGCGAATCCCCGTAGTATCACACCGTGGGCGGGGAAGCGCTGGACGTACTGAAGCGGGTGTTTGGCTACGAATCGTTCCGTGGCCAGCAGGAAGCGATCGTCGAGCATGTCTGCGACGGTGGCGACGCCATCGTGCTAATGCCGACTGGCAGCGGCAAGTCCTTGTGCTACCAGATTCCCGCCCTAGTCCGCGAGGGCACCGGCGTCGTGATCTCGCCGCTGATCGCGCTCATGCAGGACCAGGTCGAGGCGCTCACCGTCCTCGGTGTCCGGGCCGGCTTCCTCAACTCCACTCAGGACGGCGACGAACGGCGCGGCGTGGAGCACGCGTTCCTCGACGGCAAGCTCGACCTGCTGTACCTGGCACCGGAGCGGCTGCGCGGCGAGAGCACCCTGCGGCTGCTGGATAAGGGTCAGATCGCGCTGTTCGCCATCGACGAGGCGCACTGCGTCGCCCAGTGGGGGCACGACTTCCGGCCGGACTACCTCGCGCTGTCGGTGCTGCACGAACGCTGGCCGTCAGTGCCCCGCATAGCGGTCACCGCGACTGCCACCGCGCATACGCATCAGGAGATCGCCACCCGGCTCGGCCTGGGCACCGCCAGGCACTTCGTGGCCAGCTTCGACCGGCCTAACATCGCGTACCGGATCGTGCCGAAGAACTCGCCGCAACGTCAGCTGCTGCAGCTGCTCGGCACCGAGCACGAGGGCGATTGCGGCATCGTGTACTGCCTGTCCCGCAATTCGGTGGAGAAGACCGCGGATTTCCTGGTCCAGCAGGGATTCCCCGCGCTGCCTTACCACGCCGGGCTGGACGCGCGGACGCGGGCGAAGAACCAGGCACGGTTTCTGCGCGCGGACGGGCTGATCATGGTGGCCACGATCGCCTTCGGCATGGGTATCGACAAGCCAGACGTCAGGTTCGTGGCCCACCTTGACCTGCCGCGTTCGGTGGAGGGTTACTACCAGGAGACCGGGCGGGCCGGCCGGGACGGGCTGGCGTCTACGGCATGGCTGGCGTACGGGCTGGCCGACGTAGTCCAGCAGCGCCGGATGATCGACGAGTCCGAGGGAGACCTGGCCCACCGGCGCCGCCTGTCCGCGCAGCTCGACGCCATGCTCGCGCTGTGCGAGACAGCCGAGTGCCGCCGGGCGCAACTGCTGCGCTACTTCGGCGAGGAGCCGGCCGGCCCATGCGGGAACTGCGACACCTGCCTGGACCCGCCGCAGGTATGGGACGGCACCACCGCCGCCAGGCAGCTGCTCTCTGCCGTGGTCAGGGTGGCCAGGCTCAGCGGACCTTCGTTCGGGGCCGGCCAGTACATCGACATCCTGCTCGGCAAGGACACCGAGCGGGTCAGGAACTACCGGCATCAGGAGCTGTCCGTCTTCGGTATCGGCAGCGGCCACACCGAGACCCAGTGGCGCGGCGTGGTCCGTCAGCTGCTGGCCGCCGGCCTGCTCACGGTAACCGGCGAGCACGGAACGCTGGCGCTGACCCCGGCCAGCACTGATGTACTGCGCGGCGACCGCACCGTCATGCTGCGCACCGAGCGCACGCCGGCCAAGCCGGTGAGGGAAAAGGCCAGCAAGGCTAAGGCGGCCAAGGAAAAGGACGGCACCGGGGCGAGCACCACCGTCAGTTATGACCCCGCCTTGTTTGACAAGCTTCGCGCCTGGCGCGCGGCCGCGGCCAAGGAACAGGGCGTGCCTGCCTACGTGATCTTTCACGACGCGACCCTGCGGCAGATAGCCGCGGACCGTCCGGCCGACCTGACCGCGCTGTCGGCGATCAGCGGCGTTGGCGAGACCAAACTCGCCAGGTACGGCGAGCAGATCCTCGCCGAACTTGCCTAGGTATTCACCGCGGTGCAGCGGCACGGACGTCCGCGCCTCGCCGGTCATGCGCCAGCCAAGTGTGCGGCCGCTCCAGGCCCCTCCACCAAAGCCTGGAGCGAGACCGCCGCACTTGCATCGTGCGCGATTGCACGATACTCGTCTAGCATAATGGGCACGGCTGAATTTAACTATTAGTTTCTAGAATATTACTCTATGCAGTTGACCGAATGGTCTTCTACCTGGTGTTTTATCTACTTATCATGCGTATAATTGCTTTGAGTAATCAGATTGACTGCTCAGTCGGGACCGGGCGAGTCCCCGCAACCGGAGCAATCCTGGCTGCCACCGGAGTCAGCTGCCATCTGGAAAGCCGCCCCGGTGCAGCACAACCGGGTAGCGCGGTAGCGTGACCGGCGGCCGCACCCGGGCGCGCCACCCATCCGGGTATGGCGCGAGGGCGGCGGATAGCGGCGGCGGGCTGGCCGCGTCCGGCGCTGTAGCGAGCAGGGTCAGCTGGTCGCGGACCGCGCCGACGGCGCTGGCGTCCAGCCGGTCCTGCCAGCGCTGCTCGCATTCGGTGAGGCGCTGCGCGTAACCCCGCTGGGCGGCGGCGCCCGTCGCGGTCAGCCTGGCGACCTTCCACCTGCCGCCGGCCGGGTCGGGCTCGGTCACGGCCAGCCGAGCCTGCGCCAGCAACCCCATCGCCATCGACACCGCTTCCTTGGAGATGCCGCTGACCAGCGGGAGGTCGCGCACCCGGATTCCGTCGGCGGTCAGCGCCCTGAGCACGTTGACGCTGACCGCGAGCGACAGGTCGCAGTCACGCTCGAACTCGACCGCGAACGCCAGCAGCGGCCTGGACAGCAGCGCGTGCAACGGCAGCGGATCACGCTCTTGGGCCGGCCCGGACGGCGCGGGGTCCAGCAGGCGGCTGCGCAGGCCGTGGCCGAGGACCGGCAGGCAGTCGGGCAGGCCGGGATCGAGCTGGCCGGCGATCACCTGCAGCGCGTTGCGCAGATCGCCGATCTGCGTCGTGCCGTAACGCTGCCGCCAGTGCTCTTCGACCAGGGCGGGCAGCGGCTCCCACAACTCGCGTGCCTGCTGCCCGGCCGCGGTCGCGCGCAGCACCGCGTCCGGGCCCGGGTGCTTGCCGCGCGCGCCGCCGGCGGCCCCGGCTCGGGTAATGGTGAGGTACCCCCAGCGGCGGACACCGTCCAGGTTGGTCCTGGTCCTGGCCAGCTGCCGCAGTTCGGCGACCGTGCGCGGCTGGTCCAGGAAGCGCAGGCAGTTCTCGTACATGACCAGCGAGGTGAGCCAGGGCCCTGACCCTCGTGCCGAGGCGCCGTAGTCCGTGGTGCGGTAGGCAAGCCGGTGCTCGGCCTCGTTGTCGGTCTCGATCGTGAACGCGACCAGTGCCTGCGACAGCAGGGCGGACAGCCCTGGCGGCCCGGACCCGTCATGGTGCCACGCCGCGTCAGCCGCTGGCGGCACCCGCTGCCTAGTCGCCGACGCGGCGGCGGACTGGCTCGTGCTGGCCGGTCCGGGCTGGCCGGGCCCGGCTGGGCCTGCCTCTCCTGTCTCGGTGACCAGCAGCCCGGCGCTGCCCAGCCGCTGCCACCGGGCCGGGTCGATGCCGCGCCCTGTTCCTGCGGTTCCCGGCGGCACCAGCTGCCATCCGGTCCTGGCCAGCAGCGCCTGCGCCTGCGCCGGCTCGAACCGGGACAGGGCCGGCTCCCCCATGGACGAGACCGAGGTGCTGAACCGGGAACCCGCACTGAACGTGCGGGTGACCGGCATCGAGATCGCCAGCGTGCTGCCACTGGCCGCGATGGCACGGAACTGCCCGAGCAGGTCCGCCAGGACGTCGGGCGGCAGGTAGACCGCGACGCCCTCGACCAGGAACAAGGCGGGAACTTCGGCGTCATAGCCGGCCTGGAGCAGGAGCTGGCCGACCGGATCGGCGGTGAAGTCGGCGGATACGAACCGCACGCCAGCATCGGTGGCGGCGCTGGCCATGCCGAGGCGCCGCAGCCGGTCCAGCTTGTCCCGCTGCGTCGCCGGGTGATCCAGCTCGTACCAGCGGACCCCGGGCGCGGCGTAACGCAGCGAGCGCCCGTCGTAGCCGGCTCCGCCCACGACGACCTGCCGCGCCCCGGCGTCAAGGCCAGTTACCACGAAGCGGTCGAAAAAAGCGGTCCGCACCCGCAGGTACTCATGCATCCTGCCGTGCGGCACCGTGATGCTCCCGGCCACATCCGCGGCCAGCGCATCCTCGGCCTCTGGGTGGCCGGACGGCCACGGCAGCCGGGGGTAGTCCAGCCGGTGCGCCGATACTCGCCTGGCTGTCATTGACGGGGCGCCGTCAGCGATCACCCGCCCATTCTGTCAGGCTTGACCGTATGACAACACACCGCGGTGTCACCATCAGCCGCATCGCTACCAGCGAGTACACGGTGACGAATAGCAGGAACACCCAGCTGCGCATGGGTAGCGGCGACACCGCTGACTTCACCCCGGTGGAACTGCTGCTCGCTGCCATCGGCGGCTGCACCGCGGTCGACGTCGACCTGGTGACCAGCCGGCGGGCCGAGCCGGACCAGTTCGAGGTTGAGGTCGGTGCGGAGAAGGTCAGCGACCCGGCGGGCAACCATCTCAGCGACATCACCGTGACGTTCCGGATCAGGTTCCCTGAGGGCGAGGCCGGCGATAAGGCCCGTTCGGTGCTGCCCGGCATCGTGGAGATGTCGCATGACCGGTTGTGCACGGTGGGCGTCACCGTCCAGCGCGGCGCCCCGATCACGACCAGGATCGGATAGCGCGCGAGTTCCGGCAGGCCAGCACCGAGCGCCCACCGCGAGCGGCGCGTTACAGTTTCCCCATGGCGGAACAGGGTAAGCCCGGCGAGCTGGCCAGGAACGAGCTGCGCGCGTCCCACCAGGACCGGGACAAGATCGTCGAGGTGTTGCGGGAGGCGGCCGGCGATGGCCGGCTGAACGCCGAGGAACTGGACGAGCGGCTCGAGGCCGCCCTGACCGCCAAGACCTACGGCGAGCTTTCTGTCCTGGTGACCGACCTGCCCGCGGCCCCGCAGGCGATGCCGCTGTCGCCGGCCACCGCCAAGGAACTGGTGAAGATCGACTGCCGCAGCGGGCATGCCAAGCGGGACGGGCGCTGGATGGTCCCGCAGCGCATCCAGGCCAAGGTGACCAGCGGTCATGTCACGCTCGACCTCACCCAGGCCGAGATCTCCCAGCGGACGCTGCGCATCGACACCGACGTGCGCAGCGGTCACCTGATCATCATCACCAGGCCGGGCATCGTCGCCGAAGCGGACGACGTCGTCGTGCGCAGCGGCCACATCAACATCAGGCATCCGTGGCGGGCCGACGTGCCGGAGATCTTGCGCATCCAGATCGCGGGCAGAGTCGGCAGCGGCCACATCCAGGTCCGCCCGCCGCGCCGGAACCTATGGCAGTGGCTGGCGCGGCGGCCGCGGCCATATGCGCACGCCAGGTAAGGCGGACCGGCTGCTCAGCCCGATGACCCCGGCGCGGCGGCGCCAGTTCGACACGATCAGCGCCGGACTTGCCCGCCTGGTCCGCTATGACGATGAGTCGGTCGTGCACGAACAGTGGATCAGGCAGCGCTATGACGGCGGCTACGCGCAGACCTACCAGCCGGCCCGTATCGCGGCGGTCATTACCGCCTGGCATGAAGCGGGCCACGCCGTCGCCGCGCTGGCCACCGGTGCCAGGTTCTCCTCGGCCAGCATCCGGCACAGCGCCACCAGTGCCGGACGCGTGCACGCGATCACCAGCGGCGGCCAGGAGGCTTTCGTCATCCACGCGGCCGGGCAGATAGCCGAGCGTCTGCGCGACTGGACCACCCTGGACGAGGATGGCGACCTGGCCGCCTGGCTCAAGTCCTGGCGCGACGACGGCGGCGACGCCAGGCACTTCCGCGCCGCGATCAAGCCCGCGTCGGGCAGCACCGCCGAGATGGCCGCCTGGCGCGATGCTGAGCAGATCCTCACCCCGCGGCGGCTGCAG
>Ga0224568_1000129_pt1 | contig 13182 bp, 15 predicted proteins | sample CLU5metagenome_FD_182727 | JGI IMG/M metagenome (GOLD analysis project Ga0224568, IMG submission 182727) | Spruce litter microbial communities from Bohemian Forest, Czech Republic - CLU5 | ecosystem: Environmental > Terrestrial > Plant litter > Unclassified | place: Czech Republic: South... | reverse complement strand
CTTCAGTGCTCGAGTGCCCCACGAGGAACCAAAAGGGTAGCTTGTGGGGCATTACGCGAAAGTTACCGCAAGATTAATGTTGTGTGAATTTGCCGAGCGGAAGATTCCATAACAGGGCACGCCTTAAGGCATGCCGCAGAGTTATCTCAAACCTGCAAGCAGCTATGGGGTTTGCTCGGCCACGCGAATGTGTGGCTCGATCAAGGCGAGCAGTTCATCTTTGAGAAACGGCCCGCAAGCCAGAAGGCCCGAGAGAAGCGGGTCGCGGCGATTGGCAGTCAGATCGGTTTTTTCCAGCGTGCTCACAAAGCCGCCGGCGCTTATTACCAGCGCCGCTCCCGCAACCACATCCCACTCATTCTTAGGGGTAAGAGTGAAAGTCACGTCAGCCAATCCGGCCGAAACCAAGGCGAGCTTGTAAGCCACCGAACCCATGGCACGCAGCGTGAGCCCGGCATTCTCAAACGGCTTCCATTCGCCGCGCTTGACCTCGCTGCGGCTGGCGAGAACCAGCGCTCCATCAAGCGTCTTACGCTGGCTGGACTGCGAAGGTTTTCCGTTGTATGTAACCCCGCAATCGATTGCTCCCACGAAAGTTTCGTTGGTCGCCGGATTGTGGATTCCACCTGCCACCGGACGCCCATCCTCAACCAACCCAATCGAAACGCAGAACTCCGGAATTCCTTTGACGAACTCGCGCGTGCCATCGAGCGGATCGACCACCCAAACCCGTGACCGCTGCAAGCGGATGGGATCATCCACACTCTCTTCCGAAAGCCAGCCTTCTCCATCGCGCAAAAGTTCCTGGCGCAGAACAACGTCCAGTGCGCGATCCGCTTCCGTTACCGGATCGAGTCCGGTCTTATATTCCGTTTCGATCTCCCCAGGCGTAAAGCGCGCGAACACCTTGCGCGAAGCCTCTAAAGCGGCCTGAATGCGTTCCAATATCGGTGCGTAAGAATTTGAGGACATGATTGTTCGTCTCAGAAGGTATTACTGGCCACTGACAACTAGCCCTGACTGCCTTTAAGCCATCAGCATTCGCGCTCCGGTAGCCAGCAAAACCGCACAAAGGATGCGCCTGAGCCACGGAACCGGAACCCGCGTGCTCAAATACGATCCAAGCAGCCCTCCCGGAACCGACCCGATCAAAAGCGCTCCCACCAGGTGAACATCAACATTATGCATCCGGAAATGCAGGAGGCTCGTTACCCCGGTCAAGATGAGGGCATGAACGATGTCCGTGCCCACCATCACCTTCGGCTGAAAACTATAGAACAGCAAGAGCAGCATCATGACAATGCTCCCCGACCCCACCGAAGTAATGCCGACCAGAAACCCGGCGACCAGACCAATAAGCGACATCCAGGCATACGACTTGATCGAGGGAGGCCGTGTCGCAGCGTGATCCTCAATTTTCTTTTGGAAAAACAAGAAAGTCGGAATGCAAATCAGTAGCACGCCCACCGCGACGGTAATGAAATGATTTACGCCATTGCCATAGACGTTGCGCAGGTGAACCAGAAAACTCACGCCCAGGTAGGAGCCGGGTGCACTGCCCACGGCCAGCGCAAGAACAACTTTGCGCCGAACCGTGCCTTTGCGCAAATGAACCGCGCTGGCGCCGATCTTGGTGAGGAAGTTGAAAAGCGCGTCCGAGCCGACGGCGCGGATAGGCGGAACTCCCAATCCGAAGATAAGAATGGGGAGCAGCAAAACGCCGCCCCCCACTCCCGTCATTCCGATGAGGGTTCCAACTCCAAATCCGATCAGACTCTTGATCAGCAGATCCATGGCAGTTCCGGTTCTTGTGCTTCAGTTAGGCTTCTACCGGATACTTACGCCGACTCTGCCGTCGTACCGATGAAGCCCTCGCGTTCGAGATGAAGAATGATCTCTTGCGCCGCTTCTTCCGCCGACAGTTCGCCTGTGTTGATGGTCACATCGGCATCCGCTGGAGCCTCGTACGGGTCCGAGATGCCGGTGAACTCCTTGAGAATGCCGGCGCGTGCCTTGGCGTACAGGCCCTTGCGGTCGCGCTGTTCGCAAACGTCGACGGAGGTGGCAATGTGTACCAGAATAAATCCGCCGAAAGGTTCGATCGTCTGGCGAACATATTTGCGCGTCGCATCATAAGGAGCGATGGGCGCACAAATGGCGATGCCGCCATTCTTCGTGATTTCCGACGCGACGTAGCCAATGCGGCGGATGTTGATATCGCGATGCTCTTTCGAGAAGCCGAGTTCCGAAGACAAGTTCTTGCGAACCAGATCGCCGTCCAGCAAAGTGACCGGGCGGCCGCCCGCTTCGAGGAACTTGGTCAGGAGAACGTTCGCGATTGTCGACTTGCCGGAACCCGAAAGTCCGGTAAAGAAGATAGTTACGCCCTGCTTGTGCCGTGCCGGAAAGCTGCGGCGCAATTCGGTCACGACTTCCGGATAGGTAAACCACGCCGGAATATCGCGGCCTTCGTTCAACCGTTGCCGCAATTCGGTGCCGGAGATATTCAGCACTCGATCCCCGTTCTTTACCTCATCGTCGGGAACATATTTGTCCTGCTCCTCGAGGTAAACCATCATGTTGAACGGAACCATGGTCACGCCAATATCGGCCTCGTGCTTCTTGAACACTTCCTGCGCCTCGTACGGGCCGTAGAACGGCTTCTTCGTCGCGGGATCGGATCCCGGTCCTGCGTGATCCCGTCCTACGATGAAATGCGTAATGCCGTAATTTTTGCGGATGAGCGCATGCCAGATGGCCTCGCGCGGTCCACCCATACGCATGGCCAGCGGCAACAGGGAAAGCTTCGCGGTGGATTGCGGGAACTTCGGGAGCAGCAACTGATAGCAGCGGACGCGCGTGTAGTAATCCACATCGCCGGGTTTGGTCATTCCGACGACCGGATGAATCAGCAGGTTCGCTTCTACTTGTTTGGCCGCGCGGAATGCCAGTTCGACGTGAGCGCGGTGCATAGGATTGCGGGTTTGAAACGCAACGACTTTGCGCCAGCCTTCGCGGGCAAATTCGGCGCGAACTTCCGCGGGCGTCAAACGCAGGGTGCGGAAATCGTAGTGAGAAGGAATTTGCAGTCCTTCCAGTTTGCCCCCGACGTACCACGGATTTGACTTGTTGATGGCGTAATCGGCCCCGGGATGTGCCGGGCTGGTGGTGTTGAAAACTGCCTTGGCTTCGGCGGTGCGGTCGGGCTGCCAAACTTCTTCCACGTCCAACACGGCGAGCATCACGCCTTCAGGATCGCGCAGCGCGATTTTGCTGGTGCCGGGTGTGAGCTTTTTGGCAAATTCTTCGGTCACATCCAGTGTGATGGGCATCGGCCAAATAGTGCCGTTGGCCAGCCGCATATTGTTGCAGACGCCTTCATAGTCGGCGCGCGTCATGAAACCGCGCAGAGGAGAGAATCCGCCGGTGAGCAGCAGTTCCAGATCGCAAAGCTGGCGCCCGGTAAGGTCCCACGAAGGCCATTCTTTGGAATGCGCCTTGAGTTCGGCGCTGCGTTCTGGTTGCGCGATAAGGTTGATCAATTCGCCGCCGTGCGGCGCGATGAGATGGCTGGCTGAAGCGGTCAAGTGCATGGCCTCCTGGGTTTGTGCAGTCTTGTCTATTACTTAGATCGTATTGCTTGGATTGCTTTTCAGTCTCGGTCGGGCCGGAGCAAAATCGCTTGCAGATACTAAGGGAGAGAAGAGCCCCAAAACCTTGACTAACAGAGTACCACTTCTTTCCGGTCTTAAGAAAGCCGGACTGTTCTTTCTTTTGCTCAAATTCCGCAGCAATCGACTTGCCGCTTGGGAGGAGAAAGAGTTTGTATCTCACTGATGCGAAAAGATTTGAAATATGCCGGATCAGGCACTCCTGAACCCAGTCGCAAATGTGAAAAACATTGCAATAATAGCCGTAGTATTTCCACGCGAGTGCACCGCTTCCGATTCCGCCCCCGGATAAACCGCATCGCACGACTGCTTCTGTAACCGCCAAGTACCACCCTGGTAATCATTTCCACACGAATCTCCATTGACTCCCACCATCCCGCAACTAGAATGTTTCAAACATTCGAAGTAGAAATTGTTTCAAACATAATCGGGACAGAATGCAGGATCATTTTCCATCACACGAAGTCATCGCCCTTACCGGCATCACCGCCCGCCAGCTCCAGTGGTGGGACGAACGCGGCGTCGTCAAGCCTCATCGCCAGGGCCATCGCCGCCTCTACTCCATGCAAAATCTCACCGAAGTTGCGGTCATCTGCCAGTTACGCCGCAAAGGAGTTTCGTTGCAAGGGGTACGAAAGGTCATGCGTTTCCTCGAGCGTGAGTTCGGCAAGGGCCTCGCCGAAATTGTCAGCCGCAACTCTGACGTTCACCTGCTCACCGACGGAACTCATCTCTATCTCGAAACATCGGCGCGGCAAATCGTCGACATTCTGAAAAATTCCGCTCAGCCCATTCTCGGAATCTGCCTCAGCGACGCTGTCCGTCAGGTGCGTGCCGAGGTCGTCGCAAGAAAGTCGAATACTTCGGTAACATCGCCGTCCGAGCCGCGGCGTGCTAGAAAGGTTTCTTAGGCGGAGTTTGTGCAGCGAGCTGTTCACAAAGCGATTCACAAGGGGGAATACATGGTCGGTGAACTGGATGTCCTGAACGAATGGATCCCGGAACAAATGCAGCCCGGAACCGTCTTTGTGCTCGAAAACGCCGGCGAAGTCGGCGAGAAGGAAGATCCTTACTGGGCTGTGCTCGCCTGCCCGTCATGCGGTATGTTGGGCCTTATCACGCGCCGCCAAATCAACGGCCTCGTTCCCGTCATCTGTGGTTCTGAACAATGTTCTGCCCAATTTTTCATTCGCGACGCCGAAGTGGTAGTCCGCAAGCCTTTTTAAATTCGGTAAAGTTTGTCAAAGAATTAAGCCCCGCTTTCTTGCACAGAAGTTCCTGCCTCCCATTTTGAAACTCTCTGCTGATTACCTTCGCCGGGTCACCCCCGTGCCTTCCACTCTCGCGCCAAACGACTACACTCGAACTGTGGAACGTTTCTACACCATCGCACGCGTCAAGGGCGGTATGAAGTTCACCTGCACCCACTGCACGCATCACGTCAGCACGCTGGACTTCGATCCCCGCGATGGCAACCTCCGCACCCAGGCTGCCACCGCCATAAATCAGCACGCCTCCAAGATTCACCACGAGCCCGTTCTGGTCTCCTCGCTCGACGCGCAGCAACGAGTCTGGCGCTAAACTTCAGCAAAAAAGATGGTCGCGCGCTCTCCGCAGTTGCCGTCATTCATCCGATAAAATGGCAAACATGACGGCCCATCGCACTATTGTCGTATTCGATCTCGGCGGCGTACTCATCGACTGGAATCCACGCTATCTCTACCGCAAACTGTTTGATGGCGACGATGCTGCCATGGAGCATTTCCTCGCCACCGTCTGTACCTCCGACTGGAACGCCCAGCAGGACGCCGGACGCACCTTCGCCGAAGCTTGTGCCGTATTGAAGAAGGAATTTCCAGCCCAAGAAAAACTAATCGATGCCTGGTTCCAGCGTCATGGGGAAATGGTGGCCGGCCCGATTCAGGGCACAGTCGATATCCTGTCGGAACTGCGCGAGCAAAGCGTTCCTATCTATGCGCTCAGCAACTGGTCAATTGAAACCTATCCCACAGCCGAAAAACGTTTCGACTTTTTAAAGTGGTTCAATGGCATCCTGCTCTCCGGCAACGTGCGCTTAATCAAACCCGACCCGCGCATCTTCCAGCTCTTCTTTAAGACGCACGGAGTCGATCCCGCCGACGCCGTCTACATCGACGATCTCCCACGCAATGTCGAATCAGCCAGCGCACAAGGCATGCATGGCATAGTCTTCACCGACCCTCCCGCGTTGCGCGATGAATTGGTGAAGCTCGGACTGCTCAATAAGGCCGGCTAAAATCAATCGCCTCGCAGCCTGGGTTTCCGATCTTGACCGCGCCCGCGCCTCGAAATCACTCCCTAAGATTTGCATCCGGACGATTTGCATCCGAAGATCGCATCCGATAAAGAGCCCCGCGCATCCAAGAACCGCAAACCGAATCTCCGACCAAGGAAACGAACAAATATGGCTGAGCAAGAAATCCAAGTCCGCATGCAGGATGGCACGAGCGACAGCGTCTTTTATTTTCCCGAGGGAGAAGGGAACTGGCCCGGCGTTTTATATCTCACCGATATCGGAGGCATTCGCGCCGCCAACCGCGAGTCGGCAGCGCAGTTGTCGAAGCAGGGATACGCCGTTCTGATGCCCAACATCTTTTATCGCACTGGGCGCGCACCGCTGGAGCCTTCCATCCGCACCTTGGACGAGGAGGGAAGAAAAAAACGTATGGCAGAGTTGAGCGGCCCATTGACCCCGCAAGCCATAGAGCGTGACGCATCCACCTACATCGATTTTCTGACCTCGCAGAGTTCCACTTGCCAGGGCATGATCGGGGTAGTCGGCTATTGCTTCAGCGGAAAAATGGCCATGTTCGCCGCCGCAGCCCGGCCCGACAAGGTCGTAGCGGCAGCATCCTTTCACGGCGGCGGCCTATACACCAATGCCCCCACCAGCCCCCATCTCGCGCTGCCGCGGATCAAAGCTCAACTCTACTTCGGCCACGCCGCCAAAGACCGCAGCATGGACGAAGAAGCTATCGCAAAGCTTGAAAAAGCACTCCAAAGCTGGGGCGGAAAATACGAAAGTGAAACGTACAAGGACGCATACCACAGTTGGACCAGCTCCGATAGCCCGGTGTACAACCAGCCGCAGGCCGAGCGGGCGTTGGAGAAGCTTCTGGGGCTTTTTCAGCAGACCTTGGGTTGAATCAGTAGTGAGAAAGGTAGACAGCGCCGGCGCTTACCAGATCACCTGCAGCCCCTCATACTTTCTGAATTTCCCATCCGGAGTTACAACTGGAATTTCCTCAGCCAAAGCCTGAGCGACAATTTGGCGGTCGAAAGGATCGCTGTGATGGGGGAGCAATTCGAACATTCGAAAAGCGTGATCGCCAGTGAATGTCAGGATGCGAATATCCATATCCTGAAGCGCCTGCCGGACAAGTGTTGCCGGCATATTCAGTTTCCCCAGAGATGCTTTAACCGCAATCTCCGTAATCGAAACCGAACTCAACTCGCGAACGTTTCCCGGGTTTTCTAATACGGCATATGCCGCCTTGCTGAGTCGGTGCGGCGTTTCGACGGCAAAAATCAAAACTGCCGTATCTAGGAGCACTCGCACTCACTCACTCCCGAATAAATCTTCAATTTCCGTGTCCGTCATCGGTTTCCACCAGTCCGGATCGATGATTTTTATCTTCCCCTTTAATGTTCCGAACATTGGCTTTTTTCGTGAAGAAGTATGGGTGCGCACAATATCCACCACCGGCACACCCCTGCGGCAGATGGTGACGGGTTCTCCATTTTCAACCGCCTTGATTAATTCAGGCAGCTTGTTTTTGGCATCGGCCACGCTGACTTGCATAGGTTCATCATAGCTATCTTAAATAGCTATGTCAAAAATAAATTGAACTGAGTAACCTCCATACAGCTTATAGCTTGCATTCCGGCCGCAACGGATAGCTCGCATCCAGCCAGTGCAGGTATGTCTCCATCGAATGCCAGCACACCAAACTGTGTTTCGCAAAACTATCCGAAGAAAACGGACAAGCCGTATCGACGTGATCGTATTCCAGCACCACAGGAATGTGCGGAGGGAGTTTCGGCACCACATCCAGCGTATTCACGATTCGCCAGGAATCAATCGGCAACAGATCGAAAGCCCGCGCGAACTCCAGGGTGCCCACGCGCGGCGAGGCAAACGTGCAGCAGGTAGTGATGTCGAACTTGTGCTTCGAATCATTCTCCATCACAAAAAGCGTGGCCAGAGCCGAGCCCAGGCTATGCCCGGTAACCACCATAGGCCGCCGTGGCCTCGCTTCTGCCATAGACCGTCGTACGCCACGCGCCATTTCGCGGCTGCTTGCCAGTTGATCGAGCTGCTCGGCGAAGGAACCGCCAAAGGTTTCGGGCGTAGCCGCAGCCCCAGCCGCAGCAGGCGCAGCCGTCGGTGCGCGGTCTTCCGCCAGCCTGCGCTTCACCACTCTTAACGTGGTGTAAATCCTGTCGAACCCGCTGGCCACGCGTCCTGTGTTGGGCACCTGCCGAAAGGGAGTAGGCAGCGCGGCCGCGTCATCGATCCATTCAATCGCGCTTTCGGTCCCGCGAATCGCAATAATGCGCGTATCGGGATCGTCGATCTTGCGGCAAACGATTCCGTAGAATTCCGGCTCCTTAAAAGTAAGCAGAAAATCCGACATGTGAATCCATGCCCCAAGTTCCCACCCAGCCGGAATGCCGGCAGGCTCAGGCCGCAGCGGGTCCGGGTTCTGATTGCGAAACATGGTGTAAGCGGCCTGTACGAACTGGCCGTAGAAAAATGCTTTTTGCTTGTCGAGTGGTTGCCCCATGAAAGCCTCCTCAAGAATTCATCGCAACCGGAACGGTTGCGCATGAGATGCGGATTAGATACTTGGCCCGGGGAGAAGAATAACGAAGCTGGATTCTACTGCGGCCGCTGGCCGCGAACAACAACTCTTTTATCAACTATTTCTGCCTCAGCCATTCTGTATCAACCAGTCCATGGCTTCTTCACGTGTGGAGAACGTCGGCAGGTCGCGCTGCGAAAAATTCTTAAAGTGCTCGTAGAAGATGTGCGGCAGGCTCTCCGTCCCCACCCACGCCGACCGTCTTACAAACGGACGGTCGAGCACGAGCACCTCCTTTATGCGCGCGGCGACATTCTTGTCGACCTCGGCTCCGCTGAAGTCGGCAAGCGTAAGCAAAGAATCGGGGGCGTGTTGCGCCACATCGGCGCGCACCAGATCCAGCAGCAACAGTATCTCTTTCGCCGCGCAGTGCGAAAAGTCGATCAGGTATATGGGATAACCTTTGTGCTCGACAAACCGCAGGCGCTGGTCGGAAGAACTATCGTTCGATGTCATGCCAGTAGCGATTCTACAACCGCATAAGAGCTATCGAGCGCAGCATCCAGCGCGGCAGAATCTTTTCCGCCAGCCTCGGCCAGATCAGGACGGCCTCCGCCTTTGCCGCCGACTTTCTGCGCCACGGGGCCAATCACTTTTCCAGCCTGCACCCGGCTGGTCAAATCTTTGGTGACGCCCACAATCAGCGAAACATTTCCATTCGAAGCCGAACCCAGCACCACCACGCCCGACCCAATCTTGTCGCGCAGTTGATCGATCAAAGTCCGCATCTGCGCCCGCTCCAGATTATCGACGCGATGCGCCAGCACCTTCACGCCCTTCACATCTTTAATCTGCTCTCCAATATTCGCCGTCGAAGACGATGCCGACTTCATCCGCACCGAATCCAACTCCCGCGCCAAACGCTTGATCTCCAAATCCTTCTTCTCCAGTTCAGCCTTCAAAGCAGCAGCCGGAGAAACCATCTCGGCGTGGGCAGAAGTCTCCTCCGCAGAGGATGCCCCATCCTTGCGCGTTTTGTGCACAAGGGTGGGAGAGGCAAACGTAGACACCACCCCTTCCAACTCGTGATCCTTACGGAAGTGCGCCAGCGATCCCAATCCCGTAATAGCCTCGACTCTCCGCACACCCGACGACACGCTGCCTTCCTTCAAAATCTTAATCAGCCCAATCTCGCCGGTAGCGCCGGTGTGCGTGCCGCCGCAAAGCTCAGTCGAGAAATCGCCAATCCGCACCACCCGCACCTTCTCGCCATACTTTTCCCCGAACAGCGCCATCGCATGATATTTGCTGATCGCCTCGTCGATCGGCACATCGGTGATGGTCTCAACAATCTGGTTGCGCAGCACTTCCTTATTAATGATGTCCTCAATATCCTGCAACTCTTCGTCTTCCACGGCCGTGAAGTGCGAAAAATCAAAGCGCAAATGATCCGGCGCCACCAGAGACCCCGCCTGCTTCACATGCTTCCCCAACACCTCGCGCAACCCGGCATGAAGCAAATGCGTAGCCGTATGATTCCGCATGGTCGATTCGCGGACGTCAGCATTCACCACAGCATCAACTCGATCTCCAACGCGAATCGGCGTCTTCACCACAACCTGATGCGCCCGCACCCCCTGAATCGGCGCGTAGCAACCAGTTACGTCAGCGACGACAGTATTGTGATCCTCCGAATAAAACCATCCCTTGTCGCCAACCTGCCCGCCGGAATCGGCATAAAACGGCGTGTGATCGAGGATGACCTCACCCGACTCTCCAGCCTTGAGCTCCCGCACGCCCTGTCCGCTGTGCATGATGGCCAGCACCTCGCATCCATCAGAGCGCGTTTGAAGGTAGCCTTCAAAAACAGATTTCGGCAGTTGCTGATAAGCAGGATTCGCTGTCTGTTTGGCAGCGCCTTTCCAAGAGGCGCGAGCACGAGTCTTTTGCTCGTCCATTGCGCGATCGAAGCCAAGGTGATCTAAGGTGATCCCGTAGTCGCGACAGACATCTTCGATGAAGTCTTTTGGGAGACCGTAAGTGTCATAGAGCTTAAATGCAGAATCCCCAGGCAGAATCAAGGCAACACCCGATCGAACGACGCTTTCAACAAGTTCGCGCGTCGACAAATGGTCCGAGTTATCGATAATTGCTATGACTTTCGGATCGTGGACTGGAGGATTTAACGCGCAAGTTCTGATTTCAAACTCCAAGCGCTTCAATCCAACCTCAACGGTATTTGCAAATCGAGTCTCTTCCACGTGCACGGCCTTGGAAGCTCGCTCCGCTGTTTCGCGCAATTCCGGATAAGCATCCTGCATCAGATCGCGCACTGCGAACACCATCTCATGCAGAAACGGCTTCGTCTGTCCGAGCAATCTTCCATGCGTGATCGCCCTCCGGATGATTTTCCGCAGCACATAGCCGCGCCCATCATTCGCCGGTAGCACTCCATCCGAAATCAGAAACGTCGCGGCCCGCGAATGGTCGGCAATCACGCGTAGCGAAGCCGCCGACTTCGTATGCGATTCTTTATCTAGTTCCTTCTTCAGCGACGTCCCCGTCAACTCCGCCGCTCGCTTAATCAGCGGCGTGAACAAATCCGTCTCATAATTTGAAATCACACCCTGCAGAACGGCCGTGACCCGCTCCAGCCCCATCCCCGTATCAATCGAAGGCTTCGGCAACGGGTTCAACTTGCCCGAGCCATCGCGATCAAACTGCATGAACACCAGGTTCCAAATCTCCACATACCGTCCGCAGTCGCAGGGAAAATGACACTCGGCATGGCCATGCTCGGACGCACGCGCCCCTAGGTCGTAATGGATCTCACTGCAAGGCCCGCAAGGGCCGGTATCGCCCATCTGCCAGAAGTTGTCCTTCAGCCCCATCTCAAAGATGCGCTCTTTCGGCACAAACTGTGCCCATAAATCGTAGGCTTCGGTGTCACGCTGGCCGCCGCCCTCTCCGTTGTAAATCGTGGCGTACAGCTTGCTCTTATCGATCCCGTACCACTCGGGCGAAGTAATCAGCTCCCACGCGTAAGCGATGGCATCTTTCTTGAAGTAGTCGCCAAACGAAAAATTCCCCAGCATCTCAAAAAACGTGTGATGGCGGTTGGTGAACCCAACATTTTCCAGATCGTTATGCTTGCCGCCGGCCCGCACGCACTTCTGCGAAGTCGTGGCCCTGTTATAGTTGCGCTTCTCCAGCCCCAGAAAAACGTCCTTGAACTGGTTCATGCCTGCGTTGGTGAACAGCAGAGTCGGGTCGTTCGCCGGTACCAGCGACGAAGAATGCACCTCCTTGTGCCCCTTCTGCACAAAGAAGTCCAAAAACTTGCGGCGGATTTCAGATCCAGTCGGCATGATCGATAAGCTTTAATTTTAGCATCGCAGAAAATGAACCACGGAGGCACGCAGACAAAGAGGAAATGATTTTGGTTCCCTCCGTGCCTCTGTGACTCCGTGGTTGAAAGATTGCTTCTTTTCGCAACGGCGCCGCTACTTTACCGCGTCTTCCGTCTTCTCTCCGGCTTTCTTAATTTCGTGTCCGGTGGCTTCGGTGCCTTTCTTTACGCCGCTGCCGGTTTTCTTGGCAACTTTTTCCGTGCCTTTGCCCGTGTCTTTGGCGGCCACTTTGGTGGCATGGCCCGTTTTATCGGCAGCTTTTTCTGTGCCTTTTGCAGTATCCTTCGCGGCTACTTTGGTGTCATGTCCAGCGGTGTCAGCCGCTTTCTTTGTATCTGTGCTGACATCTTGCGCGAGCGCGGCCGGTACCGCAGCAAGCAGCAAGCCGGCAAAAATTAGGTTCAAGCTAGTTTTCATAAAATCATTCTCCTCAGAGCGGTTGTTTTGGGAACGGAATGCAGTATGCCTGAACGACCTGGGTCTTGCCAAGCCGCGTTCGCTTTATGCGCTCTCGCTATCCAGCACGCTGAGAGTTTCATCGTCCACATCCCACTTCTTCAGGATGGTGAAGATCGTCTTGCTGCCAAAGCCCGCGCGCGCCAGTTGCCGGAAGATGCGCGCCGTCGCCTTCTGATCGCCCTTTGCCGGCTTCACCATGCGCTTTTTCCGCAGATACTCCCGCGCCTGCTTCTCTTCGCTCACATCCTCAAAAGCCGCGTCCACAGCCTTATCGATCACCTCGCCATGCACGCCCTTAATCTTGAGTTCGGTAACCACGCGCCTGCGCCCCAGCTTCTGGTGGTCGCGCCGCAGGGAAGAGAAGTACGCCGCATACTGCGAATCGTTCAGATATCCGCGATCCTTCAATCGCCGGATCACCAGCTCGATCAACGTTTGCCCGTACTCCGATTCCGCCTCTTCCACGCGCGCCCGCAGCAGGCGCTTTAACTCCGCTACCGTGCGCATGCGTCGCGCCAACGCGCCCACCGCGTATTCGTATAGCTCATCTTCGGAGTAATGTTTCTTTTTCGGGCGCGGAAACGCCATGCGGTAACGATAGACCTAATTGCGGGTGGAACGGAAAAATATCAGTGAGAGAAACCGGAATCGCGGATGGGGGCTTAGGGGTCAAGGGTTAGGGGCAGGTTCTGCCTAAGACCTATTACCTATCCCTCAAGCTCTATGCCCTGACACCTGAGACAGTCCTACCGTCCCCCGAACCCCGCCGACTGCATCGATTGCCGCGAAATATCCGCC
>Ga0224568_1000128_pt1 | contig 13230 bp, 11 predicted proteins | sample CLU5metagenome_FD_182727 | JGI IMG/M metagenome (GOLD analysis project Ga0224568, IMG submission 182727) | Spruce litter microbial communities from Bohemian Forest, Czech Republic - CLU5 | ecosystem: Environmental > Terrestrial > Plant litter > Unclassified | place: Czech Republic: South... | reverse complement strand
GTGTGTCCGGCCCACTGGTTGATGTCTACTGCCAGGAAGTCCTTGAGCAGCAGCGCCAGGACGAACACGGGGGTGGAAAAGAAGATGTAGGACAGACCGGTGCTGACATAGTCCACCGCGTGATACTGGCGGATGGCGCCGACAACGCCGACGACCACCGCCAGTATCACCGAGACAACGACAACCGGAATCGCCAGCCGCAGCGTGACCAGCATGCGCTGGCCAAGCTGCGAGCCGACCGACTGCCCTGCAAAACTGGTGCCGAAGCTGCCGTGAAGCATGCCCCATAGCCAGTTCCAGTAGCGCTCCAGGAGCGGCTGATTCAAATGCAGCTGCACCCGGGCTGCCTGGATCGTGGCCGGCGAAATATGCGGGTTCGCCATCATCGTCGCCAGTGGGTTCCCGGACAGTACGACCAGGATGAACACTATGAGCGATACGACTAGGAGAACCAGTATGCCGGCCACGGTCCGGCGGAGGATATAACTCCACACGACAGGCTGTCTCGATTCGGTTAAGGATTGTCAGACCTTCTCGCCCCAGGCGCCAGCATTCCAGGTGAAGCCCTGTGAACTGGCGTTCGGGATGACGTTGCCGTAGCTGGACGTCCAGGAGAACATGGTCGGCTCCTCGAACAGAGGCAGCGTGGCCATGTCCTTCCACATCAGGGCGTCAGCCTGGTTGTACAGCGAGGCCTCCATGGTCGAGCTGGAGGTGCTGGACGCCGCCATCAGCAGCTTGTCCAGCGCCGGGTCCGCGTAGTGGTCCCAGTTCTCGGCGCAGTCAGTCGTGTTCGTGTACGAGCAGTAAACCGAGTAGCTGCCCGACGGGAACGGAGACTGGACCCACGCGAACTCGATGATCTGGAACTCACTCTTCGGGCCGATGGTGCCGAACAGCGTGGCCGCCGAGTAGTTCTGGATGTTGATCTTGATGCCGATGGCCTTCATGTTCGCCTGGAACAGCTGCTCAAGCTCGAGCCGCTCCTCCACACCGCTGGTGGTCGAGATCGACAGCGTCAGGTCCTGGCCCTTTTCCGGCCCGAAGTTCGGGTGGAAGTAACCGTCGGAGCCCATCGTCATGTTCGACGACTTGAGCAGCGATTCGGCCTTGGATGGGTCGAACGCTCCGTATCCGTCACTTTCGTCCATGTACTGCGACTGCGGCGGCATGAAGATGCGGTTGCCGAGCAGCCCGATCTTGGTGGTCAGCGGTGCGACCAGCCGGGTGATCATTTCCTGCCGGTTGGTGCCGTAGGCGAGCGCGTGCCTGACGTTGGATAGCGCCAGGTACGGGTTCGATTCGTTGAAGTCCATGTGCTGGAATTCAAGGCCTGGGTCGATCGACGTCGTCGCGCCAGGGATGGCCTTGAGCGTGTCCAGCAGTGTCACCGAGGCGAGGGCCGGGTTGATCATGTTGATCTCACCGTTCGCCATGGCCGGCGGTTGCTGGCTGTCATCCAGGATGAACTGGAAGATGATCTTGTTGAGCTTGCCCGGGGTGCCCCACCACTTGGGGTTCCTCACCTCGACCAGGCTCGTGTTCTTGCTGTAGCTCTGGATCATGTACGGCCCGCCGGACACCTGTGACGCGGCGTTGAAGTTCTGGAAGCCGTTGTTGAAGCCGACCTTCTCCGCGGTGTGCGCCGGGATGATCGGGCTGAACAGGGCATGCCAGTCCGCGAACGGCGCCGAGAACACGGCCGTTGCGGTCTTGCCGTTGTTGGAGCTCGTAACCGACTTGATCTGGTCATACCCAGAGGTCGTGGCGGGCAGGTAAGCGGCGTTACCCACGTCCTTGTACTTGGGGTTACCGCTCTGTGCCTCCCAGTTGTAGATGAAGTCCGCCGCCGTAATGGGGACCCCATCAGACCAGACGGCCTTCGGGTTGATCTGGTACGTCACCGTCATCGGGTTGGTGTTGGTCACCGTGGCGCTGGTGACCAGGTTGGTGTTCAGGGTCGTCCCGAACTGCGGGTTGACCACGTACACCGACGGCAGCGTGGTGTTCTGGATCTCAGCCAGCACGTACTCGTTGTCCGAGAACTGCAGCTGGTTGAAGCCCGAGATGTCCTCGTCGAGGGCGAACACCGCCTGCCCACCGGTCTTGACCGATGACGCACTCGCCGGGGCGGCGGAGGAAGATGACCCGCCCGCCGCGGTCGTGCTTGACGAGCTACTGCTACATCCGGCGACGATGAGAATCGCCGCTCCTGCGGCGACGGCTGAGTACCAGCCTCGCCTTCGTGTGAACGATCTTGCTTGTGAAACGCGTACGCCCATGGCAGCCTCCAGGCTCCGCTGTGATTAAACAATACGGCGGCTCTTTCTAGAGAGAAAGCCCTCTGAAGGCCGGAATGTCCAGTACCCGCACCACGATCGCGGCCGTTCCGTGATCACAATGTTGTGGGCTTAGTCATTCAGCCACACAGGGTAACATAGATTTAACCCAGCACCACTACTTAACAACCGTCACAGCATGCGGAGTCAGCGCCACACTCGGCAGATCCGCGCTGCGGTCCGGCTGACCTGCGATGCGGTACACATCAGAGCCGTCCACGGTCTCTCGCTCCAGCAGCAGGGCCACCAGCATGTCCAGGTCCTCGCGGTGCGTTTTCAGCAAATCGACCGCTCGCGCCTCGGCCTCGCGCAGCAGCCTGCTTACCTCGCCGTCGATGACCGCCTGAGTGGCCTCCGCGAACGGCCGGCTGGACATGCCAGGACCGCCGCCGCCGAGGAACACCGAGCCGCCTTCCGGGTACCCGATCGGGCCGAGCGCGGGCGAGAGGCCGAACTCGCGTACCATCTTGGTAGCCAGGTCGGTGGCGCCAGCCAGGTCGTTACCCGCGCCAGTGGACCCTTGGCCGAGCACGACCAGCTCAGCCGCTCGTCCGCCCATCCGGACGGCGAGCGAGTCGTGCAGGTAATCCTCGGTGTACATGTGCCGCTCGACCAGCGGCAGCTGCTCGGTCACGCCCAGCGTCTGCCCGGCGGGCAGAATCGTTACCTTGGCCACCGGGTCGGCGTGTTCGGCCAGCGCGGCAATCATGGCGTGTCCGGACTCATGCACCGCAACGGCGTATTTCTCCTCCGGCAGCAGCACGTTCGAACCCTCGCGGCGGCCGAGGATGATCCGGTCCCTGGCCGCGAAGAAGTCGACCGAGGTGATGACATCGCGGCTGTCCCTGACCGCGAAGATGGCCGCCTCGTTGGCCAGGTTCGCCAGGTCGGCACCGGAGAAGCCGGGCGTGCCCCTGGCCACGGAGTTCAGGTTCACGTCAGCGGCCAGCTGCTTGCCCCGGCAGTGCACGCCGAGGATGGCCTCGCGCTCGTTGACGTTAGGCAGCGGAATGGTCACCTGACGGTCGAACCGGCCCGGCCGGAGCAACGCGGGGTCAAGCACCTCGGGCCGGTTGGTCGCAGCGAGCACCACAATGCCCGTAGCCGGGTCGAAGCCGTCCAGCTCGGCCAGCATCTGGTTGAGCGTCTGTTCGCGCTCGTCGTTGGCTACCACGGCGCCCTGGCCCGCCCGGCGCTGCCCGATCGCGTCCACCTCGTCGATGAAGATGATGGCCGGCGCCCGCTTGCGCGCCTCGGCGAACAGGTCACGGACCCTGGCCGCGCCGACGCCGACGAACATCTCCACGAAGCTGGACCCGGCCACCGAGAAGAACGGCACGCTCGCCTCGCCGGCCACCGCCCTGGCCAGCAGCGTCTTGCCGGTACCTGGCGGGCCTACCATCAGCACGCCGCGCGGCACCAGCGCGCCGGCCCGGCTGTACCGTTCCGGCTGCCGCAGGAAGTCCACCACCTCGGCGATCTCGGCCTTGGCGCCGTCGTAGCCGGCCACGTCAGCGAACGTGGTGGCCGGGCGCTCCTCATCGAACACCTTCGCCCGGGACCGGCCGGCTCCGAGCACGCCCTGCATCGCCCCCCTGGACATGCGGATCCAGAAGAACGCGGGCACCGCGAAGATCAGCAGGATGAACAGCCAGCTCCACAGTTCTGAGCCGAAGCTAGTCGACTGCGCGGTGGCGCTGATATCGACGTCCTTGCTGATCAGCTGACTGATCAGGGCCGAGCTATCCAGCGGCAGCGTCACCGTGAACTGGCTGGAGTCGGTCAGCTTGCCGGTGCTCACCCCGCCGTTTTGCGGGATGGAGATCGAGTGCACCTTGCCGGCGTTCACGTCGGTGATGAACTGGGTGTAAGTCAGCGTCGCCGACGGCGTCGAGTGCACGGCCGGCAGGAATACCCACAGCACCACGGCACCCACCACTGCCACCGCCCACAGCCAGTGCCGCCACCACGGCGGCGGGGAGGGCGGCGGCGTCTTGCCCGGCGGCCCGGACGCGCCGCTGTCGTTGTCCTGCGGCGTCATCACTTGCTTGCTCATCGCCGTTCCTTCGCTGCCAGGTGTGTTCATCCGTGTAACGCAAAACCCGTTGCGGAACGTCCCTGCACAAACCGCTCCGTCAGGGCGTCATTACACCTGCGAGTACACCCGCGACATCAGAAGTACACCCATGTCATCAGGGCGCCAGCACCGCCGCGCCGTCAAAGGCGCCGGCTTTCAGGTCGGCCAGCGCCTGCCCGGCCGCGGCGAGCGGGTACGGGTGCACGGTGACAGCTAGTTTGTGCTGGTCCGCGAAGTCAAGGAAGTCCCGCGCGTCCTGGCGGGTGTTGGCCGTGACGCTGCGCAGCTGCCGCTCGGAGAACAGGTCCCGCTGGTAGTTCAGCGGCGGGATGTCGGACAGGTGGATGCCGGCCACCGCCAGCGTCCCGCCGCGGTCGAGCGCCTGCAGCGCAACCGGGACCAGCTGGCCGGCCGGGGCGAACAGGATCGCCGCGTCCAGCGGTTCCGGCGGCTGGTCGTACGCGTCGCCGGCCGAGGCGGCGCCGCGCGCCAGCGCCACCTGGGCGGCCAGGTGGGCGCTGCCGCCGAATCCGTAAATGCCCAGCCGGCCGCCGGGCGGCAGTTCGGCCCGCTGCAGCGCGCGGTAGCCGATGATGCCCGCGCACAGCAGCGGGGCCAGCTCGGCGTCGCTGTAGCCGCCGGGCAGCCGGTGCGCATAGGCGGCCGGGACGGTCAGGTACTCCGCGTACCCGCCGTCCGCGTCCCAGCCGGTGTACACCGACTGCGGGCACAGGTTCTCGGCACCTGCCCGGCAGTACCGGCAGCTGCCGTCGGTCCAGCGCAGCCAGGCCGCGCCCGCCCTGTCCCCGACGGCGAACCCGGTCCCGGCCTCGGCCCGCACGACTTCGCCGACAACCTCATGCCCCGGTGTCACGCCTGGCCGGTGTACCGGCAGGTCGCCGTCGGCGACATGCAGGTCAGTACGGCACACGCCGCAGGCCAGTACCCGCAGCAGCAGCTCGCCCGGCCCTGGCACCGGTACCGGCGTGTGCTGGCTGAACCGCAGCTGCCGCAGCTGCGGCTGGTCAACGTGCCACGCGCGCATCACGTCCACCCGGCTTACGCTACGCGCCCCGCCCCCGGCTCCCCGCAGGCGCCAAGCCCGGCCTCAGCCCGCCTTGCGCGGCTCCCCCTGATAGCTGCCGAACGACCAGCGGTTGCCTTCGGGGTCGAGCGCCGCGAAATCCCGCGAGCCGTAGTCGGTGTCGTACAGCTCAAGCACGATCTCGGCGCCGGCCGCCTTGGCCCGCTTGTACAGTGCGTCCGGCTCGGCGGTGACGACATATGCGCTGGCCATCCCCGGCGGGCTTACCCGGCCAGCGCCGTCCGCACGCACCGAGCCGAGCATAACGCCGCCGCCTTCTGGCCAGTTCAGCTGGGCGTGGTCCACCTGGTCGCCCTCCCCGTAGACCACGGTCTGCTCGAAGCCGAACGCGTCGACGAGGAACTTGATCAGGGCGCGCGCATCACGCGCCCGCAGCGTGGGCCAGACTCCCGGCCCCTGATTCTCAGTTGTCATGACATCGATCATTCCCCGGCCAGCCACGCTCCGGCTTGTACGTTTGCGAACTCCTCGGCCAGCCACTGGCTCGGCGGGCAGCCGGCCAGCGCGCGGAACTCCCTGGCCAGATGCGCCTGATCGAAATACCCGCACGCGACGGCCAGCTCAGCCAGACTCCCCCGCGAGGCGGCCGCCCCACCCCGCGAGGCGGCCGGCCCGCCACCAGAAGCGGCCGGCCCGCCACCAGAACCGGGCGGCCAGGCAGCAGCCGCGGCGCTCACCAGCGCGCGCCTGGCCAGGTCGAACCGGACCACCCGGGCGGCCGCCTTGGGGGTCAGCCCGATCTCCTCGCGGAACCGGCTGGCCAGGTGCCGGGTGCTCCAGCCGGTCCGGCCGGCCAGTTCCGCCACCGGCAGGCTGCCGCCGGAGCCGAGCAGCAGCCGCCACGCGTAGCCGACCTCGGGCGGCGGCTCGGCGACGGTGATCAGCGCGGTGAACTCCTGGTCCAGCACCGCGAACCGGTCCGCCCAGCTTGGCGCGGCGCCGAGCCGGTCATGCATGCGGGTAGCCACCGGGCCGAGCACCGCGTCGGCGGGGACGTCGATCTGGGTCAGTTCGCCTGGCGGCACGCCGAGCAGTGCCCGCACCCCGAGTGGCTTCAGCCCGATCTGCACCCCGGACTGCGCGCCCTGGTGACTGATCAGCGCCGGGGCGGCGTGCAGGCCGCCAAGCAGAGTGCGGAACGAGCCGGGGGGCTGGCCAGGATCGGGGTGGGCGGCCATGACAAGCGGCTCGTCTAGGGTGAAGATAAGGGTCAGCAACGGCGACGGCAGCCCGCGGTGCACGGCAGGCGGCACGCCCCGCTGCCGGTAGCCGGTGTACCAGGCCAGATAGGGGCGAAGTGCGGCGGCCGGCGCCTGCCGGACGTGCTCGTCCATCTTTATAACGATACGGCTCGGATGAATTATTCAGCTAAGTCCAAGAAGTGGCCCAGGGTTGCCAACTGTACTGATTTGCGCTGGTAGATGAATTCCTGACAGAATCGGGCCAGTCGCACGCGTCGGCGGGGGCCGGCGGCGGCTAACCGGGTTCAGCGGAAATTCAGGAAGGCATAGCGAACCGCTGACGTTGACCGGATACACGGGAGGCAAGCGTGATAGTTCGTAAGCAGCGCCGTACGCGCGCTGACGGGGGATATCAGCTGGGATTTTCGCAGGCCACTGACCTGGACGGCAGTCAGGTAGTCAGCGTGACCGGAGAGCTTGACATCGCCACCGCTGAGCAGGCCTATGCCTATCTCAGCGACATGATCGACCACGGTTACGCACCAGTGCGGGTGGATCTGGCCGGACTCACGTTCTGTGATGCGTCCGGACTCGGCGTCCTGGCCAGGACGGCAAACCACGCGCGCGAGGCGGGCCGTCAGCTCAAGCTGACCGCGGCCAGGCCGTCATTGGTCAAGATCATGCGCATCACCGGCATGGACAGCGCGTTCCCCGAGCTGTCCGCACCGGTACCGGTCCGCTAGCCGGACCCGAACTCCGCCTAGGCGCCCGATACCGGACGGCGTTAAGTTGGTAACGCTTACGACATTAGATCCGGGTGTCACCAAATGAGTGGAGGGGTTCGCGTCAATGGCAGACGACCACCTCGAGACCGATGAGTCGGCTGAGTCTTCTGAGGCACACATCGCGGTGCACTGGCGCGAGGAGGACTATTACAGTCCGCCGCCCAAGTTCATCGGCCAGGCCAACGCCTCCGATCCGGCTATCCACGACCGCTTTACCGAGGACAAGTTCCCCGAGTGCTTCCGCGAGTACGCCGACCTGCTGTCCTGGGACCAGTACTGGCACACCACGCTGGACACGAGCAAGGCCCCGTTCTGGCAGTGGTTTGTCGGCGGCAAGCTGAACGCCAGCTACAACTGCGTGGACCGGCACCTAGCCGACAAAGCCAACAAGGCGGCGATCATCTGGGTTCCCGAGCCCGAGGAAACCGACCACGTCACGATCACCTACCAGGAGCTGTACCAGCGGGTCAACGAATTCGCCGCCCTGCTCCGCGACTTCGCCGGCGTCAAGGCAGGCGACCGGGTGACGCTGCACATGCCGATGGTGCCCGAACTGCCTGTGGTCATGCTGGCCTGCGCCCGGCTCGGCGCGATCCACTCGCAGGTGTTCGGCGGGTTCAGCGGCCCCGCCTGCGGGCACCGCATCGCCGACTCGGGCAGCAAGGTCCTGATCACCATGGACGGCTACTACCGCAGCGGCGCCATGCAGGACCACAAGGTCAAGGCCGACGAGGCGGTCGAGGCCGCGTCCAAGGAAGGCACCGAGGTCGAGAAGGTGCTGGTCTGGCGGCGCTTCCCCGGTCAGTACGCGTCCAAGACGCCGATGGTCGACGGCCGCGACTACTTCGTCGATGAGGTGCTCGCTGACTACAGCGGCCACAAGGTCGAACCGGTTTCGATGGAGGCCACCGACCCGCTGTTCCTGATGTACACCAGCGGCACCACCGGCCGCCCGAAGGGCTGCCAGCACTCCACCGGCGGCTATATGTCCTATGTGACCGGGACCTGCAAGTACTACCAGGACATCCACCCGGACGACACGTACTGGTGCATGGCCGACATCGGCTGGATCACCGGTCACTCTTATATCGTCTACGGCCCGCTGTCCCTCGGCACCACCACGGTGATCTACGAGGGCACGCCGAACTACCCGGACGCGGGCCGCCCGTGGCGGATCGCCGAGCGGCTCGGCGTGAACATCTTCCACACCTCGCCCACCGCGATCCGGATGCTGCGCAAGGTCGGCCCGGACGAGCCGGCCAAGTATGACTACCACTTCAAGCACATGACCACGGTCGGCGAGCCGATCGAGCCCGAGGTGTGGCGCTGGTACTACGAGAGCGTCGGCAAGGGCGAGGCGGTCATCGTGGACACCTGGTGGCAGACCGAGACCGGCGGTTTCCTCGGCACTGGCCTGCCCGGCCTGGACAAGATGAAGCCGGGCAGCTGCGGCCCGATGGCGCTGGGCATCTACGCGCAGATCCTGGACGAGAACGCCGAACCGGTCGAACCCGGCAGCGCCAAGGCGGGCAACATCACCATCCGCAACCCATGGCCCGGCGTCTTCGAGACCATCTGGGGCCAGCCGGAACGGTTCGTGGAGACCTACTACGCCAAGTACAACAAGGACCCGGAGAGCAAGGACTGGCACGACTGGCCTTACTTCGCCGGTGATGGCGCGACGCAGTCACCCGACGGGTACTTCCGTATCCTGGGCCGGGTCGACGACGTGATCAACGTGGCCGGCCACCGGCTGGGCACCAAGGAACTCGAGTCGTCCGCGCTGATGGTCGAGGAAATCGCCGAGGCGGCCGCCGTGCCGGTCATCGACGACGTCCGCGGCCGCGTGGTCGAGATGTACGTGTCGCTGAAGCCGGGCATCGAGGCCTCACCCGAGATCGAGGCCAAGGTCAAGACCGCGATCGAAACCGACATCGGCAAGATCGCCCGGCCGAAGAACATCTGGATCGTGCCGGACATGCCCAAGACCCGGTCCGGCAAGATCATGCGCCGGGTGATCGCCGCCACGTCGAACTTCGCCGACGTAGGTGACATCACCACGCTGGCCAATCCCGAGGTCGTCGAGCAGATCAAGCACCAGGTGCAAAGCGCCAAGCACGCGCGCGGCGAGGTGCCGCGCGAACTCACCGAGGCTGAGGTCGCCGAAATCGAGCGGTTCGGCTCGGAGTAAAAGCAGAGTAGAACCTCAACAAGACCGGCCCGCCGTACCAGCGGCGGGCCGTTCTGTTGTCATAACAGCACCCGTGCTACCGCCCGCATACCCGTCACCGCCTGTTCAACATCACCGCCCGCTCCAGCTCCACCCCGTCCAGGCCTCCGCGGGCGGACCGCGCTGAGCACGACGACCCACGGGCCGGCGGCCGAGGTCCAGTCGCCGTAACACAGGCTGGTCTGGCTCGGTCACCGTCTCGCCCGGCCTTGGCCAGCTCTGCCTGGTTCTGTTAAATCTCCTCGACGGTAAGGCCGTCATGCAAGAAGCTCAGGTAGCCGCTGATCCGCTGCGCTTCGCCGTGCCCGTCCGGGTAGGACCAGACCGCGTCGGTAAGGTCCGCGGCGCTCCAGTAGCTGGCCGTCCCCTTGTACGCGCACACGGTGTGCGTGTCCGTGGCGGTGAGCTGGTCCATCACCACATCTTCTGGCGGGAAGTAGAAGCGATTCGGCAGGCCGGTCTCGGACAGCAGCATCGGCCGCTTCGAATCGGCGAGCACCTGGCCATCCGTGCTGACGACGCGGACGTGCCGGGAGGACGGCCGGACATCGACCCGGTGGAACGGATCGCGGATATGGCCCTGCACCCGCTCGTCTTCGTCGTACCACTCGTCCAGGCGGTTCCAGTAGAACGCGCCGTAACCGCGCAGCCAGTCTGCTTCCGGCTTGGGTTCGGGATAGGCCCACAAGGCGTTCTCAGCGGTCCGGTCGCCAGCGGTGACCGTCCAGTACGAGGCGTCGCCCTTGAACGGGCAGTGCGTGTGGTGGCTGGTGGCGGTGAGCAGATCCTGGCGGATGTCATCGTTAGGGATGTAGAGCTGCGGCAGCAGCGCGGTCTCGTGCAGCAGCATCGCCCGGGTGCTGTCCAGTACCGTCTCGCCGCCGAACACCGCCCGGATCCGCCGCGGGAACTCATGCATGAACAGGCGATGCGCGGGACCCTCGATCGCATAGTTCACGCTCTGCGGCGGATGCGCGGCCAGCGGGCCCTGCGAGATCGTCAGCGACATCGTGACTCCTTATATCTTTCTTACGCTTGCGCCGGGAAGGCCTGCCGTCCCCTTGCGTCCGCGACGCAAAGGCTTACCTATTTCTTACGCCTGCCGCCGCTAGTGCTTACCTATCTCTTACGTCCACCTCTGCGAAGGCTTACCTATCTCTTACGTCCGCCTCTGCGAAGGCTTACCGGACGCTTACATTTCCGCCGGGGTGGCGAAGGCCACCCGGCGCGCCTGGCCGGGCTCGAAGTCCGGCCAGTCATCGTCGAACTCGAGTACCGCGATGGCGGCGGTCACGAACCCGGTGCCGGCTAGCTCGGAGACACCGGGGTTGTGCCCGATCAGCAGCGCGGTACGGCACTCATCGGGCAGCTCACGGGCCAGGTACAACAGCGTCTGCACGCTCGCGCCGTAGGCGCGCGGATCAAATCTGACCGCGGGCGCACCAGGCAGCCCGGCCGCGACCAGGTCCCAGGTCTGCCTGGTCCGCTGCGCGGTCGAGCACAGCACCAAGTCCGGCTGGTAGCCGTGCTGCGCCAGCCAGTGTCCCACCTTAGGTGCGTCCCGGCGACCGCGCTTGGCCAGCGGCCGGTCCTGGTCGGCGACGCCGTCTGGCCAGTCCGACTTGGCGTGCCTGAGCACGACCAACCTGCGTTCTGTCACGAACTCAAGATGCCAGGCACTACAGCCAGCCCGCCCGCACCAGCGGCTGTTCGCCTAGCGCGTCGGCCCCACTGCCCGCGCCGCCGTCCGCGGACGTGTCAGCGCCTGCGGTCATCTCCTGGTCGCCATCGCGCGGCGGATTGCCCAGCAGGCCAGTACGCACCTTGTCGAGCAAGCGGCGGGTGGCGTCCACGATCTCCGGCGCTGCCTCGCGCAGGTCCGCGGCGTCGTCCGGCCCCGCCGTTTCCGGCCCGAAGCCGGCCCCGGCCAGTATGTCAGGCAGGTCGCTGAGCTTCTCGGCGAGCCAGCGCAGCGGATCGGCGGACAGCTCGCGGACGAACACCCGCTTGCTCGGATTCCAGTCGCTGAACACCGGGTGGTGGTGCGTCCGGTCGAAGCTGCCTGGCTTCCCGTCCACCGATTCGAGCAGGTCAACCCGCCAGATGGGCCGCCCTACCTCGATCGGCGTCGCCGAGTAGATCGTTCCCCTCAGCTCACCGCGGTCCAGCACGCGCAGTTCCAGCCGGACTCCGTGCTCGGCGCCCTCCTGCCCCCGCATCGGGTGCGGGTCCACGAAGTACAGGTCCCCCACCACCACGCCCACCCGTTCGAACCCGAACGCATACAGCATCGCAACGCTCCTCTCGCCAGCCAATTGTCCCACTTCACCCGCGCTGCGCCGAGGCCGCCCGCCAGCAAACTAACGGTCCGCCTGGGCCGCCGGCCGATCCCGTCCGTGGCCCGCCGAGGCCGGCCGGTCCCGCCGTGACCCGGCCGTCCCCTCCCAGCGCTAAGCCGTGGGGCGGACGAGGATGAAGTTAACGACGTTGAGGGAGAGAATGGTCACGCCGTGCTGGTTGACACCCTCGATGAAGGTATGGATGATGCCGCGGTCGGGCTTGCTCGCCGACGTGCGCGCGGATGTGACCGTGGCGCGAAAGCGCAGCGTATCGCCGGGTCGCACCGGGGCTGGCCAGCGCAGTTCGTCAACGGCGGACCCGCCGAGGCTTGACTCGCCGGACAGGTAGCAGTCGACGACCTGGCGCATCGCCAGGCTCACCGTGTGCCAGCCGCTCGCGATCAGGCCGCCGTACGGACCCTCGATGCCAGGGTCGGTGTGGAACGGCTGCGGGTCATAGTTTTTCGCGAACTCGACGATGGACGCCTCGTCCAGGTCGACACTGCCGCAGTCGGTTGTCACGCCCTGTACATAATCCTCGAAGTAACGCGTCACCTACGCAGTATCGCAGCAGCAGACGAAATGCCACATAGACGGGCCAGCGGCCCTCGACACCAAGTCACATACATTTACTCATGTCACAAAAGAAACATCGAGATCACGGTAGCGTCACAGAAATACTTCGATTCGCCTGCGGAGGTCTCGGCGTTCCTGTCATGATTCCGCTCACGGCACAGATCGTCGCGTAGCGACTAAAAGCCGCGTGGTCGCTCTCAGCGACAACTGCAAGGTCTGCCGACGGGGTCCTCCGCAATAGGGCACCGGTAAGCCGACTAAGAACGACATGGGGAGCTCGGTGAGCACATCCACGCACCGCCGCCCGCGGAAGATCCGGCGGACCGGCAAGCACACGACGCCGTCAAGCGTCGAGAAGGTAGCGGAGAAGGCAGGCAAGGCGGCGCCGGCAGTCGCTATCGCCGGCGTTCTCGTCGCGGCCCCCGCGGCGAGTGCCGCGACCGGCGCGCTGCCCTCGGCCAGCACGGTCGCGGTGCGCATCCATGGCGCTCCGCGCCTGTATGAAGGCGCCGCGACGGCGACCCACGTGACCACGCACGTGATCAGCACCACGGCCAAGGCCAGCACGGAAACGGCCACGGCAAGCACGGAGTCGGCG
>Ga0224568_1000127_pt1 | contig 13377 bp, 14 predicted proteins | sample CLU5metagenome_FD_182727 | JGI IMG/M metagenome (GOLD analysis project Ga0224568, IMG submission 182727) | Spruce litter microbial communities from Bohemian Forest, Czech Republic - CLU5 | ecosystem: Environmental > Terrestrial > Plant litter > Unclassified | place: Czech Republic: South... | reverse complement strand
ACGGTCTTGATCAGCGGCTCGAGGACGGCGTTCAGCGCGGTACCGCGCTGGGCTCCCAGTCTGGCTAGCCGCCTGCGTACCGCGGGCGTTGTCGCTCTAGGTGCCCCCGGGCCACCATCGGCACCCGGGGCACCGGCGGTGATCACATCCCCGGCCACCTGCGCTCCGTTTCCTTACCTCTGCCAAAGCACCAGTCTACTTGGCTCTGTAGAACGCCAGCTCAGGGCGCAGGATTCCCGGGTCGCGAAGATCGGACCGGATCAGCTCAGAGGCTGAGCAGTGCGCTGACCGGCAGATCAGGCAGCTTGTCCCGGCCGGACAGGAAGGAAAGCTCGATCAGCACGGCGATGCCGACCACCGTGGCCCCAGAGCGCTGGACCAGGTCAGCGGTTGCCCGGGCAGTGCCGCCGGTGGCCAGCACATCATCGACGATCAGCACCCGGTCCGACGGCTCGAACGCGTCCTGATGCACCTCGATCGTCGCCGTCCCGTACTCCAGCTGGTAGTCCTGGCTGAACGTGGCGGCAGGCAGCTTTCCCTGCTTGCGTACCGGGACGAAGCCAGTGCCCAGGAGGCAGGACACCGGCGCGGCCAGGATGAACCCGCGCGCTTCGATGCCCGCCACCTTGTCCACGCCGGCGAAGCTGGCCGCCAGCCCGGCCACCACAGCGCGGAACGCCTCGCCGTCACCGAGCAGCGGGGTGATGTCCTTGAACATCACCCCCGCCTTCGGGTAGTCGGGGATATCGCGTATCCGCGCGCTGATCAGGGTGTCCAGCGCCAGTGCGGCCACGCGCTACCGCCGCTTCTTCTTGCCGGCCGGGCGGCGGGCCGGGGCACGTCCGTCCCGGCGCGGCTGCTGCCGTGGGCCGGTGCGAACGACCCGCTCCGGCTGAGCCACTGCCGCGGCGCTCGTGTCGCTGAAATCGTCATCCGCGATCAGGTCGTCGCGCTCATCCAGGTTTTCATCGACGCCCAGGTCACTGAAATCGTCTTCCACCACCTGGGTAGCGAGCCCGCCCTTGCCGGCCGGGCCGCCGGCCTTGGCCGCGGCGCGCTTAGCGGACCGCCCGCCGCTGGCCCGCAGCGAGACCCGCTTGGCCAGCGCCTGATACTGCGGCTCGCGCTCCTTGAGCTGGGCCAGCACCGGCGTCGCGATGCAGATGGACGCGTACGCACCACCCATGATGCCGACCAGCAGCACCAGCGACAGGTCGGACAGCTCGTTCCCCGGCGCCAGCGCGACGAGCGAGACCACCAGGATGGACGCGACCGGAAGCAGCGCGATCAGCGAGGTGTTGATCGACCGCACCAGCGTCTGGTTCAGCGCCAGGTTCGCCGCCCCGCTGTAAGTATGTCGCGTCCCGCCGAGAAGGCCGGCGGTATTCTCACGGACCTTGTCGAATACCACCACGGTGTCGTAGAGCGCGTAACCCAAAATGGTCAAGAACCCGATGACGGTAGCCGGGCTGACCTCGAAACCGGCGAGCGCGTAGACACCGATAGTGATCACGATGGTATGCACCAGTGCCACGAACGCGGCGACGGCCATCTTCCACTCGAACGCGATCGACAAGTAGATGACGATCACGATGAGAAACGCGATCAGCGCCTGAATGGCCTTGCCAGTGATCTGGCTGCCCCAGCTCGGCCCGACGAACTGGACGTTGACGTTGGTCGCGTGGGCCTTAGTCTCCAGATCGGTGATGACCTGCTGCTGCACCAGGGTCGGCAGGTCCTTGGTCAGCACCTGGAAGTCGACCTTGGCGCCGGTCACGTGCTGCACAGTGGCGCCGGACACGCCGGCGTCGTTGACCGCGTCCTGGACCTGGCTGACCGACGTGGACGGCGCGTAGAACTGGAAGGTCGCGCCGCCCTTGAAGTCGATGCTGAAGTCGAGCCCGCGGACGATCACGGCGACGATGCTGACCAGCAGGATGACCGCGGAGATCCGGTACCACATCTTCCGGCGGTCGACGAAGTTGATAGAGACTTCGCCCCGGTAAAGCTTGCCGGTTACCTCGGTGAACCGCGACATCAGCCCTCCCCTCCGGTCGTACGCGTCGTGCTGGTACGCGTCGTGGTCGTGCGCGGATGCGACGGGTTCCGCCGCACCGACGAGCGCCACGGAGTCCGGGCACCGAGCCGGGCAGGGTCAAGCCCCGACCACTTATTACCGCCGCTGAAGAACTTGCTCCGCGCGGCGATCGTCAGCATCGGCTTGGTGAAGGTGAACACGACAAGCACGTCGATGAGCGTCGTCATGCCCAGCGTGAACGCGAAGCCCTTCACGTCACCAATGGAGAAGTAGTACAGCAGCAACGCGGCCAGGAACGTCACCGTGTCCGAGACCAGGATCGTGCGCCGGGCGCGCTTCCACCCAGCCTCTACCGCTGGCCGCAGCTGCTTGCCTTCCCTGACCTCGTCACGCAATCGTTCGAAGAACACGACGAACGAGTCGGCGGTGATGCCTATCGCCACGATCAGGCCGGCGATCCCGGTCAGGTCCAGGGTGAAGTTCTGGTATTTGGACAGCAAGATGATGCCGAGATATCCGGTGATGGCCGCTATGAGCAGGCTGGATACCGAGATCGCGCCCAGGCCCCGGTAGTAGATGAAGGAGTAGATCACCACCAGCAGCAGCCCGATAGCGGCCGCGATCAGGCCGCCGTTCAGCTGGGCCTTGCCGAGCGAAGCCGACACCGATGAGACGTCGACGATGGTGAAGGACAGCGGCAGCGACCCGTACGCCAGCTCTTCCTGCAACTGGCTGGCGTAGGCCTGGGTGAAGGTGGAGCCGTTGATCACCGCGCTGCCGGAGGTGATCGCCGCGTCGATTTCCGGAGCGGACACCACGGCACCGTCGAGGACGATGGCCACCTGGTCCAGAACCGCGTCGTCCGGGTTCGTGCTGGCCTGGGAGTAGTACGTGTTGTACAGGTGCGTGGTGAGGGTACCGAAGTCCGAGGTGCCCGACCCGTTGAAGTTGAGCGTGACTTCCCACTCGTCGTTGGTGGTGGAGTAGTCGGCGGTGGCACCGCTTACCTGGGTGCCCTGCACCTTGGCGACATCCAGCGCGTATTTGTCGCCGGTGCTGTCACACGCGACGATCTGCGACTTCGGGTTGTCGTACTCCTTGGTGGTGTAGCCGATCTGCGCTTTCCACTTCTCCGGGCTCTCGTTCGGCGTGCACACCAGCTTGTTGAACAGCGCCTGTGTCGCCTTGTTCACCAGGCTGGAGTCACCCTCCGCGGCGGCGACGGCAGTGGTCGGCGCGGTGGCGGTGGCGCTCGGCGACGGGGCGACGCTCGGGCTGGCGCTGGCCTGCGCGCTCGATGAGGCGGACGGCGTAGCCGACGGGCTGGGCGTCGCGTCCGAGACAACCTTCGCTGTCGTCTTGGCGGTGCTGGTCGCGTTCGCCGACGGTGACACGGTCGGCTGCGCGGTGGCCGACGGGCTGACACTGGCACTGGGAGTGGCGCCGGCACTGGCCTTGGCGGACGGCGACGAAATGGTCGTGCCGGCCGGCAGGTACAGCAGCGCCTGGCGGAACATCAGCAGCGCGGTGGTGCTGACCAGCTGCTCGGTCTGCTTCGGTGCCTGGCCAGGCACCGATACCACCAGGTCCTGGCTGCCCTCGGTCTGCACCTGGGCGCCGGAGTTACCGGTGCCGTTGACCCGGTTGGTGATGATGGTGACCGCGGATTCCATCTCGGCGCTGGTCGGTTGATTGCCGCTGAGCGTCGTGGCCTTCATCGTCACCTGGGTGCCACTGGACAAGTCCAGGCCGAGGTTGATCTTAAAGTCCTTGTGCCAATGCCCTGGGCTGAACAGATTTCCGCCCAGTATGCCCAGGAGCATGATCACAATGAGCGCGCCGAGTACCGCGAGCGTCCGCCCTGGCCGCGGGCCGCTCTTCGCTGGAGGTGCCACTTTGTCTTACGCCTGCCTGTTAGGTTCGGTCAGAACACGTCGCTGTCGGACTTGGCCTTGGTGCCGTTGGCGCTCGCCCGCTCCTCGAGGTCATTCTCGTTAGCGAACGACTCAGCATCCTCGTGCGAGTCATCAATGCCGTCTTCTGCTGACTGAGCATCATCTTCTTCATAGTCAGCGTCATTGACCTCTTCGCCGACCTCGTCGCCTGGAGTGATGACATCCATGACGGCCCGCTTCAAATAGCGGACCTCCACGCCCGGCGCCACCTCGAGTACCACGTCATCACCGTCGACCTCGACCACGGTTGCGTACATACCGGCGGTCGTCCGAACCAGAGCGCCCGGTTCGACGGTGTTCTGCTGCTTGGCCGCCGCCTGCTGGCGGCGCTTCTGCGGCCTGATCATCAGGAAGTAGACGCCGACGATCATGATGACGATGAGCAGGAGAAACTCGACCGAGCTGTTTGAATGCGAAGTCGAGGTGGCCGCTTCAGCGGCTGCGATAATCCCCATAACCGGGGCATCCTTCCAGTTGGGCTAGCTGCGCGTGGTCGGCATGGGCCTTTAACCAACTGCCGAAGTTTAGCCTTGGTTTGTCCGCGCTCCAACAGGCTACGACGTTTTGCTTGATGATCGTGACCTGCCGCGTCGCGGGTGGCTGACTAGCATTGTTCAAACAAGGTAGGGACTTCGGCCAGGCCCGCCGGCGGAGTGAGGCCCAAATGTGCCCATCCTGCCGCCGTAGCCACCCGGCCACGAGGAGTCCTCGCCATGAAGCCGCTCCGGACCAGGAACGGTTCCGCCACTACTTCCACGGTCTCCGCCTCCTCGCCTATCGCCACCGCTAGCGTGGACAACCCCACCGGGCCGCCGCTGAACCGGCGGATCAGTGCGTCCAGAACCCCCTTGTCCAGGCGGTCCAAGCCGTGCTCATCCACTTCATACAACTCCAGGGCGGTCCTGGTGAGTTCCCGCGTGACCACGCCGTCGGCCCGCACCTCCGCGTAATCCCTGACCCGGCGCAGCAGCCGGTTAGCGATCCGCGGCGTCCCGCGGGATCTGGTGGACAGCTCTACCGCGGCATCATCGGGCAGCTTCACTCCGAGCAGCCCGGCTGAACGCCGGATAATTATCTCGAGCTCGGCCGCCTGGTAAAAGTCCAGGTGCCCGGTGTAACCGAATCTATCGCGCAGCGGCGCGGGCAGAAGGCCTTCCCGCGTCGTCGCTCCTACCAGCGTAAACGGAGCTATATCGAGTGGAATTGCGGTAGCGCCAGGACCTTTGCCGACGACGACGTCAACGCGGAAATCCTCCATCGCCAGATAGAGCATTTCCTCCACCGGCCGGGGCAGGCGGTGAATTTCATCGATGAAGACCACTTCGCCCTCGCTGAGCGTGGACAACATGGCGGCCAGGTCACCGGAGCGCTCGATGGCCGGACCGCTGGTGATGCGATACGGGACGCCGAGTTCGGTGGCGATGATCAGCGCGATCGTGGTCTTGCCCAGGCCAGGCGGCCCGGATAGCAGCACGTGGTCCGGTGGCCTGCCCCGGCGCAGCGCGCTGTGCAGCAGCAGGAACAACTGCTCGCGGACCCGGGCCTGACCGGTGAAATCGTCCAGCCGCTTGGGCCGCAGCGCCCCCTCTATGTCACGTTCATCGACCTCGGCCAGCGGGGACACTAGGTTCTCCCGGCGTGCCGCCAGCTCCGCTTCTTCCGCCCGAGACAGCTCGTCGCCGCTTTCCGTCTCGTCGCCGCCTTGCGTCACGGCTTGCTGAGCTTGCGTAGCGCCGCACGCAGGGCGGTGGCGATGTCCACCTGGTCACCGCCGATCGTGCCGTCCTCTTCCAGCGCCGCTATCGCCTGGTCCGCGTCGCGGGCTGGCCAGCCGAGATTGATCAGGCCGGACTGCACCTGATCCCGCCAGGACGGCGCCCGTGCCGCGGGCCTGGCGCCGGGAAGCCCGCCGCCGCCGTCGCCGGGCGGCCCGAGGCGATCCTTCATGTCCAGCAGGATCTGCTGTGCGCCTTTCTTGCCGATGCGGGGTACCAGCGTGAGCGCGTCGATGTCCTCGGTGGCGACGGCACGGCGCAACGCGTCCGGGGTGTGCACCGCGAGGATGGCCAGCGCCAGGCTCGCGCCGACACCCTTGGCCGATTGCAGCAGCTCAAACACGTTGCGCTCGTCTTCGGACGCGAAACCGTACAGGGTGAGGGCGTCCTCCCGCACCGCCAGCGAGGTTGCCAGGTGCGCCCGCTCCCCCGGCGTCAGCGTGGCCAGCGTGCCCGGTGTGCACAGCACACGCAAGCCGAAGCCGCCGACATCCAGGACGGCTCCCTCCGGTGATAGCCCGGCGACCGTGCCGGCCAGATGCGCGATCATTGTGCTGACCTTCCTGTGCTGAGTCGGGGTAAGACTAGCGCCCGGAACCGGGAGCTGGCCCGGTACCGGGAGCAGCCGCGGCAGCGGCCGCCAGCCTGCTGGCCGTACCACCGCGCCACAGGTGGCAGATCGCCAGCGCGAGCGCGTCCGATGCGTCGGCGGGCTTAGGCCGGTCCGCCAGCCGCAGCAGCCTGGTCACCATGACGGCGACCTGGTCCTTATCGGCGCGGCCGCTGCCGGTCACCGCGGCCTTGACCTCGGTGGGCGTGTGCAGGGCGACCGGGATCCCGCGCCGCGCCGCGGTCACGATCGCGACCGCGCCAGCTTGCGCGGTGCCCATCACCGTCTGCACGTTCAGCTGGCTGAAGACGCGTTCGACCGCTACCGCGTCCGGCCGGCAGGCGTCCAGCCACGCCTCGATCTCGGTCTCAATCGCCAGCAGCCGGTGCGCGAGGTCGTCGCCGGCTGGCGTCCGGACGACACCGACCCGGACCAGTGTCAACGCTCGGCCAGGGGCTCCGTCCACGACGCCCAGCCCGCACCTGGTCAGCCCCGGGTCTACTCCCAGAACCCGGATCGGCTGCCGCGAGTGGGTCAAGGACACGCCGGTCCGCTCCATCCGAAGGACTGAACATCTGTTCGCCCGAACATATCGTGCCCGGCCGGCCCGGACCCGCATCCTGCCCGGCGTGTCCCTGGCCGCTCCCCCGGTGAGCTGGCACCTCGACGGCGCCAGCGCAGCGGGCCGAGCGCCGTCAGAACCCGTCGAGCATGTACGGGGCAGCCGCGAACGCGTCATCGAGGGCGGCATCCGCCTGCGCCGTTCCGCCCGAGGCCAGGCCGGCCTGGCGCAGCGTCGCGACCGGCGTGCCCGCGTACAGGGCGGCCAGGCCACCCGCCCCGAGGGCAAGCGCGGGCCCGGCCGCAGCCGTTGCGGCCGTCCTGGTCAGACGGCCTTGGCCGGAGCGGCGGACGGTCAGCGTCCACTGGCCGCTGTTGTGCGGCAGCTGCTCATCGGTGATGTGCAGCGCGACGTCGATGTCGACCGCGCGCAAGCCTCGCGCGGCGATAGCGGCGGGCGCGTCCAGCAGGCGCAGCATCCACGATTCACGCTCGGATATTTCCGCGTCCTGCTCTGGCAGCAGCCACCACAGCGGATCGTGCGGCGCGACCTGGGTAATGACCGTGTCCGCCACCGAGCAGTGGGAGGCCACCACCGACCACAGCGCGAGTGTCGTCTCCGCGGCGGTCGCCTGCACCCGGTCCACGTAGATGGTCTCGTTACCACGCCAGCGGTAGCCGGCAAACCCGCCGGGTGACAAGAACGCGTACCTGTGGCTGTCCGCATACGAGCCGGGGGGTGTCAGCCACCGGCGCATGCTGTGCTCATCCCAGGTGATCGGTCCGCAGTCCCTGCCCTGCTCGTGCACGGCATCGATGACCGCGAGGATCTCGGCGGCATCCCCTGGCCCCGGGCGGCGGACCGGCGGCAGGGCAGCCGGGCGGGGCAGCCCGAGCAGGCTGCGCGCGGGGAGCCTTGCCTCATACCTGGCGCCGCCCAGCTCCCAGCCGAGCCGCCGGTAGAGATGCATGGTGGCCGGGTACAGCACCGACAGCGGATAGCCGCGGGCAGCCATCAGCTCAGTCAGTGCCGTCATCAGCGCCCGGCCCACTCCCCTGCTCCGGTACTCGGGCGCGACGGTGACCCCGAATACGCCCGCCGCGGGGACCGCCTTGCCGAGCCACCACTGGCTCAGGTCATGGAACAGAGCGACTGCGACCATCCGGTCCCCGTCGAAGGCACCCAGGCCGCGGCCGTCGGCGATAGCCGGATCGGCCATCGCCCGCAAGATTGCCTCGTCATGCGGCCCGAAGGCGCGGATGCTCAGGTCGAGGTGATCTGCGCGGCTGTCGTCCGCGGTCAGCGGGCGGACGATGATGTCAGCCAAGTTTCTCCATGATCTGGTCAGAAACCGAATAGTTGGCGTAGACGTCCTGCACGTCGTCTGAGTCCTCGAGCGCCTCGATCAGCCGGAACACCTTGCGCGCCTGATCCTCGTCCAGGTCGACCTCCACGCTCGGCAAGAACGCGACATCGGCCGAGTCGTAGTCGATCTTGGCTTCCTGCAGGGCTTTGCGGGTGGTGACCAGATCCGATGGTTCCGCGATCACCTCGAACGACTCGCCCAGGTCATTTACTTCCTCGACGTCAGCGCCGGCGTCCAGGACAGCGGTCAGCACGTCGTCCTCGGAGATGCCGTTCTTCTCGACGATGATCACGCCCTTGCGGTGGAACATGTAGCTCACCGAGCCGGGGTCAGCCATCGAGCCGCCGTTGCGGGTGAACGCGACCCGCACGTCGGACGCGGCCCGGTTCCTGTTGTCAGTCAGGCACTGGACCAGCACCGCGACGCCGCCGGGACCATAGCCCTCGTACGTGATGTTCTCGTACTGAGCGCCGCCGGCTTCCTGGCCGCTGCCGCGCTTGACCGCGCGGTCGATGTTCTCGTTCGGAACCGAGCTCTTCTTCGCCTTCTGGATGGCGTCGTAAAGGGTCGGGTTGCCGTTCGGGTCACCGCCGCCGGTCCTGGCAGCCACCTCGACGTTCTTGACCAGCTTGGCGAACAGCTTGCCGCGCTTGGCGTCGACCACCGCCTTCTTGTGCTTGGTGGTGGCCCACTTGGAGTGGCCGCTCATCGGTTTCCTCTCACGATGTCAATAAAAAGCTGGTGAATGCGCCGGTCCGGGGTCAGCTCCGGGTGGAAGGCCGTGGCAAGCAGTTGCCCTTGCCGGACGGCGACGATCCTACCCGTGCGATCGTCTTTCGCGAGAACGGTGACCTGTTCTGCTGCCTCTTCCACGGCGGGCGCCCTGATGAACACGGCGTGCACCGGGTCCGGATCGGACCCGAAGGTGATCTCGGTCTCGAACGAGTCGACCTGGCGGCCGAACGCGTTCCTGCGCACGGTCATATCGATGCCGCCGAAGGTCCGCTGGCCGGCGATGCCGTCGGCAAGCCGGTCGGCCAGCATGATCATCCCGGCGCAGGACCCGAAGGCGGGCAGGCCGTCCTTTATTCTCGCGGCGACCGGATCGAACAGCTCGAAGGCGGTGGCCAGCCGCCACAGCGTGGAGGACTCACCGCCGGGGATGACCAGGCCGTCCACGGCGTCCAGTTCACTGTGCCTGCGCACCGTGATCGTGTCGGCGCCGGCTTGCTCCACGGCACGCATGTGCTCGGGTACGTCGCCTTGCAGGGCGAGCACCCCGATGAGCGGCCGCGGACTCAAGACTGTTACCAGCCACGGCCCGCGTAGTGCTGCTCGGGCGAGAGCTCGTCCAGGTTGATGCCGACCATTGCCTCGCCCAGGCCACGGGAGACCTTGGCGACCACGTCCGGGTCGTCGTGGAAGGTGGTGGCCTTGACGATCGCCGCCGCCCGCTTGGCCGGGTCACCGGACTTGAAGATGCCGGAGCCCACGAACACGCCCTCCGCGCCGAGCTGCATCATCAGCGCCGCGTCCGCGGGCGTGGCGATCCCGCCGGCGGTGAACAAGACGACGGGCAGGCGGCCGGCCGCGGCTACCTCGGCGACCAGCTCATAGGGCGCGGCCAGCTCTTTGGCCGCCGTGTACAGCTCCTCCGGCGGCAGCCCGGACAGCCGCAGGACCTGGGACCGGATAGAGCGCATGTGCCGGGTAGCTTCGACCACGTTGCCGGTGCCCGCCTCGCCTTTGGACCTGATCATCGCCGCACCTTCAGCGATCCGCCGCAGCGCCTCGCCCAGGTTCGTCGCCCCGCAGACAAACGGCACGGTGAATTTCCACTTGTCCACATGGTTAGCCTCGTCGGCGGGCGTCAGCACCTCGGACTCGTCGATGTAGTCGACCCCGATTGCCTGCAGTACCTGCGCCTCGGCGAAATGCCCGATCCGGCACTTGGCCATAACCGGGATGGACACCGCGGCGATGATGCCGTCGATCATGTCCGGGTCGCTCATCCTGGCCACGCCGCCCTGGACGCGTATATCGGCGGGCACCCGTTCCAGCGCCATGACCGCGACCGCGCCGGCATCCTCGGCGATCTTGGCCTGATCGGGTGTGACCACGTCCATGATCACGCCGCCCTTGAGCATGTCGGCCATGCCCCGCTTGACCCTGCCGGTACCGGTAACTGACTCGGTGGACACGATGACCTCTCTTAGCAACCTCGGTTAACGCCGCCTGCGCGATCCATCGTATGGGCAGGCCCAGGCTGCGGGTGCGGTCAGCGTGGCCAGCGATTGGCCGCCGTTCGGCGCGGAGGTGGCCGCCCGCGGCGTGCCCCAAGGCCCAGATAACCCCTACTCGACGAGGGAGTCGTCCATCTCGAAGTAATCAGGCAGCCCGGCCTTGCCCGCCAGCCGCAGCACCCTGGCCAGCGGCCGGCGGCGGGCGATCCTGGTCGCCGAGACCGCGTCATTGTAGAACTTGCGGGCAAGGAACACCTGATGGGCGGCCGCCTCGACCTCTGCGAGCAGTTCATCCGCCCCGTCCTTGCCAGACAGCGACGGGCGGAAGTCGGGCTGGCTGAACGCTGCCCGCAGCGCCCTGGTCAGGTCCGACTCAGCTAGATCCCTTGGGCGTTCCTCGCCGCGCACCTGATGCACCCCGGTGGCGAGCAGCACGCTGGTGGCCGGGTCCAGGATCGCGGAGGAGGCCAGCTCGAACGCGACCGATGACCGGCGCAGCAGCGCCGCGTCCAGCGCGGCCCTGGCCATGTCCACCCGCCGGTGCAGCCGGTCGATCCGCCCAGCGCGCCAGGACACGTAGACACCGACCAGCAGCGCCGCGGCCACGACGATGATGACATCGGTCACCCTCACGCGGTCACCTTGCCCCGGTCCCGGCCCAGGATCACGGTCTCATAGACGGAGAGCACCTCACGGGCGACAACTGACCAGTCATAGGCGGCGACGGCGTTCAGCGCCGCGGACGACAGTGCCGCCCGCCTGGCCGGGTCGTCGAGCAGCCTGGCCGCGGCGGCTGCCAGTGCCGCCGGATCCCCGGTGCTGAACAACTCGCCCGCCTCGCCGCCGCGCAGCACATCGCGGAACGCGTCGATGTCGCTGGCCACGATCGGCGCGCCGGCGGCCATCGCCTCAGCGGTGACGATGCCGAAAGACTCACCGCCGGTATTGGGCGAGCAGAACACGTCGACCGAGTGCAGGACCGCTGCCTTATCGTCGTCGTGGATCGGGCCGAGCAAGATCACCCGGTCGCGCAGCCCGGCCGGTACGCGGTGCAGCACGTCGTCGGCATCACCCGGACCGGCCACCAGCAACCGCAGGCCGGGGCGCTGCGCGCCGAGGATCTCAAAGGCGCGCAGCAGCACGGACAGGCCCTTGCGCGACTCGTCCATCCGGCCCAGGAAGCCGATCGCGCCGCCCTCACCTGGCCATCCAGGCAGCGGGTCGGCCTTGCGGAACCTGCGCGTGGCCACGCCGTTCGGGATCAGCACGGCATCACCGCCGATGTGCTCGACCAGCGTCGTGCGCGCAGCTTCGGAGACCGCGATACTCGCGTTGATCTTCTCCAGCGCCGTGCGCAGCGCGGTGGCCGCGGCCAGCATCGTGCGGGACCGGGGCGTCGCGGTGTGCACCGTGGCGACGATCGGGCCGGTGGCCACCCAGCAGGCGAGCAGCGAGAGCGACGGCGCGGCCGGCTCGTGCACATGCAGCAGGTCGAACTCGCCGTCCCTGATCCACCGGCGCACCCGGCTCGCCGACAAGAAGCCGAAGGAAAGCCGCGCCACCGAGCCGTTGTACGGCACCGGCACCGCCCGTCCGGCCGGCACCACGTAGGGCGGCAACCCTGCCGCCTTCGCGGCGGGGACGCCCGCCGGGCCGCCCCGCGGCTTAGCCGGCGGGTCATCGTCGGCCGGGGAGATCACCGACACCTCGTGCCCGATCTCGATGAGCGCCTCGGCCAGGTCCCTGATATGTGACTGCACGCCCCCTGGGACATCCCAGGAATACGGGCAGACGATGCCTATCTTCATCCCGGCCGCGACCCCGCGCCGGCCGGGCGCGCACCGGCGGGCTGCTGCACGTCGGCAACGAAGACCCGCTGCAGCATGTGCCAGTCCTGCGGGTGCTCCCTGATCGCCTGCTCAAAGACGGTCGCGAGCTGCTGGGTCATCACCCGCACCTTGTCCATCCGGCTCCCGGTCGCCGGCGCCGGGATCTCGTCGTAAATGTGCGCGCCCCAGTCCTGCTCGCCCTCGAACCAGGTCGCGACCGGCAGCAGCACAGCACCGGTGTGCACCGCGAGCGCGGCCGTCGCCGCGAACTTGGCCTTCTCGCCGAAGAAGTCGACCTCGATGCCGGTGTCCTTCAGATCGCGTTCCATCACGACGCAGGCCAGGCCGCCTGCCCGCAGCCGCTGAGCGACGACGCCGAACGCACTCGGCCCTCCGGTCAGCGGTACCACCTCCATGCCCAGGCCCTGACGGAACTTCAGGAACGCCTGGTATACCGACTCGGGCTTGAGCCGCTCCGCAATGGTGGTGAACGTGCCGGCCCCGCGCAGCACGATCCACGCTCCGGCCTGCTCGAAGTTGCCCATGTGCGGCAGCACCATGAGCACACCGCGGCCGGCTTTCATGTGCTCGAACGCGATCCGCTCCCCCGGCCCCTCGATGTGCATCCCGGACAAAATCCGCTCCGGCGCAATGATCTGCAGCCGGAACGCCTCCATCCAGTACCTGGCGTAGGACCGCATGGCGGCCAGGGACAGGTCGCGCAGTGCCGCGCCCGCCTCATCCGGGTCCAGCGAGTCGTAGCCGATCACCCGGCGCAGGTTCGCTTCCAGCCGCTGCACCGACGGTCCCTGGCGCCGCCAGGCCAGGCCGGCCGTGGTCAGGAACGCCCACCGTGCCCACGACTGCGGTACCCGGCAGATCAACTTCCAGCCGAGCCGGTAACCCATCCCGGTCAGCCGTTCGCTCAGACTTTCCGCCACCTGTGGCGACCCTTCCTAGCCCTGCTGTCCTGGCTCCTGCTGTCCTGGCTCCGGCACG